>Ga0114933_10005631_pt1 | contig 11336 bp, 9 predicted proteins | sample 4SBtaG_FD_89691 | JGI IMG/M metagenome (GOLD analysis project Ga0114933, IMG submission 89691) | Deep subsurface microbial communities from Kolumbo volcano to uncover new lineages of life (NeLLi) - 4SBTROV12_W25 metaG | ecosystem: Environmental > Aquatic > Marine > Volcanic | place: Kolumbo... | reverse complement strand
TAACTTTGTAAAATTCTTCGTTCATTAATTGGCCATGGTCTGGTTGTGATTGGACTGCCGCTTAGTGGACGTCGGCGACTATGTAGCCCTCCCGCCCGTCGAAGTCGACCGCTTCTTACATTTTCTGATGTTTTCCAATTGATAAGCACAAGTTTCTCCAAACATTGTCGCACAACAGCGAAACAGCTTTGCTTTACAAACTACCGCTAGAACATGGACGAAGACCCGCCGTCCAACTAAGGAGAAATAGATTTACCGCCGTTAGAGTCGACATAGCTCAAGTTAAGCGGATACCTTGGATGCCTTTGATAGATACATCTCGCAAACTTCGTCAACCATCAGCGAAGACAGCACACATTATCTGTAGTTCGGGCACTACCAGGCCTTGGACAAAGCCTAAATTTGTTTTACGGCCCGCTACCCTGCGAACCAACCCACACTACCGTGTTCTGTACTGCTAAATTACCACAGGGCCGTTTTACCGCACGGTGGCAGTGAAGTTGGAGGCAAAGCCCGGCACTTCTTGTGAGAAGATCCGGGTTGCTGGGCTCTCCCCGGAGAGGTTGCCACCGGCGCGATTTCACATAAAAGACAATATGAAAGCACACTATCGCCTGCGTTTACCTTGGGTGCGTCAGGATATATTAGTACACAAAAAGCGAACCAGTGTTCTCGTTAAATATTTCTATCACCCTAATAATATACCACCTTCATCTGATCTAGTTTACGAAATATACCTCGACCCTGCGATTAGCCGCTTCGCCGGTGTTTGAATATTCCGCATAGATCGGCGCGGTGTCGCCTTTTCCTTCGACCTGCAGCTTGGCCACCGGCACGCCTAAGCTCAACAGTAGATTGGCAACCGCTTGCGCACGGTCAAGGGAAACCTGATCGTTAATCATTTGCCGGCGTGATGAATCGAACGTCCTGACCCGACCGCTTGCGTGACCCTCCACACGCACTGTGCTGCCACTTTGCTGTTGTGCTAAAGCGACCTCCCGCAAGATCAACTGGTCGTTACTTTGTAGCTTCTTTGAACCGTCCTTAAAATAAATAGTCGCGACCTGCAGTGTCTCGCCGGGCGCAAATGCAGGTTCTTGAGCAGGCGGCGGCTTGGGGACTCCCCGCGGTGTTAACCGTGCGGCAGATTGCATTTTTGGCGCAACGGGTCTCGCCACAGGAACCGTTGGCACTGGCCGCAGCAAAGCGCGAGGTTGTGGTACCAAGGTGGGCGCAACCCGTGGGGCCGGAGGCACGGGACGCGCACTAGGTACCGCCGCCCTGGTCGCCGCATCGCGCGGCGGCACCACCCGGCGCGCAACCTCTCGCTGAATTTTTTCATCGGTATATCGGGCATTCTCATTATCGGCGGCTAGCCCTTTTGCAATACTGGCCTGATGCGACTTCAATGACGGTCGCTTAGGTACGCTTCCAAGCTTCGGATAGGGCCGGTTGGTGGCCACTTTACCCGGCTTTGCGGGCACCTGTGGAGACGCCTCCGCTTCATCATCCTTAAACCAGGTGAAGGGGTTCACAACGTCTGGGATACTCACGTCTGGAATACTCACCTCTGGGATGCTCCCACAGCCCCCCAGAAGGATAGCGGCCCCAGCCAACAATGAAATAACGGCTCGGCGACCCGTAGCAACAGTTTTTCTTGCGATCGCGTCTTGCATTTTAGCACTACAACATAATTCCAGATCGATACGGCACACCTTACAAATAGCCGATTCGGACACCTGAGGCATCTTCGATGACAATAGGGAACCTCCCATGCATGATCAATCAGATACGGACTACAACAGGCCGAGCGCGCAGCCGCTCGTGTTAGAAATTACAAATATCAGCACGTATTCGACGGCTGACACAGACTTTGCCGACACGCTTGGATGGCAGTGCCACGGGTATCTAGTCAAGCGGGTAAGCATGACTACGGCAGATCGGCGAATGTCTTCCAAGCCGTCTCCGATTACATTGCAGGCATGGTCACACGGCGGACAGCTAAAGGTATTTCCTCTGGCTTAATGCAAAGAACCTAGAAGACCTCGGCGCCTAGCTCATGGCCACAACTAAAGAGCCGGGCTCCTAGCAACTGGGGTGGAACAAGTTGGCCGTCGATCAAGATAATGGCAATTTTGCGACATAGAGACAGAAGGCGGTGACTTCGACATCATTGAGTATGCAGCTGGCCCCTACGTCTTGATAAAGCTGAAGTAAGGGTCGGGCGAGAGCCTCATGACCGTGTGGCAGTCCTTACCACGCAACGTATGGTCTATCGGCATTTATCTATTTAGGGTCAGCTGGGACGAAGTTTAATTTTAGGTATGTTATGGCACAAATAACGTTTCGAGGAAGATAACATGACGCAGGATGCGCAGGGCCAACACCTCTCAGGAACCAGCACAAAAGCGGCTGGCTTCATTGACGAGGCAGTGCGTGCCTTCACACTAAACTACGGCGATCCCAACACATTTCTGTCTATGGCCGAAGAGGACTCGCCGGAGTGTAGAATTGCCGAACTCATCCGCGTCTGGCCATTAACGTTGTCAAATGATCCTGACCTCCTGGCTAGCGCCCGCGAGCGCGTCGCAAAAATCGATAAGGGTGGGATGAACGAACGAGAAATAGCACATTTGGAGGCGCTGCGCCTGGCATCCAAAAGCCGCTGGAAATCCGCGGTGGCTATACTCGATCGCCATTTAATGCATTATCCCCTAGATCTCGTCGCGCACCAGAGTGCGATGCGCCTGGACAACTTTCAGGGACGATTTCACCGTGCCGCCGGCCGCTCGGTACGGGCATTGCCTTCCTGGTCCAAAAGCCATCCGGGTTACGGGATAATTTTATCTTTTTACGGTTTCGGGCTCGAAGAGGCCGGCGATTACGCACACTCGGAAGAAATAACGCACACGGCTGCTGAACTGGAGCCCTATGGCTATTGGCCGCAACATACTCTTTCCCATGTGCTGGAGATGACCGGCCGGCCGGAGGAAGGGCTGGTATGGATGGAAAGCCGGGAGCCTTTCTGGTCCGCACCCGACAATAACAATCGCGTCCATATTTGGTGGCATAAATCGCTTTTCCATTTGGAACTTGGGCAGCTCGACGCGGCGCTCTCGCTTTATGAAAATGAGATCGCAGACACGCTACGGCCAATCGGCACCAGCCTGTGTAACCCGACGGCTCTGCTGTGGCGGCTGGAAATGCTCGGTTGCGAGGCAGGCGCGCGGTGGGAACCTCTGTACGCCCTTTGGCAAGATCGGGCCAACGGCAGAACTAGCCCATTCAACGATATTCATCTGGGAATGACGGCGCTCCGCGCCGAAGAGAGAGATGCATACAAAACTCTTCTGGATACCACACGCGGCACGGCGGCGGGGGATAGCGAAAATGCACCCGCTTACCGTGCCATCGTTGTACCGGTCCTCGAGGCGATCGCGCATTTCACTGACGGTGAATACGCTGAAGCTGTCGAGCGCCTGCTTCCCATCCGCCCCGACCTCTGGCGCATGGGTGGCAGCGTGGCACAACGGGACATCGTCGAATGGACGCTGACCGAGGCAGCTGCGCGCGCGGGTCTGTCCGACGTGGTACGGTCGCTAGCCAACGAGCGCCTCGCCTTGAGACCGAATAGCAAAGTCAACAAAGCATTTTTTGAAGCAGCGTAAATTACCGAACCTAGTCTGAGTCACCGACCATCAAATCCGCCAATTCGCCCATGTTCTTTACAACGATGTCAGGTATATGCGGCGTCTGTGCAAACGGACGATGGCGACGGTTTATGAATGCGGTCCGCATTCCAAACGACTTCGCACCGACGACGTCGAAAGTGTGATTAGCGACAAACAAAATTGATGAACGGTCCAGGTCAAGGATCTTCGCGGCGGTCTCATAAGTGCAGTGGTGCGGTTTGAACGCACCCGCCTCCTGCACCGAGATGGTATCCTCGAACGGAAATCCAATATGCGGTTTCGCCGCCCCCAGCATATCGCGATCTCCGTTCGAAAGTATTGCCATGCGGTACCGCGCGCCGAGCCGTTCGAGTGCCGCCGGAACCTCTGGGAACGGCTTCAACTTTTCGATCTCCGATACCAGCATCTGCACCTCTTCCGAGGAGTGCTGGATGCCCGCACGCTCTAGAGTAAAGTCAACCGCCCGATGACCAATCTCGCGATATGGAGTGTGCCCGCGTGCGCAGAGCGAGTCGATCATGGAATTCTCGAAATGAGTACGTCGCCACCAAGTGACGAAACGTCCCGGATCGGTATCAGATCCCTTATTTTTTAAGTATTTCCGGACAACTTCGGTAAGCCCGCCTTGCATGTCGACTATGGTTCCATACTGATCGAAAACCAGCGCCCGTACCTCACGCTTTAACATGTCTATATCGATCATGAATTTACCTAGAGAACTTCAAACACGTCTTGTGTGGCATTAGCCGCTAAGCCGCTGCTCGGTTTTTCTCCAGCCAAATTTCAACACGCTCGACCGTTTCATCGACCGTTGAGTCCTGCAGGCCTTTCTGCTCGGCGATGGTCTTCACTAGGCAATCGGCCCGCTCAATGTTCGGCACTCCATTGACAAGGGCGCGGGCGGCCGAGGATGGTTTTGTCAGCCCATTAGCAGCGTTGGCATATTTTTCAAATGGCACTTGATCAGCCGGATCGGCACCCATAGCGCGGCAAACTTTGCACACCCATTCGTATACCGCGCGCGATTTATCCATATCGCTATGCACCGCGTCGCGGATTGACTGCATCTCATCTGGCAAGATGCATCGATAGTTGCCCGTCAGCAGCATCGCCCACTTGGCGAGTGGCACGAAGACGGAATCGTGTACCTTGAGTTTGACCGGCAGTTCAACCGCGCCATGACCATCATCGTAGCGGATAGCCTCGATATCCGATTGCATCTGACGGAGGATTGCCGTGTGCTCGTCGGACTCGAAGCGCGCCGCCTTGAAATTAGTCGGTAGGCTGACTTGCAGCACGTTAGTTTTCTCCTCCGGCGGCCGGAAAGCTTGGGGATCGGGGCTGCACAGGGTGATCAGCTTTGGATCCACATTGTCCCATACGGTCGGATCAGTGTAGCACTGTTTAAGCGTGTCCGTGTCGAGCCCCGGGATGCGTGCCAAATATGGCAGCGGCGGCATATTCATAATCGACATGCAAGGCTTGCCAGACTTTCCAATAGCGTCGAGCAACTCGCGCACGCCGGGCGAACGGTATTGCGGTTCCTGCATCGCCAGCGCGATGAGGTCATATTCGGACGGATCGACATCGCCCGGACCCGCAGCGGAAATCGTTCCCGGGAGATCATCCGAATGCACGTCAACCAACTCATCACGGCCGCGTACCGGGATACGGACAAGCTGCCCTTCCGTATTGATCAGTTCGGCCTCCTCGGGTAAGCAAATCAGCTTCGCTGAGTGGCCGGCGAGCAGCAGTTTGATCGCCAACAGCGACCCGTAGGAAGCGCCCATTATGAGTGTGTTATATGCCATTCCATTGTCTCCCAGTTTTTGGGCGGCGTCTGCGTCCGCCTTGATTGAGTTTAAAAAACTCTGCACGCATCGCCCGTATAGGGTCAAGCGAGCCTCAAATTTTTTTCATTAGCCCTTCGTTAATCATCGATCTCCAACGCGTTCTTGAAACGATCCTGGTTGCCGACATAGAAGTCGACCGTTTCCTGGATATAGGCATGATCGGCTTCGGTGGACTCCCGCACAATTTTGCCCGGCGATCCCATCACGACGGAGTTGTCCGGGATCGTCTTGCCATCCGGGATGAGTGCATTCGACCCGATGATGCAGTTTTTACCTACGGTGACCCCGTTCAGTACGACCGCCCCAATCCCAACCATCGAGTTGTCGCCGATTGTGCAGCCGTGCAGCACCGCCATGTGGCCGATCGTCGAGTTCTTACCGACGGTACAGGGAAAGCCAACGTCCGTATGCAAAACACAGCCATCCTGAATGTTGGAATTTTCACCGACGCTGATGGGCTCCATATCACCCCGGAGGACCGCGTTCCACCAGACGCTAGCATTGCGGTCCAGCCAAACCTTGCCTATTACGGCAGCGGTTGGCGCGATAAAATAGGCGTTCCCTTCCGTACTGACACGGACACCCTCCAAAATATACTTCACATTAACCCTTTGCTATCGCCTAACCGAGTTTCGCGCCGACAGCGATGCCGCTGCCGGAGACAAATTCTGCCGCCTTTAGCTTCTTGTCGCCCTCCGGCCGCAACCGCTGCAGGTTCAGCGCACCTCCGCCGGCGGCAACTGTGATGCCGTCTTCACCGATTGCCACCACCTCGCCGGGCGCACCATCAACAGAAGCCACTCTGCGACATTCGAAGACCTGCAACGTTTTGCCATCGTGTTTTGTCCAGGCTCCAGGCTGCGGGTTGGCACCGCGGATTAGCGCGTAGACTTCATCTACCGGCTTGCTCCAATCTATTTCGACGTCGCCGGCCCGGCACCAGCTCTCGTAGGTCGCCCTGGACTCATCCTGTGCTATCTTTGGCGCCTTCCCGTCGCGTACCAAATCTACGCTTTCGACCATAGCCTCAACTCCCATTGGAAAGAGCCGGTCGAAATAGACGGAACCCAGCGTGTCTTCGTCACTGATCTCAGTTTCCTTCTGCAGTAGAATTGGTCCAGTATCGAGACCGTTATCTGGCCAGAAAATACTTAGCCCAGTTTTCTTCGACCCCATGATAATCGGCCAGTTGATTGAGCTGGGCCCGCGATGCAATGGCAACAGCGAAGGATGGTACTGGATCGTTCCTTTGGTCGGAATGTAGAGAAAATCTTCCGGCACGAACTTTGTAACATAGGCCATGACGCCGAGGTCCGGATTAAGAGCGCGGCACTCTTCCCACAATTCCGGGTCCTTGAAGCTCTTCGGCTGGTAGACTGGCAAATCATGTTCAATCGCCAATGTCTTGATGGGATCGACCGGCCGACCTTCTCGGTCTGGCGCACAATAGACCGCAATGATGTCTTCACCGCGATCAAGCAGCGCCTTCAGCACCGCCTCTCCGAAGGCCTGTTGGCCGTGAACGATAATACGCATCCGTCTCCCTTTCGAGCTTTATGTCCTTGCAATCGGTCTATACCGCACCGGCAGATTTTGACGTCTCGATATCCGCTGCGCTCATACCGAGCTCTTTTAGAATTTCATCCGTATGCTCGCCCAAAAGCGGCGACCGGTCTACATCCGCCGGAGAGTCCGAAAGTTTAATCGGATTCCCAACCGTCAGATATTTACCGCGCACCGGATGATCGACCTCAACGATTGTACCTGTGTCCCGCAATGATGGCTCTTCTGCTAGTTCCTTCATGCTGAGGATCGGGCCACACGGCACATTTAGTGGATTTAAGATTTCCATGACCTCAAACTTCGTTTTAGTCATCGTCCATTTCTCAATTTCGTCAAACATTTTCTCCAGATGCGGCAAACGCGCCTTCGGCGTGTTCCACTCTGGATCCTCCAGCCAGTACTCGTGACCGATTGCCTTTGCAAGTCCATCGAACGCCGCCGCCTGGGTTATAATGTAGATGTATGCGTCAGGGTCGGTCTCCCAACCTTTGCATTTGACAATCCAACCGGGCTGTCCGCCTCCCGAAGAATTCCCGGCACGGGGCGTCGCATCACCAAATGTACCGTTCGGAAATTGTGGATATTCGGTCAGCGGTCCATGCGCAAGACGCTGCTGATCTCGCAGTTTCACACGGCACAGGTTCAACACTCCATCCTGCATGGCGCAGGTCACGCGCTGTCCTTTGTCCGAATGGGTGCGATGAAAAAGCGCCGTCACAATGCCCAGCGCCAAGTGCAGCCCTGTACCGGAATCACCGATTTGGGCTCCGGTGACAAGCGGGACGCTATCAATCTCGCCCGTTGTCGAGGCCGCGCCACCAGTGCATTGGGCAACGTTCTCGTAGACCTTGCAATCCTCGTATGGACCTGGACCAAAGCCCTTTACCGAGGCATAGATCATGCGCGGATTGATTTCCTGGATACGCTCCCAGGTAAAGCCCATGCGGTCAAGTGCGCCAGGTGCGAAATTCTCAACCATTACGTCGCAATATTGGATTAACTTGGTAAAGATCGCCTTGCCGTCGTCTGTCTTGGTGTTCAGCGTCAGGCTTCGCTTATTGCCATTCAACATAGTAAAATAGAGGCTGTCGACCTCTGGGATATCCTGAAGCTGGCCGCGCGTGGCATCGCCGACACCCGGTCGCTCTACCTTGATGACGTCCGCCCCAAACCAGGCAAGCAGTTGCGTGCAGGTCGGTCCCGACTGGACGTGGGTCATATCGAGTATTTTGACCCCTTCTAACGCTTTGCTCATTAAATCGTTTCCCGTTCTTGCGTATTTTATAAAATTGGCGTGGCTATTTCTTCGCCACGACACGTTGCGGATTGAGGTTACCTATACGGCCGCTTTCAGTTCCTGACGCCGGGTCGATAACAGCATTGACTAGCGTCGGCTGCCCTGATGCCAGCGCCGTAGTCACAGCCTGGCTCAACTCATCGGGCGATGTAGCGTTCGCACCGGTCCCCCCCAAAGCCTCCATCATCTTGTCGTAGCGTGCATCCTTAACGAACACGGTGGTTGCCGGGTCATCTCCTCCGGAGGGATTGACGCCCGCACCCTGGTATATGCCCCCATTGTTGAAGACAACAATGCACACTGGCAGTTTGTAACGACATATCGTTTCAATCTCGATGCCCGAGAACCCAAACGCGCTATCACCCTCGATCGCCAAAACCGGATTGCCTGTTTCCACTGCCGCAGCAATCGCTGTACCCATACCTATACCCATGACCCCCCAGGTTCCCACATCGAGCCGTTTGCGCGGCTGGTAAATATCAATAATACTGCGCGTAAAATCGAGTGTGTTGGCGCCTTCATTGACCAATATCGTGTCTGGCCGCTCCTTTATAATCGTCCGCAGTGCCCCGAGTGCCCCATGAAAATCCATCGGCACATTGTTGTTCTGCAGCCGCGGCGCCATTCGCTGCACGTTGGTTTGAACCTTCTCACGGACAGCGCCAGTCCAGTCCCGCGAAGGCATTTCCCAATCATCGCCCATACCGTCAAGTAGTGCCTCAACGCAAGAACCAATATCACCTACCAGTGGAGCAACGATCTCAACGTTGCTGTCCATCTCTTTGGGCTCGATATCAACTTGTATGAATTTTTTTGGTGCGGTGCCCCAGGTTCGTCCCTTGCCATGTGACAGCAGCCAGTTGAGACGCGCACCAATCAGCATCACAACATCGCTCTCCTTCAGAACAAGCGACCGCGCTGCACCAGCGGATTGCGGATGAGTATCCGGCAGCAGTCCCTTGGCCATGCTCATCGGCAGATAGGGTACGCCGCTCTTCTCGACCAGAGACCGGACAGTGGCATCGGCCTGCACGTAGGCCGCACCTTTGCCGAGGATGATCAATGGCCGCTTGGCGCCTTTCAATACCTCAAGGGCACGCGACACAGCCTCCGGTGCGGGAATTTGCCGTGGCGCTGCGTCGATCACCTTGACCAACGACTTATCGCCCACCTCTGCATCGATGACCTGCGCCAGTAGCTTTGCTGGAAAATCAAGATAGACGCCGCCCGGCCGGCCAGATACCGCGGCACGGATCGCTCGAGCGATCCCTATACCGATATCCTCCGCGCGCAATACTCGGTAGGCCGCTTTGCACAGGGGTTTGGCGATAGCCAATTGGTCCATCTCCTCGTAATCACCCTGCTGCAAATCAACAATTTCCCGTTCAGATGAGCCGCTGATCAGGATCATCGGAAAACAATTTGTCGTAGCGTGCGCCAGGGCAGTCAGCCCATTCAAGAAGCCCGGCGCGGATACCGTCAAACAAACGCCAGGCTTTTTCGTCAGGAACCCAGCGATCGCTGCGGCATACCCCGCATTTTGTTCATGTCGGAAGGATAGGACCCGCATTCCCGCAGCCTGCATGTAGCGACCCAAATCGGTAATCGGGATTCCTGGCACATTATAGATCGTGTCGATCCCGTTCAGCTTGAGCGCATCGATGACTAGATTGAAGCCATCGGTCAAATTTTCTTCATCGGCAACTTGTTCCGCCATTCTCCACTCCCTCTCGCACGTAACAGTGCGCCTAGTCCAAATAATGCACGTTCTTTTCGACATGCGCAGCGAGGTCCAACGTGTGTTGCCGCGACAACTTTTCTGCCAGTTCTGTGTCTCGCTGTTCCAGAGCCTCGATGATATTCATGTGATCGATGATCGACCGGCTGACCCGGTCATCTTCTGATATCGTCTTCGCTCGGATCGCTCTCATATGAATGAAAAGATTATCCGCCATCTCAACCAGCAAGTCGCATTTGCTCATGCCAATGATTGCCTGGTGGAATCGAATGTTCAGGTCGGAATATTCATCGATATTGGCCTCCGCATGATCGCCCTCCGGCGTCGCAAATAAGGTGCGCAATGACGTGATCTCCTCATCGCTCGCATGCAAGGTAATCAAACGGGCTGCCATGCTCTCTAAAGCGGCCCACACGGTGATCATCTGCAATATCTCGCACTTTGGCTTGCGTACCACGAAAACACCCTTACGCGGTGCAATCCGCACCAGTCCTTCCTGCTCCAGTCTAGCAATCGCCTCTCGGATCGGCGTCCGACTGACCCTCAGACGGGCCGACAGTTCACGCTCGTCCAGTCGTGGCTCTACTTCATTAGCGTAGATGTCGATCGAGGTGATCGCCTGCTTCAGCGCAGCATAGGTCCGGTCTTTCAGACTCTGAATGTCCTCAATAGGCTGCACGATCGTTTCGACACTATCCATTCGACTCTCTTTAAGCACCCGGGACACCGCCAACCAGCGGCAGCGTAATGCACCTTATGTGGTATACATAATGCCAAATACGTAATTCCCTACAAGCAAAAAGACGAACTACAAAAAGCGAAATAGGCGGCTGCTCCAAAAGTGCGCCAAATAGTGTACCGGTAGGCCAGCAGCAATAAATTTAATTTTAGCGCGCAACCGGACACCGTTTCTTGCATACGAATGGCTGTCTTAAAGCAACCCACTTTGGCGCAAGAGACCGCACGCGTTTCACGTTCGGTAATTTTCGGGATGTGCTACAAAGAAGATCATACGTAGCAACAATCGAAGCAACGGCCCCATCGAGAAGCTGTAGCATCAGGGCGGCGCGCCAAGGTTCAACGCTTTCGTAATCACGGTAATCTAGGATTGCAAACTCAAGTAATGCCACCCGCGTTTATTTATCGGTACCCAAATTTATGGTAGCGTAGCAAATAATGATAGTTGGCGTGGG
>Ga0114933_10005630_pt1 | contig 11341 bp, 8 predicted proteins | sample 4SBtaG_FD_89691 | JGI IMG/M metagenome (GOLD analysis project Ga0114933, IMG submission 89691) | Deep subsurface microbial communities from Kolumbo volcano to uncover new lineages of life (NeLLi) - 4SBTROV12_W25 metaG | ecosystem: Environmental > Aquatic > Marine > Volcanic | place: Kolumbo... | reverse complement strand
GGGGTTTCTCGGACGCCGCCGCCGCTGGAGCCACACCCAGGGGCGACGTCGATCAGTGCGAAGGTCGTCAGCAACGCGGCGAGCAGGATTCGTCCGAACATGCCTCAGTGTAGATCTGGCGCGCCCGGGAGCGCCACGGGCATGCGCGGGACGAATCGACGATGGGTCGCAGCGCAATCGAGCGCGCTGCGGCGCACTCGTCCAGTGCGCGCTGCCTGAGGGGGATGGGCCATGTGGGGCTCGAACCCACGACCGTCGGGTTAAAAGCCCGCTGCTCTGCCAACTGAGCTAACAGCCCGGAATGTGGCCTCAAGGCCGGTGAGGCGTCTAGCAATCGGGATGTCGGCCGTCAAGACGCGCGGCGCTTCGGAGGCGCCAGGGCGCTCCCGACGCGCCGGGGAGCGAGAGGTGGCTAGGCGAGTTGCCAGGGTGGCCGGGCAAGTAGCCACTCTGGAGCCGTCTTTGTTTGGTGACGTGCGGCTTTGGGTAGGACTTTTGGTTCACACTTTGCGAAAATCTCCGCAGAACTTTTCTAGACGCAGCGCGTCAAAGATCCCTATGAGCATGGCGCCAATCTGTCGCACCCCGTGGCCCGAGGGCCACATGTGGTGTCGTAGTAGTCCAAAAGGTTGGCATGAATCTCTCGTCTCGGTCGTTGAGTGCGCATGGCACCGCGATTGCATGGTGTTGAGACAACGGAGTTCTTGATGAGCATCAACCCCCAAACCGGACTTCTCGTCGCCGAGCGCGACGCCGACTGGAGCGAGTGGATCGAGCCGCTTCGGGGTGAGGTCCACGACATCGCAATCGTCCTTCAGCGCCTGGGTGAGAGCCCTGCGGAGCTCGCGACGCGTGTACGCGCTCGTGTCACTGAGATGAGCGAAAAGGGCGAGCTCGTCGCCGCGGCGCTCGTGGGTGGGCAGTGTTGGGATCCTGACACTCTCAACGCACGGTCCCTGATGATCCGCGCAATTGTGTCTCACATGGCGGTTCCGGAGGAGGCGTCGTCGACGCTCTACCTCGACGCTGGCGACAAGGCTGGCCGCTCGCGTCACGCGATGCACGCGCTCGCTTCGGTGGTTTCGGAGCAGATCGCCGATGGTGTCGAGATCGTCACGACCAACGGTCCGAGGCCGGCGCCGGCTCGCCGCCGCGCTGCCTAAAACCCCCATCGACTCCGACGCAGGGACGGACACTCCGGTGTCCGTCCTTTTTCAATTGTGCGCTCCGCGCTTCCAGATGTGCGCTATCGGAGCTCGCAGACCTTCTCGCCAAAGAGGCGCTCGAGGCTCGAGAGAAACGACTCACTCGGCTCGACGCTGACACCCACGCGGGGAAATCGCACGGTCCAGCGCTCGCTGCTCCGGAGCTCGAGCGTGACCGGACATGGGCCTGGGTTGGCCTCGAGCGTCTTCTTGAGGGCGGCGAGCTTGTCGTTGTCCGTCCGTTCGACAAAAAGTCGAAGGCGCACGGACTTCGTGCGTTTGCGCAACTCCTGCGCGAGCGGCGCGGCCTCGACGAGCACGAGCTTGGCCTCCGCGGGCGGCGCGCTTCCGTCGTCGTCGTCCCGAGGGCGCTCGAACTTGATCTCGGCGGTCAGCAGGATGGGATCGCCGGTCGTGAGCGCCTCGCGCGCGGGCTCGAGGGCGCGGGAGCGCACGATGACCTCGATCCGTCCATGCGGGTCCTCGAGGTGGAAGAACGCCATCTTGCCGCCGCTCTTCGTGTTTCGCTCGCGGTAGCCCTCTACGGAGCCGCCGATCGTGAAGCTGCCCCGCTCGGTGTGGCCGGCCAGCGTGGCGGTGTTGAAGTCAGCGAACCGGGAGAGCTCGTGGGAGTAGCGCTCGAGCGGGTGGCCCGACACATAGAAGCCCAAGGTCGCCTTTTCTCTCGCGAGGGTCTCCTTGAGGTCCCACGGTTCGAGGCGTTGGAAGGAGCTGGGGCTAGCTCCCTGCGTCGTCGCCCGGGCCTGGACGGGCTCGAGCAGGCCGAAGAGGTTGGTTTGCCCGGCCGCGCGGTCGGCGCTGGCTCGCCTTCCTCGCTCGAGGGCTGCCTCGATGGCTCCATGCGCTGAGGCGCGATCGACGCTCAGGGCTTCGTGCGCTGCGTCGAACGCGCCGCATTTGACGAGGGCCTCGGCGACGCCCTTGTTGACGCGCTTGAGATCCACCCGACTCGCGAGATCGAAGAGGTCGGTGAAGGGGCGTTCCGTTGCTTCGTCGGACTCACCGTCCGGATCCTGGGTTCGTGCCTCGAAGATGGCCTCGAGCGCTCCGGAGCCGATGCCTTTGACGCCGCCGAGCCCGAAGCGGATCTTCGGCACCCACGGATCTCGCAGCTTGCCGTCCAAACACACGGGGCGCTTGGCGCGCCGGCGGATCTTCTTCGGCTCGTCTTCATAGACGACGGTGAAGTCGATCTCCGACTCGTTGACGTCGGGGGGCAGGACGGTGATGCCCATCGTTCGCGTCTCGGCGACGGTGCGAACGACCTTGTCGGTCTTGTCCTTGTCGGCGGTCAGCGTGGCGGCGGCGAACTCCACCGGGAAGTGCGTCTTGAGGTACGCGGTCTGGTAGGCGATGAGCCCGTACGCCGCGCTGTGGGCGCGGTTGAAGCCGTAGCCGGCGAAGTGGGCGACGAGGTCGAAGACCTCATTGGCTTCGCTCGCGGAGTGTCCATTCTCGAGCGCGCCCTCGACGAAGACGGTGCGCTGCTTCGCCATCTCCGATTCCTTCTTCTTGCCCATCGCGCGCCGGAGGATGTCAGCGCCGCCGAGCGTGAAGCCGGCCATGACGCGGGCGATCTGCATCACCTGCTCCTGGTAGACGATGACGCCCCAGGTGTCCTTCAAGACGGGTTCGAGGCAGGGGTGCGGGTAGGCCGGTCGTTTCCGGCCGTGCTTGCAGGCGATGTAGTCGTCGACCATGCCGGTGCCGAGAGGACCGGGCCGGTAGAGCGCCACCGCGGCGACGATGTCGTCGAAGCAGTCAGGGCGCAGCTGCCGAAAGAGGTTCTGCATCCCCGAACTCTCGAGCTGGAAGACGTTGGTCGTCTCGCCGGATTGCAGGAGTCGGAAGGTCGCCTCGTCGTCCATCGGGATGCCGTCGAGGTCGAAGGGCCCACCGTTCCGGTCGGGGCGCTTGTCGATGAGCTTCACGGCGATGTCCAGCACCGTGAGCGTCTTCAGTCCAAGGAAATCGAACTTGACGAGCCCCGCCGCCTCGACGTCGTCCTTGTCGTACTGCGTCACGTAGACGCCTGGCTCCGGACAGAACACCGGCACGTGGTCCCAGAGCGGGCCCTCGCTGATCACGACGCCGGCGGCGTGCATCCCGGCGTGGCGGTTGAGGTTCTCCAGCTCCATCGCGGTGTCGAGGAGGTCCTTGATGCCCGCGTCTTCTTTGTAGGTCGCCCGCAAGCGGTCTTCCGTCGCGAGCGCCTTGTCGATGGGAACCGTCTTGCCCTGGGTGGGCTCCGGGATCATCGTCGCGATCCGGCCCGCGTCCGCGGGGCTCATGCCCATCACTCGGCCGACGTCTCGGACGACGCTTCGGCTCTTCAGCTGGTGAAACGTCGCGATCTGCCCGACACTGGTGTCACCGAACTTTCCGCGCACATAGTCGATGACCTCGTCCCGCCGGTCCATGCAGAAGTCGATGTCGAAGTCGGGCATGGACACGCGCTCTGGGTTGAGAAAGCGCTCGAAGAGTAGCCCGTGATAGATCGGGTCGAGGTCTGTGATGCGCAGCGAGTACGCGACCAGGGAGCCTGCGCCAGAGCCTCGGCCGGGGCCGACCGGGATGCCCTGCTCCTTCGCCCAGCCGATGAAGTCCTGCACGATGAGGAAGTAGCCGGGGAAGCCCATCGAGTTGATGACGCCCAGCTCCATGTCGAGGCGACCCCGGTAGAGCTCATCATCGATCGTGTAGCCCTGCGCCCTCAGCTCCACGCTTCGCGCGGCGAGGCCCTCGTGAGAGAGCTTCTCGAGGTGACCCGCCTCGGTCAGGGTCTCCGGCACGCTGAAGCGCGGCAACTTCGGCTTGCTCAGCGGATCGCAGGAGCCGCCACACATCTCTGCGATCAGGAGCGTGTTCGCGAGCGCCTCCGGCACGTGCCGGAAGGTCTGCGCCATCTCCTCCGGCGAGGTGAGGTACATGGAATCGGAACCGTGGTGAGCCCGCTCCATCTCCGCGAGCGGCCGGCCCGCGGCGATGCACTGCAAGGCGAGCTGTGACCGCGCCTGCGAGCGGCCGAGGTAGTGGCAGTCGTTGCTGGCGACCAGGGGCAGCGCGAGATCGGACGCGAGCTCGACCAGCACCTCGTTCAGCGGACCTTGCTCGGGAAAGCCGTGGTCTTGAAGCTCGACGAAGAAACGCTCTGGCTCGAAACACTCGGCGAGCTTGCCGAGCGCCGATCGCCCTGCGTCCTCGCCCTTCAGCAAGATCTCCTGGGCCACGTAGCCGCCCATGCAGGCGCTCATGCCCACGACGCCCTTGCTGTGCTCGCGCAGGACCTCGAAGTCGATGCGCGGCTTGTTGGCCCCCTCCACCCAGCCGAGGCTGTTGAGGCGGATCAGGTTCTGGTACCCCTCCTGCGAGGACGCGAGCAGCACGAGGTGGTGCTGCCGACGGTTCATGTCGTCCTTGCGATCGCCGGGTGTGAAGCTGACCTCGCAACCCAAGATCGGACGAATGTCCGCGGATTTGCACGCACGGTGAAAGCGCACCGCGCCGTGCATGTTGTCGTGATCGGTGAGGGCGACGGCGGGCATGCCGAGCTCCTTCACCTTCGCGACGAGGTCCTTGAGGCGGATCGCACCGTCGAGCATGGAGAACTCGGAGTGGACGTGGAGGTGGACGAGCTCGGCTGCTGGCACGACCGCGGCATGGTGAACGAGGAGGGAGGGCCGTTCAATCGTCTTGGCTCGCTTGTTCCCGTGATGACCGCGTGCTACTCGCATCGCCCCCGAAACGGGGCATGGAGTAGATGATGAAGGCTTCCCCGCTCACTCAGGTCAAGGCTCGCTTCGAGTCGAAGGAAAAGCTCATCGAGGCCGTACGCGACCTCGCGACCGACGACCTCTTCCTGGACAAGGTCAACGAGGACAAGGGCCTCGACCGTGTCTCCAACAAGAAGCTGCTGCATTTGCACGCGGTTCTCACCGATGTGAAGGAGCGTTTCGGCACCCGTGACGCCCTGATCAGCGCGATCTGCACGCTCGAAGATCGCAAGGACGAGGGCTACAAGGAGCGCCTCGGTCGCTGGCCGACGCCCCGTCTTTGGGACTGGCACCGCTCGGTAGAGCGCGACGCCTGAGGAGGCTTGCGCCTCTGCGGTCGGGGGGCGGCGCTCCCAGGCCTCGGGTTTCGGCGCTCCCTTCTTCAGTGCTCAGCAGATCAGCCTCGATCGCGAACCGCGGTCGGGGCTTTCTGGGTTCGTCGCGACGTTCTGGGCGGTAGGCCGGGGCGCTTGCAACCCGCGAACCTTTGACGATAGTGATTGTCAGAAGCTGCGTGGCTCACGTGCGAGATACCGCTGATTCATCGACCCCGACCGCGGTAGACGAGGATCTCCTCGATCTGCCCGCGCCGCCCCAGGGCCGGCGTGTGGTTGCGCTCGCGTTGATGGCGATGGTTGTCGTCGGGTCGACGGCGTTCGGGCTCTCTCTGCGGCACGACATCACGTATTTCTTCAGCTCGGCGCCGATCACCGATCTCGGCGAGGTTACGGACGTCGAGCCCGCCGACCTGCGGACGAATGTGCATGTGCGGGTCGCCGGTACGCCGATGCTGAGTCGCTCGGTCCGCTACCGCCGGGTGCTCTCGGGCGCTCATGGCGTCGTTTTCCCGCTGGCGGGGCAGCGCACGATCTACGTGCACGCCGATGACTCCAGCGACGCGCTGGCTCGCAGTGAATTCACGGGCCGGCTGGTCACGTTCAACGATCTCGGCGGGCGCATCGACACGGTCGAGAGCTACCTGCAGCAGGATCTGGAGCTGCCGGTCTCGGGTGAGTCCTTCCTTCTGCTCGCCGACGAGGCCCCGGGCGCGGACGTTTGGCCCCTGCTCCTGGCGCTGCTCTGCGCGTTGTTTGTCCTGCTCGACGTTTGGCTCTTCTTTCGCTGGTTCCGCCCGGCCCGTCCCGGTCCTGCGACGCCCGACGTGTGATAGTGTTTTGGGCCGCTGATGCCGGCGCCCGGCCCCCCTCGTTCGGATCGAATCGTCGTCGCCTTGTGGCGCAAGGCCCAGGTGCAGGCCGCGGCCGAGCTCGCGCGCCACGCGTTGGCCCGTAGCGATCCGGCCCGCTCGGTCCTGCACGAGCAGCTGGACCGGCTGCGAGAGGGACACTCGGTCGACGACGAGCTGAGCGTTCCGGCGCTCGATTTTGCGTTGGTGATCACGCACGTCGAAGAGCGCCGTTTCCACGAAGCGGCCTGTCTCCTCGGAGCGCTGGAGTTTGCCGAGCCGGGTGCGAGGCGCCTCGGTGCGCTGCTTCGTGAGGCGCTCTCGCCGATCCCAGCGGGCGCAGACCCCTCCTTCGGGGCGCTCTCGGAGCTGATCCGCGCGGGCCAAGCGCCCAGCGCGCTGCGGGCCCTCGAGGAGGTGGTTCGGCAGACGGAACCGGTGCCGTCCTGGCTCTCCGAGCGCTGCCACGCGCTCTCCCTGCTCGTCGGGGGAGACTGGTGGCGCGGACCGGCCTCAGTGGAGCAGGTGACGGCGTCGACGGTGCTGGCTCGCCTGCGGGAACGAGACCTGCCGGGGGCGCTCGAGGCGGCCGAGGTTGCCGATGCGGCGATGCTCGCCGCGGTGCTGCGGAGGCTGCTCGAGGAAACGGGCCGGACCTTCGAGGAGGCGGCCCAGAGTCCCCGGGACAGCGCGGGCACGATGCCGGTGGAGGGCTTGGCGCTCGGCGCCTTTCACCTGAACATGGGCATGCTCTCGCACGCTGAGGCCGTCTATCGCCGACTGATCCGCGACCAGGGAGACGACGAGCGGACCCGAGCGCTGCTCGCCGACGTGATCGCGCTCCGCCGGGCGCTCGGTGAAGACGCCCAACCGATCCCGCCGCGCAAGCGCGTGTCCCTCCACTGGCTCTCCAAGAACAAGCCCAAGCGGGCGGCCGAATGGGGAGCCGGGAGCGATCGCGCGGAGTGGGCGGAGGAATCGGCCTTCGACGAATCCACCGAGGTGCTCGACGCCGCACAGGAGGCGGAGCTCTTGCTTCAGCTCGGCAAGGCCGACCAGGCCCTCGGCATGTACCGAATCCTCGCGAGCCGACACCCCAAAAAGACGGTCTACAAGCGGCGGATCAAGGAGATCGAGGCGCTGATCGTCGAACGCCTGGCGCCGGTCGCGGCCGAGGTCACCGACCACCACGACCTCTCGGCGCTCGGAGCGACGGCGGTCCCGACCAACCCGCGGCTGCACGAACACCCCCACTTCGGCGAGGACGACATGGACCTCGAAACCGAGACCGATGTGCGACCGACGCTCGGTGATCAGAGAAACAAGCCGAGGTAGGCCTCGATCAGCCGGTCCCCGAAGAAGAGGAACTCGAGGGCGCCGAGCGCGAGGAAAGGCCCAAACGGGATGGCCCTCCGCAGCCCCGTCGGGTTGGGCTCGGCGGACACGTATTCCCAGAGCAGACGTCCCTTGTCGTCCTCGACCTCGAGCCGCTTTCCACCGTCCAGGAGCGCCGCTCTGCTGCCATCTCGCAGCGCGAGAGGAGCCGGCGGAACCCAGTGGTCGGGGTCATCGGACTCGGATCCGCCCCCAGACGCGCCATCCGACTCGGACTCGGACTCGCCCTCGGATTCGCCCTCGGACTCGCCCTCGGATTCGCCCTCGCCCTCGGACTCGCCCGCGGACTCGGATTCGCCCTCGGACTCGGACTCGGACTCGCCCTCGGACTCGCCCCCGGACTCGGACTCGCCCTCGGACTCGCCCTCGGACTCACCCTCACCCCCACCCTCCGACGCGCTCTCCCCGCCTCGCCCGAACACCGCGGAGAGCAAAGCAAAAACGGTGCCCTGCATCGCGCCCCCCACGAGGGCGAAGATGGCGCCTTTCCAGCCGAGGAACGCGCCGATGAACATGAGGAACTTGCTGTCCCCCTCACCCATGCCCCTTCGGCCGGTGATGCGTTCCCAGCTCCAAACGAGCAGGATCTGCACCAGGAGGAAGGCCCCGCCGGCGCCGAGCGCGAGGTCGGCCGCCTCCGGGCTCGGGTGCCGCAAAGAGATCGTGGCCAGCCCGAGCGCCGTACCGCCGATCGAGATCTCGTCTGGGATCTCCATCCATTCGAGGTCGACGAAGGTCGCGATCAGGAGCCCCCCCACGAAGAAGAAGAAGAGCAATGTCGAGATCGCCGCCTCGCTGAGCGACGCGGTGGGCGACTGACCGAGCACGTAGACCTGGGCCAGCGCCACGCAGAGCAGCCCGGAGACCAGCTCCACGAGCATGTAGCGAGGGCTCAGCTTGTTGCCGCAGCAGGCGGTCTTTCCGCGCAGGATGAACCAGCCGAGGACCGGGATGTTCCGGTGCGCGGGGATCTCCGTTTGGCAGTGGGTGCAGTGGCTCGGGGGCGTGACCACACTCATGTCGCGCGGCCAGCGGTAGATCGCGACGTTGAAGAAGCTGCCCCAAAGGGAGCCCCAAACGAATGCGGAGGCGTGGATGAACCACGGCGGCAGATCCGAGATGAACAACGTCGACGATGGTAACAACCGGCGTCGCGTCGCGCGTGATTCCCGAACGCGGGCTGCGCCTAGGCGGCACGGTCGCTAGACTGCCGCGCGATGGACGAGTCGGAGATTCAGCCAGAGATTCAGAAGCGCCCGGGCACCCCCTTGGCACGGCAGGCGGGGGCGTCGGTGTCGGTCTACGCCTTCGTGACGGGCCTCGCGGGCGCCATGCCGATCCCTCTGTTGGACTCCATGCTGAGCGAGCTCTCCAGGGGAGCCGCCATGCGCCGCGTCGCAAGGCGGCACGGCGTGCAGCTGACCCCGGACGCTCGAGCCGTTCTCGCCAGCCCCGGCTCGGTCCACGCCACCTCGTCTGACCGGGGCCGTCTGCTGAAGGCGGCGCTCTCGTCGGTCCTCGCGCCGTTCAGGATCGCCGCGCGGATCGAGGACGCGTTTGGCACGCTCTTCTCCGCGGTGTTGCTCGATCATTTCCTTCGTCGGCCCGACCGCCCGGCGCGCGCGGCCCTGACCGCGGCTGAGGCCCAGCGCGTGCGTTCGGCGACCGAGACGGCGATCGCGGAGGCGGGTTTCGATGTGCTCAAGACCATCCCGCTCGGCCTCTGGGGAATTCTGCGCAAGGCCTTTGACGCGTTGCTCGCCGCCGACGAGGAGGGACGCTCGCCCGTGGAGCGCTTCGTCGACGCGATTCTCGACGGCTTCGCCGACGCGCCCGACGATCTCGTGGACACCCTGACGCTGCACTTCGATCTCGCCCTCGAGCGCGAGAGAGGCACACCGTGAGCCGGGCCGAGTTGGCCTCGGCGCGGCGCGTGGTGGTCAAGATCGGGAGTCGGTCCGTGATCGGCGCGACCCCCCAAGCGGGCGGCAGCCCGGAGGCGCGCTTCCCATCGATCGCGGCTCAACTGGCCACGGTGCGTGAAGGGGGCAGGGCGGTGGTGCTCGTCAGCTCCGGTGCCGTCGCCCTCGGTCGCGGCCGCCTTGGCTTTACGGCCCGCCCGCGCGCGATCGCTCAACTGCAAGCCTGTGCGGCGGTCGGGCAGTCGCTCCTGATGAGGGGATGGGAGGCGGCGTTTGCGGAACGCTCCGTCACGGTCGCGCAGATGCTGCTCAGCCACGCGGACCTCGAGGACCGGGAGCGCTACCTGAACGCTCGCGGCGCGCTCGACGCCCTCCTGGAGCTCGGCGCGGTGCCGGTGATCAACGAAAACGACACGGTCGCGGTCGACGAGATTCGCTTCGGAGACAACGACCAGCTGGCCGCCATGGTCTGCACGCTCGCCGACGCGGACCTCCTGGTTCTCCTCAGCGATGTCGAGGGCCTGCTCGACTCCGGCGTGCGCGTGCCGACCGTGGACAACGTCGACGCGGCCCAGGAGCTGGTCGCGCCACTCACCGGCGACGACGTTGGCAGCGGCGGCATGGCCAGCAAGCTCGAGGCGGCGCGGCGGGCCACGCTGCGAGGCTTGCCGGTCGTGATCGCCGACGCTCGAATGCCCAACGTGCTCGAGCGCATCCTCGGCGGCGAAGACGTGGGCACGCTGGTCACGCCGAGCGCGGCTCGACTGCCGAGCCGCAAACACTGGATCGCGTACACCCTGCGCCCCCGCGGCGATCTGATGCTCGACTCGGGAGCGGCCAAGGCGATCCGGGAGGGCGGCCGTTCGCTCCTTCCCGCCGGCGTGGTGGGGGTTCGAGGCTCCTTCGGGCCGGGCGATGCGGTTGTCTTGCGCACGCTCGACGGGGCTGAGCTGGGCCGGGGCCTGACGCGTTATGGGACCGCCGACGCGGCCACGCTGGCGGGCGCGAAGAGTCATGAGATCCGAGCCCGCCTGGGGTTCCACGGCGGCGACGCCCTCGTGCACCGGGATGACCTGGTGTTGGTATGAATGGGTACGACGAATGAGTGAGCTCAAAGAACAGATCGAGACCCTCGCGCGGCGCGCCAAGGCGGCCTCGCGGGTGCTGATGGGGGTCGAGAGCGAGCGCAAAGACGCGGTCCTGAGGCGGGTCGCCGCGGCGCTGCGAGCGCCGGGAGGCGAGCCGATCCTTCGCGCCAACGAGGCCGACGTCGCTGACGGGGCGGGGCTCACGCCGGCGCTGAAGGACCGGCTGCGTCTGGACCGCGACCGACTCGATGGGATCGCCGACGCGATCGAGCACGTGGCCTCGCTCCCGGATCCCGTCGGACAGGTGATGCAGTCACGCACGCTCGACAACGGCCTCGAGATCACCCGCGTACGGGCGCCGCTGGGGCTCATCGGGATCATCTACGAGTCGCGGCCGAATGTGACCGTGGACGCCGCGGCGCTCTGCTTCAAAGCTGGCAATGCCTGCCTCCTGCGGGGCGGCAAGGAGGCGTTCCGGACCAACACGGCGCTCGCCGCGGTCTTCGGGGCCGCGCTCGAAGCGGAGGGTTTCGACCCCGCCACCGTGAGCCTGCTGCCCACGCTCGAGCGGGAGGCGACGCTGGTGATGGTGGGGCTCGACGGTATCGTCGACGTGATCATCCCGCGCGGCGGCGAGGGGCTGATCCGTTTCGTGGCGGAGAACGCCCGTGTGCCCGTGATCCGGCACTACAAGGGCGTCTGCCACGTCTATGTCGACGAGGCGGCGGACCTCGACAAGGCGCTCGCGATC
>Ga0114933_10005629_pt1 | contig 11341 bp, 10 predicted proteins | sample 4SBtaG_FD_89691 | JGI IMG/M metagenome (GOLD analysis project Ga0114933, IMG submission 89691) | Deep subsurface microbial communities from Kolumbo volcano to uncover new lineages of life (NeLLi) - 4SBTROV12_W25 metaG | ecosystem: Environmental > Aquatic > Marine > Volcanic | place: Kolumbo... | reverse complement strand
CTCGGTGGACTGGAGCCTGACCGATTGGATCGCGCTCGAGGGACAGCTCGCGGGCGGCACGCTTCTCACCAGCCCCCACGCCGGGGACGACGTCAGCCCCTACGGGAGCGTCGGGCTGGGGCTTCGCTTTCGACCGCTCGATGATCGGTCCGGCTACGCGGACGAAGGCGGCAGCCTCAACGGCAACCTCTGGTTCGCGCTTCACGCCGGCCTGCACTACCTGGACGGGCCGCAGTTCGGGGTGGACGGCGCCGTCGGCTACGAGCTCTCGGTCGCCGATCCCGTCTCGGTCGGGCTCTTCGCCCGAACGACCGTGCTCGTGGGCGGGGAGCAGGAAGACCTGGACGTCATCGTCACGGCAGGCCTCAGCGTGAGCCTCGAGCTCGTCCCGCGTCCAGAGCCGGTCGATTCCGACGGCGACACGCTGCTCGATGACTTCGAGCTCACCCGATCGGGCACGGACCCGAATGACCCGGATACGGATCACGACGGTCTGCGAGATGACGTCGAGGTCTCCGGCCCGACCGACCCTCGTGACCCCGACAGCGATGGTGACGGCCTCCTCGACGGTGCGGAGGACGCGGACCACGACGGCGTCCGTTCGCCCACGGAGACCGATCCCATGATCGTCGACACCGACGGCGGAGGCATCCCGGACGGCTGGGAGGTCGAGCACGGCTTCGACGGGGTGAACGGAGCAGACGACGACGGCGACTCGGATCGAGTCCTCGACAACATCGACGCGTGCCTCGGCACGGCGGCGGGTGCCACAGTGGACGAGCGCGGCTGCGTCGTGATGCGCGAGACGATGGTGCTCGCTGGCGTGAACTTCGCGACCGACAGCGACGAGATCTTGCCGTCTTCGTTGCCGCCGCTCCGAGAAGCGCTGCAGGCCCTCAATGACAACCCCGATGTCGCGGTAGAGATCGGCGGACACACGGACATCCGAGGCTCGCGCGAGCACAACCTCGACCTCTCTGACCGTCGGGCTCGCTCGGTCATGCAGTGGTTCGTCGCGGGCGGCATCGACGCTGCGCGACTCACCCCCCGCGGATACGGCCCAGACCAGCCCCGCGCGGACAACGACACCGACGAGGGCATGGCGCAGAACCGCCGGATCGAGTTCCGGGTGCTCTCGGGCGACGGGACCGTGAGGGGCGAGGCCAACTGAGGTTGCCCTGGGCGCGGGCCGCGGCGCGCTACAATGCGCTCCATGGAACGCCTCGGAGCTCCGCGCCTCGCCCTCTTGGTCGCCCCGATCCTGGTCCTCGCTGCCCCGGCTGCGGCGCACCTCGACCTCACCTCCCCGCCTCCTCGGCTGGGCGGTGAGGCGGGAGGCACGCAGCTCAAGCGTGGTCCATGTGGTCAGTCGACCAACGCGAGGACCAGCAACGTCACGGTCTACGAGCCGGGTGAGACGATCACCGTCAGCTGGAACGAGTACATCAACCACCCGTCCTATTTTCGGGTGGCCTTCGACGTCGACGGGGACGACGACTTCCCCATTCGCAGAGACATGGACTCGGTGGTGCAGGCGGGCGACGACCCAGCCTCGGTGAACCCGGTCGGCGACGTCGTGCTCATGTACATTCACGAGCCGCCCGACTTGAGCGTTCACTCAGTGCAAGTAACCTTGCCAAACGTAGAGTGTGAGAACTGCACGCTTCAGGTGATTCAGTTCATGTACGACAAGCTCGGAGACGGGCGCGCCAACGAGTACTACTACCAGTGCGCGGATATCGCGTTGAGGAGCCGCTCAGGCGGCGACGGCGGAACCGAACCGGGACTGGACGGAGGCCCCGAGGCCGACGGCGGAGCGGGAAGCAGCGACGCCGGAACGACCGGCGGGGCCGAAGACGGTGGATGCGGCGTGGCTCCCGGGCGACCGTCGGGATGCGCTGGCGCGGTCGGTCTCTCGGTGCTCGCGCTCTGCCTATGGGCTCGCCGCCGCGACCGACACGTGCATTCCTGAGCTCGTCTGGGACGGCGCGACTGGCCAGCCGGGCTCCGATTGCCCATAACAGCGCGACCATGCGAGCGATGAACTTCCGAGGCAACTGGCTCATCGTCACCGGCGCATCTTCGGGCCTCGGTCGCGAGATGGCGCGCGTGCTCGCGCGAGAGCACGGCGCCAACCTGGTGCTCGTAGCCCGCCGCGAGGAGCGCCTCCGGGAGCTCGCCGAGGAGCTGACCGAGCAGCACGGCGTGGAGATCCAAGTGCTGCCCGCCGACCTTGGCGACGAAGGCGACGTTCAGCGTGTGTTCGAGGAGAGCACCGCCGCCAACCCCATCTACGGCGTGATTCTCAACGCGGGGATCACCCACTTTGGGCACTTCGACGAGCTCAGCTTCGAACGTTTCAAGACCATGCTCTCGGTCAACGTCGCCGGCGTCGTTCAGCTGACCCAGTCGTTCTTGCCCTACCTCGAGGCGAGGGCCGAGAACGGCGGCATCATGCTCGTGTCGAGCCTCGGGGGCACGACACCCGTCCCCTACCAGTCGGCGTACGCGGGTACGAAGGCGTTCCTCGTCAACTACGGCTGCAGCCTTCACCACGAGATGTTCGGTCGAGGGGTCTCCATCACCACGTTCGCGCCCGGAGGCATCGACACGGAGATGACCGGCGGCAAACGCTTCGACGACCTGCGCGGCTGGCTCATGCCGGTCGACCAGTGCGCGCGCGAAGCCGTCACGGGCTTCCGCAAGCGACGCTATCTGCACGTGCCGGGCTTCATGTACCGCTGGGGCAGCGTGTTCATGCGCCTTTTGCCACAGCGCTTCTTGGTCAGCCGTGTCGCCGCGCAGTACCGAAACTCGCTGGGAGAGCGCTCCCTGCCGTCCGAGGGATCGCCCTGATCATCGAGGGGGCTGCCGTGCTACCTATCGGCCATGGAATCGATCCGCTCGGGTGAGATGAGCGACCGCGTGCTGGCTCTTCGGGACAAGGTCAAAGCGTTCATGGCGGAGGAGCTCGCGCCTCGAGAGGCCGACATCCTCGCCTCGATCGGAGCGAGCGGTGACCGATGGGTCCCGCTGCCGTTGATCGAGGAGCTCAAGTCGAAGGCCCGCGAGCAGGGACTGTGGAATCTCTTTCTGCCCGAGAGCGAGCTCGGCGCCGGCCTCTCCAACTTCGAGTACGCGCCGCTCTGCGAGCTCATGGGCCGCTCGTTCTGGGCCCCTGAGGTCTTCAACTGCTCGGCCCCCGACACGGGCAACATGGAGGTGCTGGTTCGCTACGGCACCCCCGAGCAGAAGGAGAAGTGGCTCGGTCCTTTGCTGGCGGGCGAGATCCGAAGCGCGTTTGCCATGACCGAGCCAGCGGTCGCTTCCTCCGACGCTACGAACATCGAGCTCTCGATCGCACGGGACGGCGATGACTACGTGCTCAACGGTCGCAAGTGGTGGACGTCGGGGGCGATGGATCCCCGATGCAAGATCATGATCGTGATGGGCAAGACGTCACCGGACCACGCCGATCGGCACCGGCAGCAGTCGATGGTCCTCGTGCCGATGGACACCAAGGGCGTGGAGGTCGTTCGTCCGCTCACGGTCTTCGGCTACGACGACGCGCCGCACGGCCACGCGGAGGTGAACTTCGACGACGTGCGGGTCCCCGTCGCGAACATGCTCCTCGGTGAAGGGCGCGGATTCGAGATCGCTCAGGGCAGGCTCGGCCCCGGCCGCATCCATCACTGCATGCGTCTGATCGGCCTCTCGGAGCGAGCCCTCGAGCTGATGTGTGAGCGCCTGAGCACCCGCGTGGCGTTCGGTCGGCCGGTGGCTCGGTACACCGTCTGGCACGAGCGCATCGCCGAGGCGCGCTGCATGATCGACCAGGCCAGGCTCTTGACGATGCACGCCGCCCACATGATGGACACCGTCGGGAACCGCGTCGCCAAGGCGGAGATCGCGATGATCAAGGTCGTGGCGCCCAACGTCGCGTGCAAGGTCATCGACTGGGCGATTCAGGCGCACGGCGGCGCGGGCGTCAGCCAAGACTTCCCGCTCGCGTGGGCCTACGCCGGCGCCCGGAGCCTGCGCCTCGCCGATGGCCCCGATGAGGTCCACCGGTTTCAGATCGCGCGCAACGAACTCGCCAAGGGGCCGCTGGGTGCTCAGATGCTGAAGAGTCGCAAGAAGAGCTGACTCCAGAGGGCGCTCATCGGAAGGGCCGCTCGCCCCGCAACCACGCGAGCACGCTCGGCGCGACGAGCAGCTGCGAGCGCTCAGACGGCTCGAGCGGCGCGTCGCCGAGTCGTTCGGAGGCGTACGCGATGGGGATGATCTGGTTCCCAGGGGTCTGCGGCCCGTGTCCGTGACCCTCTCCGCCGTGGTCGCTGACGACCACGACCATCCAGTCCGATTCGGGACGTGAGCCCAGCGCCGCGACCAGCCGACCGACGGCCGCGTCCGCCTCCTCGACGGCGGAGAGGTAGCGGGGGTTGTTCGCCGAAAAACCCGAGGCGTGGCCCGCCTCGTCGATGCCTTCGAGCACGATAAAGACCACGTCACGTCCCTCCCGAAGCATCGCGACCCCTCCGGCGACGACGACGCCGGCGGGCCCTTGCACGACCTCGTCGCGCAGGGTCGGCTCCAGCATCACGGGGACCCGAGGGTCTTCGGACGCGACCCCGACCCAGTGGGTGCGCTCGGTCGCGCGCTGAAGAAACGTCGGGAACTGGTCGCGCCGGATCTGAGCGTCCATGCCGTTGTGCAAGACGCCGTGCTCCAGCGCGTCGACCCCTGTCATCACGGAGGCCCAGCCCGGGCCGGAGCTGGTGTCTCCCTGGACATGCGTGAGGCCCGTCATCGTCGAGCGGCCACGGCCAAAGAGCCGGTCGAGGTGCGGCGTCTCGGCTCTCGTCAGCGCGTCCGGTCGCAGACCATCGAGGCCGATGACCAAGACCGCGCGGGTCCGGGTAGCGCGATCGGTGCGCGCTGGGATCGGCGCTCCGCAACTGGCGCTGCAGAGGGCGATCGAGAGGACGGTGAGCATGCGGTAAAGGACGGCGCGTTCTCCCTGACATAGGATGCCGCAATGACGCGATGGACGCTGGCGCTCTGCCTCATGGCGTGTGGTTCGCCAGACGCCCCGAGCGGGCTGGATGCGGAGGTCGATGCGGGGCTCGACGCAGCCCTTCCCCGCTACGACGGCGGCTGGGGCGGCCACGCGATGCTCACGTGGGGACCGCTCGACATCGCCCACCGGGGCGGGGCAGCCGAACGTCCGGAGCACACCCTCCTCGCGTATCGGCACGCGCTCGACGTCGGAGCCGACGTACTGGAGCTCGATCTGCACCGAAGCTCCGATGGCGCCGTGGTCGTCATGCATGACGACACCGTCGACGGCACGACCGACGGGAGCGGCGCTGTGGCTGAGATGAGCCTCGCCGAGCTGCGAGCCCTCGACGCCGGTCATCAGTTTGGGCGCTCCGACGGATTCCCCTACCGGGGCACGGGCCTGACCGTTCCGACGCTCGAGGACGTCTTGGACGCGTTCCCGGACGCGCTCTTTCTGATCGAGCTCAAGGCGAACGACGCGCGCATGGACACCCAGGTCGTCGATGCGCTGACGAGCCGCTCGATGGGGGCCCAGGTCGTCATCACGGCGGTGTCCGACGAGCCGCTCGCCCGGGTCAGGGCGCTGGACCCGAGTATCGCGACGGGCATGAGCGCCTCAGAGATGGTCACGTTCTCACTGCTCCGCCCGAGCCAGGAGGCGCGTTATCGAGCCCCGGCACCCGTGGCGGCGCCTCCCCATGGCAACGTCGACTCAGCGCTCGTCACCAAACTGCGGCGCTTCGGTCTCTTCCTGCAGGTTTGGACCGTGAACGACGAGGCGACCATGGAGCGGCTGATCGATCTGGGCGTGCTGGGGATCATCACCGACCGCCCCTCGCTGCTCGAGGAGGTCTTCACGCGTCGCGGCCTCCGTTGAGCGTTGGAGCGCCCGCGGCTTGAAGCGCGGCTGAAACCGCGCACCCTGTCGGCGCATGCAGTACCTCAGCCTCTCCGCCCTCCTCTCGTTGACGATGCTCGCAGCGGGCTGCGACTCCAGCGACCCCGGAGCGGACGCGGCCATCGACGCCGCGACGGACGCGGGCGGCCCTGAAGACGCGGGCCCGCCTCCCGATGCGGCGCCGCCGAGCGAGCCCGACGCGGGCCCGCCCTTTGGGGACGGGCTGGACCTATCCGGCGCAGACCTGCACCTCTGCATGACGGACTTTCCTCGCGTGCGCGCGTTTCGCATCACCAACCTGCTGGGCGACGTCGATGCCTCCCTGGCGGTCGCGAACTCGCCGACCGGCGGGACCTACCCGCCGGGCACCCTCATCCAGCTTTTTCCGGGAGAGGCGATGCTCAAGCGGGGCAATGGCTGGAACACGATGACCAACGATTGGGAGTTCTTCGCGCTCTCCGTCAACGCCGAAGCGACCACGATCACCGCCCGTGGCGCCGACGACACGGTCAACATGTTTGGCGGCAACTGCTTCGGCTGCCACAGCGCCGCCGAACCGCAGTGGGATCTCGTCTGCGAGCAAGACCACGGTTGCGAGCCACTCGGCGTCGACCGGTCCTTCATCGACCGGCTCCAGGACTCGGATCCGCGCTGCCGCTGATCGGCGGCTTACTTCCCGCGCCCGCATCGGTTTGACAGGGCCGCCGCCAGTAGCCCATGTTGATTCAGCGCTCGTAGGTTTACGAGCGGAGGAAGGAGACAAGATGACCCAAGCCACTGTAACGCCCGACGTGCATCTCGTCGCCGCCTCCGCCCCTCGGACCTGCTGAGCCTCAAGCCGTTAGCCGCGCCCATCGCGCGCCAACCCTCGCTCAGCCTTGCGTCCTCCGGCCAGGTGACGTCGCGGATCCACGTCCGTCGCGATCACTCCTGATGCCGAAACGAAACGTTGAACGAGGACCGAGAGATGAACCTGCGCAAGCTGGGGTGGACGGCCAACCGAGAGGCCGAATGGAACAAAGCGTCCCCATGGGGGCGCCCCGCACGTGTCAGCGCACAGTGGCGCAACGCGTACGATGTTTGGACAGAGCACGGCGAATGCCGGGCCACGGCGACCGGCGCCCTGCGCCATTCGGGCGAGAGCCTGCCGGTCGTCGGAGATTGGGTAGACCTGGAAGGAGGAGCGGCCTCGGACGGCCGGATTCACGGCACGCTGCGTCGCAAATCACTCTTGCGGCGACGAGCCGTTGGCAGACGCACGGAGGCACAGTTGATCGCGGCGAACCTGGACACCGTGTTCATCGTCACCGCCCACGACGGCGACCTGAGTCTGCGGCGACTGGACCGCTACGTGACCGCCGTCTGGGACAGCGGGGCGACGCCCGTCGTCGTCGTGAACAAGACCGACCTCGCGTCGGACGAGGAGCGCGTTCGCGCGGAGATCGAGGAGCGCTGCCCGGGCGTATCGGTGCACGGCGTGAGCGCGGTTCATGGTGGAGGACTGGACGCACTGTCTCGCTACCTCGCCACCGGACAGACGGTTGCGATGGTGGGCTCGTCCGGCGTGGGGAAAACAACCCTGCTTTCTCGACTGGCTGTACTGGAGCTCCGCACGTTGGCGCTCGGGGTCGATGGCCGGGGGCAGCACACGACGACGACTCGACAGATGTATCGGCTGCCGAGCGACGCATGGCTCATCGACACCCCGGGCATGCGTGAGCTGGGCCTCTGGGCCGCTGACGAGGCGCTCGACGCTTCGTTCTCGGAGGTCGAGTCTCTCGTCGAGCGCTGTCGCTTCTCCGACTGTCAGCACGTCTCCGAGCCCGGGTGCGCGGTGCTGGCGGCCCTCGAGGAGGGAGAACTCTCGGACGACCGGTTCGAGAGCTATCACAAGCTCCAGCGCGAGCTGGAGCACGACGCGGCGCGCTTCGCGGACGGACTCACGCGCTCGAGGAACCGCAAGAAGAAGCGAGCGTTTGCGCGGATGTGTCGCGCACGCACCAAAGCAAAAGGGCGCTGAGCACGGCCCCTCGTCACACACGACGCCGCCTGGTTGCGCCCTCAGCGCGACCAGGCGGCGGTGTACAACGCGCCGGTAGGCGTCAGCTCGTAAGTCACGCGGGCGTCGACGCGACCGGCGCACCGAAGCGTCGTCTCGATGCCCACCCCGAGCGGGCGGACGACAAACTCGGGCACGTTCGGAAAATCCAAGAGGTCGATCGTGGCTCTGCCGTGCTCCGGCACGGCGGGCACGATTCGGCCCGTGTCGTAGGTCTTCTTGTAGAGCACAGGGGTGCGAGAGATGAGCGCGTTGTCGCTCGTGAAGCGCAGGAACACCCGCCACACCGTTCCGAAGGCGCGCTCGGTCGCGACCCGACTCACAGCGTCGTTGAGGTCGAGAGGGTCTCGGTGCAGCTCCTCACCACACACCTCGACGACCCGCTCGAGGGTCGTGATCGGAACCCACGTCAGGTTGGTGGCGGAGAGGTAGAGTTCTCGATCCGCCTCGGGCAGCTTGGCCATCGCTCGGTCGAATCGATCGCGCGAACACAGCTCGATCAGGACGGCTCGCCCCGACACGACGACCGTGCCGCCGACGCAGGGTACTACAGCCACGCACGCGAGATTACCACGCGAGGGTTGGCGCTACGCCGTTCGGGGGTTACGCGGCGTATCCGTTCGCACCCGCCGAAGGGCCCGGGCCAAGTCCCCCCCATCGGCGAAGCGCGCCATCGGGTCACGGGACAGGCAGCGCATGACCAGATCGTCGAGCTCACGGGTGATCTCTGCGCGATGCGAGGATGGAGGAGCGGCGGCCTCGCCAACGGTGGCAAGGACGAGTTCTTGCGGCGTGTCTCCCTCATGCGGCAGCACGCCGGTGAGCGCCACATAGAGAACGACGCCCAGGCCGTAGACATCCGAGCGGGCCGTGGCCTCCGCGCCGCCGAGCGTCTCGGGAGCGATGAAGCCCGGAGTACCAACCACCATGCCCGTGCGCGTGAGGCTCTCGGACCCGGCCTGTTCTGCGATCCCAAAGTCGATGACCTTCACGAACTCGGCCGCGCCGACGGTCTCGACGACCAACAGGTTCGCGGGCTTCACATCGCGGTGCACGGTCCCTCGCGCGTGGGCCTCGCCGAGTGCGCCAGCCGCCTGAGCGAGGAGCCGCAGCGCGCGCCGGATTTCCAAGCTGCCCCCACTCTCGATGATGCGCTGCAAGTCCTCGCCTTCGAGCAGCTCCATCGCGTAGTACCAGACGCCCGCCTCGGTCGCGCCGTAGTCGAACACCCGCACGATGTTCGGATGGGTCAGCTCCGCCAGCGTACGCACCTCGCGGCGGAAGCGCTCCACCGCAACCGCGTCCGTACCCAACGAAGCCTGAACGAGCTTGAGCGCCACATCTCTGCCGAGACCCTCGTGGTACGCGGCCCAGATCTCTCCCATGCCTCCCGATGCGATCCGCTTTCGGAGGCGGTAGCGCCCGATGCTCTTCGCCTCATGAACCTCAGCGCGCGCTTTCCAGACCCCATGACCTCCGAAGAGCGAGATGGCGGCGGCGGCGATAACGATGAAGTAGCTCGTAAAGAAGGACTTCATGACGGCCTCGTCGCTCAGCTGAGCTGCGAGCTCCGGCAGGAAAGCGCTCGAGAGCAGGAGCACGGCCGGGAGGGTCAGCGTCATCGTGACGATCGGCACGAGCGAGTGTCGCCAGCGGCTGCCGAGCATTACCGCGTGGGCCATCAAGAGGAGACTTCCGCCGGCGACCCGTGGGCTCCCCCAGCCGCCCGAAGAGATGTAGATCATCGTCGAGCCCGCCATGGCCACGGAGAACGCGAGCGTCTCGTACGCGCGCATGCGACGGCGTGAGACATCGGGGTGACGAAGCAAGTCGAGTCCGAAGAGGCCGGCGACCACCAGCGGCGTGAAACGACCCGCCGTGATGAGCCAGAGGGGTCCCGAGCCGAACCACCAGCCGAGCAGATCGAGCGGCCAGAAGAGCAGCCAGACCACGGCGGCGAGCTTCACCGCAAAGATCAGTCGAGCGCGATAGCGAGCGCGGGACTCCCGGTCGACGAGCTCCTCCATCCAGACGGACGCCGCGGCGTCGGTCTGGATGGGCAGGACGGAGCGCGGCTCGGGCGCCGGGGGGTGCGGCCCGCCCAAGATGGGCGTGGCCGGGACCGTCTGGGCCGACCCGAGCTCGTCGGGGCCGTCGGTGGGGCGACGCACGCGGCTGAGAATAGCCGAGCCAAGCTCGCCCGCGGGCGCATACCCCGCCCCCCTCTGAAGGTCAGTTATTGACAAAAGCGAACGCTCGTTCTATTTCTAGGTGGTGAGTAAGGGAGAGCAGACGCGGCGCGCGATCTTGAGCGACGCCCTGGCGGAGGCGAGTGTGCGCGGTCTCGACGGCCTCACGATCGGCTCCCTCGCCAAGCGCATGGGCATGAGCAAGTCTGGCCTCTACGCCCACTTCGACTCCAAGGAGGCGTTGCAGATCCGGGTGCTCGAGGAGGCCCGCGATCGTTTCGTTCGGGACGTCGTGGCGCCCGCTCTGAAAGAACCCAGAGGCGAACCGCGCGTGCGCTCGCTCTTTGACCGATGGATCGCTTGGGAACGGTCAGAAGCGTTTCCGGGAGGATGCCCGTTCATCGCGGCCGCCGCAGAGCTCGACGATCGACCGGGTCCCGTGCGCGACTCCCTCGTGACGTCCCAACGCGACTGGGCCGACACACTCGCGGGGGCGGCGAGGATCGCGGTCTCGGAGGGCCACTTCAGGCGTGATCTCGACGTCGAGCAGTGGGCGTACGAAGTCTGGGGTCTCGTGCTCAGCTATCACTGGTACGCACGCTTGCTCGGCGAAGAAGATGCGCTGAGTCGTCTCACGCGCGGGTTCGATGCGTTGCTCGCCCGCTCCTGTTTCTAACCACCCCCGAAAAGGGCAGTCACCAGAGGAGATGATCGTTGCCAAAGGCAAACAACAAACCTCAAAAAGCACGACCGGTCGTTCTAGTCGAGGGCCAGCCTGGGTTCGGGGCGGCATGAGCCTCCTGCAGGCCGTCGCCCCCGGCACGGCCGCGCGGGCCGCGTCGCATCTCTTTTTCCGCACGCGGAGGATGCGTGTTCAGGAAGAGACCCAGTCGCTCTTCGATCGGGCGGCGCCGCTCCTCGTTCCCTTTGGGGGTCACCGTCTGGCTGCATGGTCTTGGGGACGAGGGCCAACTGTCGTGCTCTCTCACGGCTGGAACGGTCGGGCTTCCCAGCTCGCTCCCTTCGTCGAGCCGCTGCTCGCTCGTGGACACCGCGTCGTCGCCTTCGACCACGTGGGCCACGGCGCATCGACCGGCGACTCGACGAGCTTCCCGGAGATGGCGAAGGCGGTCG
>Ga0114933_10005627_pt1 | contig 11343 bp, 8 predicted proteins | sample 4SBtaG_FD_89691 | JGI IMG/M metagenome (GOLD analysis project Ga0114933, IMG submission 89691) | Deep subsurface microbial communities from Kolumbo volcano to uncover new lineages of life (NeLLi) - 4SBTROV12_W25 metaG | ecosystem: Environmental > Aquatic > Marine > Volcanic | place: Kolumbo... | reverse complement strand
GCAGCCGCACGAAGACCTACGGGTCGAGCAGCCGCACGAAGACCTACGGGTCGAGCAGCCGATCTGGCAGTCGCTCGTCGTCGAGCTCCCGCAGCTCGGGTTCGCGGTCGTCCAGCTCGAAGTCCTACGGGTCCCGATCGTCCTCGTCCGGCAGCTCCGACGCCCGCGCCAAGTCCCGGTCGTCGTCCAGCTCGTCGAGCGACGCCGACTCGAGTGAGCGCCGCAAGAAGAAGAAGAAGAAGAGCAGCGACTCCCGCAAGCGCTCGCGCTCTCGTCGCTGACGTCGAGTCGCACGCGGGAACCCCGCGATCCGAGCGAGTGTCCGGAGTCGAAGCGGGGTACGATCCTCGCTCCGCCTCTGTCGCCTCCGCCCCGCTGAAGATCGCCCCCATGCTCCTGCTCCGTACCGGCGCCTGCGTCGTTCTGACCCTGGCCCTCGCCTCCGCCCTCGGCTGCTCCTGCGCGCCTGCCCGGGTCCAACCGCTGCCGGGCTCCGCCGCGGCCCCCGTGGCGGTCGTCGAGCCGACCCCTGAGCCGACGCCCACCCCCTGGGTAGAGGTCCCCGCCACCGATCTCGCCCCCTTCCCCGCCGACGATCCACGCGCCTCGGGGGCAGCCGCGGTCCGCCGTGCCCTCGCGGCGCTGGAGGCGGGGGACTGGGACGGATGCCTCGCCGCCCTCGACGGGATCGCTCCCGCCGCCGTGGTGGCCCCGGACCTGGCCGCCTGGACCCGCGGGCGCGCCCTGAAACAGCTGGACCGGGCCGACGAGGCGATCGCCGCCTGGACGACCATCGACGGGGAGTCGCGCTTCGCGGCCGACGCCCTCCTGGCGATCGCGGGTGCTCGACTGGAGGCCGGCGATGCGGTCGCCGCGCTGGAGACGCTCGGCGGCGCGCTCCCCGTCGTCGACGAAGCCCACCCCCTCTTCGAAGGCTTGTCTGCGGCCCGCGCCGACGTCGTCAGGGCCCAGGCGCTGCGGGCGGCCGGGGGCGAGTCCGGTCCCCGAGACGCCTACGCCGCCTACAAGCGGGTGTGGATCGCGAGCCCGACGTCGGGAGCTGGGGCCGAGGCTGAGACCGGGATGAAGGCGCTGGAGGGCGACGTCCCGGGGGCGCTTCGACCGTCGCTGGCGGACCGCGTGGCCCGGGCCGGGGCGCTGGCCGCCGGCCAGCAGAATCGGACGATCATCAAGCTCCTGGGCGGCGATCGAAAGACGCTGTTGTCCGGCGCCGACGGCGACGCTGCGACCGCCTGCGCGGGCGCGTTCCAGCTCGGCCGCGCCTACCACAAGCGCCGAAAGTACGGCGAGTCCGTCCCGCTGCTGACCTGGGCGAAGGACCACTGCGCCGACGCCGCGATCGAGGTCAAGGCGCTGTACCTGCAGGCGCAGGGACTGTCGCGGTCGGGGAAGGTGACGGCCGCCGTCGCCGCGTTCACCGCCCTGGCCGACGACCACCCCGAGCACTCCTACGCGGACGACGGCCTGCACCACGCGGGGACCCTGCTCACGGCCGAGGGAGCGCACGCGGCCGCCGAGGCGCTGTTCGATCGGCAGGTCCGCGAGTTCCCGGACGGCGACATGGCCGGCGACACCCTGTGGGGCCGGGCCCACAACGCGCTCCGGGCGGACGACCCGGCGGGCGCCATCCCTCACCTCGAGCTGCTGGCGTCGAAGGACCCGATGGGGCCCCTTCGCGGGGCGGCCCTGCAGGCGCGGTATTGGCTCCCCGTGGCCCGAATCCAGGTGGATCCGGCCACCCACGAGGCGGCCGTCGCGGACCTGGCGAAGCTCGCCGAGGAGCAGCCCCTCGACTACTACGGGGTGCTCGCGCTCTGGAAGCTGCATCAGCTCGACGCGGGCGTCGCGTTCGCCGTGCAGCGGCGGGTCGGCGAGCGACTGCAGGCCCTCGGGTCGGCGGATCCCGAGCCCGACCTGCACCGCCCACACCGGGAGTTCCTGGCGCAGCCCGCGGCGGCGCGCGCGGTGGAGCTCCTGCGCGCGGGGCTCCCGGAGGAGGCCGCGGTGGCGATGGCCGACGCCTTGGGCGAGAAGCCTCACGAGCGCTGGGACCGCGACACCCTGCTGTTCGCGTCCCACATCCTCGGCGAGTCGGGGGACCCCTACCGGAGCCACAACGTGCTCCGCTTCGCCTTCCGGGACGCCTTCCCTCCCCTCAGCGACGACACCGTCGCGCTCTTCACCCACGCCTACCCGCCGGCGTTCATGGACGCGATCCGCACCGCCGCCGCCGAGCACGAGTTCCCCGCGCTGCTGTTCCAGGGGCTGGTCCGCGAAGAGAGCGCGTTCTCGCCGACGGTCGTCTCCTGGGCCGGGGCGATCGGCCTCAGTCAGCTCATGTGGCCCACCGCGAAGATGACCGCGCGGAAGCTCGGGATCCGGGGCCTGCAGCGCAGCCACCTGCGGGTCCCGGAGCGCAACCTCGAGATCGGCACGGCCTACTTCCAGGAGCTTCACGAGCGCTGGAGCGGGCACCTGCCGCTGGCCATCGCGAGCTACAACGCCGGTCCGGGCGCGGTGAAGCGATGGGTCGACGCGCGCGGGGACCAGGACCTGGACGCCTGGGTCGAGGCCATCCCCTACGACCAGACCCGGCACTACGTGAAGCGGGTCCTCGGATCGTTCCAGATCTACAACGCCCTGTACGACGGCGCCGCCCCGTACGTCCCCCTGCGGGTGGGCCCGGTGCGGGCCGCCCTCGACGTCGCGGATCCGTCCTTCCCGCCGGGGTAGGTCCCTAACGCAGGGAAGACGACGCGAGCCGGAAGACCTCGCGGTGCTCGGCGGGATCCACGTCTTCGTCCGGCCCGCCCAGGTCCACGCCGTGCAGCAGGTGATCGGCGCACGGGAACACCGCGGCGACGCGACCCGAGACCGCCGTCCGCAGCCCCCCCTCGCCGACCTCCAGGGACAGGGACAGCGCCGTGCCCGGCAGCAGCAGCGGGCCCGCGGATCGAGGCAGGCTGAAGGTCACCGAGCGGCGCGTGAGCTCCACCACCCGGGCCTGACCCCGGGCAATGACGGCGCCCTCCCGGTCGGTCCACGTCTCGAGGAGGGTGCGCGGGGGCTGCTCTCCCCCGTCGCCGAGCCGACGATACGCGAGCCGGAGCCGTCGGCCGCCCCGACGCACCGGGTCCATGAGGCGTCGCGCGTCCGTGAGCAGCCGCCACGGCAGCGTGATCAGGGCCGCCGAGACGGGGGTGGACGTCGTCTCCAGGACGCGCACGCCGTCCACCCGACCGCTCAGGTGCCAGGCGCAGTCGTCGGCCACGCTCCAGACCCTCACCGTGCGTCCCATGCGAAGCGGGCGGAGGCGTCCGGGGATCAGGGGCGACGGCTGCGCGATGGCCAGCACGGGTCGCGGCCCGCCCTCACGCAGGCCCACGAAGAACGATCGCCCCCAGCGCCCCCGCCCAGGGAGCACGACGGCGCACGGGACCTGCTCCCGGCCCGCCCAGCGGAGGATGTCGCGGTCGTTGCGCGGCGGGCGCGGCTCCTCCGCCTCGATCTCCGGCGGACCCTCGTCGGTCCCGTCCTCGATCTCGACCTCGTAGCCGCCGTCCATCATCGGGTCAGAGCTTGATGATTTCGGCCTTCGCGAGGAGCACGAAGACCACCAGCGCGGGGGTCACGAAGCGGATCAGGAAGGTCCAGACCTTCGCGAAGATGGGGTTCGCGTCGATGATCGCGAAGCCGGCCTCGCGGTCCTCCTTCGTCAGGTACCAGCCCGCGGCGATGGCGATCAGGAGTCCCCCGAGAGGCAGCATGATGCGTGTCGTGAGGTTGTCGAGGATGTCGAAGACCGCTTGGTCTCCCGACCCCAAGGCCCACGCGAGGAACCCCGGCACGGCGACCTTCAGAGACGAGGCGGCCGAGATCAGCCCGACGGCCCAGATGGCGACTCCGAACCCCGTGGCCGCCTTCTTGCGCTCGATGCCGAGCTCGTCGACGGCGTAGGCCACCACGACCTCGAGCAGCGAGATGGCCGAGGAGAGCGCGGCGAAGATCAGCAGGATGAAGAAGGTCGAGGCGACCACGGCCCCCCCGGGGATCTTCGCGAAGAGGTCCGGAAGGAGCATGAAGACCAGGCCGACGGTCTCCGCGGGCTGCGCCCCCCCGTCGAACACCACCGCGAAGATCACGGCTCCGGCGAGCAGGGCGATGAACGTATCCAGGAGCGCGATCGTGATCGCGTCGCGCACCAGGCCGTGGTCCGAGCCGATGTAGGACCCGTAGGTGACCATCGCGCCCATGCCCAGCGAGAGCGTGAAGAAGGCGTGCCCCAGCGCCTCGCTCACCGCGCCCGGCGTCAACTTGGACCAGTCCGGCGCGAAGAGGAACGTGAGGGACTCGCCCAGGCCACCGGTCACCCCGACGTACGCCAGCAGGAGGAGCAGCAGGCCGACCAGGGCAGGCATCAGCCGACTGCAGGCCCACTCGATGCCCTTCTGGACGCCGCCGGCGACGACGAAGACGGTGAGCCCCATGAAGAGCGTGTGCCACAGCGCCGACAGCTTGAAGCTGCCGTAGATCTTCATGAACGTCGGCTCGCCGCCGCCGTCCTCCATGGGGATGATCCCGAGGGAGACGAACAGGAAGTGGATGGCCCACCCCGCGACGATCGAATAGAAGGACAGGATCAGGAATCCCGCGGCTACGGCCATGAAGCCGGTGACCGCCGCGAGGGCGCGCCCCCCGGGGCGCTCGCTCTTCGTCGTGAGATCCCGGATGGCGCCGAGGACGTCCTTCCCCCCCCGGCGGCCGATCACGAGCTCGGCGTACATCAGCGGAAGACCGACCACCGCGATGCACACCAGGTACACGAGCACGAAGGCCCCGCCGCCGTACTCCCCCGTGATGTAGGGGAACTTCCAGATGTTCCCGAGGCCAACGGCGCTCCCCGCCGCCGCCATCAGGAAACCGAACCGCGTCGCGAAACTGCCGCGGGCGTTCGTCGTGCTCATGCGTCTCTCCTCCGAAAGGCGGCGCGACTGTACCTCAGCCGGCGAAGCTGCCGGGATGATCCGTCGGGCCGTCGTCCCCGGCCTTCAGAATGCGCCGACGTACGTCGATCGTGCCGTCCTCGGCGATGTCGATGAGGAAGTACCCGGCCGCTCGATCCTCGATCGGCGTGACGGCCGACGAGCTCCCGCAGTTGAGGACGACGCTCGCTCGCCCGCCCGTCCCCTCGATGGCCGTGCGCCAGCACTCGTGTTTGTGGCCGTGCAGGACCAGGTCGGGAGACGCGCGGCGGAGCATGTCCACGACGACGTCCACGTCGATCAACGAGTGGCCGGGCCGTCGGTACGGCGCGCCGGTGTGGTCGAGCGGCGGATAGTGAAGCAGGAAGACGACGTACCGCCCCGCCTCGCGCTCCTCGCGGATGCGTCGCTCGGCCGCGTCCAAGACGCCGACCGGGAACTTGCCGCTCGAACGCAGGGTCGCCCGGCACGGGTCGGTGGCCACGAAGCTGACGGGGCCGAACCGGAAGACCACCGGCCCGACGACGGCCTCGCCCGCGGCCACGTCCGGGTCCGCCCAGGTCTCGCCGTCCCAGGTACCGCCCCCCATCCAGCGGCCGAAGTGCTGCTCCATGCGCCGCTCGCGCACGGCGCCGCGGGTGTAGCGGTCGTGGTTGCCGGGGATCACGGCCGTCGGGAGACCGTCGAGGAGGCCCGCGAACCCGGCGCGGGCGGCGCGGAACTCCGCCTCGCTCGACATCGCCGTCAGGTCGCCGGTGATGGCCGCGACGTCGGGATCGAAGGTGAGCGCGTCCTCCACCAACCGGGTCACCGCCGACGTCGCGTCGAAGTACTTCGAGCGCCCGACCACGTGCAGGTTCACGAGCCCCAGGGCGCGCTTGCCGAAGACGCCCGCGGGGGTGGGCGGCACGTAGAAGTGCACGTCCGTGAAGTGCACCAGCCGCACGCTCATGGGCCGCGCTCCGCCTCGGTGCGCGACGATCCCTCGTCCGTGACCGCCCTCCGCGCGAGCTGATCCGCCGCTTCGTTGAGCGCCACGCCCCCGTGCCCGCGAACCCAGTGCCACACCAGCCGCTCGTGCCGCGCAACCAGCTTCTTCACCCGCTCGATCAGGGCGATGTTCGACTTGGCCTTCCAGCTCTTGGCGAGCACGCCGATCGAGTACTGCGAGTCCGTATGCACCACGACGGTGCGGGGGTCGTCGCGGTCGATCTGCCGCAGCCCCACCAGGATCGCGGTGAGCTCGGCGACGTTGTTCGTCGACGGGCCGAGGTAGCTGGCGATGTCCAACCGGCGATCGGGGAAGAGCACGATCGTGCCCGCGCCCGCCGGGCCGGGGTTGCCGGAGCAGGCCCCGTCGGTCCAGAGATGGATCGCGCCGGGGTCGTTCAGATCGGCCTTGCGGCCCCCGAGGATCGACGAGTCGCGCCGCGCCGTCTTGCCCGGCGGAGTACCTGCGCTGACCTTCTTCGCGGCCGGGGCATCGCCGCCGCTCCGAGGCCCCTTCCCCACCTCCGCCGGGGCAGGCACAAGCGCTCCCGCGACGGCCTTCTCACCGCGCATCGGCTTCAGTCGGTCGGCGAAGGTGCGGTAGGACTTGTTCGCCCCCATCCGGTAGATGATCGCGACGCGCCCCGCGCGCTCGAGCAGGGCCCCGTCGGGCGAGGCCTCGGCGAACACCTTGCGCCCCTTGAACAGGCACGGCAGCCAGTGTGCGGTGTCGCTCACGCGTAGCCCTCCGCCCGAAACCAGTCGATCGCTCGCTTCACGGCCTCCTCCAGCGGAGTCACGGTGTAGCCGAGCTCGTCCCGGGCCCGGGAGCAGTCGTAGCAGAAGTGCTGCGTCGAGTACCTCACGGTGCGGCTGTCGATCAACGGCTCCTTGAACCGCCCGACGGCGTCTCCGAGCAGCCCCATGCCCAGGAGGACGGCGTAGGGCAGCCGCACCTGCGGGAACCTCCCGTCCCCGAGGCGCTTGACCAGGCCGTGGAACTCGCCCCAGGTGACGTTGTGGCCGGTGAGCAGGTAGCGACGTCCGGACGCGCCCTTGTCCAGGGCCAGGACGTGTCCCCGGGCGACGTCTTCGACCTCCACCGCGTTGATGCTGCCGGGCCCGTGGCCGAAGTACCGCCCGTTGAGGATGTGGACGATGATCCTCCCCGTGGGCGTCGGACGCCGGTCCCCGACCCCGAACGGGAACCCGGGGTTCACGACGACGACCGACATGCCTCGGCTCGCGGCGGCCAGCGCGACGCGCTCGGAGTAGTACTTGCTGAGGGCGTAGTGAATGGCCTTGTCGTGCTGGTTGAAGGCGGTCTCTTCGGTCGCGGGGCGCCCGCCCGGCTCGAGCCCCAGGGCGGCGATGCTCGAGGTGTGCACGACGCGCTTCACCCCCGCGTCGGCGGCGGCCCGGAGGACGTTGCGGGTGCCCTCGACGTTGACCTGGTAGAGGGGGCGCATGTCGCGGGCCCAGGTGACGTAGGCCGCGGCGAGGTGCATCACCGCCTCGACCCCATCCACGGCCGCGCGGGTCGCGGGGAGGTCCCGCACGTCGAAGACGACGCGATCGCCGGGGATCGCGGCGGCCTCGGGGCTCTCGACCTCCCCCGGCGCCAGGGCCCAGCGGACGTCGTCTCCCCGGGCGGCCAACAGACGAGCGACGTGGGCGCCGATGAAGCCGCCCGCGCCGGTCACCAGGACCTTCACGCGTCGTCGCTCTTCTTTCGCGTGACGTGGCTTCGCCCGGCGGGCTTGGAAGGGGCGGCCGGGGGGGCGCGCTTGCGGCGCGTGGGCGCGGGCGTGCCGCGCTGGCCGGAGACGTCCTCGATCTCCGCCACCGGGAGGCTGCGCTCCTCGCCGTTGAGGAACTCCACGCGGACGAGCGTCTTCGTGGAGGACACGACGTGCCCGGCTCCGAAGTCGGCGTGGCTCACCGGAGTCCCCGCCGCCATCGCCGCGCCGGGGGCCTTCTTGGGCTTGGCCGGGACCTTCTTCTTGGACGGGCGCTTCGCCGCGGAGCCCTGCTTCTTCTTCGCGGGCGCGCGCTTCTTCACCTTGGGCTGGGGGAGGTACTCGACCGGATCGAGGACCGTCCGCACCCCGCCTTCGAGACCGAGGCCGGTCGCCTCGACGGGTCCACCGCCGGACGGAGGCTCCACCCGGAAGGCGATCCGCAGACCCGCCACGGCGTCCACGGCGTCCGCGCCCGAGAAGAAGAATCGCTTGCCCGTGTCGGCCTTCACCAACCCTCGACCCATGGTCGGGCGATACCAGAGGACCGTGCCGTTCAAGTCGCTCACAGCGTCTTCTCCTCGGGGGCTTCGTCGCCGCCCTGATAGCTCTTCAACTTGCGCCACAACGTGGCTTTGGAGATGCCGAGCGCCTTCGACGCGCGGGTGCGGTTGCCGTCGAAGAGCTCGATCGCTCGCTCGATGTGCTCCCGCTCGAGCTCCTGCAGGGTCGGGAAGGTCCCCTGCGTGAGCGCCGCCGGAGCGTACGCGGGTGGGGGATGTTCCGCATCCCGCGTCGCCGCGGGGACGGGCGCGGCGAGGGCCCCGAACGACGCCTCCGAGGGGGGGATCATGGGGGCAGGGGGGACGGTCGCCGGGGGCATCGAGCCCATGGGCTCCCAAGCCCCCGAGATCGACGGCATCGACCCGGACACGCCCGGGTAGCTCATGAGGGACGGGTCCGGGCGGCGACGGCGATGCAGCCGCGGCAGATCCTCGATCCGGAGGCGCGTGCCCCGCGCCAGGGTCACCGCGCGCTCGATCGCGTTCTCGAGTTCTCGTACGTTGCCCGGCCAGTGGTACCCCTCGAGCGCCGCCATCGCGTCCGGCGCGAACCCCCGCACGCCGTTCCGCAGCTTCCGCGCGTAGCGGCTGAGGAAGTACTCGCCCAACAGGCGGACGTCGCCCTGCCGCTCGCGGAGGGGGGGGACTTCGAGCGAGATGATGTTGAGCCGGTAGTAGAGATCTTCGCGGAACAGCTTCGCGTCGATCATCTGCAGGAGATCGCGGTTGGTGGCGGTGACGAGCCGCACGTCGACGTTCGTGGCCTGGGCGTCGCCGACCTTGCGCACCTCGCCGCTCTGCAGGAAGCGCAGCAGCTTCACCTGGGTGGTGAGGCTCGTCTCGCCGACCTCGTCCAGGAACAGCGTGCCCCCGTGCGCCTGCTCGAACAGGCCGGTCTTCGTGCGGATCGCGCCCGTGAACGCGCCCTTCACGTGCCCGAAGAACTCCGACTCCTGCAGGTTCTCGGGGATGGCGCCGCAGTTCACCGCGACGAACGGGCGGGCCTGGCGGGGGGACAGCTCGTGGATCGCCTGGGCGACGAGCTCCTTGCCGGTGCCGCTCTCGCCGAGCACGAGGACCGTCGCCTCCGTCCGGGCGACCTTCCCCACGAGCCGCATGAGCGACACCATCTCGGGGCTGGAGCCGACGATCTCCGTCGCCTTCCCCTTCGACTTGCCGTCGTCGCTCGAGTTCCGGAGCCGCTTCTCGAGCTTCCTCACGCGCGCCGTGAGCTGCGCCTTCTCGGCCGCCCGCGCCGCCAGGAGGAGCACCTCTTCGCGGTTGAAGGGCTTGCTGATGTAGTCGTAGGCGCCGCCCTTGATGGCGAGCACGGACGACTCGACCGAGCCGAACGCCGTCATGATCACGACCTGGGTCTTCGGCCGGATCGACTTCACCAGGTTGAGGATCTCGATGCCGTCGTAGGGGTAGCCGAGGCGGAGGTCCGTGAACACGACGTCGTAGTCGGCCTGCTCCAGCTGCTCCTTCGCGCTGGTCCCGTCGCGCGCGGTGTCGACCTCGTAGCCCTCGTCCCGGAACAGCCGCTCCAGCAGGTCGAGGGTGGCTTGCTGATCATCGATGACGAGGAGCCTGATCACGGACCTGCAGTATAGGGTCGGAGGCCCGCGAACGCCCCCGGATGCCTCTATGATCCGGCCCCGTGACGGGCCCCTCCCACAGCGTCGAGCGCCTCACCCTGCTCGCGAGCCTCGTCGGCGTGGTGGTCCTCGCCGCGCCCTTCTTCGTGGGGGACGGAGTCGACGTCCCCGACGACGCCCTCTACTCCACCGTCTCCACGTGGGAAGCGCTCCGGTACGCGGTGCTCCACGGCGAGTCGATCTGGTGGATCCCGTACCGGCTCGGGGGATCGTCGCTCTTCAGTGAAGCGATGCAGATGGGGCCCTTCTACCCGGCGATGTGGCTCGCCTTCGTGCTGCCGGTCTCGATCGCGCTGCCGCTGGCGTTCCTCCTGCACTCGATCTTCGCGCTGTTCGCCGTGCGCTGGGCCGCGCGGGGGTTCGGGATCGGGCCCGTCGCCGCCACGCTCGCGGGCGCAGCGGTGGTGCTCGGCCCCCTGGGCGCGGCCGTCTACATCGAGTGCCAGACGGACACCTGGCCCGTCATCGCGTGGCTGCCGGTGGTCTTCGGGGCGATCCACCGCAGCGACCTGGCGGACGAGGCTCGGGAGCGCTGGGGCTGGGTCGCGCTCGCCGGGCTGGCGCTGGGGATGATGCTCCTGGGCGCGCACCTCCGGCACTGCGCGGGGGCCTGTGGAGCGTTGGGGCTCTGGTTCGTCCTCCGCGGCCAGGGCGTGGCGGGCATCGGGCGGGCGGCGGCGGCGACGGCCCTGGGCTTGGCCCTGGGCTCGATCGCGTGGCTCCCCGGCGCGCTGGAGTGGCGGGAAGCGGCGGCGGGCGGCGGGATGATGCCGGGGATGTCGGTGCCGCCCTACCAGAGCCTGCAGTGGACGGCGCTGGCGTCGTGGCTCGCGCCGAAGCCGCTCGTGACGTCGCGGGAGTTCGCCCTCGGCACCGTGGCCGCGGTCGCCTTCCTCGTGGGGATGCGGTCGACTCGCACCACGCAGCAGGGCCGCTCCCTCGCACGATTGGCGGCGACGGTGGGCCTGCTGCTGTTCATCGCCGCGGACCTGCCGATCCCGGTCGTCTCGTACCTCTGGCTCCCCTTCAAGCTGCTCGCCCACCCCGTGACGATCATCTACTACGCGGTCGCCATGATCCCCGCGGCGATCGTCGCCGGGGCGGGCATCGAGCGCCTCCTGGCGGCCGACCGAGACGCGCTCCGGGCGCTGCTTCGAGGCCCGGCCGGGGTCGTCCTCGGGATCCTCGTGGCGGCCGTGATCCTGCGCGTGGCCCTCGGCACCACGACGCTCGCCAGCCCCTACGAGTGGGCGATCTACTCGGTGGGCGCGCTCCAGGCCGGCGCGGTCCTCGCGGGCGTGTTCTGGATCCTGCGGGTCACGGACGCGGCGAGCCCCCGACGCGTGCGTCTGCTCGTGATGGTCGCGCTCGCGGACCTGGTCGTGTTCGG
>Ga0114933_10005626_pt1 | contig 11346 bp, 13 predicted proteins | sample 4SBtaG_FD_89691 | JGI IMG/M metagenome (GOLD analysis project Ga0114933, IMG submission 89691) | Deep subsurface microbial communities from Kolumbo volcano to uncover new lineages of life (NeLLi) - 4SBTROV12_W25 metaG | ecosystem: Environmental > Aquatic > Marine > Volcanic | place: Kolumbo... | reverse complement strand
TAAAGATATTGACATAGAAATAGCCAATAAATTATGCAGAGTATTCACTTCGACTGGGGATCTCTCAGATCTTGGGTCAGAGATTGCCCGATTCAAGCAATTTGAAAAAATGGGTCAAACACACTTATCTCTTCGTTTACATGATGATCCTAAAGCTGCACTGGATATCATAGGCACAGAAGTATTGCCACACTTCAAGTAAATTCATTTTGAATAGCAATAAAGCAATTATAATTAGAGGCCCTACTGCCTCAGGAAAAACAGATCTCTCTTTAAGACTGGCTGAAAATCTGCCCATTGAGATCATTAGTGTAGACTCTGTTATGGTCTATAAGGGTCTTGATATTGGATCGGCAAAGCCAGCTAGAGAAATCCTTGATCAGTACCCTCATCATTTAATAGATATTTGTGATCCGGGTGATAAGTATTCGGCCGGTAAGTTTGTTGAAGATGCTCAGCAAAAAATAAGAGATATCCAAGCAGATAACCGAATACCTGTTTTAGTAGGTGGAACCATGATGTATTACAAAGTTCTCCAAGATGGATTGAATGAATTGCCTAAAGCTAACGATGAAATTAGAAATCAAATCAATCAAGAGGCAAAAGATCAGGGCTGGCCAGAAATGCATCGTAAACTTAAAGGAATCGATCCCGAAGCAGCAAAAAAGATTAAACTCAATGACAGACAAAGGATTCAGCGTGCCATCGAGGTATATATGATTTCAGGGACAACCATTTCTGAATTAAAGAAGAAGGATAGTGGTAATCATGAATTTGAATTCTTAGCTTTTAGCTTAATGCCGACTGACCGGGAAGTGCTGTATCAAAATATCAATTTACGCTTTGATTCTATGATTGAGGTCGGTCTATTGGATGAGATTATTTCTCTCCTTGATGATGATCTAGTTTCTGTGAATAGCCATTCAATGCAATCCATTGGATACAAGGAAATGCTTGACTATATCGGCGGGAAAATTTCATTAGATAAGGCTGTCGATGCTGCGAAAATGTCTAGCCGAAGATACGCAAAAAGGCAGATTACATGGTTGAGATCAATGGACGATCAATATAAGCTTGATCCATTGAATGGCAATAATCATCAATTAATAGAAAAGATCTTACTTAATCATTTTGAAGCAATAAATTGATCAATCATAAGCACCCAGAAATTAGAACTCATTTGGTTATTGTTACAGGACCAGATAGTCCCATTAGAGATCGCAATGAGGAATTCATTTCCTTAGTACTTTCTACAGGTTCCGTGATATCAGGAATCACTTATATCAATGTCAGAACTTACAATAGAAATACTCTGATTGGTAAAGGAAAGATCGATGAACTGAAAAGAACAATATCTGAAGAAGCATTTGATTTATTGGTATTTAGTCACGACTTGATTGCTTCACAAGAGCGAAACCTTGAAAAAATACTATGCTGTCCTGTCATTGACAGAACACGTTTGATACTCGATATATTTGCGAAGAGGGCACAGAGCGCTGCAGGTAAATTGCAAGTTGAATTAGCACAATTGAATCATTTGTCGACTCGATTGGTCAGAGGATGGACTCACCTCGAGAGACAAAAGGGTGGTATTGGTTTGAGAGGACCGGGAGAGAAGCAACTTGAAACGGATAGACGATTACTCGGAATCAGAATCAAGACCATTAAAGCCAGGCTTAAAAAAATTGAGGTTCAAAGAGCGGTTAATCGAAAATCAAGAATGAAATCGGCAAAGACGGTTGCGCTGGTAGGTTATACCAATGCAGGTAAGTCAACCCTATTTAATGCTATTACGTCATCAGAAACCTATGTCGCTGACCAAATGTTCGCAACATTGGATCCATTATTTAGGCCATTAAAGTCTGTTAATAAAAAACAAGTAATTGTCAGTGATACCGTTGGATTTATTAGAGACTTACCCGAAACATTGATACAGGCATTCTTGTCTACTTTGGAAGAGCTAAGTTCTGCAGATTTAATTCTTCATGTATTGGATGTGAGTGACCAAAATATTTATGAGAACAAACATTCAGTTGAGGAAATGCTGAAAAAGATTAATGCAAATAACGTTCCTGTGATTAATGTTTGCAATAAAATTGACCTTCTTCGAAGTAAATCAGAAATATTCTCTATTGAGGATGCTGTTCAAGTCTCTGCACAAAGTGGCGCAGGCCTCGATGAGTTAACTAAGTATGTCACTGAGAAGCTGGAGCCTGAGAAAACCATAAGGAAGATCAAGTTAGATCTTAATCAATCCAGAGTTCGTTCAGAGATTTATGAGTTATCCACTGTCATTGAGGAAACCGTAAACGATGACAATCAAATTGAAATTTTATGTGAAATTGATGATGTCAGTTACAAGAGGCTTAAAAAAAATGAAAAAATTGAAGCCATACAGAGTAAAATGGCGAATCATTGACTAAAATTGGAGTTAAAAAAACAATGACAAATAATGGAAAATCACCTTGGGATCCAAAAGATCAACCACCTGATCTCGATCAGATTGTCGAAGAGTGGCAGAAAAGGTTTAATACGCTTTTTGGCGGAAGCGGAAAATCCAATGGCAGTTCAATAAAGAAAGGACCACCGGCAACTTTATTAATCGTACTGGGCTTATTCTTATGGACACTCACAGGCCTATATCAGGTTGACGATTCAGAGAGGGGAGTGGTATTGAGGTTTGGCGAGTACAATCAGACAACAACACCCGGTCTTCGTTGGCATGTTCCATGGCCAATCGAGTCTGTTGAAATAGTCAATGTCAATGTGGTTAATCGCTTTAAGCAGTCAACTACTATGCTTACTTCTGATGAAAACATCATTGTTGTTGACCTCGTTGTGCAATATCGAAAGACAAATCCAGTCGACTACCTCTTCAATGTTAGAGATCCAGAGGAAACACTCAGCGAAGTGAGTGAGAGCGCAATCAGAGAGGTCGCAGGAAAAACAAATCTCGATTTTATATTGACTGAAGGACGTTCACAAATTGCAATCCAAACTCAAGAAGTTATTCAAAATACTTTGGATGAATATGGAACAGGAATTACAGTGACCCAAGTTGCGTTGCAGGATGCAAACTTTCCAGTCCAAGTTGAAAGTGCTGTACAAGACGCAATTAAAGCAAGAGAAGATAAGGAAAGGTATGCTTTTGAAGCTGAGGCATATGCCAATGATATCGTTCCTAAAGCAAGAGGTGATGCAGCAAAGATGATTCAGGAAGCAGAAGCATACAAGGCAAAAGTAGTTGCAGATTCTGAAGGTGAGGCAGAAAGATTCACTAAACTCTTGGTTGAGTATCAAAGGGCTCCTGAGGTAACAAGAGAGAGGCTCTATATAGATGCAATCGAGAGTGTTTATGGAAACTCAAATAAAGTTCTTATGGACTCTGAAGGCAGTGGAAATTTAATGTATCTGCCCATCGATAAACTTTTGCAACAAAATTCATCTCAAAAAAATGAGTCCACCGGAAATAATTCTTCACAACCGACTCGAGATAACCCAACTACCAGTTCGCAGGATCCTAGAATGAGGAGAATCAGATAATGAAAAATATATTTATATTTATACTTGTAGCTCTATTTGTAATCATCTCAAATAGTGTATTTACAGTTGATGAGAGAGAGTATGCACTCAAATTCAGATTTGGAGAAATTATACAATCTGACTACGAGCCTGGTATTCATTTTAAGTTCCCATTTGTGAACAATGTTAATAAATACCCAAAGAGGATTCTAACAATCAATAACCCTCAGGAACTTTTTCTAACTGCCGAAAAGAAAAATTTATATGTCGATTTCTTTATCAAATGGAGAATTGACAGCACGACTGAATACTATCGATCAACGGGTGGTGACGAGCTAGTGGCTGCACAACGACTTCTTGAGAATGTTAAAGACGGAATACGTTCAGAGTTTGCAAAAAGAACTGTGATTGAAGTTGTCTCAAAAGAGAGGAGAGAGCTGATGTCTGGGATGTTGACGGATGCAGCAACGAATGCTAGAAATATAGGGATTGAGCTTGTGGATGTGAGAGTCAAGAGAATTGAGCTTTCAGATGATGTCAGTGAGTCTGTGTACAACAGGATGAGACAAGAAAGAGCTCGAATCGCATCAGAATTAAGGGCTGAGGGTAGTGAAGATGCTACCGTGATCAGAGCTGAAGCCGATAGAGAGCGAATCGAGATTCTTGCAAATGCAAATCGTGATTCACAAATCATTAAAGGTGAAGGCGATGCAATGGCAGCAAACCTTTATGCAACTGCATACAATGAGGATCGTGAGTTTTACTCATTTTATAGAAGCATTCAGGCTTATAAAAATTCCATTGGAACATCAAATGATATTCTTGTTCTTGACTCAAAAGGAGATTTCTTTAAGTATTTAAATAACCAGGCTCCAGAATAATTCACAGTATTAATAATGGGGGTCAATGAGTTAGTCTTTGCTGTTTCAGTATTTTTTATCCTGGAAGGATTATTACCATTTATTTCACCAAAGCTTTATAAGTTTCTCCTTATGCAAATGCTCAATACAAATGAGAATTCTATAAGAATTACAGGACTTATCTTGATTATAATGGGTGTGATATTAATGAACTTATTCTAGGAGTATTCAGTGACAAAATCTTTGGTTGTAATCGGTGCTCAATGGGGAGATGAAGGAAAAGGGAAGATCATTGATATTCTTACCGAGAAAGCTGATTTAGTTGTCAGATTTCAAGGAGGCCATAATGCTGGGCATACTCTTGTCATAGGAGGCGAGAAAACGGTACTTCACTTAATCCCATCCGGTATCTTCAATGATGCCAAGTGCTTGATTGGAAACGGAGTTGTACTCCATTTGCCCACATTAATAAAGGAAATTGAATACCTGGAATCTGAGGGTATTGATATTCATAGTAAACTCATGATCAGCTCTCAGTGCCCATTAATACTGCCAAGCCATATAGCAATTGATGAAGCCAGAGAGAAGTCATTAGGAAAGAATGCAATCGGCACCACTGGAAGAGGCATTGGACCCGTGTATGAAGACAAGGTTGCCAGAAGAGCGGTTCACGTAATGGACTTGTTTGAAGAGGATTTATTTAGATCAAAATTAACAGCACTGACTGCTTACCATAACTTTCTTCTAGAGAAGCTTTATGAATCCAAAGAAGTAGACCCTGAAGAAACATACAAAGACTGGATAGACCATTTCAACAAAATCAAAAACCTTATTGTTGATAGCTCAGAAGAAGTAAATAACTTAAAGTCAAAAGGTTCTAGGATTCTTTTTGAAGGCGCTCAGGGCTCAATGCTTGATATTGATCAAGGGACATATCCATTTGTTACTTCATCAAATACACTATCCGGTGCAGCATCACTAGGCTCAGGCTCAGGACCACTGGATATAGATGGGGTGCTTGGAATCACAAAAGCTTATGCTACAAGAGTAGGGTCAGGACCATTTCCAACAGAAATTGATGACGATTATGGAAAACACATGGCAAAAGTTGGTGTTGAATTTGGCGCAACAACAGGCAGACCCCGAAGATGTGGTTGGCTAGACCTTGTAGCATTACGTAAAGCGGTCAATATCAATTCCATATCACACTTATGCATAACTAAAATAGATGTGCTTGATGGTCTGGACAAAATTCTTGTTGCCGAAGAATATGAGATTGATGATAAGAGATATGACACATTGCCTGCGATGAGTCAGAATCGCTTTGAGAGGATCATACCAAGATATACAGAGTATAAAGGTTGGTCAGGCACTACATCTGGACTGAAGTCCTTTGATCAATTACCAGCCGAAGCACAAACTCTAATTAAGGGTTTAGAGGACTCTATAGGGATAACCGTGTCTTTGATCTCAACAGGCCCTGATAGAAATGACATGATTGTCATTGATGAAATATTTTCATGAGCAGAGAGGTCACTGTTTACGGCTATAATTCTGTCGAGACATCTGTATTGAAAAATTCAGAAAATATTATCGAGTTATATGTTGACCAATCATCTTCAAATAAAAGAATAGAAAAACTATTATCAAGTAAGATTGCCTCAAGATTAAATATTCTAAAAGTTGATAACTCATTTCTGTCGGAGCTTCTCTCAACAGAAAAGCATCAGGGCATTGCTGCAAAAATTAAAATCAATGATTTTTTTGACCTTAAATCAAGTATTCAGTATTTATCCCAAAATAATGGATCACTGGTATTGATTCTTGATGACCTTGATGATCCAAGAAACATCGGCGCATGTCTTCGAACTGCAAATGCTACTGATGTGGATATGGTGGTCCTGTCTAAGAACAGAGTTAACATTGACAGTCCAGTAATTGGAAAAGTATCATCAGGCGCACTCCAAAACACAAATATTGCTGTTGTTTCTAATATCTCTCAGTTTATAGAAAGAGTTAAAGAAATTGGGTTTTGGATCTATGGAACATCTGACAATTCCGAAGTTTCCTACTGGGAACCAAACTATACAGACTCTACAGCAATAATTGTTGGCTCAGAAGGAAAGGGAATGCGAGACTTGACGAAATCTCATTGTGATCGGGTATTATCTATTCCAATGTCTGGTAATGTTTCAAGTTTAAATGTATCAGTTGCTTGCGGCCTATTGCTTTATGAAGTCCTCAGACAGAGGAACGCTAATTAGTTTGAATTATCAGAATAATTTCTGTACGATCCGCTGACAATATAAATAACCTTGCTGCACCAATAGTAAATTTGGGTAGCCTTAAACCAAAAGGGAAAATATGAGACATTATGAATTAGTGTTGCTGGTCCATCCAGACCAGAGTGAGCAAGTACCGGAGATGATTAACCGGTATCAAGAAACCGTCAAGAAGTCTGACGGAGCTATCCATAGAACTGAAGACATAGGCAGAATGCCTCTTGCGTATACCATCGAGGATATGCATAAAGCACATTATGTTCTTATGAATATTGAGTCCAATGAGGACGTGATCGCTGAATTGGAATCATTATTCAAATTTAACGATTCAATAATGAGACACTTGATAGTCAAAATGAAAAAAGCTGAAACGGGTGACTCAAAGCTCTTTGAATTAAACAACAAGAAAGATGACTCAAAGAAAGCTAAAGAAAAAGCCCCGGAGAAAAAGAAAGAAATAAAAGACGACTTAGAAACTGATAAATCTGCTCCAAAAGAAGAAGAGGAAGTTGACAAGCAAATTACAAAGGAAGCCCAAGAAGAGGTTGTTGATAAAGAAAATCAACCTGAAATCAGTGAAGAAGATAAAGTAGAGGAAGAGACCAATGAAAAGAAAGAAGGGTAAAGACTTTAGAAGAAAAAAAGGTGTAAACAGAAATAAAAATAAATTCTGTAAGTTTACAGCTGAAGGTGTTGACCAGATCGATTATAAAGACATCGATGTTTTAAAAAAGTACATCACTGAAACTGGAAAAATTATACCTAGTAGAATCACAGGAACAAAAGCTAATTATCAAAAACAGCTTGCTGTAGCTATCAAGAGAGCAAGATTTTTAGCTTTATTACCATTTACCGATCAACATAGATAAGAAGACAGTCATGGAAGTTATACTTAAAGAAGACATTAAGAACCTTGGTGAAATAGGAGACGTTGTTTCTGTTAAGCCAGGTTATGGAAGAAATTTTCTTGTTCCTCAAGGCAAGGCTGTTTTTGCTACCGCTGATAATTTAAAGAACCTTGAAAAACAGAAAGAAGAGCTTAGAAAGAAACAAGAAGGAGAGCTTTCTATACTTCGAGAAAAAGCTCAAACATTTGAAGGATTAAAATTGACCATTGAAGCGAATGTTACAGAAGAAGGCACTCTTTATGGCTCAATTGGAATAATTGATATAGCAAATGCTGCAAATGAGAAAGGTATTGAGTTAGAAAGAAGTTATATCAATATGCCTGATGGGCCAATTAAAACGATTGGGTCACATGACGTAGAATTGCTATTTCATCCAGAGATTCAAGTCATTATTAGTGTGGAAGTTGTCGGCGGTGAAGTTGCTATTAAAAATACTTTGGATTCTGAAGAGGAAGAAGATAATATCAATGAAGAAAACATTGATACTGAAAATACCGAAGAATCCGAATAAATGGCAAAATCTGCAGCAGAGACCGATAGATCAACTAAATCATTAGGGCAAATATCATTACCACCTCACTCAACCGAAGCGGAATCAGCTCTCATTGGTGGGCTTATGATGGATCCAAATGGGGAAGCATACGATAAGATTGCTGACCTAGTCTCTGACCGTGATTTTTATCATCAAGAAAATAGATCAGTATTTTTAGCAATACAAGAGCTGAGAGAAAACTCAAAAGTTACAGATGTTTTGACTGTTTCTGATTATCTTGACTCCAAAGGCACCGATATGCCTGAATCAGCCATTGAGTACATATCTGAAATAATTGAAACAACAGCAGGAAGCTCTAATGTTACTGAGTATGCAAAAATAATTAGAGAAAAAGCTCTTTTAAGAGAGCTTATCCAGATCAGTAATGATATTTCTCAAAATGCATATAAACCCGAAGGACGATCACCAACCGAACTAGTGGATATAGCAGAGTCATATATATTTGAGATCGCTGAACGTGGCACAAAGAAAGGCACTTTTGCACAAATGAGCGACCTTGTGAAGGAAACATATGATGAATTGGATAAGAGATCACAGGGCGGCGGCGGACTGACTGGTGTTTCATCAGGCTTTAGGGAACTAGATAACTTGACTGCAGGTTTGCAAAAAGGCGAACTGATTATTATTGCTGGTAGGCCCTCAATGGGTAAAACTGCCTTTGCACTTAATATTGCAGAGCATGCTGCACTTGCAGATGAAGAACCTGTTGCTGTATTTAGTATGGAAATGTCAGCCAGCTCACTTGCACAACGAATGATCTCATCACTTGGCCGAGTCAATTCACATTCCATGAGGACAGGTCGGCTTGAAGAAAGAGATTGGAATAGGATTGATGGTGCGATTCAGCAAATTAAAAATGCACCAATTTATATTGATGATGCGCCATCTCTAACACCCATCGAGCTCAGAGCAAGAGCAAGAAGAATTCAAAGAGAAAAAGGACTGTCCCTTATTTTGATCGATTACCTTCAACTCATGCAAGTTCATGGAAATAAAGAGAACAGAGCTACTGAAATCTCAGAGATTTCAAGAAACCTAAAAGCACTAGCCAGGGAGTTAGATGTTCCGATTATTGCTCTTTCTCAATTGAATCGAAGTGTCGAACAGCGGACTGATAAGGTTCCACAAATGTCTGATCTAAGAGAGTCAGGCGCAATTGAGCAAGATGCTGATCTTATAGCATTTATATATCGTGAAGAGGTCTATGATCCTGAAACAGACAAAAAAGGAATAGCACAGATTAATGTTGCCAAACAAAGGAACGGAGCAATAGGTAAATTCAATCTAACTTGGGTAGGGCGATATACTAAGTTTGAGAACTGGAGTCCTGAATATGAGCAATTCTAGGATACAATTTTTAGCTCATAATCATCATCTGAGTTTTTAATCTTAACTGTTTCAACTGCATTCTCTTTTGTTGAAACAATTTCAATGATGTAATTACCCAACCTAAAATCTGTCCCTTCTTCAGGAATATATCCAAGATTTTCAAGAACAGCGCCATTGATCGTTTTTGCTTCTTCAATTGGTATATCCCAATTCATCATCTTATTCAGAACACGGATATTAGATGACGCATTTACAAGATAGTAATCTTTTACTTTCTTCGGTTTCATTTCTCGATTTAATTTCTGAGTTTCTTCTAGATAATCTCCTACAATTTCTTCAAAGATATCTTCTATTGTTATAAGTCCTTGGATATTCCCATATTCATCTACTGCAAAAGCTGTTTTTTGCTTCTTAGCTTTAAATTCGATGAGTTGCTGACTCAATGTAGTTGTTTCAGGAATAAAGTATGGCTTCTTCATATGTTGCGTAACTGAATCATTACTAAAAGAATCAAGATCAACATTTTTTAGGAATTCATTTAGGTGAAGCACCCCTTTTAAGTTATCAAGAACATCTTGATAAACTGGTAAAGAGGAGTGAAAGTTTTTTTGAATTACCCTTATGTTTTCTCCGTCTGGTTTTCTTAAGTCAATTCCTACCACTTCATTGTGGGGAAGCATTATATCTTCAACAGTCATGCTTCCTAGATCCAAGACACCCATCATAATGTTTTGTCTATCAAAAGCTGTTTTAGTAAGTCCGTCCGTAATGATTGTTTTGAGTTCATCAACTGATATTCTTTCTTCCTGCTCATTTGGGCCTGACCCTAGGAGTTTAAGAACCATGTTGGTGAAAAAATTGATAACTACTAGAAAAGGTTTTGTAAATCTAACTAGAGGGTGATAAATCCTACTTGCCGGTAGTGCTATTTTTTCAGGAAAGATTGCTGCAACTGTTTTAGGTATTGATTCACAAAACAGTAATACAACTGCAGTTAACAAGATTGTCCCAACAACAACCCCTGTTGGACCACCTATTTCCATAGATACTACACCCACAAGCGATGCAGCTATGAAGTTAACCAGGTTTGTTCCAAGAAGAATAAAAGCAATTAGCTTATCTGGCTTCTTTAGAAGTTTTTCGGCTAGTTTTGCACTCTTATTTCCCTTTTTTGCAAGATGTCTCACACGGTACTTATTCACTCTCATGAGTGCAGTTTCCGTTCCAGAGAAGAATGCAGATAGTAAGATTAGTATGGCTAGAATTACAAAAAGGTATTCCAGCGGAATGTCATCGCTCAATTACAGCGACTCCTTTATTATTAATATTGGGCTATTTTCGTACTTGATGGATATTGTGTCAAGAAAACTATGTAGACCTCATATGCAAATTACCGTACAATTCCGCGCCATAACTAAAAAATATTTAATGAGTAACAAGAATGGTTAAAATTAGATTATCAAGAGGGGGCTCAAAAAAGCGTCCTTTTTATCACATAGTAGCTACCGATAGCAGAAATCCTCGTGATGGTAAATATATCGAGAGATTGGGTTACTTCAATCCAAGAGCAACAGATAACGAGGAAGATATTCTTATCGACTCAGAGAGACTAGATTATTGGAAATCAGTCGGCGCTCAAATCAGCGACCGAGTTCTTAATCTGATTAAACTTACTGAACTATCAAGAGAAGATAGAGACTCAAAAAAATTAAATAAGCTCCAAAAGAAACAAGCCAAAAGAGAAGCTGAGAAAGCTAAAAAATTAGCTGCTGAAGCTCCAGCAGAAGAAGAAGCTCCAGCAGAAGAAGAAGCTCCTGCAGAGGAAGAAGCCCCAGCAGAGGAAGCTCCTGCAGAGGAAGATGATAAGAAAAAGGATGAGAGCTAGATTATAT
>Ga0114933_10005620_pt1 | contig 11351 bp, 9 predicted proteins | sample 4SBtaG_FD_89691 | JGI IMG/M metagenome (GOLD analysis project Ga0114933, IMG submission 89691) | Deep subsurface microbial communities from Kolumbo volcano to uncover new lineages of life (NeLLi) - 4SBTROV12_W25 metaG | ecosystem: Environmental > Aquatic > Marine > Volcanic | place: Kolumbo... | reverse complement strand
TCAGCGCATGCTGGCCGAGTTCGTAGAAGAAGACCGGGTGAGCGCGCTCGCTCGAGGGTCCGCCCCACCATCGGTCCAGTACGGACACGATGTAGTCGAAGTCGGTCTTGGTGATGCCTCGGATCTTCATGGTCTTGTTCGGAGGGGTTTCTCCCCTTTGAGGGGGCGAACCATATCACTACTTCGGTGCTGTGTTAGCCGGGCCTCGGGTCCTCGCCAAGCACGACGTTGTCGATCAACCGCGTCGAACCGATGTGCGCTGCGACCGCGAGCAGCGCCCGGTCGGGCAAGACCTCGCCAAAAGACGATAAGTTTTCCGGGCTTACGAGCCCGACGTAGTCGACGGAATCGAAGCGCTCGACGATGGGAGCCCTCGCCAGAGAGAGCAGCGATGGGCCGCTGCGTTCACCCGCCTCGAAGGCGTCCCAAGCCGATCGGAGGCCCGTGACCAGCCCGAGGGCGCGTTCCCGAGCGTCCTCGCTGAGGTAGGTGTTGCGTGAGCTGAGCGCGAGGCCGTCGGCTTCTCGCACGATCGGTGCGCCGACCACCTCGATGGGCATGTCGAGGTCGGTGACCATGCGCGCGAGGGTCCGCCACTGCTGGTAGTCCTTGCGACCGAAGGCGGCGACACATGGACCGGCGAGGTTGAAGAGCTTGCTCACCACCGTGGTCACCCCGTCGAAGTGGCCCTCCCGGTGTTCCCCTTCGAGCGGATCCGTCACGCCGCGCACGCGTACGTCGCTGCAGAACCCGGGCGGATACATTCCGCCTTCTTCGGGTGCGAAGACGCAGTCGACCCCGACCGCCCGACAGGCGTCGAGGTCGGCTTCCAGCGTGCGCGGATACTCGTCGAGATCGTCGGTCGGAGCGAACTGCAGGGGATTGACGAAGATGGTCAGCGCGATCCACTGCGCGCCTCGGGCGCGCGTGGCCGCTACCAGGCTCATGTGGCCCGCGTGCAGCGCGCCCATCGTGGGCACCAGCCCCACCCGCTGCCCCGAGCGACGGGCCGCCTCGCAGGCGTCCCGAAACTCGGCACGGGTGCGCACGAGCGCGAGCGCCACGCCGACTACTCGGCCGGCCCGTAGACGGGGCGGAGCGGTACGACGTTGTGCGTGTCGTGAACGGCGCGGGTGCGCGGCGTGACCTCGGCCGCCTTCTTGAGACCAAACGAGTGCGCGGCCTCTGGGAACGTGCCAGCGGCGACCTCGTCGGCGTATCGACGGGCCGCGTTCACCCCCTCCGTGAACATCTCGGCGTATCGCTTCACGAACTTGGGGCGGAGGTCTTGGGTCAGTCCGAGCAGGTCGTAGCAGACGAGGACTTGGCCGTCGCAGCCGACGCCAGCCCCGATCCCGATGGTCGGGATCTCCAGCGCGTCGGTGATCCGCTCGGCCAGCGGGGCTGGGATGCCCTCGAGCACCAAAGCGAACGCTCCCGCGGCCTGTACCGCGAGCGCGTCGTCCATGATCCGCTGCGCCTGCTCGGCGCTCTTGCCCTGCACTCGAAAGCCGCCCATCGCGTGCATGTGCTGTGGCGTCAGCCCGACGTGGGCCATCACCGGGATACCGGCCGCCACGAGCCGCTCGATCGTGGGCGCAACGGCGACGCCACCTTCGAGCTTCACCGCGTGTGCGCCGCCCTCGGAGAGAAAGCGACCAGCGTTGCGGAGCGCTTCGGCCGGGTCGATCTGGTAGCTCATGAACGGCATGTCCCCGACGATCAGGGGGTGCCGGCAACCACGCGCTACGGCGCGGCAGTGGTAGATGACCTCATCCACCGTGACAGGAAGGGTCGAGTCTTGACCCTGAATGACCATCCCGAGGGAGTCACCGACGAGCAGGACGTCGATCTCAGCCTCGTCGAACATGCGAGCGAAGGTCGCGTCGTAGGCGGTGAGCATGCTGATTCGCTGCTGCCGGCGCTTCATCTTGCCGAGCTTCGGCACCGTGACGCGGACGCGCTTCTTTGGCGTCCCGTGGGTCGGGTGGGTCATGTTTTGGGTGTCCCGTCGTAGTCGCGGCCAGGTCCAATCCCGGTCCACGCCGTCTAGGCGAGGCTTCTATACCACCAAAACGCGACAGGGGCATGGCGACGGCCCAGCCCGGTCATTCCTCCGCGGCGGCGCGCTCTCGCACGTCCCGCATGACGAGCGTCGTGATCCCGCCGGGCAACCCGAGCGCGATGACCGCCCATCGCGACCAGAGCTCTCGGGTCAGCTGCGCCGCGACCTCCGGATCCAGTGCGAACCAGGTGAGCGGCACGGCCGCGAGCAGATACGCTCCGGTGAAACCGAGCGCGAAGCGGAGCAGGCTCGAGAGCTCCTCTCCGTCGTCCTCTTTCCAGGCTCCGAGGGAGAGCACGAGCACCGTCGCGGGGAACGCCAAGGTCGGCCCCCAACCGAGGACGTAGGCTCCCAGACTCAACGCCAACGCCAGGCCGATGCCGACGCCGAGGGCGAAGGCCAGTGGGCCGAGCCGCTCACTCACAGTGCCACCCGCTACTCGAGCTCAGCGAGCTGTGACTCGATCTCGTCGAGCGTCTCCTGGTCGTCTTCGACCAGGGCCAGGGCCCGCGTGAGCATGCGGCGTGCGTCGTCCCGGAGGTCGAGCGCGAGCAGGAGGCGCGCCGCCTCGCGGTGGTACTCCAGATGATTGGCGGTGTCCCCACCATCGGCGAGCGTGCGGTAGAGGTCGGCCGCCTTGTCGAGCTCGCCGGCCTCCTCATGGATCGCGGCGCGGACCGTCGCCGTTTGAGGCGGGTATTCGAGAGGTCTGTCATGCCGACGCAGGCCCACGAAGAAGAGGATGACCTCGTCCAGATAGGCCGCCGCGCGCTCGAGCTCCCCCGACTCTGCGAGCGCGAGGCCGAGCTGCTCTAGGTACCGCCAGTCGGTCTGGTCTGGGTCCAGGAGCTGCGTGCCCGCCTGAAGAACGTCGGCGGCCTCCTCGAAGTACTCTTTGTCGAAGAGGAAACGCCCCATCATCAGGAACGGGGTCGTCTGATCCGGGAACTCCTCCATGGCGGCTTCGAGCTCCGCCATCGCTCCCTCTTCGTCGTCCGCGCGGTCGCGCAGTCCGGCCAGGCTGGCTCGCGCGCTCATGCGAGCCACGCCGCCTTCGTCCTCCTCGAGCTCCCCGAGGAAGGTGCGGATCGCCTTCTCGGCGCCCTCCCAGTCCTCGCAGAGGGCCCGGGCGCGCCCGATCTCGAGCCAGAGGTAGACCGTGCCCTCGAACGCGTCGGAGATCGCTTCGAGGCCGGCGAGCGCCTTCTCGCCCTCGTCGTCGTGCATCGCGAGCATGGCCTCGCGGAACTCGTCCCCGTAGTCGTCGTACTCGTCGAGCTGGTCCTCTTCCCAGTTCCCCGCGAGCAGCGCCCAGCGGTCTTCATCGCTCATCTCGTCTGGCACGTCGGCCTGCTGGCGAACCGCGTCCTCTTTCTCCAGCGTCTCGATGCGTCGGCGCGCGTCGATGCGGATCGCGTCTGAGGCGGCCAGCTCCAGCGCGTTCTGGAGCTCCGCCTCAGCCAGATCGTAGTGACCGTTCTCCAGCAAGCGCTCGGCCTCTTCGACCCGCGCCTTGGCCAGCGAGTCGAGGCATTGGTTCATGCGCTTCTCGGCCGGCGCTGTGTCGTCGCCCCCGCCTGCCCCATCGACGGCGCGCTCATAAGCGAGCCGCGCTTCGGCCCAGCGGCCCTCATCGAAGAGCGTGTTCGCCTCACTGATCTGGTCGGCGAACGAACGTCCGCCGAAGAGCTTCTTGAAGAACGACATGAGCTAGCTCTTGCCCTTCTTGGCCGCGCGCTGCTTGGCCGCGGATCGCAAGGACTGAGGCACGTTCTTGGACCTCATCAGGCTGCGGAGGTCGTTGGAGCGCAGGTGAGAGAGGAACTTCATCGAGATTCCGATGGGGGTCTTCGGGTTCATCATCAGGTTGCGCTTGAGCTCGTAGTTGCTCAGCCAGTCGCGGCGGTTGCCGACGTAGCGGAGGATGTCCTCGGTGACCTGCTTGCTGGCTGCGATCCGGGCTGCTTCGGAGTCCTTCATCGAAGGAGACGAAATCGCGGCCATGTAGACGATCTTGTTGGAGTCGCGAACGAGCAGCGCCCTCGCGGCCGCGTTGCCGATCATGGCGAGGCGGATCTTCTCCGACGTGCTCATGTCGCCGATTCGAATCGCCAGCGGCTTGTGTTTGTCCGAGACCTCTTCGCTCCCGTCGACCTTGTCGCGCTCGATCGACTCCTCGTCGTCGTCGTGGTCGAGCGCCTCGGCGAACATGGAGTCGCTCTCGAGCTCCTCCTCCGGCGCCTCCTCGATGATCAGCTGGCCCTGAATCGCCTCGACGTGGGCCGCGAAGGTCGCGACACCGGTCAGCTCCACGCCGTTTCGAGCCGCGAGCTCGACGATTCGGTCGACCGTGCTCGAGCGGGTGTGGCGGTTTTTGTAGAGCGCCTCGATGATCTCGGGATGTTCGAGCAGGCGCACCTGGTCGGTCGCGATCCGCTCGGCGGTCTTGACGTCGCACTGCTTGGCGATCCGAGCGATCGTGGCGTGCGGTGTGGCGCGGTTGGCGGCCAGCTCTTCGAGCAGAGGCTGGTTGTCACGAACATAGCGGACCAGCGCGTCGATGATCTCCGGGTGGAGATCGGCCGACACCGCCGGTGCCAGGACCTCATCGGGAAGCCCGGAGAGGGTGCCTCGAGCCGCCTCGCGCACGCCCTCGTCGGAGTCCGCCGCCAGCTGCACGAGGAGCGTGACGAGGTCCGCTCCCTTGACCGGGACGAGGCCCTTCGCGGCCATCGTCCGGGCGGCCGTAGGTGCGTTGGGATCCCCAAATCGGCGGATTTTGGGGGGGAGCTCCTCTTTGGGAAGGGGGAGGGTCATCGATCTACAGCTCGTGCCTATCGACCCGTGGCCTCGGCGTCAACACCCTGCGTGCCTGGACAGGCTCCGTGCGAAGGGGTAGGGCAGAGTGTCATAGTGGACGGCACGGTGGCGGGATCCGCCACAGGGGATCGAGGCTCGATGACTTACTTTGCTGGGGTTCCTGGAATCCTGAACCGTTTCTTCTGCGCCGCGGGCGTCTTCGTGGTCTTGGCCGCAGGGTGCGGAACGTCGGCCGATTCCGACGCCGGACCCCCCGACGGGGGAAGCATGGACTCGGCGGTCGGGGACGCGCAGATGATGTTCCCGGACGGGACCATCTTCTGCACGATGGATTCGGAGTGCGACGACAGCATCGACTGCACCCGCGATTCATGCGGAGCCGCGGGCTTCTGCCGCAACGTGGTGGACCCGGCGTCGTGCGACGACGGGATCTTCTGCAACGGCGTCGAGCAGTGTGACCCGGGCTCTGGGTGTGTCGCTGGAGAGCGACAGACCTGCAACGACAGCGACGTGTGCACCATCGACCGCTGCAACGAGGAGACCAAGTCCTGTGACCGGTTCCCCCGTGACCAGGACGAGGATGGCGACGCCGACTGGTTCTGCGAGGGCGGCTCGGACTGCGATGACGGCGACCCGTCGGTGAGCGGCCTCGTGAACGAGGTCTGCGACGACATGATCGACAACGACTGCGACGAGACCGTCGACGAGATGGAGTGTGGTCGGCCCCGATACGACACGTGCGACGATCCGCTCGACGTGAGCGCCGGTGGCTTTTTCCTCGTCAACACCGACGGCGCCTCCCCGGACTACGCGCTCTCGTGCCGTGGCACGACGCGCGACCTGGTCACGACGTTCACCCTCACGGAGCGCTCCTCGGTGCGCCTCGAGGCCGACGGCGAGTTCTTCACCGTCGCGCTCTCCTTGCGCACCGACTGTCCCAACCGGGACAGCGAGGTCGATTGTCAGAGCGGCTTCCCGGGCGTCATCCGGCGCCGCGCGCTCGACCCTGGGACCTACTTCGTCGTGCTCGCCGCCAGCAGCACGGGCGAGATCGGGCTCGAGGTGACCTTCGGCCCGCCCAGCGACCCCCCGACCAACGACACCTGCGACATGCCCATCGATGTGAGCGCCGGTGGTCGGTTCATGGGCAGCACGGTCGAGACCGTGGACGACGTGACAACGAGCTGCGGGTTCTCGGGTTCCCCCGACCTCTTCTACACGTTCACCACGACCGAAGAGCAAGACGTGCGCATCAGCGCCATCTCGACCACCGGGGAGAGCATGGCCTACAGCGTGCGCACGGACTGTCTGATGGAGGCCACCGAGGCGCGCTGCGACTACGGCAGCCCGGCCACCGGGGTGATTCATCAGCTCGCCGCTGGCACGTACTTCTTGGTCGTCGAGGGGCCGAGCTTCCGAGACGCGGACTACACGCTCGACGTGGCCTTCGAGGCGCCCACGCCGCCGGCGCCGGGCGACACCTGCGACAACCCGATCGTGATCCCGTCGGACGGAACGATGACGATGGGCACCTTCGTCGGCATGGAGAACGACATCGACGTCAGCTGCGGCTTCCGTTATCGGGACGCGGTCTACGAGTTCACCATCACCGAGGACGCCGACGTCACGGTGAACCTGGACGCGGGCATGTTCGCCAACATGTCGACGCGCCCGACCTGCCTGGACTCGGCCACCCAGATCCGCTGCACGAGCGGCAACCCAGCCCGCCAACGGATCCGCAACCTCGCGGCCGGCACGTACTATGTCGTAGCAGAGTCTTCCCGCGGCTCGGGATTCAACATCTCGGTCGAGGCGACCACGCCACCGACGATCTCCACTGAAGTCACCGGCAATGACTCTTGCATGAGCCCGTTCACGATCCCGCTGACCGGGGGGCTCTTCCACGGCGACACCTCGACCATGCTGCCCGATCACACCGCATCCTGCGGCGGCGGAACGATGTCCAACGACGCCGTCTTCGAGCTGACCTTGGCCGCTCGGAGCCGGATCATCGCTTCGACCGAGGGGTCGTCCTTCGACACCGTGCTGCACGTGCACCAGACGATGTGCACCGACGGAGCGGATCTGTTCTGTGACGACGACGGCGGTGAAGGATCGACCAGCGTGGTCGACCAGATGCTGGATCCAGGGACCTACTTCTTCGTGGTCGATGGCTTCGGTAGCTCGTCCGCCGGAGAGTACTTCCTCGAAGTCATGGTGAACCCGTGAGTCCGGTTCCCGCATTCCTTCGGTACGCGCTCGTCGGGGCGCTGGGTCTCACCGGGCTCATCGGCTGCACGACGATGACGATGACCGACTTCCCCGACGCCGGCGAGATCGACGCCGCGGTCGACGCGGGCATGCCGGACATGGAAGACGCGGGCCTGAGGCCACCTCCACCCTCCCGTGAGACATGCACCGCCGAAGGCATGGGCGCGACTCTCGGCAACCCGTGCGCGAGCGACGCGGCCTGTGACGACGGCTGCTTCTGCAACGGCCCCGAGCGCTGTGATGAGGTGTGCGTCGCCGGAGACGACCCGTGTACCGACGCGCTCGATTGCACCGCCGACAGCTGCCTCGAGGAGGCCAACCGCTGCATCTACGATCCTCAGCCGGAGCGCTGCAGCGACGGCGACGCGTGCAACGGCTCGGAGGTTTGTGACCTCGCGGTCGGCTGCGTGCCGAGTGCACCCCTCTACTGCAACGACGAGAGCTCATGCACCGTCGACGCGTGCGACCCGAGCATGGGTTGCGTGTTCTCGGGCCGAGACCTCGATGGCGACGGCTTCCTCGACGGCCGCTGCGGCGGCGACGACTGTGACGACGACCCACGCTTCGGATCGATGATCTTCCCCGGCGCGACCGAGATCTGTGACAACCGCCGCGATGACGACTGCGACGGCTCGCGGGACTTCAACGACGACGACTGCATCCCGCTCAACGACACCTGCGAGACCGCTACGGTCCTCAGCGGGCCGGGCACGTACTCGGGCGCGACGCGCGCACTCGCCAGCGACTACACGCTCGGCTGCTCGACCCGCTCGGGCCCCGACGCGGTCTTCCGCTTCACACTGACCGAGGTCCGGAACGTCACCGTCACGGTGGCCGGCGGCGGGTCGGGTACGGCGGTCACGCTCCGCAACTTCGCCGAGTGCGCCAGGGGTCCGGAGGTCCGCTGCAACGGGGGCACCCCCCCGTCGGTGGTCCGACGCAGTCTGCCGGCCGGCGAGTACGCCATCATCGTCCAGACTCCTGCCGGTGCGCCGTTCGACCTCACCCTGCGATCGGAGAGCCCGACCCCGGACCCACCCGGCGACACGTGTGACTCGGCGATCGACATCACGACCTCGACTGGGAATGTCGAGATCGCGGACATCCTCGAAGACACGCTGCCCTCGTGTTCGCCCACCTTTGGGACCTACCGGGACGCGTACTTCTACTTCGACCTCGCCGCCGTCTCCGACGTGACGCTGACCACCACCGAAGGTGGCTTCCACTACGTCAGCCTCGCGTCCACCTGCGGCGATGTCGGTAGCGAAGTCCGGTGCTGGAGCGGCAGCGGCAGCCCGATGCAGACCTGGCGCAGCCTGCCCGCCGGTCGCTACTACGTCACCGTCGGTACCTCGCGGACGACGGGACCCATCAGCGCGACCGTGGACATTCGCCCGCCCACGCCCATCCCGCCCAACGACCGGTGCGCGGGGGCGATCATGCTGACCAACGGCACGAGCCGCATGGACTCCACCATCGACTTCAGCGACGACGTGCGCGGCGGGACCTGCGCCGGCACCACCCGGCTCGACGCCTACTACACGTTTACGCTGAGCACGCGGCAGCGCACCATCCTGAGCGTGAGCGACGGGGACGGCGGCACCACCCGCTTCTACCTGACGCTGCGCAGCGACTGCGGAACCCCGAGCGACTCCAGCTCGATCGCCTGCGTCTCGGGAACGACGTCGCCCACCCCGGCGTCGGCGACGATGAACCAGGTGCTCGACCCCGGGACGTACTACCTGCTCGTGGAGACCACGAGCACCGATGCGAGCGACTACAACATCAACGCCGCGTTCTTTCCCCCCTGATCAGCGAACGCTCAGCCGGACAGATCGACACGGTTGTGCAAGGCTCGGCGCCCGTGCGCCTCTGCTCTCTTCTGCTGATCGCGTCCCTGGGCGTGGCGAGCCATGCTCGGGCGGAGACGTCGTCGGTCGGCGATGAGGCCTGGTTCGCCAGCGGACGGGTGGGCATTCGGGGAGCCACCATCGGCCCGATTGAGAGCTCGCTCTTTCCAGGGCGCGGCTACGGCACAGCGTCCACCGCCGCCTTGCTCGACCACCTCGCCGGCCTCGGCGTGAACTGGGTCAGCGTGACGCCGTTTGGGCGCATCTGGAGCCTGCAGAGCACCGAAATCCTGATGGACTTCGAGGCCCCGTACGAGGACAACCGGGCCGGCATCCGTCGACTCGTCGAGCAGGCCCACGCGCGCGGCATTCAAGTGCTGCTGATCCCGCACCTCTGGGTGGAGACGGAGGGCTGGCGCGGGCAGATCGACCCCGGGTCGCCAGCCGGCTGGGCCGAGTACCAGGCCTCCTACCGGGCGTTTGTCATGGCGTGGGCGCGCGACGCGGGAGCCGCCGGGGTCGACGCGTTCTCCATCGGCGTGGAGTGCGGCAGCTGGTCGGGCCGGTTCGGCCGGTTCTGGCGGCAGCTGATCTCTGATGTGCGCGGCGTCTTTCCGGGCACCCTCACCTACAGCGCGAACTGGGACGAGGCCGAGGACGTTCTCTTCTGGGACCAGCTGGACCTGATCGGCATCAACGCCTTCTACCCGCTCGCGGACCACGACGACGCGAGCTTCGAGGAGTACGTGCAGGGAGCGGACCGGGCGCGTCAGTCGGTCGCGGAGTTGGTCGCCGTCGTGGACAAGCCGGTACTCTTCGTCGAGGTCGGCTACACCACGCGCGAGAACGCGGCCGTGCAGCCATGGCTCTGGCCCGATGGCATGGACGATGTCGTGATCTCGGAGCGAGAGCAGGCCAGGGCGCTGCTGGCGAGCTTCCGCGCGTTCCTCCCACAGCGGTGGTTCACGGGGTTCTTCGTCTGGCGCTGGTACGCAGACCTCGATGACGTGAGCCAAGAAGGGATCTGGGGGTTCAGCCCCCATGGCAAGCTCGCCGAGCGGCTCCTCGAGCGTGTCTTCGCCGAGCCCTGGGCGGTCGATCCGGGCCCCTATGCATGGCTCCAAGAGCCGATCGCGCCCGGCCCGAGCGTGCTGGACGTCGTGCTCGAGACCCAGCGTTTGCTCTCGTCGACTGTGCTCGAGCGCTGAGTCGTTCGGCCCTCCTGTCGGACTTGGGCTGCCGTTTTCTTGCCCCCCATTCGACCGGCGCGGTACCGGACGTACATGTCAGGCAATGGAAAAGTCGTCCGGCCGTTCCCCTTTTTTCGGGCGGGTAACCAGGCCCACGCCAATCCAAATCAGCGACCCATTCTCGTTCTCGAGAACCTCTACAAGTACTTCCGTCCTGATGTGCCGACGCTTCGAGACGTCAACCTCAGCGTCGAGCGAGGGGAGTTCGTCTTCATCACCGGGCCGAGCGGCGCGGGGAAGAGCACGCTGCTCCAGCTCATCTACCGCGCGCACACGGTGGACGAGGGTCGGCTGCTCTTCTGCGGTCGCGACATTGCGCGCCTGACCGGCAAGTCGATCCCCTACCTGCGCCGCAACCTCGGCGTGGTGTTTCAGGACTTCAAGATCATCGGGCACTGGACGGTCTACGAAAATGTCGCCGTCGCGCTCGAGATCCTCTCGATGCCCCGACGTCTGGTGCGCTCTCGCGTCTCCGAGGCGCTCGAGCGGGTGGGGCTCGCCGGCCGCGGCGCCGAGCTCACGTCCAACCTCTCGGGCGGGGAGCAGCAGCGCGTGGCCGTGGCGCGCGCCATCGTTTCCGAGCCCGCGCTCATCCTCGCGGACGAGCCGACCGGCAACCTCGATCCGACGCTCGCGCTCGACGTGCTCACCCTCTTCGAAGAGATCAACGAGACGGGTACGACCGTGCTCTTCGCCACCCACGACCACTCCCTCCTTCAGGCTCGCAACCACCGCATCGTCTACATCGACGAGGGCCGTGCCGTGGAGGCTCGCAAGGGCCTCTCCGCGTGGGCCGAGCGTCGCACCGCCTAGCCCCAACCGAGAGCACCGATGCCCCTCAAGACAGCTATCCGCCGTGCCGCCCGCGCCATGCGCGAAGATCTTCGCCTCCACCTGGTTTCGATCTCGAGCCTGACGGTCGCGTTCTTATGTCTCGCCGCTGCGCTCTTCGGCATGACCAACCTGGACAGCGTCGCTCAGAGCTGGGGTCAGCAGGGCCGCATGAGCATCTACATCGCGGACGCTGCCGATGTGGACGATGTCGAGCAGCTTCGATTGCTCCTCGAGGGGCTGCCCGAGGTCAGCGCGGTCGAG
>Ga0114933_10005619_pt1 | contig 11354 bp, 8 predicted proteins | sample 4SBtaG_FD_89691 | JGI IMG/M metagenome (GOLD analysis project Ga0114933, IMG submission 89691) | Deep subsurface microbial communities from Kolumbo volcano to uncover new lineages of life (NeLLi) - 4SBTROV12_W25 metaG | ecosystem: Environmental > Aquatic > Marine > Volcanic | place: Kolumbo... | reverse complement strand
GTCGCGGAAGATCTCGCTCCAACTTCTAAAACCCGATCCCGTGGTATGAGCGGCTCATCCCGCGGCAATAAGAAATTGTACGGGGAAGGCATTCTTCCTCTCGCAAGTTCGAGCACATCTTTATTCCCGTTGGAGACAACCAACGCAGTTTCACTTCCCTTCTTTTGGAGAATCGCATTCAACCCGAGTGTCGTCCCGTGAACGACGACAGAAATACCTGAAGGCGAAAGCGTCTGGTCAGAGAACAGCTCACGAAGTCCGCTCTCAACGGCCAGTGACGGATCCTGCGGAGTACTCGCCTCTTTGTGTGTAATTCGGAGATTACTTTCGCCAGACACCAAGACGAAATCAGTAAAGGTTCCACCTACGTCAATGCCGATCCTTATGTCTTTCATTTGCGGTGATTCAGCAAATCACTTTAGGCCAGACGGCAGACGCTAAATAACTTCGCCCAACCTTTGGTTGAGCGTTCCGGTCAAATTTCACTCCAACAACACACTGCAATCCCCCCAAGTCACCTACGGTTCTACCAGGGTTGTTCATAAGGCTTAGCGGAGCACGTCAGCGATATCTGGATACTCTTCAGCTAGACCCCGCAGTATCGTCATTACCTCGCTACCATCGCCTATACGCGAATGATCATCCAACAATTGGATACGACTAAAAACCTGATGCTTCACAAAAAATCTCCAGTCCACGGGCAAACGCGAAATAGCCTTAGTTAAGGCTGAGTAATTAGCCAGCGTCCACATTTCCTCAAACTCACGCCTGTATTGATTAAATCCAAATCCACCATTGCCGTTAGGTTCGGGGGCGTTTTGCCTGGCTTTCTTGCGCAATGCGCAGGTTTCATCAACTACGACCTCATCGTTTCGAATGACGACTTGGTAATCGCTCTTCGCGTTCTCCAGACTAATAAATCCACACCTCACGTCGCTTAATACCCGTTCTGGATCTCTCTCTAACGGGTCACCCCAACCACCAGCCCCTGAAGACGCTATTCGAATAATATCCCCGGGATCTATGGTCACTACGTCCGTATTGCCCAAATTGATTTCCCGGTCAGTACCCGGGTTCAAAAAGAATGAGGACGCTGCCCCGGCAGCGCCTCCTTGCGCCCCCCAGGATGTGAAATGAGAGCGATCACGGTTACGCGCAGTAATCGTCGTGTTCGGTGAAAAAGTCTGAAATTCCAGCATTGTGCCGTTCCCACCCCGCCACTTTCCGGCACCGCAAGAATCACGCTCCAACCCGTATCTAAGAATCTTAACGGGAACCTCTGCCTCATTAATCTCAACTGGGGTATTCTTTAAGAATCCAAAATATGCACCGGATCCCTCCGTCCCATCGCGAAACGCCGTCGCACCCGCACCACCAGTAATAGGGTTCAAATTTGCCATCAACTTGCGACCGGTTTTGACGTCAGTTGTACGGACATTGATCAGTGGTCCGCCGTCACCTTGGCCAGCTGGAATCAAGTCAGGTAAGGCCTGCGAAAATGCCCCCATCAGACAGGACTGAAGACGCATGACACCGAGACTTCGCATACCAACCGCGGCAGGATATTTCGGATTAACCAGCGACCCCTCTGGAATAATTGAACTCGCCGGCCGCAACAACCCATAGTTAAGGAACACCGTCGGATCCATGGTGTAAAGAACATATTGATATGGAATCATTAACAGTACATGCCGCGGATTTCCACCGGTGGGAATATTCAGTGACGCTGTAACTTGTGGGTCCGATTCTGAAAAATCAAAAATAATCTCTTCATCTTTAACAACCATATTCACAGCAATTCTGCAGGGATAACCATCAACTGAATCTTCGTCCATATAATCCGCGAAAAAATACTCACCATTAGGTATTTTTCGAATAAGACGTCTCGCTTGTTTTTCTGCATGATCCAGGAGCATTTCAGTCCCTTCGCGAAAAACATCAATTCCAAATCGCTCAATCATTTCTTTGACTTTTCTTGCGCCGGTCCGTACTGAGGCTATTTGCGCTTTGAGATCACCCCAATTTTGTTCCGGCATACGTACATTCATCAGGATCACATCTACTAATTCCTGATTGAGTTTTCCGGCGCGATAGAGCTTACTAGGTGGAACTCTTACCCCTTCTTGAAATACTTCTACGTTCGCTCGTGACAGACTCGCTGGCACGGCACCCCCGACATCAGTGTTATGCACATGCCCGACTGCAAAACAAACGACTTCTCCATCGTGGAAAATAGGATGCCATATGTGCAAATCTGGCGAATGGGTACAAACAAATCCACTATACGGGTCATTGGTCATGCACACATCACCTTCCTCATAACTCTCGACCAATTTCAATGCCCGCTCATAATCGAGCCCAATAAACCAGGTCGCTCCGAGATCGAAAGGCGATGCAAACGTCTTCCCAGCAACAGTTGTCAGACCGGTTGTGAAGTCTTCCGTCTCTTTCACAAATGTCGAGTGTGCTGTCCGAACCAGTGTATGGGCCATGCTCTCAGTAGCTGCAGCGCAATGATTGGCTAGAATTTGAAGTGTTACTCCATCTATCGCCATATCGAAATTCCTTTTTATGTAAGGCTCAATGATTAACGTGTAGGACTAAGTTACCGTAGACATCCACGTCACCGGATAGTCCTTCTGGAACACAAGAAGTACAGTCGCTTTGTACAATGATGGCAGGGCCCTCGAAGGTAAACCCAGGGCGCAGCGCTTCACGGCGAAAAAGTGATACTGATCTCAATTGGCCACCGGTAAAAACCTCGACCGATCGTTCGGGCGTTGCCGGCTCCACTGTCAGATTATGTTTGGGGAAGGTCGGCTTGGGGCTCATTCCCACAATAACCAAACGTAAATTGACGATCTGGACCGCAGCCTCGCGATCACAGTGTTCATAAACCAACTCATGCTCCCGATGGAAAGCCTCTGCCATAGCAGAAACATTGCCAGAAGCTACATCCGCTGCCGATAGAATGGCTTCTATTTCAAATGCTTGGCCACGATAGCGCATGTCTGCTGAATAAATTAGCCGATAGTCTCCCTTGTACGCTTGCTCCTCCCGAAGCCACCGTAAAGCCTGGTCCTCTAATCCTTTGTATTCTTCTTGAATAAATGCCGTTTCAGTTGGACCCAATTCAATAAATACTGTTTTAATAAAATCGTTCTTGATGTCCGCTATCAGCCCTCCCAAGGCACTTAAGACTCCCGGTGCAGTTGGGATAATGACCGTCTCCATACCTAATTCTTTTGCAACAAAACACGCCATCATCGGTCCGGCGCCACCGAATGCCTGCAACGCAAATTCCCGGGGGTCCACCGCGTAACGGGATATTAATTTACTAATTTCCATGTACATGCCTGATACGGCAATATCAACGATGGCCTGCGCAGTTTCTTCAGTACTTTTTGCGATTTTCTCAGCCAAGACGTTAACAGCACTGCGGGCTTTGCTTGCATCAATTTCAATAGCGCTGTAACCCAAATCAAACTGGCCGATGTAGCCCAGCACTACAAAAGCATCGGTAATAGTTGCGCTTTCACCTCCGTTTCCATAGCACGCGGGCCCGGGTTTAGAACCTGCACTCTCAGGACCTACTCGAAGAATGCCGAGCTCATCCACCCATGCAATAGAGCCACCGCCAGCGCCAATCGATGTCACTGCCACACTAGGAATAAAAATCGGAAACTCTCCGATAACCTCGCCTACACCAAACTGCGGTTGCTCGTCACGAATAAACGCTACATCGGCACTGGTACCTCCGATATCGAGGCTCATCGTGTTAGGATAACCGGACAATTTAGAGACATAACTAGCTCCGATAACTCCAGCTGCGGTTCCCGATAAAATCATCTGAGCACACGCTGTCCGACCAAGTTCCGCCGACATCACACCACCATTCGACTTCGTAACCTGCGGTATCGCACCAACCTCCACATCGAGTAGTGCTTGCTGTAACGACTCCAAGTATTGACTGACCCGCGGCTGTACATAGCCGTGGATGACGCCTGTCACCGTACGTTCATACTCTCGAATAATCGGCCAAACGTCGGTCGAGCAAAATACCGGGAGGCCTGGTGACAGCTGTTGAATCATTGCCTTCACAGCTTGTTCATTGTGCGAGTTGCGGTAACTATTGATCAGAGCGATAACAACCCCTTCGCAGCCTGCGGTCTTCAGATCCGCCAACGCGCTTTCTACAGTTGCTGGATCAACCTCCTGTTCGACAGAGCCATCCGCCCGTATGCGTTCGCTAATCTCACCTATACGATCTTTGGTCACTAATGCCTCTGGTCGGACGGATAACAAACTATACATATCCGGCATCTTCAAACGGGCAAGTTCAAGTACATCCGTGAAATTTCTGGTAACCAATAAGCCAAGGCGAATGCCTTTGCGCTGAATCACCGTATTTACACCAACCGTCGTGCCATGAGTGAAGTACACGACATCAGACGGGGATACACCGTAACGCACGCCCAGCGCCTTGATTCCCTCTATTACTTCAGAGCCAGGCCTATCGGGAGACGACAGGACCTTTAACGTATGAATCGTATTCGTTTCATCATTAAATGCACAAAAATCAGTAAATGTTCCGCCAATATCAACACCAACACGATATGCCATTAAGTACTCACTTTAAGAAAATTCCGGATATCCATTATCAAAACCATGTCTTGTTGCGCCAACCAAATGGTTATAGATCTTCTGCATTACTCTAAGAGAGATGGGTCGTATAGAATGATGAATTAATCGTTTGGCGGGCAACCTTCAATATTAAGTATATAGTGCTGTTTAGCAAAATCCCCTACCGTTACTAGAGAATATCGGGAGTAATGGCGATGCGCGGGCAAACCACAATCAGGAAAGTGACTACTAACACCCGTTTCTACCTAAAGGATTAATCACGTGACCCCTACCACCGCCGACGATGTGACTGTCGATCAACGGCTCCAGCCAATTACAGTAGAAACCCAGTATCGTGGAGGCTACCAAAGCGAAGTTCGCATCCGTGATCTCGATACCTATTACTTAGATGAGCCCGAAGATTTAGGCGGGCAGAATAAAGGACCTACACCCCTCGAAAACGTGCTGGCCTCGCTCTGCAGCTGTACATCCATGATCGTACATATTATGCAACGCGAGATGAGTTTTGAGCTTGACACAATGCGGTCAAACGCGAAAGGCACTGTCGATGTGCGGCGAGTGGAGATGAAACGAACTGGGAAAAAATACTCCGAGGTGGAGCCGTTAAGCTACCACTTCTATGAAGTACATCAGAAAATCTATATATCGACCAACGAAAGTGATGAACGACTGGAGGAACTGAAATTACATGTCGCTAAACTCTGCCCTGTCAGTCGACTACTGGAAGATGCGGGGGTCTCCTTCCGCGTAGACTGGATACGTGAGTAACACAGGCCCTTATAGGTTCCCATCACACGAGAGTGCTTATGAAAGCAAGAAGTGAAAACATTATTATGAATGATCTTTGCTCCCTATCGGCCCGTGAAGCGCTTCGTAAGATCAGGATCAAGGAAATATCACCGCTTGAATTAGTCGACGCCTGCATCGCACGTATAGAAAACGCAAATCACTCAGTAAACGCAATAGTAGCGACTTGCTACGAACGAGCTCGAGATGAAGCACGGCTCGCTGAAAACGCTGTGATGACCGGTGCCGAACTAGGCGCGTTGCATGGAATCCCACTGGGAGTCAAAGACCTCGATGTAACCAAAGATCTACGGACAACGTTCGGATCGGAACTCCACGCAGACTGGATCCCGCAATTTGATGAGCGAATTATTGCGGCGTTACGGGCTGAGGGGGCCATCGTTCTTGGGAAAACCAATACACCTGAATTTGGTGCTGGTGCAAATACGACTAATCGGGTCTATGGCGCGACCGGTAACCCTTTCGATATCACTCGCACCTGCGGCGGTTCGTCCGGCGGCTCAGCCGTTGCATTGGCTTGCGGCATGGTGCCCCTCGCAACCGGTTCAGATACGGGCGGCAGCCTGAGGACGCCCGCCTCCTTCTGCGGCATTACATCTCATCGCGGCACTCCCGGCCTAGTCCCGTCAGACAGAAGGACAATTGGGCTGAGCACTTACAGTGTTCAGGGACCTATGGCCCGCACAGTAGACGATGCAGCGCTTATGTTATCCGTGATGGCAGGCGACTCAAGTATTGATCCGTTATCTGGACCGGTGGATGCGTCTTCCTTTGCGGACTTGCCTGCTGTTGATTTAAGTCAACTGAAAGTAGCATGGTCTACCGATCTCGGCGTCGCGCCAGTGGATCAGAAAATAGCGGAAATATTCCGCGCACGAATGAGTACATTGGGCTCATCCTTCGCAAGTTTCACAGAGCACAATCCGAGATTAGAAACAGCATTAGAGACATTCTGGATCATCAGGGGAGTCCACTTTCTCGCATCCCACCTTGATGCATACAAAAAAACGCCTGAGAAGTTGGGACCCAACGTCACGAGCAACGTTGAGGCAGCACTTGAGATGACTTCTAGCGATGTCGGCTGGGCGATGGCGGAACAAACCCGCCTGTATCGCGGCTTTCAAAGTTTTTTTGAGGACTATGATCTACTACTTTGCCCGGGCAATGCCGTATCCCCTTTCCCACTCGAAACGCTTTACTGCGACGAAATTAATGGAAAGAAACTTTCGAATTACATCGAATGGCTGGGAATCGCATCGGCCGTGACACTCACTGGACACCCGGTGACAATGCTCCCTATCGGCCTCGACCATGCCGGGCTACCGATTGGAGTTCAAGTCGTGGGCCCGAGTCGCCACAGAGACGCTTATACCTTGGCCTGCGCCGCTCAAATCGAGAAGACTCTACAGGCCCATCCATCAACCAAACGTCCCATTCCAAATTGGGAGCACTTGGCCACATAGCATCGATTTGACCACAAGCGGGGCGGGTCAGCGGCTGAACATAGGTTACGAACTGACTTTTGAATGAGGGTCTGCAGACATCATTATGGATAAATCACTTCACGATTATGCGGCACTTACATTTGATTGTTATGGCACGTTGATCGACTGGGAAACCGGAATCTGGGCCGCCCTTCAACCCCTGCTGAAAACACACAACACCTCTAATATCACTCGATCGCTTGGCCTACAGGCGTTTGCGGAAACAGAAGCCATACAAGAATCGGAAACGCCGAATATGGCCTACCCTTTGTTGCTTTCCCACGTCCACAAACGTATCGCCAACAAGTTAGGAATCTCCACCACACCAGAGCTTGACCGGAACTTTGGCGAATCGGTTCCACTCTGGCCGGTATTTTCTGATTCGATACGCGCATTAAAAATACTTAAGCAGCATTACAAATTGATCGTGTTATCCAATGTACATACCGCAGGCTTCGCCGCTTCTAACGAAAAACTCAAAGTTGAGTTTGATGGAATTTATACTGCCGAGATGATAGGAACGTATAAGCCCGATATTGCAAACTTTGAATATATGCTTAACCGCTTAAAAGAAGACCACCAAATACAACCAAGTCAGGTCTTACATACCGCGCAATCGCTCCATCACGATCATGTACCCGCGAAGAGTATCGGGCTAGCAAACGCATGGATTGACCGGCAGCGCTTGTCCGAAACTGGTGACTGGGGCGCAACCGCCAAAGTTGAGACTCCACCCAAGACAGACTTTATATTTTTTTCGTTGCAGGAAATGGCAGAAGCGGTCACAAGCCGTAACTAAAGCCGCTTAACTTCAAATAACCTGTCTTCGCTAGCGGTCTCCAATCGCTCCTATGGAGTTTCATCAGGTAAGACCCTGATTATCCAATGTTAAGTCCAGCTAAGGCGACACACCGCGCTGCGTTAGCCGTCGTCGTCCTCACATTCATCCTTAACCTCATGTCGAGGATGGGGGAAACATTTGCCGTATTCCTGCTCCCCATCGAGGCGGAATTTGAATGGAATCGAGCAACATTGTCCACCGTTTACGGTTTGTACATGGGCGCACACGGCGTAAGCGGCATACTGATCGGCGCCCTGGTTGATCGAGTTGGCCCTCGACTGGTTTATACCCTAGGACTCTTGCTCTATTCGACTGCCTTCTTCCTCGCACAATTCGCGAACGCCCCGTGGCATTTATTTCTAACAACGGGTGTACTCGCTGGTATTGCCATGACATCCATTGGGATGACGACTGCGACTGTCCTTCTTACTGGATGGTACCGCGGTGACTTGGAACATTGGCGGCCCATAGCCATTTCAGTCACCTATTCCGGACTGGGCGCTGGGGTAATCTTATGGGTACCGATCGCACATATACTCATTGAGAATTTCGGGTGGCGAACAGCCTACCTGTGGTTGAGTATTTCCACCCTTTGTCTCGCCGCCATCGTCTACTTACTTCCATGGAATCGTTTCTGTAGCCCACTGTTGGCAAGGACTGGGTCCACACAAACATCACCCCCCCTTAAACGATTAGGGATCTTGACCGTTACTGCCCAACCAACGTTTTGGCCATTGTTCGCGGTGTTATTTCTCACTGCGATTGCTATATTTTCAATCGCTCCACAGTTGGTGGCTTACCTCGTTGCAATGGGTTTCGGAAAGGGTACCGCGACCATTGCGTATAGCGTCAATGGCATGATGGCCCTATTTGGGATAACAGCCACTGGTTGGCTAGTCAGTCGCTTTGGCAGTCGGCGTGCCGCGACAGTCACTTATATGATGACAATCGCGGGGCTTGTTGCGTTGTCGCTCCTTATTTACTCTCCACAACTGGTATTGCTCTCTATTGCGATTTTAGTGGGTGGATTGAGTCAGGGCTCAAGAGGACCCATCGTATCCACGTTAGTGTCACGGCTTTATCCGGCAACGACCTTGGGTCTTGTGCATGGGGCCGTCACCATGGGTATTGGCCTCGGTGGGATGATTGGCGCAGCACTATCCGGGCTTCTCGTTGATCTGACGGGTGGATATGGTGGAAGCTTTACCGTCGCAGTAATCGCAGCCGGACTCGCCTGTTCTCTATTTTGGTCGGTTAAAGAACTACGGAACGGCTAATCCAACTAAATTACATTGGCCTTTCACCTTCAATAGTCATTCGATGCATTACGCGGCCCTTTCTCGGGTCGTAATCTCTCGCAGCCTTATGCAAACACGCCCGGTTATCTATCAGCACCAGGTCGCCTGGTTGCCACTTATGTCGATAAATCTCTGTCGAATCGATCGATTCCGCCAATAAGCCGTTAATGAGGTCATCGCTTTCCGCTACCGTCATCCCCTCAATCGACACCATCTTCAGCGGGTGAATGTACAAAGCGCGACGACCAGTCTCTGGATGGGTTCGAACAAGCGGGTGTCTTGACGGTATGGAGAAGCTGTCTCGATCGGCTTCTCGAAACTTGAGGTGGCGATCTGCACCGTAAATGACCTGTAAGTCAGCTATAGTTTCCCGGCTGCTGGGCGCCAAACGGTCATACAAACGATACGCGTTGACAAATTCTGTATCACCCCCGTTTTCGGGAAGCTGAACCGCAAAAAGTGACGTTATTTTCGGCGGTCTCTCAAGATGAGTATGATCGGTATGCCAACATTCCGACCCGAACACCATTCGCTCCCCGGCCGTGTTGATTTCTGAATTTCGGCTATCGATCACCCAGATTTCTGGGTGATCCGGATGGAACTCCTCCGAATGGCTCTGCTTTCCTGGAGCACCAAATTGACGCATCGCCCCTACATATTCTTTTGGACTCATGGTTTGACCTCTAACCACCACAACGATATGTTCAAGCAATGCATCGTTAATTGCCGTGTACACCTGAGGTGACTGCGTACTGCTAAGGTCTACCTCGAAAACTTCCGCTCCCAGGCATGGAGACAATGGTATTACTTTCATTATCCATTCATTCCGTAATTAGGATGTCGCAATTACCTGTGGATCAACCCGCCGGCGTGTCCAACCATCGTTTCAACGAGCCAATGCCCTCTCTCGTCGTACTCATCGGATGGTACTCACAACCAACATAACCCGCATAACCAGCGGCATCAATGTGATCAAATATAAACTGATAATTAATTTCGCCGACGTTGAGCTCATGACGTCCAGGCACACCAGCTGCCTGAACGTGTCCCACTAATGGAAAGTATCGATCAAAGTTCTCTGTCAAGCGTCCGTGCGTCATCTGACAATGATAAAAATCGAATTGTAATCGGACATTGGAATAATCGACCGACTCAATAATAGATGCCGCCTGAGCGAGATTTGAAACGAAATAATGCGGCACATCAACGTTGTTTAGCGCCTCCACCAAAACCACTTCCCCAGGGCGATTAAAACACTCTGCCGCATAACGCAAATTGTCCCTAAATACGGTACCCGGTGCCTGCCTTTGCTCATCGGCAAGGATCCCCGCCATTAAATGAATTCTCTTACACGCTAACGTACGGGCATAAAGCACTGCTCGATCAATCGCCTCACGACACTCGTTTATTCTCTCCTCAAAGATGGCAATTCCACGTTCACCCGCCTCCATATCACCCGCAGGACAATTCAGGACAACCACTTCAACGCACGCTGATTGCACTGCCGACAACAATTCTTCAGGCGCATGGTCAAAGGCAAACTGAAACTCAACCGCATTGAAGCCATCCTGTGCGGCAGCGGAGAAACGGCCAAGAAACGCAGTTTCAGGATACAGCGTGGAAATGTTAGCGGAAAGTTTGGGCATAAAAGCTTCCTCCGAGTACATTGTCTCACGCAATCGTAAACGGGCGACAAATTACGATAAAGTGTAGTGTTTGGAGTTTCGTGGATAGAGAAAAACGAGCTATGGACAAAAATAAAATCAAGGCGTTTGCAGACCACGTCGTAGGTGACATGGGTTCTGCTATGGGGGCAGGACTTGCGTACGTCGGTACCAAGGTAGGTCTTTTTCGTGCGATGGCAGGCGGCGGGCCCGTCACCCCCGAGGTGCTTGCGACGAAAACGGGACTTCAGAAGCGCTATGTTACCGAATGGCTTAAGGGCATGGTCTGCGCAAAATATCTCGACTATGATCCTGAGACTCAAACTTATGAACTGCCCGATGAACATGCTTATCTAGTCGCGTCCGAGGGCACCGATCACTACGTTGGCGGTCTTTTTTACAGCGTCCCCATGATGTTAGGAATGGCGCCACGAGTTGCCGACGCGTTCATCCATGGCGGGGGGGTCCCTTTTTCTGACTATGGCTCTGAAGGCGTCTTGGCAATTGATCTGATGAATCGTGGCCTCTATGAGAAACGTTTCGCAGACTACTGGCTCACAACCTGCCCGGCTATTCACGAGCGCTTAATCGCTGGCGGCCATGTCCTCGACTTCGG
>Ga0114933_10005618_pt1 | contig 11356 bp, 13 predicted proteins | sample 4SBtaG_FD_89691 | JGI IMG/M metagenome (GOLD analysis project Ga0114933, IMG submission 89691) | Deep subsurface microbial communities from Kolumbo volcano to uncover new lineages of life (NeLLi) - 4SBTROV12_W25 metaG | ecosystem: Environmental > Aquatic > Marine > Volcanic | place: Kolumbo... | reverse complement strand
TCAACTTCCTACGGCGCACATTGATGCACGGACGGTCGGATACTTTGCCAGCGTTCCGTTAGGGGCCTAGCCTGACAATATCTTCCACCACCGCAAGGCAGAGACCATGGGTGTTACCGCTAAGGGAAAGACCCTGCAGATCAAAAAGATTAAGGAACATGTTGGCGCTATCGCCACAGGTGTCGATCTGACTCGTCCAATAGATGAAGCGACCAAACAACGGCTTTACGATGCGGCAGTGGACAATGTCGCTTTGGTGATACGCGGACAAAAATTTACGGCCAAACAATATGAAAAGGCTGTCAGCCTGTTTGGCGAGCTGATGGAAGATCAGAACCGCATGTATCTGGCCAAGGGAGCACCAATGGTTAGTATTCTCTCAAATCGTAATAAGGATACGAAGGGTAAGCCCGCCAAGATGGCAAACAATGCCACCTGGCACACTGACCACACCAACCAGGAACGCCCACCGAAATTTACTTGCCTTTACCCGGTCGCGCTGCCGGATAGCGGCGGAGGCACGTCTGTCTGCAACATGCGTGCAGCATATGAAGCTTTACCTGCCAACATGCAAGTTCGCCTTGCCCCAATGCGAACCGAAAACACGCTGATCAGTAGCGCCCGCATGGCGACGGCGAACCAAGACATCGTGCAATCCCAAATGGACAAAAACGCGGCTGGCGAGAAGCCGATGCTCCAGCCATTGATCCGTACACACCCCGACCGCGGCAGCAAAGCGATCTGGTTTCACCAGAGCAAGACAGAGCGGATTATCGGGATGGCCCCTCAAGAAACCCAAAATTTTCTGACCGATTTGCTGGATTCTGCGATCAAGCCCGAATTTGCCTACACGCATAACTATCAGCTTGGCGACATGTTGGTGATCGACAACCGCTCGGCGATGCATAAGGCCGGTTTCGATTTTGATATGAGCCAACACCGCATGATCTATCGCGCGCTCGTGCGTGGCGAACGACCGGTATAATGGTCCGAACCAAAACGGATAGTCAGTGCGAAGCTTCGCGTGATTTTCTATGTCACGCTGGTTGCCCTGCTTACCTTGCTCACACACATCGGCGGTTTAGAAAGGCGGTAATGACATACCGTGGCAGATTAAAATCATCCACACGAAAATGTGGTCACCGTTTATCGCGCTCGACGGCACGCGCTTGGAATTCCGCCGTCGTGTTAGTAAGGGGGAATGGTTCGTCCGGAACGGGAACGTCCAGAAAGGAACACAGCGGCACCCAGCCTTCTGTCACGTTGAAGGTCAGTAAACGATCCGGCGCGATGGTGCGCTGCACTTCCGCGATATGATCTTCGAAGACCGACATCGCATACGCCATGTCGTCCAGTTTACCGCTAAATGTCTGTTTGACGATTAGTTCATATGCCATCTCGCGACGGTTGCGACCCACTCCCTCAGGGTCCTTCACCGCCTTCAGCAGGCTGGCATAGATCGTGTCGTGAATGCTTTTAACCCAATCCGCCGCCGGCCGAACCGAAAGCAGCACCTTGGCATCAGAAAAATGGTCAGCGAGTTCCCGCCAATAGGCGGCCGATGGCCAATCGACGCTAGCCTTGTATTCGGAGAAAACCTCATCCCAATTCATGACATCGCCGCGCACCGCACCTTCCCAATAGGGTAATTGTTTCGGGTTCGACCGCACCTCGAACATGTGATGGCAGGGCCCGAAACCAAGCCTTTCCAGTGCCATCTTCAATGATTTAGTACCGGTCCGCCCGAATCCAGCGCCGACGACCTGCAACGGCATCTTTCTATTCCTTCTCTTCTGCAGCGTCTTCCATTTCCACCGCCTTCTGTTGACGCGCCCACATCACCGCATAGGCGCCGCCACGTTCCAACAATTCACTATGCCGGCCCCGCTCGACAACAACGCCCGCATCAAGGACGAGGATCTCATCCGCATCAATCACGGTGGACAAGCGATGCGCAATCACCAGGGTCGTGCGGTCACTTGATACTTCGCGCAAGCTCTCCTGGATTTCTTTTTCAGTATGAGTGTCGAGCGCCGACGTCGCCTCATCGAATAGCAGGATCGCCGGGTTTTTGAGGATCGTCCGCGCGATGGCGACACGCTGTTTCTCGCCACCGGAAAGTTTCAGGCCACGTTCTCCGACACCGGTTTGGTATCCATCCGGGAGGTCCATGATGAAATCGTGGATCCGCGCCATGCGCGCTGCCTGTTCAACTTCAGCCCGAGAGGCGTCAGTGCGTCCATAGAGAATGTTGTAATATAATGTGTCGTTGAACAGCACAGTGTCCTGCGGCACGATTCCGATCGAAGCGCGCAAGCTTTCCTGGGTGACATCGCGGATATCCTGTTTATCGACCTGCACGCTGCCCCCTGTGACATCATAAAAACGAAACAGGATACGGCTAAGCGTCGACTTACCCGCGCCGCTAGGGCCGACTATCGCCACAGTTTTGCCAGGCGGTACCGTGAAGGAGACATTTTTCAGGATTGGGCGCCTGACGTCATAGTTGAAATCAACATTGACGAACTGCACCTCTGCGCCATTCACCGCGAGCGGTTCAGCACCCATCTTATCTGTGATCTCCTCTGGCACCTCCAGCACGTTGAACATAACCTCCATATCGGTCAGCGATTGGCGGATCTGGCGATAGACAAAGCCAAGGAAGTTAAGCGGCAGATAAAGCTGTATTAGGTAGGCGTTGACCATAACGAAATCGCCAACAGTCATCGTCTTTTCGACGACCTCGTTGCCGGCCATGAACATAATCAAGATCAAACCGGCGGAGATGATGCAAGCCTGCCCAACATTGAGATAGGACAGGGTCACCGTGTTGCGAACCGATGCCTCCTCGTAGCGCCGCATCGAGTCGTCGAAACGCATCGCCTCGTGCGTCTCGTTACCGAAATACTTAACCGTCTCAAAATTCAATAGGCTGTCGATCGCCTTAGTGTTCGCCTCGGTGTCCCGATCGTTCATCTCACGCCGAAATTTTATACGCCATTCGGTGACAACCAAGGTGAAGACAATGTAGCCGACGAGGGTCGCGAACGTGACCAGCGCGTACCAGAAATTGAACAAGCCCCAAAGAATGGCGCAGACCATCCCGATCTCTAGTAGGGTCGGGATGATGTTGAACATCATGAAGGCAAGTACGAATTCGATGCCCTTCACACCGCGCTCGATGATGCGTGACAGGCCGCCAGTCTGCCGCTCAAGATGAAAGCGCAAGCTAAGCGCATGCAGGTGACGGAAAGTGCGTAGAGCAGCGTTACGTACCGCCCGCTGCGCCACACGGGCGAAAATTGCTTCACGCATCTCGGCGAAAGCTACCGACAACACTCGTGACCCACCATAGGCGAATAGCAACCCGATCGGCAGAGCCACGGCCAGCGCCACCTCCGCGGTCAACGCATCGACTATGTCGCGGTAGAAGATTGGCACGTAGACATTGACGATCTTAGAAAACGCCATCAGCCCGAAAGCGATGAAGACCCGTGCCCGCATACCCCACTGACCGGCAGGCCACAAATAGGGCACCAGAGTGAGTAACGTACGGCACTGCCCCTTTGAACCCGCAGGCGAAATGTAAAGGCTAGCGTGGTTCATAAAGACTGGTTTTCAGGTAACGGCAGAGGCTCGCACCGTTTACGGGCGCTCAGAGGTAATAGACCAGCAAATAGCCGCCGAGCAACACCACTACCCAAACCGCCGCGCCACTGATCGCCCATGTGCGCGCCAGAATGCCGCGCGGGCCATGATAGTGGAAAACGCGTGCCAGGAGATAGGTTGCCAGTGCCGACCGCCAACGCCTCAGCTCATTGCACGCCTGCACTAGGCTCGTCAGGAACCGGGCAACTACACGCGGAATTAAATGCCGGTAGATCCAATCCGTATCGAGATTGGTCGAACGCAGTTCCGGCGGGTAGTAGCCGTAGCGGTTGAGAACCGCGAACGCGAGCGCCGCAAAGGCCAGCAGTTGCAGCATAGTAATCACGTGCGAGGTCGTATACGGCACGTAATTCACCGAATAAGGCAGGATCGCATAGAGCGGTTCAGGATTAATGCCAATGAAGATACACAGGAAGGCAGTCAACCCCATGGCGATCAGCATGTTCAGGGGCGCTTCCTGCACTCGTTTGCCCGAATCGTGGGCGAAGAAGGCGAAATACGGGATCTTTATACCTGAATGGTGGAAGACGCCCGCCGACGCGAACAGCAAGATCGTCCAAGTGACCCAATACCCCTCATCCGCAGCAGCGGTCAGGATCATAGATTTGGTAACGAAGCCACTAAACAGCGGGAAACCAGAGATCGACGCTGCGCCGATAATACAGAAGGTGGTGCTCCACGGCATGGACTTGTACAACCCGCCAAGGTCTGAACCGTTCGCCGTGCCTGCACGGTATAGCACCGCGCCCATCGACATAAACAAGAGCGCCTTGTACAAAATGTGCGCGAAAGCGTGCGAGGCAGCGCCGTTCAGAGCTAGTTCCGTGCCAATCCCTATGCCAACTACCATGAAGCCCAGCTGATTATTCAGGCTGTAGGCCAGAACCCGGCGCAGATCGTTTTCAATAACCGCGAAGAAGATCGGGAACGCAGTCATCGTGGCGCCAATCCAAATTAGCATCTCGGTGCCCGGAAAGCCCCGCGCCAAGGCGTAGATCGCAAGTTTGGTGGTAAAGGCGCTGAGGAACACCGTGCCGGTAACGGTCGCTTCTGGATAGGCGTCCTGCAGCCAGTTGTGAAGTAGCGGGAAAGCCGCCTTGATGCCAAAGCTGATCAGGATCAGCTTGCCGCCCAAGCTGTCGAGCCCAATTTTGTCAAAGGTAACAGAACCAGTATCGCCGATGATCAGAATCGCGCCTGAAAGCAGCAACACACCGGAGCCGACCTGAATTACAAGGTATCGCATGCCGGTGCGGAAGGCACGCTCGCTGCGCGCAGCCCAGATCAGGAAGACGGAGGTGATCGCCGTTAGCTCCCAGAACACAAACAGGCTGATCAGGTCGCCAGCGAAGGCGGCGCAAATCGCCGCGCCCGCATAAGACAGGCCCGCGACCTGCTGTACAGTATCCTTCACATGTAGTGCGTAGATGACGCTGAGGAAACTGGCGATCGTAAAAATGTACCCAAAGATAAGGCTGAGCTTGTCGACCCGCAGCATGACCAGTGGATAATCAAAGGCGTTGAATGTGCTGTGGTCACCCGGCTCCAAGTTAAGCATCTGCCAACCACACAGTATCGGTAGCAGCAACATATAGGCAGCACGCCAATGCCCCCGCAGTACTGGCACAAGAAAGGCACCGATGACCAGGATCAGGCCAGGCGACAAATGCTCAATCATCATTGTAATAGTCTTCTTTGCGCATCAGGATCCGGCGCAACTCCTTTGCCCCAAGAACCAAGCCGACGCTAAACACAAAGCCAAATCCGGAGTAGAAGCCAAACCACTTTTCAATCTCAAAATGCGGATGTTTCTCGTAGAACAGATCGGCTGCTGTCAGCATGAAGCACAGGATCAGCAGCGCGTACCAAATCTTGTCGACGCTGCCGGCTTTATCGAGCCAGTAGGTCTTGCCATCATCTTTCCCATCGGTCATGTCAGCCTCCCCCAATCGGCCGCAACAGCTGGTAAAGCTGGTCGGCGTAGAAGAACATCACCAAGCAACCGCACGCCGTGAGGCAAAGTGGCACTAGACAGAACATCGGCGCTTCCTTGATTACCGGCTTCTCGCCAGTATCGCCTTCCGGCCGACTGAAATATCCGCGTCCAACCACCGGCAGCAGATAGGCCACGTTTAGCAGCGATGAGACCATCAGCACGCCGATGAAAACCAGCTCGCCCGCCTCGTAGGCGCCAAGCGCTAGATAGTACTTGCTCCACGATCCGCCGAGCGGCGGCAGCCCGATTACGCTTAAGGCGCCGACAAAGAAGGCGAACAATGTCACCGGCATGACGCGGCCGATGCCTTTCATGTCGCTAATTTCCGTCTTCCCAGAAGCGACGTAGATCGCACCAGCGCAGAAGAATAGCGTGATCTTGCCGACCGCATGCATGGCGATATGCATGCCTGCGCCGACGATGCTCAATGGCGAAAACAGAGCTGCACCGAGGATCACGTAGGAAAGCTGGCTCACCGTGGAATAGGCCAATCTCGCTTTGAGGTTGTCCTTTGTCATCGCAATAAAAGACGCCAGCAGGACGGTCGCGCCGGCTATATACATTAACCAGTCACCGGTACCCGACTCGCGCAGGAACTCCGCCCCGAAGATGTAGACGATGACTTTGAGTACGGTAAAAACGCCTGCCTTGACGACGGCAACCGCGTGTAACAAGGCGCTAACAGGGGTGGGCGCCACCATCGCCGCCGGCAGCCAACGATGAAGCGGCATTAGCGCCGCCTTACCAATACCGTATACATAGAGTAGCAGCATCAGACCGACCAACGGTCCTTCGAGATGGCCGCTCAGAATACCGCCATCGCGGAAATCGAGCGTACCGGTCGCATACCAGGTCCAAATGATAGCGACGAGTTGGAGCCCGATCGAGGTACCGAGCAGAATGCCCAGATAGACCCGACCCGACCGGCGCGCTTCAGCATCCTGGTGATGAGCGACCAGCGGATAAGTAGAGACCGTTAGCACCTCGTAGAAGATGAATAAGGTCATCATGTTGCCCGCAGTCGCCACGCCCAAAGCGCCGAAGATGGCAATGGCGAAACAGGCATAAAACCGGGTCTGCGAATGCTCCTTCTTCGCACGCATGTAACCGATCGAATAGAGCGAATTGAGGATCCACAAACCGGAGGCGATACAAGCGAACATCATGCCAAGCGGCTCGATCTCGAAGCGAATATCAAGTCCCGGCAGGACCTCAACCAGGGATACGGCGGGCCGTTCCCCATTAAACACCCCTGATACCAGCGATACGACAACGGCGAAAAGCGACGCGGCGGTCGCCAAAGTGACCAGCTCACGCTGGTTTGGCCGGCCAGCCGACATAAGGATAAGAACTGCGCCGATCAGAGGAATTGCGAGCAAAAGGAGGATCATGTCGGAGGCGCTCACGATCCGGCTCCCAAAAGAAACTTAGCCGCTTCAGTGGCGACACCGATACTGACCCGTGTATCTACACCGAAGTAAATATTCGCCAGCACCAGCACCCATGTCGGGATCAGCATTGCCAGCGGCGCCTCACCGCTGGGGGCTCCTTCTGGTGCCGGCTGCAAATAGGCCACCTCAACCAGGCGCCAGACATAGACGATCGCCAAAAGGGAAGAGACCAGTATAAAGATAGCGATCCACCACAATCCACTATCGATCGCCGCAAGCAGAAGATACCATTTCGAGATGAACCCGGCGGTAAGCGGAACACCGATCAGGCTGAGCCCGCCGACGACGATTGCCGCCATAGTCCAGGGCATGCGTTTGCCGAGTCCCTGCATCGCGTCGATGGTCACGGAGCCAGCACGCCAGAATAGACAACCAAGCGCCAGGAACAGCGCTCCTTTCATCAGCGCATGGTTGAACAAATGCAACATGCCCCCGGTCACTCCCAGTACCGTCGCAAAGGCGATGCCGAGCACCATGTAGCCGATCTGTGCCACGCTGGAATAGGCAAATGAACGTTTGATGTCATCTTGGAATATGGCGATTGTCGAGCCGATCAGCATCGCAGCAACGGACAGCGCCATTAGCACGGGCCCGAGCGACATTACCTCGAAGGAAAACTCCGGGCTAAATATCGTGAAATAGGTCCGGATCAGCACGTAGACCGATACTTTGGTCGCGGTAGCCGCCAGGAACGCCGTCACCACCGACGGGGCGAAAGCGTAGGCGTTCGGGAGCCAGGAGTGAAGCGGGAATAGCGCTGCCTTTATCGCCAGCCCCACCGCCATGAAGGCGAAGGCCGCTTGGACTGTCCGGCTTTCACCCAACGGCTCAACCCGGTTTGCCATGTCGGCAATGTTAAGCGTGCCGGTCGCTTGATAGATCAACCCCACGCCGATCAGAAAGAAGGTCGCGCCGATCGTGCCGAAGATCAAGTATTGGAAGGATGCGGTCAGGGCGCGCCGATCCGTGCCAAGACTAATCAGGACGTAGGACGATAGTGAGGAGATCTCAAGGAACACGAAGATATTGAAGGCATCACCCGTAATCGTAACGCCAAGCAATCCGGTTAAGCACAGCAAGTAGCTGGTGTAGAATAGGGTCTCACGTCCGGCCCCTATTTCTCGTGCCACGCTAGGTTTGGCGTAGCTGATGACCAGCGCGCTGATCGCCGTCACGATGAGCAATACATAGGCATTGACTGCGTCGACCCGTAATTCAATGCCCCAGGGTGGCGCCCAACCGCCGAGCCGGTAGGAGATCACGCCACCTTCAAGCACCTGTCCCAGCAGCAGGATGGAAATTGCGAAGGCCGTCCAGCAGACAATCACCGCAAGCCCATAGGCCAGTCGCCCCTTGACAAGCAGCACGCAGAGTGGCGCCGACAATAACGGCACCACGATCTGCAAGGCAGGGAGATGAGCGGCGATCACGTGGCGTTTTCCCGCTTTTCGAAATCGTCTTCCTCAATCGTGCCGTAGGCCTCCTTGATACGCACGATGAGAGCGAGACCCAGCGCCAGGGTCGCCACGCCAACGACAATCGCAGTGAGGATTAAAACGTGCGGCAACGGGTTAGAATAGGCTGAAGCGCCGGGGATGACGATCGGAGCCGTGCCGCCGGCGACTTTGCCCATGGTCAGATAAAAGATGAAGACAGAAGCTTGAAAAATACTGAGCCCCACCATCTTCTTGATCAGGTTGGCCCTCGCCATGACAATGTACAGGCCTGACATCATCAGGAAGATGACGATCCAGTAATTATAGAGGCCGGGCCACTCCATCGCCGTCTATTCCTCCATCTCGTCGATCTTGTGGTCGCGTCCGGCGAAGGCAAAGAAAATGACGATCATGACCGATGCGACGGTCAGGCCTACTCCGAATTCAACCACGAAGATGCCGAGATGCTGTCCCTTCGGCGCTTCTGCGGCGAGAACTGAATAGTCAAGATAATTGCCCCCCATCAGCAGCGAGGCAACGCCCGTTCCACCGAAAATCAGTACGCCGAGCGCCACGCCCGCGCGAATGTACTTCTCCGGAATGATCCGCTTCGCGTTATCGAGCCCATAAACCAACGTGTAGAGTACAAAAGCCGCAGCGAATATCACCCCGGCCTGAAATCCGCCACCAGGTCCAAAATCACCATGGAACTGCACATAAAGTCCAAACAACAGGATGAAAGGGATCAACAACTTGGAAACGACACGAACGACGAGATGATGTCTCATCCGACGTCCTCGTCTTCTTTGCGACGGCCAAGTCTAAGCCGGCTCAAGAGGACCATTACGCCAATGCCGGCTGTAAAGATCACCGTCACTTCGCCCAAGGTATCATAGCCACGATAGCTAGCGAGGACGGCGGTTACCATGTTAGGGACGCTGGTTTCTTCCAGTGATTTCTCGATATAGCGCGGCGCGACATGTTGGTGAACAGGCGCTTGCGGATCTCCGTAATTCGGCATATCCAAGGTGCCATAGACCAGGGTCGCACCGGTTACTAAAACCACGAGTAAGGGCAACCAAGTCTTTTGATCCGGCACCTTTTCTCGCCGTCCGCATAGGGACAGTGCCCCCAGCATCAGCACAGTGGAAATACCGGCGCCGACAGCGGCTTCCGTGAACGCCACATCCACCCCGTCGACGACGACGAAGAAGGTCGCGGCGAGCAGACTGTAAATTCCGCTCAGCATGACTATGGCGAACAAATTATGCAGGCGGATGATCAGGAAAACCGTCAACACCATGAAGCTGAGGACAGCCATATCGACTACGTGTTCGATGACGTGTCCCCCTTCCCAATATCGGCCTGATTGTCGCGGCTCCAAGGTTTTTCGCCCCGCGACAGTGCCGCGTTTGCCAAGGCGTAAGAAGAAGTCGGGCTGGCGAAGAAATAAAACACCAGGATCAACAGAAGTTTGACGGTAATTAGGGACAAACCGCCCTGTATCATCAGCCCAGCGATGAACAGCCCAGCACCCAGCGTATCGGTGACGCCCGCGCCATGCATGCGAGCGTAAAAATCAGGTAGCCGGATCAGCCCAATACCACCGACGAGGATGAAGAACGAACCACCGGCCAGAAGTATGCCAGAAATGCTGTCGAGAAGCGTGACCATCAATCCCTCTCGCCTTCCGGCGCCCGACTACCAGACTGCGCGAAATTCCCGTAGCGGAAAAACTTCAAGACCGCTAGCGTTCCTACAAAATTGATCAATGCGTATAGCAACGCGATATCCATGAAATCCGGACGATCCGTGAGAAAGCCCAATATCGCAATCATCAGCACAGTCTTGGTACCGAAAGAATTCACCGCCAAGACACGGTCGAATAATGTCGGCCCCAGTAACGCCCGAAACAGTGCCAATAGCATTGCGACGCAAAGCGCCGCGGTGGCGGCGGCGAACATCATGCCGGCCCTTCCAGCGCCGAAACACGGCGATCCATTTCACCGGACTCCAAATCATCCTTCGTCGCATCGCTGAGCGCGTGCACCACAAACTCATCGCCATCAATATCTACGGTAACGGTACCTGGAGTTAGTGTGATCGAATTGGCATAAATTACCTTGCCAAGATCGTTGTGCTGCGAGGCTTTCACGCGGAATAGCTGCGGATTTACAGGCAGACGCGGTGACAGGATTCGCTTCGTGACATCAATATTAGCGAGCACAATCTCCTTGATCAGCCAAAGCCAATAGCGCGGCAAAAATTTCGACAGATGAACCGGGTAGGTCTCGCGGTCAACGACATCCATGCGTAGCGCGATGCCCAAGCAGATCGCGCAAGAGATCACCCCAAGAACAAACCATAATGTCTGATAGACGCCAGAAAGTAACAACCAAGTCACGTAAAGCGTAACCCCCAGCGCGACAACGTGCTTCAAAACCCGCCCCCACAACTCTATCAAAGCGCAGGTTGACTATTTCCGGCGCGACTTCATGAGAGTATGCCGAAGCGTTCCGGGCGCGCCAATATCTTATCGCGAAAAATTTTTATCAATCGATCGCAAATTTCACCCTGCAGCCCTTCTGCGCTAGGCTCAGCGTGAGAAAAGATAACGGTTTGGAATTTTTGATGCACCTCTTTCAGGAAAAAGCGCCTTTAGATCAAGATGCCGCCTTGGCACAACTAGCCATTCTTGACCTGGGTCCCTATCTCGAGGGGCGGGAAGGCGCCCTGGCACGCCTCGCCAACGAAATTAGGCATGCTTGCGAAACCATTGGTTTTTTCTATATTTCGAACCACCG
>Ga0114933_10005616_pt1 | contig 11357 bp, 9 predicted proteins | sample 4SBtaG_FD_89691 | JGI IMG/M metagenome (GOLD analysis project Ga0114933, IMG submission 89691) | Deep subsurface microbial communities from Kolumbo volcano to uncover new lineages of life (NeLLi) - 4SBTROV12_W25 metaG | ecosystem: Environmental > Aquatic > Marine > Volcanic | place: Kolumbo... | reverse complement strand
TTCCGTAAATCGTTGTTCCTGCTTCAATCGTCAGTGTCGCTCCGTCAATCACAAAGATCGGCTTATCAAGGATGTACTCATTAGACGCACTCCATGTCGTGTCCGTCGTAATGTTACCAGCAAGAGTCACTTCTGCAGCGCTTGTAGTGAGTGAAGTAAATGCCAAAATGGTTAAAGCAAGAAGAGCCTTAAATTTAGCAAGAATTTTAAAGATAGTTTTCATTTTTTATTAAATAAGGATGTGTCTGATTAGATATAGGTTTAAACAGTTACAAGTTATTAGTGCAGTGCATGCGAACGCGAAAAGAATAGAGAGTTACCTTTCTGTTACAGTGTTACATTTTTGTGAAAAAAGAGTTCAAAAAAAGAACGCTCTCCTTTTGTCTAGAAAGGGTGATAAATAGTGATAACTAATTAAAAATCGTATGAAAGCCCGAAAGAATAAGACCTTCCCTTACGATACTCCTCAAAAGTGAGATCCTCACCTTCGTAAAATTTTCGAACAGGATTATCAAAAATATTTTTGACTGCGATTTTGAACTTCAACGAATCATTGAAGGTTTTACTTATAACGAAGTCAAAGGAGTGCTGAGGCTCAAGAAATATGTTGGGCACTGCAGAATCTGCAGAAATATCAGTCAATATCTCGCTCGTCCAATTGTAAATGAGGTTACTTGTTAGCCCCCAATTTTCGTGATCGAAGCCCAAATTGATATTAAATATGTAAGTTGGTTGACCTTCAAAGACGGAAGCTGATCCGATGGGTAATCCCGTATCCTTATCGAGAACACCCGAAATAACTGAATCTATATAGGTAAAATTTGTTGTTAAAAGCCAGGTATTACTTTCTTCTAAATATTTCCTCAATTCGATTTCAGCCCCTTGAAGAGATCCATTATTGGCATTTTGCCAGCTTCTTTCGAAATTGGAACTACTAATACTTTCAACAGTAGTTACAATTGGATTCGTCATGTTTTTGTGAAACACACTCAAAGCAACTGATTCACCAGGTGTAGGCTCCCATGACCAGCGTGCGTCATAATTATCTATATCGGTGTCGACCAATTCTTGATTTCCAACAATTGATAAACCCGTTGATTGATCAACAGTTCTGATGGGTGCGTATTCATAGAATGTTGGTCGGGCTAAAGTTCTTCCATAAGCTAAAGATATTGATTGCTTATTTTCTCCTTCATCGTCTTTCGCATAACCAAAACGAAGAGTTGCAGAAGGAAGTAAATATTCATTCTCAACAGGTGAATCCGGATTAAGGAACTCAGCAAGACTTTGCTGATTCAGATCAGGATCAATATAATAATTTCTCACCTCTCTTTCTATGCGCGCTCCTGAAATAAATTCTATGTCCCGCCAATTAAGAGTTCCCATCATATAAGCAGATTTAATTAATGATGAAGCATCCACATTACGAACTGTATTACCTCCCCTCGACTGATCTTTAATTATGACCCCCTCAGTTTTACCTACGCTTCTAATTCCATCAACTATAACACTATCAAAATCATCAAATAAATCGACTCCAAACTGCGGATTTCTTAAAGCAGCGTTACTAAGCCTACTACTTACACCGTATTGGAAAAACCTTCCCCTAACCTCACGTTTCCTATCAAAGTGAGAAACACCCCCCTGCAATTCAAGGAAATTAGGTTCATCGTCTATATCTGTATTAGGATTAACAGATGAACTAAGCTTACCTATAATAGGAATAGTTAAATCCATCTTCGCCTCTTGACCACTCTCATTAGTGGAAAGAAATTCTCTGAATCCACTTGAAGGATTTTGCCCAAGTATATTAGCAATGGTTTCAACACTTTCACCATATTCAGGGTGAGGCTCATCGAAAATAAACTGAAATCCTCTGAGCAGTCTTAAATCAGGTCGTTCCTCTGATGCATTTGAATTACTCAACAGCCAATTTAATCCTATGCCTTTACCTGCATTTAAACGGTGATCACCTGCTATCTGAAAAGTTGAGATATTTCTCTCTAAGTGAGCAAATTCATCATAAGCCCTAAAAGCTGTACCAGATGCTCCAAACGGATTCTCATCATCATCTTCTTCAAAACGCGTGCCAGGTAATCCAAATTGGCCAGTAAACCTATCCCGATTATCAATAGGTGTATTCGAGTCTTCTGAGAGATATATATTTCGGCCTCTAGTGAATTTATCTTCGGCAGAAACATTGGTCATGTAAAGAGCCCATAAAGAATGGTCCTCTGAGAGTTCAACTCCAGTATTTAAGAGCATACCCCAGTCGATTGATTCTGTGTAAACATCTCGGACTTGACCTTGATTAGCAGCAAAGTCACCCTCCAGAGCTGCTCCTCTATTAATCTTAACTCCTTCACGCATTGAGGATTCGATGTCATGAGTAAAACCATAAACGACCCCAGGTTCTCCAAAGTCAGTTTGATAACTATCACCATAAAGAAATTTAACGCTTCTGTTAGGTTTGGCCTTTTGGAATTTACTTTTCCATGATCCATTTCTATGAATTTTCCCCCATGCATCTATGGCTTCTTGCTGCCTTGAAGAAATAGACCCATCCCTATTCGCTCTATTAACTCCTGTTGGAAAAGGTCTACCTATTCCTCCAACATCCGGTAAGTCATCGTTGGTTCTACCAAAAAAATCCATACTCCTATCAGGATTCACTCCAATTTTATTACCAGTGGAATTATTCCATTTTAATCCAGTGCCAAAATTAATAATTGGTTCTTTAGGAAACTTCAGGGTTCTAATGTCAACTACACCTCCCGCAAACTCACCAGTAAGATTTGGAGTAAAAGTTTTAGATATAACCAAATCCTGAACAAGATCAGTAGGAAACAAATCAAGCTGAACTGCTTTTTTTGAGGGGTCGGAACTTGGTATAATCGCACCATTTACAGTGGTACTAGAATACCTGTCTCCAAGACCACGAATAACAGCATACCGACCATCAACAATATTAGCTCCAGCAACTCTAGAAACGGCACCAGCTGCGTCTCCAATATCCTGCTTGGAAAACTCAACACTTCCAATCGAACTTTTTAATCCATGTAAATCTTCAATTGGGATCATTCTTCCTCCCCCATCAGCGGGTGGATCACCAAGAACTTCAATTTCTTCAAGTTCGTTTAGATCTCCGTCAAAAGCTTTCCTCTCCATCGGCTGTTCATGGATAGTCTGTTTGTTTTTATTTATTTTGATTTCAACTGTTTCAATTTTGTAACCTTGGCAAACAAAAGTGACCTTGTAGGATTTATCCTGTAAACCTTCAATGAGACATTCCCCTAGATCGTTGGTAACACTATTCAGATTTACTTCAGAAATAATAATACCTACTCCTTCGAGTTCAGTGCCATCTTCTGCATCAAAGACTATGACAGCCAAATTTTGTTCGTCCTTGTTTTGAGCGATTAAATGATATGGCAGCATAAAAAGCCCAACAATCATTAATGGGAAATGCAGTCTTGTACCTATTGGTTTATTAAACATCTGAACAATAAAACCCTCATGAACAAGGCTCTAGCCACTTACTCGATCATTACTTAAATCAGTATATTGATTATTTATAAACACCTATAATATGTATTAGATATCCGATTTAATTCAAATTCTTGTATATTACGAACCCGACACATAGGTGACTTATTCGTAACAGTTTTGACGTTTCTGTAACATTAAGTATATTAATACATGAAAGTAGATTCACACATCCTGAATAATTTCCAATCTTCGATTGAAGATCTTGAAGTCGATTTACAAAAGATGACGGAGCTGACAATAAATAACCTAAAGGCTTCAATCAATGGACTCATTCAAAGAGACAGCGCCGCTTGCTCTTCAGTTATTGCTAGTGATGAGGAAATCAATGAACTTGAAAAAGATATCGACCAAAAAGGGATTCGAATCATTATGCTTTATCAGCCAGTAGCATCTGATCTAAGGCTGGTTACATCAATAATGAAAGTATCCCCAAACTTAGAACGCATCGGGGATCAATCCGTAGGAATCGCAAAAAGGGCAAGAAAAATGAATAAAAATCCTGAATGCCCAGAGTCTTCATTGACTCAACCTCTACACGATCTAGCTCTAAGCCAACTAGAAAATGCTTATCTCGCATTTAAGAACCGCGATGTTGAATTGGCACTTGAAGTAAAGAAAAATGATAAAGATTTGAATCTGATTTGTAAGGAACTTGCAAAAAAACTCACCAAGAAAATGGAATCGAATTCATCAAGAATTAAAGACTATTTAGACCTACACTATATTGCAAGGTCACTGGAGAGAATTGGTGACTATTCTAAAAATATATGTGAGGATGCTATATTCTTAGAATCTGCAGTTGATATCAGGCATGGTGGAGAATTACCCGAATCGGAAAACTCCTAATTTCTGTGAATAACGGCTAGCCGTATCTCCCCTCAATATACATTGCTGTTTGTTCCTCTTTGGGATTCAAAAACAAACTCTCTGTCGTAGAATGCTCTATAATTTTACCTAAGTACATATAAATGCACTCGTCGCTAGCACGCTTAGCTTGTCCCATATTGTGAGTGACAATAATAATGGTAAATCTCTTCTTCAGCTCTGATATAAGCTCCTCAATTCTCTCGATACCATCCGCATCCAGAGCCGAACAAGGCTCATCCATTAGTATGACCTCTGGCTTTAAGGGAAGCAACCTAGCTATGCACAATTTTTGCTGCTGCTCAAGAGTCAGCGAGGTAGCTTTCTCTTTTAATTTATCTTTAGTCGCCTCCCACAATTGAACTTCTTTCAATGAAGCTTCTACAATATCATCGAGATTTAGATCCTTCATTGATGACTTAGGCGAATGAGACCTAAGTCCGAATATTATATTTTCATAAAGGGAAATTGGTAAAGGGTTTGGCCTTTGGAAAACCATTCCTACTTTTTTACGGAGTTCAGGTAAACTCACATCAGGATCGTAAATATTTTTGCCAAGAATCTCTATAACTCCATTAGTGGTAACGTTACCGTATCTTTCATTAATTCTATTAAAAGACCTAAGAAGAGTCGTTTTTCCACAACCTGACGGGCCAATAAGTGAAGTAATTATACCTGGCTTAATATCGACAGAAACTTTAAAAAGCGCCTGAAAATCACCGTAAAATAGATCAACATCTTTTGTTCTAATTGTGACATCAGAATTACCACCATTGGATTTATTGTCACTTGGTTCAGCACCCTTGTCTATTTCTTCATCAACAATCATACTTCTTACCCCATCTCTCCTGACAGATACTTCTTGGTTAATTCTTGCTTTGGTGAACTAAACATTTGTTGAGTATCACCCATTTCCACAATCTGACTATCGTTTAAAAACATCACGTGATCAGAAATTCTTTGAGCCTGTTGAATTAAATTTGTCACTAAAATGATCGTCATATCTTTCTTCAATTCGACCAATACGTTTTCTATTTTCATTGTTGTTACCGGATCAATCGCAATAGAAAATTCATCTAGGCATAAAATTTCAGGCTCAAGGGATAAAGCTCTAGCCAATGTAAGTCGTTGCTGCTGACCTCCAGATAACTTTGTTCCCAATGAATCCAATCTATCCTTAACTTCGTCCCAGAGAACTGATTGCTTGAGACAGCGTTCAACGATTTCATCAAGTTTTCCAGGGTCATGAATTCCTGCTCTTCTTGGTCCATAGGCCACATTCTCATATATCGAGAGAGGCAAACCAACAGGCAAAGGGAACACCATCCCAACACGCCTTCTAAGAGAGTGAACATTCTTGATTGAATTCACATTCTGTCCATCAATAGAAACCTCCCCAACCACTTTTGTGCCCGTAACAAGATCAATCGTTCTATTGATAGCTTTAAGGAGAGTTGTTTTCCCTGAGTTGGCGGGACCGACAATACCGAAGATCTCATTTCTCTCAACGGACAATGAGACTTCATCAAGAGCCTTATGATCTCCGTAAAAAACGCTTACATCTAAAAAATCAATGTGAGTGCTCATCAACTTCTAAAAATTACCATTTCTTTCTAGTTCTAAGATACAGTCTTAACGAAATAGAAAAACTGTTTACTACAAGAATTAAGCCTATGAGCACAGCTGCCGTTCCATATTTCATTTCTTCTGGCATACCTGAAATCTTCTCGGCCACAACGTGCAAATGATAGGATAGGGCCATAAATCTATCATCCAAGTCATAAGGCATGAGCTTAGTGCCAAGATCAGAGGTATTAATAGCAACAGCTGCCGTTGCTCCAGTAAACAATATTGGAGCTGTTTCACCCGCAGCTCTGGAAATTTCGAGAATAACGCCCGTTAAGATTCCGCTTACTGAGTTCGGCAATACTATTGTTCGGATAGTCTGCCATTTAGTTGCACCCATGTTCCAGCAGGCATCACGAAAACTTTGTGGCACTGATGCAAGAGCCTCCCTGGTGGCAGTCACAATGACGGGAATAGTCATGACCGCAATCGTACACGCAGCAGCAATTAGGCTCTCTCCCATCTTAAAAGTTAACACAAAACATCCGACACCAAAAAGAGCATGAACAATTGACGGCACCCCAGCCAAACTGGTAACAGCCATATTGATTGCACGAGTAAACCAATTACTTGGAGCGTATTCGTTGAGATAAACACCGGCCAAAATTCCTATTGGAGCAACAAGAATTAATGAAACGACAACGAGATAAAAGGTGCCTATTAGAGGAAGCCAGATACCTCCAGACTTACCGAGTGGACCAGGGTCACCCCAGATATAGTCCCATGAAAGCACAGGTGACGCCTTATAGATTAGGTATCCTATGATGACAAGGATTGGAACTATTAGAACGAGAGAGGCTAAAAGCATAAAACCTTTAACTCTATTCTCCTTACGTAACTTTTTAGTTTCAAAGTCACTTCCAGCAAATGGATTATGGACAGCTTCAGACATTTATTGGTTCTTATTTTTCACCCCTTTAATTACGATGTCAGATACTACATTTATAACGACGCTTATTGAAAGCAGAACAATCCCGATAACAAAAAGCATTCTATAATGATCATCTCCATGTGCCGTGTCTGGCATTTCAGATGCTATTGTGGCGGTGAGTGCTTTAACTCTCTCTAAAAGCAATGCTGGATTAAAAATGTTATCGGGAATATTCTCGGTACTTCCGGAAGCCATCCACACTGCCATCGTTTCACCAACGGCTCTTCCAACACCCAACATGCAGGCCGCCAAAAGACCACTTTTCGCCGCAGGAAAAAGCACACGATAAACAACCTCCCACCTGCTCGCACCAAGCGCCAGCGCGGCTTCTCTGTAAGAGTCAGGCACCGCCCGTAAAGCATCTTCACTAATTGAAACAATAAGTGGGACCGCCATCAAGGCTACGACAATGGATGCATTCAATAAATTAACTCCAACTTCAATACCCAAAACTTTTTGCATTAAAGGACCCATTATAACGAGACCAATAAACCCCCAAATAATGGATGGAACTGCTGCCAGAAACTCAATCAAGATCTTCAAAGTCTCTTTAACTTTCGGCGAAGCAAATTCAGATATATAAATTGCCGCACTAAGTCCTAGAGGCATCGCAATAAACATACTCACAACGGTAATCGCCAAAGTACCGTAAAGCATTCCAGCGGCACCATAACTTGGTTCATTTCCCTCTGCTGGATTAGGTATCCATCTGTTTTCGAAGAAAAAGGACCCCCAATCGACCTTAGTCAAAATTGGTGCCGCTTCTTTAAAAATAAAGAAGAATATGGCAATTACAAAGATGATAGAACTCCACCCACTAACATAGATCAGTGAACGTATGAAGGGCTCGGCACGATCAATTTTCGTGCCAAGCCCACTCAAAAGCTTTTTCTTGTATGCCAATTTAATTAATGATTCTTTTGAAGCTTAGGAAAGCTTTAATTATTTGGCAAGAGGAACAAATCCCTCTTTTTGTAGAGCATCTTGACCACCTGTTTTAACCCAGTCAATATACTCTTTAACAATGCCTTCAGGCTCCCCTACAGTGTAAATATATAAAGGTCTTGCTATTGGGTAATTTCCCGCAGAAACATTCTCTATAGATGGCTCATAGGCTTCTGCACCATCTTCTTTACTGACAGCGAGCCAAGCAACTTCGTCAGTCTTATAACTCATTCCACTGTATCCCATAGCAGAAGCAGTCGTCATGCAAAGTTCAACCACGGCTGTTGACCCAGGCATAGATGATGTGTCCTGCTTAAACTCGATACCTTTTCCATCGGCATCTTTACCTAAAACAGTTTTCTTGTAAAATGCATAAGTTCCAGATGAATTACTGCGTCCTCCACGCGTGATCTTAGCGTCAGTTCCTCCAAGATCTTTCCAATTCTCGATAGTACCGCCTTCTCCCCAAACTGCTTTGAGTTGCGGAAGAGAAATTTTCTTAACTGGATTATCTGGATGAACAAAAACTGCGATCCCATCAAAACCTACAACATGAGCGACAGGATCCTTGCCCCACTTCTCCTTTATTGATGCAGACTCAGAATCTTTAATTGCTCTACTTGAATGAGCGATTTGAACCGTGCCATTGATTAGAGCCTTAATTCCGGTTCCTGAACCCTCACCATTCACTGAAACTGGAATGTCAGGTTTTACGGTTTTATAAGCTTCGGCCCAGGCCAATCCCACCTGAAGCATAGTATCAGATCCATTAACACTTATGGAGTCGGCGGCCTCGTCATCATTTCCTCCGCATGATGTAAAAACAAGGCCTAAAATACCGGCTAGTGATAAATTTGTAATATAGTTTTTCATTTTAAGTTAAGTTGTTATCGTTTATTGTTACTTTCTTTATATCAATCAAGGTTTGTATGTATAATTTTATCGATATTCCTTTAAGTATACTTCTTCTATGTAAGTTATGTGACGCTTGTGTAACATAACTGAAGGTAACGTGACGTTTGCAACACCCCTGTCACATTTTGATATTATTTATAGCATTATCCTTGCGCAAGTAAGAAAACATCATCTTCAATGTAACGTTAATGTCACATAGTTTTCTTTTTCGTAATCTATATTTCTGTTTTGTTACATAGGTTACTATTATGTAACATAATTTACTTATTTATTAATACTACTTATAGCAAGGCAATATCAAATCATGAAACCCATTAGCAAAAAAAACATTACCATCCTTTGTATTTTCATAGGCTTATTAACAAACATTTTCGCAGGAGAATCTAAGACTACAGATCCTGCTGATTCATTCCTAGATTTATGGAACATTCCTCCACTATACAGCGATAAGGATTCCAACTTCATTAATGACCTTGAACTCGTAGGTCGTTATCAGTGGCAATACGGGGACGTCGATTTTGATGATGGAAATTATAGTGACTCTGAGGTAAGACGCTTCAGACTAGGTACTGAGGCTAAAATTCTTGGAGGTGATTGGAAGGTAAAAGGTGAGATTAATGTCGATGATGAATTTTCTCCATTCTACAAAAGCCTTGAGGAGGCCTATATCAGGTACCAAGGATCAGATAATTTTAATGTCACTATAGGTAAGCAAAAGGCTGCCTGGTCTTACGAGTGGTCTACATCATCTAGGAAAATACTAACATTTGAGCGTTCTCTTCTTGTCAATCAGTTGGCTCCAAAGAAAACCACAGGCATTAGTGCTAGCGGATCTATAGATAATTGGAGTTACTCTCTAGGAGTATACAACGGAAATATTGATGAAGAATTCGGTGATTTCGATGATGCTGGTGAGTTTGTTATTGCAAGCTTAGGATACGACTATTCAGAATCATCCAGTTTCGATAAAGCAGCTTGGCGATTCGACATTCTACACAACAATGATGAAGGCAACAATGCTGCCAAAGCCTATGAGAACTCTTTTTCTCTAAGCCATTCTCTTAGCGCCGGTAAGATTGACCTTAACACTGACCTCATCCACGCAAGTGGTTATAGTGATGATGCTTATGGTATTATCTTGTTACCAACCTACGATTTAAGCGATAAACTTCAGTTGGTAGGAAGATACACATATGCTAACGGAGACAATGACGGCCTCAGAGCTCAAAAGAGATATGAAAGGAAAGTTCCACTAAGTGATGGCGGATATGGTGATAGTTATCAGTCCTTTTATCTGGGTTTAAATTACTACTTAAACGATCATAAGCTTAAACTTATGACTGGTATTGAGTACGCAGATATGGACGGAGGCAGTGACGGAGGTGACTATGATGGATTGACCTTATTTTCAGGATTTAGATTCTATTTTTAACAAACCCGAGTATATAAATTTCTTATAAAAGTTCGGTTCCTCAATCGGAACCGAACTTTTATTGGACACTTCACTCCCCAGCAAAGAATCCAAAAACATGTCTAAATTCATTGAATAATTAAACTTGATTTAAGGATCGCCCTTCTACTCAAAGGACAATTTAAAAATACTCATTTTAAAAAGGTTTTCAACACACTAAGTAGTTACACTTTAGTCAAAATTAAATTATTTATATTTTGTCAAAATTGTCACGTATGTATCGCAATTGTCACTATAGAATGTTTTAAAAATGAGCTCCCGTCGGAAATATATTAAAAGGATGCACAAAATCCTAATCGCTGAGGACGAGACTGATATAAGAGAATTAATAAGGTTTAATCTTGAAAGGGAATCCTTTGAAACTATTACTGCATCTGATGGAGCAGAAGCATTAGAGAAAGCTCAATCAAATACACCAGATTTAATCATTCTTGATCTAATGCTACCAGTTATGGATGGGTTTACTGTGTTCAAAGAACTTAGACTAGATAGCCGAACTAAAGATATACCGATAATAATGCTTACGGCCAAGGCACAGCTTGATGACGTCATAGTAGGACTTGAAATGGGAGCTGATGATTATCTAACGAAACCCTTTAGCCCTAAAGAGTTAGTTTTAAGAGTCAAGGCTCTATTAAAAAGAATTAGGACATCCAACGGTAGTACGATCGTTAAGTCGGGTAAAATTAGGTTAGATAAAAACACTCTTCATTGTTTTATTGAGGGTAAGAAAATTGACCTTACTCCAACAGAATTTAAACTCTTGCTACTGTTAATTGAGAGAGTTGGAAATGCTCAGAACAGGAGTGACTTATTGAGAGAAATATGGGGGTATCGCGATACCGCAAATTCTAGAACTCTAGATACTCATATGAAAAGGTTACGAGAAAAATTAGGTGGAGTATCACGTTGTATTGAGACTGTTCGCGGTGTTGGTTATCAGTACCGTAATCTTAAAGTGTGACTTTACTGTTCATCAGTTTAATTATTGTTCTATTATTTCTCTTAATTGTTCAGAATCTTAGTAACAAAAGCAGACTCAAAAAGCTATTTGAT
>Ga0114933_10005615_pt1 | contig 11363 bp, 9 predicted proteins | sample 4SBtaG_FD_89691 | JGI IMG/M metagenome (GOLD analysis project Ga0114933, IMG submission 89691) | Deep subsurface microbial communities from Kolumbo volcano to uncover new lineages of life (NeLLi) - 4SBTROV12_W25 metaG | ecosystem: Environmental > Aquatic > Marine > Volcanic | place: Kolumbo... | reverse complement strand
AGGGTCCCGAGGATGCCTTCACCAAGTTTTATGCACATATTCCCAGTGAAACCATCGGTAACGATGACATCTACGCCGCCCGCTGCTGAGCCGCGACTTAAAATATCATGTGCTTCGACATTTCCCACAAAATTTAAGTGTTTTTCGACTGCTAGTAATTTATGAGTTTCAATGACTAGGTTTGAACCCTTTGTTTCCTCTGAGCCTATTGAAAGCAACGCCACGCGTGGGGCTTGGATATCAAAAACAGATCTCATATATGCGCTTCCTAAATGAGCAAATTGGACTAGTTGTGTCGGGCGCGCATCGGCATTAGCTCCTATATCTAAGAACATGACCTGTTTGCCATCAGATGTAGGAAGAAGTCCCCCCAGAGCTGGTCGTTCGATACCAGGAAGACGCCCTAATCCCACTAAAGCTGTTGCCATCGCAGCTCCAGTATTTCCCACTGATAGGAAGGCATCAGTTTCTCCATTTTTAAGAGTGTTGATTCCAACCCATAAGGAGGTCTGTCGGTTTCCACGCACCGACAAGGCAGCATGCTCATCCATTGGCACAGTGTCTGGCGCATGGATGATATCTAAAACACCTTCTGAGTCTTGGTTAATGAGCTCTCGTTTAAGTATTGCACTATCTCCGATGAGCGTGACATCGATACCGGCGTTTCGAGCCATTAGTGCTCCCGCAACTGTACTAGTAGGAGCGTCGTCGCCACCCATAGCATCTATTGCTATCGCCATTTTTGCCTCCTACATGATTGTGTCCTGTGCACTGAAATATCTTAAATGTTTAAGAGAGATCTTGTCGCTTTAATAACGCAATTTGTCGAACACCGTCACCATAGGGCCTTAGGTCGTAATCACCGTAAAGATCAATAAGTTCCATACCAGTTAAATTCGCGGCCAATTGGATTTCTCCGGGTGTGATCGTAAGGAGTGTAAATTCAGCAGTGACACGACGTAACGGAGCCGCATCACCGGTATCTCGATGTGCTTCATTTGTGATGTCGTAGTGCCAGATCACGTGTTTAAGAGAAATGGCAGGCTCTGGTTCAATTATTACAGTCTTCGTGATGCGGTGAAGTTCTGGTGGCGAACCTATTGTGGCGAGTTGGCTCCAATGTTGAATCGGTGGCATAGGCGGAGGTGTAAAATCATCGGGGAGAGGTGCGTCAACATCTATGACCGCGATTCCTCCAACATCAAGATGTTTCTCGATCATCTCGAAGGTACTAACAACCTCACTAATATCGCGGCAATGTTGAAGAGTTCCCATCGGAGCGCATATGAGATCAAATCGACGAGATAGTTCAAAATTCGTCATATCAGAAACAATCAAGTCGATTTCGACATTCTGTTTCTCCGCAAGCTTAGTGGCTTCGGTAATCATTTTTTCGGAGAGATCTATTCCTGTCACCGTAGCACCAGTTTCGGCAAGTCCCACTCCTATGCGGCCTGTACCCACGCCGAGCTCGAGAATATTTTTTCCGTGTGTTTCAGATAACCATTGGTAAAATTCAAGATCTTCGCGAGGAAATGCGACGAAGTCTAAATCGTATAGCGGCGCAATGAGATCTATATTTTCTAGGTCAGATTGATTGGGCATTTTCAAGCTTTATCAGTAAATCTTTTTTGATTGTCTTAAGAATAGTAAAGTACTACTTGATATGTGCCATGATTAGATGGTTTGGAGTAAGTATTTGACTAGTTATCGAGAGCAATTTGGCGGAGAAATCGGCAAAACATTTAGGGAATCCACCCCGTGGTGGCCGGATCAACCTCGTTCTCATGATGGGAATACACCTAATGTTGTTGTGATTCTCTTCGATGACACTGGTTTCTCGCATCTTGGTTGTTATGGATCAAATATTGATACTGAAAATATAGATGCGTTGGCTTCGAACGGATTGCGATATTCAAATTTTCATACCACGGCATTATGTTCGCCAACACGGGCCTCGCTTCTCACGGGGAGGAATCACCATGCCGTGGGTATGCGCGGGCTTGCAAATTACGACCCTGGTTTCCCAAACATGCGAGGTGCGGTTAGCAAAAACGCTGCAACCTTGGGAGAAATTCTTAAAGAATCAGGTTATGCAACTTTTGCGGTTGGGAAATGGCACCTTAACCCTGTCGAGGAGGCATCGGCTGCTGGCCCATTCGATGATTGGCCACTGCAGCGTGGATTCGACAGATATTATGGATTTCTTGGAGGCGCGACTGACCAATTTTATCCAGAACTTACCTCTGATAATCACCATATTTATCCACCTACTACTCCTGAAAATGGTTATCACCTCACAGAGGATCTCATTGACCAGTCAATCAAGTTCATAAATGATCAGAAATCGATTTATCGAAAGCAACCATTTTTTCTCTATATGGGTTTATCAGCAACGCATTCACCGCACCAAGCTCCGAGCACGTATATAGAGAAATACAAAGGTCAATTTGATGCAGGCTGGGATGAGGTGCGTGATCAATGGTTTGCTAAGCAGCTAGAGCTAGGTATCGTACCCGCTGATACAGAGCTAGCCCCGCGAAATCCAGGGGTTGATAGTTGGGATAATTTATCAGAAAACGCCCAAAAGCTTGCTCTAAAGCTCCAGGAATCATTTGCTGGTTTTTTAGATCACACGGATGATCAAATCGGTCGCCTAGTTGATTATCTCAGTAGTGTAGATGAACTGGATAATACAATATTTCTGATTCTGTCGGATAACGGGGCAAGTCAGGAGGGCGGAGCCCAAGGCGTGTCAGATGAGGGAAGATTTAATCATCCACTTCTCGACGATTTGGACACAATTGACTCAATATTGGACGAAATAGGGAGTCCTGTAAGTTCCCCAAATTACCCTTGGGGTTGGGCGCAGGCGGGCAATACGCCCCTGAAGTGGTACAAGAGTACTACGCACGCTGGTGGAGTACGGGATCCACTAATTGTTCATTGGCCCGCCGGCATCAAGGCTACTGGTGAAATCCGAGAGCAGTTTACCCACGTCACAGATATTGTTCCCACAATTTTGAATTTGTTGTCATTGGATGCACCAAAAAGCTACAAGGGAATTCCGCAGATACCACTCACAGGTGAAAGTTTTGCTTACACCTTTGAAGACGGAGATATTGCGACAGAGCGTGGACCTCAGTACTTTGAAATGTTTGGGCATCGAGCCATTTGGGCTGAGAACTGGAAGGCAGTCTCGCGGCACCGGAAAAATGACCCATACACAGACGATGATTGGGAACTATATAACCTAAGCGAAGATTTTTCTGAGTGTAATGATTTATCAACTGAGCGGCCTGAAAAGCTAAGGGAACTAATAGATACATGGTGGATCGAAGCTGGGAAGAATAATGTTTTGCCGCTAGACGATAGGAGTTTTCAGCTGTTGGCACCAAGTCAACGGCCAGGTGGAATGCATGAAAATCTTAGCTATAAATATGTTCCACCGATTTCGCGTTTAACTCAGGACACATCTCCTCCAATGGGCATGGGTGAATGGACACTTCGGGCCGATATTGAACGTGATCAAGAGGACCAGGGGGGCGTTATTTTCGCTCGTGGGAAACGAACGTCAGGACTATCAATTTTCATTCAGGATAATCTTTTGGCTCTCGACTACAACGCATTTCGCCAAATTACAAAAATTCGCAGTAACATTCAATGTCCTACTGGAAGATTTGAAATCGTAATTCGAATGACTGGGTCAGGAATTGGCGGCACTGGCGAAATCTCACTCATAGTGAATGGCGAGCCGTTTGGTGGAGGGGTGATACCACTTCTAGTTAGAAATCCAGGCGGTGCAGGAGGTAATGCAACCTCGATCGGTACGGATGCTTTATCTCCCGTGACAGATAGTTATCAAGCCCCATTCTCATTCACAGGTAAAATACACAGTGTAGAAGTTGAAATCCAACCCTACGCAACCGGATCGCGACTAGTTTCAAATAATTCTGGTGATATTTATGCAACGAATTTGTAATGAATTTCAAGATTCCGATGACGACTCTCGTACCTAAATTAGTCGATTCAGTTACAATTTGGCGAGCAAGCTATTGATAAATATTCTTCGTATAAAGGAGTGATTCATGACCAAGTGGGAACAGTTATACAAAGAGAAACTGCAGACAGCTGATGAAGCTGTGGGTGTGATTCCGGACGGTGCTCATATTATTCAAACTATTGGATTCGCTGAACCCCCAGCAATACTAAAAGCAATCAATCAAGGAGCTAAAGATGGACGCTGGACGGAGCTTCATATGTATTCTTTGCTTCCGTTAGCTGCCACACGTGAATACTTGCTGGCGGAAGAGGTGCGCGACGTCGTTCATTGGCATTCACTGTATGCGTCGGCTGGCGATAGAGACATGATTGCATCGGGTGTCGCTGATTTCATTCCCAATTATTTTCACCAGGTTCCAAGATTGGTGTCTGAATTTATTCAGAATGATGTCTGTATCACTAGTGTGTCCCCGATGGATGAAAACGGATATATGTCCTTTGGAGTCTCGGTCGATTACACAAGCACAGCAGCGCGCGTGGCAGGAAAGACAATCGTTCAAGTCAACGAGAATATGCCTCGAGTCCACGGTGATTCGTTTATTCATGTGTCAGAAGTCGATTCAATCGTTGAGGAATTAGCACCTATCCCCGAGCTTCCCACACCGGCACGAAGAGACGAAGATGATGCTATGGGTGCCATTATTGCAGAAATGGTGCCAGATGGAGCAACTATTCAGCTAGGTATTGGCGGTGTTCCAAATGCTGTAGCACAGTCCCTAAATAATCATAAAAATTTGGGTATTCATACTGAGATGTTTACGGACAGCATGGTGGATTTGATTCAAGATGGGGTTGCCAACGGATCAAATAAATCATTTCATCCCGGCAAAGCTCTTTGGGCTTTTGCCGCCGGCAGTCGACGGATGTATGACTTTTTGGATGATAATCCAGTGGTAGAAGCCCGACCAGTCTCGTACACGAATATGCCATCAAATATCGCGAAGAATAATTCATTGGTTTCGGTAAACTCTACGATTGAGGTCGATTTTTCTGGTCAATGTTGTTCTGAGTCTATTGGAACTCTGCAATACAGTGGTACTGGTGGACAGCATGACTTTGCGAGAGGTGCATTTGACTCTCCGGGAGGAAAATCAATTGTGGCCTTTTATTCGACCGCGAAAAGCGGAACATTATCTCGCGTGGTACCTGTTCTAAAGCCAGGAGCCGTTGTTACGACGCCACGGATGGAAGTTAATTATTTGGTTTCTGAGTTTGGTGCAGCTCAACTTAAGGGAAAAACCATTCCAGAGAGAACTAGGGCAATCATCGGATTGGCACACCCGCAATTTCGTGATGAGTTAACAGGCGAAGCCAAGAAAATGGGATATCTCTAGGCGATTATTCTGCACGTTTTGGAGTATCTATGTTTGAGGATTTATTCGTCGTGGATTTCACGCGCGTGGTTGCGGGCCCTTATTGCACCCGAATGTTGGCTGATTTGGGTGCGCAAGTAATCAAAATTGATGCGGTTCCTGAAAAACTTGGTGAGTTTAAGGACTCTATCAGTCTGGAGGATGCCGCTAGACTTCGGTCGGCTGGTGGTATTTCAAATAATCTCGGCAAGCTATCTTTATCAATAGATCTCAAAGATCCCGATTCTGCCGATGTCATTAATCGACTGTTGGAGCGAGCCGATATTGTCGTGGAAAACTTTAAGCCTGGCGTTATGGAAAGTTTGGGGATTGGTCCGAACACCTGTCTTGCTGTAAACCCGCGACTAATATATGCCGGCCTTTCGGGGTTTGGGCAAGATTCTTCCCGTCGGGCATTTGGTGCCACCGCCCATGCTGAGTCAGGATGGCTCTGGGTCCAGCAGCAATCAGCATCTACCGATGAGGTATTTGCCCCAGGAGTCACGGTAGCGGATCTAGTGACTGGCTCGAATGCATTTTCAGGGATACTAGCAGCACTATATGCCCGAGAAAAAACTGGTTTTGGTCAGATTGTTGATGTGAGTTTGATGGATTCTCAGTTCCAAATGCTGAATTCGGTCATGGAACCGATTTTGAACGGCGGGAGTAAGGATGAATTCAAGCCGTTTCGACATCCACTTTATAAATCACGTGACGGTAAGATGATTTCGATCAACATAGGGAATGAAAGAAACTGGGACAGAATTGCCCAAGCAATAGGTGAATCAAATACGCAAATGCCCACTTCACCAAAGGCAAGTGACGATTTGATTAGGACTTGGGTGGCTAATTTATCGAGCGAAGATTTGGCAGCACGAATGGATGCCTTCGGTGCTCCATACGGGATAACGCTGACAGCTCATGAGGCAGCCTCACATGTTCATTTTCAGGATCGTCAAATGATAGCTGATGTCGCTGACCCAATTACTAAATCTACTCGAGCAGTTAATTCACCATTGTTTTTTTCTGCGATGCAGAGCGAGGCGACTGAACCCGCACCATTAATAGGTCAGCATACCAAGTCGATTCTGAAGGAGATTGGGGTACCTGGTGAAGAAATTGAGGAACTGATCTCCGCACATGTTATCTTTCAATTACCGCTCATTGAGCAGGAATGAGCGTTTAAATCGTGAGATCCTCGAACACCAATCGACCTAATAGTCGAAGAGGTCAGTCCCGCCATAGTGATCGATTATCCGAAAGCAGCGCGATAAATCTTAAATTACGAAATCCTCACTCGATTCTTGCGGCTTTGTCTGTTCGTCCGGAAGATTTTCATGAGATTCGAATTGCTCGTGATGGCGACCATACTGGATCATGGCTTGAGGTTCTGCGCATGGCCGAGGCGGCGGGAATATCGATTGAGGTAGGGAAAGTAGATTCGCAGAACTCTCAGGGCCGCTCGTACGTTGGAGAGGCAGAAATTAAGCCTAGAGAGCCAATATCGGTTACTGATATGTTTTCTGACCCTAAAGTCGGTGATATATGGCTTGGCCTTGATGGTGTGCAAGATTCTAGAAATATTGGTGCCATTGCGAGGACTGCCCAGTTTTTCGGTGTACGTGGAATTGTTTTAACTCGCGATCGAACGGCTCCGATAACCGCGATATCTCATGATGTTGCAGCGGGAGGATTAGAAGTGTTGAAAATCAGCCAACCGCCAAATCTTTCGAAAGCCCTATCGGAGATTCGATCGTTGGGAGTGTGGATAGTGGGAACTGCTGAGGACGCAGAGGCAAATCTTCAATCTCTCAAGCCTGATCGGCCATGGCTTATCTTAGTGGGAAATGAGGAAAAGGGACTTCGTCGCCTGACTCGTGAAGCGTGTGACCTAATGGTTAGCATACCGAGTACTGATCAGTTTGTTTCCTCTCTTAATGTGTCGGTGGCCGCGGGGATTACAATTTCAAGTCTAAAGATCTGACTTGAGGGAGATTTGGGCTTCTTTACGATCGATATACGTACCCAGGAAGTCTCGTGCCCATGTGACAAAATCACCGGTTGCATCACCAAGTGCAACGACTTGTTCTTCTTCCAAGGGAATGGTTGCAGTTACAGGTTTGCCAGACAAATCAGAATTGTAGAGTTCTAACACCGATTCGTTAGTCCCAGTTTTATTGTTTATTACGGTCGGAGGTCCTCGTTCATAAAGTGAAATAGGAACTCCATACCTTAATAAAGCTCTCGTATTTAGGAATTCTTCAGCCGTTTTTAACGGTCCATCTTCGAGTCCAAGTATTTGTAGTAATTCGTCAGGTGATGACTGCTCTTCGACAATATTTATCATCTGTTCCCAGTCGTTTGCGGTCGGTAGGTTTTGTTTAAGAAGGGCTGAGATGTTTTCTGGAGAGTTCCGTAACGACAAAAATATTGCAGATAAGCGTCTGGCTGCTTCAGCACATTCTTGAAGCATTAAGGTAGCAAGCGCCGCTCTATATGAGGCATCTGCGAGGTAGATGCCTGTGAGTACGTTATCGGCTACAACTTGTGGCTTCCATAATGTCGTTTCCCAGTAGCCACGCAGGAAATCAAGATCTTCAGATTGACTTTGCTCAGTCACTTTCATACCTCAAATTTTCTCTAGTGTTTTACTTAGTTAACGGGGTAGGTTGGGTCGCTATTGAGATTCGGTTAGTGAGTTTGGTGTTTTGCACTCTTGCCAGAAATCTTTAAACCGCGATTTAATGCCATTTCTTCGACTGTAGATTAATAAGAACGTCAACAAGATATAAAGTATACCGATTGCGAGTCTGATTTCATCGTAAGGCAGTACCGCTTGAATCATAAATAAAAGCACTAATGACACAGATGCTTTCATATCAAGCTTAAGATTCATGAAGAGTGCTACCGCAAATAAGCCCTGAGCAGCAGTTAAAAAAACTTCCAACTGTTGTCGGTCTTGCAACGGTAATGTCGCGATTTCCCCACTTGATGCACTGAAAACCAGTGGTAGCCCTCCAAGCAACAGCGTCCACTGATTCAATTTTGATGAGATGAGTGCGGCCATAGCTAACGACGCGTGACCACGGAAGGCTAGTATTCCACAGACCAAGAATTCTGGTGATTCCGAGGCTAATGGTGCTACGAATTGTAAAAGCAGGAATTTATCGATACCTAATTCTTCACCCGTATGCTCTAGGCCTTGAGCAAAAGGGTCAGCAGCAGTGAATACTATCCCAGCAGAGAATAGGAATAGAAGTACGAGAGACAGTCGCCTCTTGTTGGTTGGCAATGTACCTATCAGGAGAGCGGGGCCCATGAGATCCGGTGACTCAGATGCTTGGCGGCCAATGAGATAAAGATATCCCCCGAAAATACTAAACAAAATGGCTGTATCGATAACTGTAATACCTCCCTTTAGTGGCAAGATGAAAGAGTAAAGAACCGCTGCAAGGAGTAAAATGAGCTCTACTGACACAGACCGCGGCATTTTTAAAATTGGTTTCACAGTCGATGCATCTGTAGTTTTTGACTCAGTGGCGCTTCTTTTATTTCGTACTGAACGCCAGAAGATGAAGAAAATCAACGGCCAAGCGAGACCTATAAGTATTCTATTTGCACCGGTCATATTTGCGACTGCTAGAGATATTATTTCAGGATCTTTCGCAGCTCGCCAAGTGATTGAGGCATCTACAGCATATTCGGGCAGTACGGCTATGAATGCTAGAACGGCAACGGCAAGACCTTGAGAAATATCAACTTCCGCGGCTTCAGTTGTCCATGACAAAAGGAAGGCGGCGCCCAGTATTGCTAGACCATATAGTGCCGATTCGGTAATCGTTCCTAGGTCAAGGCCTATTTCTGGCGCGATAAAACGCGTAAACGGTCCTATCGCCGCCACCAAAGCAGCAATAACTAAGAAATAGAGCGCCTGTCTGGAATCTGGATTCATGTTGCTCCATTTCACTGCTCGTCTTGCATCACTAAGTATTGCAGGAGTTTGCAGCTCGGACAAATGGTGCGAAGGAATGAAGCCTAGTGTCTAGAGATGATCCCCAAACCAATTGAGCGTGAGTCGCCAGGCGTCAGAAGCCGCATTTGTGTCGTGTCCCGAAGTATTTGTGTCATTAAAAAAACCGTGTGATGTATTCGGATAAGTAATGAAGTGAAAATTATGCTGTCGGTCGGATAATGATTGAGCAAATCCATTCAACTGAGGGTTCACCATGTCATCATGTTCCGCCCAGATACCTAGCACAGGTGCAACAAGGTTATCCCAGTTGTATTCGACGTTAGGATGTATCCCGTAGAAGTCCACGCAAGCCCCTACCTTATCTGAATTCTGACACGCAGCAAACAAAGCTAGCGCACCGCCCATGCAGAACCCGGTCACCCCAACCGGCGAACCAGTTTCCTCGAACAACATGTTTATGCCGCCCCGAAGCTCCTTTTCTGTTTCAGCAATGTTTAATGCCATAAAAAGTTTACCGGCCTCGTCAGGCTCATCAGCGATGATTCCGTGATAGTGATCTGGTGCTAATGCGATATATCCTTCATTTGCGAATCGGTCTGCGATATCCTTGATATGGTCATTTAACCCATTCCATTCTTGAATGACTATCACTGCCTTGCCATTCCCGTTTCCTGAAGGCCGAGCCAGATATCCTGTCCCGCTGTTGCCATTTGCAGGGTATGTAATCATTTCACCCATTTAAAACTCCCTAATTTTTAAGAATCATAGCTGTTTTTTTTACATTAGGCAGCGAGTGATTTTCAGTTTAGAGATAATGCCTCGGTTGGATAGTATTCAGTTAGGCCACCCGGTTGTCTACGAATCACTTTTTCATAGAGGTTTTCAGGTCGTAGCGTGAAGGGATCCATTGTGCTTGATTTAGTTATCAGCCATCCCTCAGCCTGTATTTCAGCTTCTAATTGGCCGGGCGTCCAGGCTGAATAGCCTTTAAATAACCTGAGATAGTCCATTCTTTTTGTATCAGCTGTTGATGCGGTCTCCAAATCGAGAACGACTAAATTATGTTCTAATTGATACAATCCTGGACTGTTGGTTAATTCATGAGTTGTATGACCAAGTCCGATGACTACGTCATGCTCCACAGGACCACCTTTGAAAATTTGGGATGAAACTGAAGCATTTGAAAGCCATCTTTTATCGTTATCAGGTAAAATATCGCTCGTAGGTTGATTGATTATGAAGCCAATTGCTCCAGCATCTTTAGAGTGTGCGGAGATGAGAATGACACTTCCGGCGAACATAGAGTCGGTCATAAACGGACTTGCCAGCAATAATTTTCCGGTGAGGCCTGTATTCTCTGGAGGCACCGATTGAAATCTCGATAGATTTTCAAATCCACTTAGCATAATCAATCTCCATTTTTGCTTTATATCAATTGTTGTGAATATTTACAGCTCGATAAAATTACGTACTACGCTATGATTCGATTAATAGCACGAAAAATCGTATGCTGCTTGATTTCGTTTCGCTAATTCGGACGCATTTCTTAGGAGAGTGACAATGGACTATGGAATTGGGATTCCTTCTTATATAGATAGCTGGAGAGAGGTTGTAGCCGCGGAGGAGGCCGGATTTACGCACGCTTGGTTTTATGATTCGCAACTCATTTATTCGGACGTTTGGGCCACGATGGCTCTGGCAGCTCATAAGACGTCGCGAATAAAGCTAGGGACCCTTGTGGCCATACCTAGTAATAGATTATCTCCAGTGACAGCTGCTGCCGCGGCTTCAATTAATAAACTTGCACCTGGTAGGGTGATTGTTGGTCTGGGTACTGGTTATACGGGCCGAAATACGATGGGACTTCCAGCACTTAAAATGAATGAATTTGCGGAATACTGTTCTCAGGTGAAAGGACTTTTAGCAGGTGAGGATGTGTTATTTCGTGAAGGCGAACACGAAAGATGGATTCGATT
>Ga0114933_10005614_pt1 | contig 11364 bp, 8 predicted proteins | sample 4SBtaG_FD_89691 | JGI IMG/M metagenome (GOLD analysis project Ga0114933, IMG submission 89691) | Deep subsurface microbial communities from Kolumbo volcano to uncover new lineages of life (NeLLi) - 4SBTROV12_W25 metaG | ecosystem: Environmental > Aquatic > Marine > Volcanic | place: Kolumbo... | reverse complement strand
TTGTTCCTTTTTTTGAACTTATTAATCCAATTAAATTTACTGCTTCAGGAAGCTCGTGGTTGCTTATCTTGCCCCTGCTATCTACATATTCATTTGTTCTATCTCTGACATGCTCTAAATCTTTTGTTATATTTATTTTAGACCATTTCTCTATCATCTCTTTAATGCTTTCCTCAAGATTATAAAGAAATTTAAAACCTGTGCCTAAAATTTTTTTGTTTGATAGTGAAAACCCTAAGTTTGGTATTTCATCATTAGTTTCTCTTAAAGTTATTTTTGAATTATTTTTTTTGCATATTTCAGCTACTTCTTTTACAGTTACTGTATCTTTTGTTAAATTAAATATTTCAGATTTTAAATCTTCTCGTTCTTCCATAAATCTAAAACATCTAGCTACATCAACGAGAGGTACTAAACTTTTCAACTGTCTGCCACCCGCAAAAAGTTTTAGAACTCCATTTTGTGAAGCTATTTTTGAAAAAAGATTGGGCATTATATCAATACGAGCACTATCTGCCGAATATCCATAAACCGATCCTAATCTTAAAATTATATAATTTTTTCCAGAATTTTTTAATTGATTCTCATTTAAAGCTTTTGACAATGAATATGAAAGAATAGGTTTTGTGCTTTCTTCCTCGAGAATATTATTTTTAACTTTTTCGATTCCTTCATAAACTACATGTGTTGATGGAAGAATTATTTTGCACTTATCACTTATGCAATCTAATATATTTTGCGTACCTTTTTCAGCAACCATTTTTATTTTTAAATCGTGCTCGTTGTTACTTTCGCTTTTAACTCTCGGCACATCTGTAATGCCTGCCAGATGATGAACAACATCAGCATCTTTACAATGTTTTTTTATTAAATCTTTATCTAGAATATCTCCATGAATGAAATTCATTCCCCAATTTCTTACTTGATTTACTCTTTCAGAAAGAAATCTATTATCTATAACGGTAATTTCGTTATTCCAGCTGATGCCTGAATAGATCCTACAAAGTTCAGTTCCAATATAGCCAAGTCCACCGGTAATGACGATTTTTTTAGTCATAATTATTATTGTTCTTTATTAAAATTAGATCTTTATGTTATTACTATGGCAAATATTTATATTATATAAATTTAATTTTCAAATATATATGAAAATCTACGATTGTTTTATGTTTTTTGACGAAGAGATGCTGTTAGATCTTAGACTCAATATATTGAATGAATACGTAGATAAATTTGTTATTACTGAAGCTACATATATGCATAGTGGCAAACCAAAAAAATTATCTTTTGATATTAAGAAGTTTTCAAAATTCAAAGATAAAATAATTTATAATATTGTTGATAAACCGCCATCAACATTAGAGTTAATAAATAATGAAGATAGTGATTATATTAAGGGAAGTAAATTAATTAATAATAGTTTGAAAAGAGAAAACTTTCAAAGAGAAATGTTAGGTACTGTATTAAATGAGGCTAAAGATGAGGATATAATTTTAATTAATGATATAGATGAGATTCCTAATCTAAGTTCAATTGATTTAAAAAGTATTAATAAAAAATTAATTATATTTAAACAAAAAATGTTTTATTATAAATTTAACTTACGTTATGAAAATCTAATTTGGCATGGTTCTAAAGCATGTAAAAAAAAAAATTTTATTTCTCCTCAATGGTTAAGGAATGTTAGACACAGAAAATATCCTCTTTGGAGATTAGATATTTTTTTCTCTAAAAAAAAATACAATAATATTTATTATGTTGAAAATGGTGGTTGGCACTTTACAAATATAAAATCACCTGAAGATTTAGAAAAAAAATTTTCTAATTTTTTGCATCATCAAGATTATGAGTCTAGTGGGTTAAAATTAGATGATATTAAAGAAAAAGTTAAAAATAAAAAAATTCTTTATGATCTTGGTGTTGATCAAAGAGGCTTTAAATGGAGTGGTAAAAAAACCTTAAATAAAGTAGCTCTATCTGAAATGCCAAACTATTTAGCTAATAATTATGAAAAATTCTCTGAATGGATCGAAAATTAATGAGTGCTTTCAGTAGTTGTTTTTTCATTGCTTTTTGATTTAGGTAAAGTTTCAACCTCAATCCATTCAACTGGCTTAAGTTCTTTCGTTAAAGCTATTTTTAAAACTTCATCAACGGTTTTAACTGGTTTAATTTCTATTTTATCTAGTATATTTTTTGGAATATCAGCTAAATCTTTTTTATTATCTTCTGGAATTACAACAGTTGGGATTCTAGCTCTTAAAGCGGCTAAAAGTTTTTCTTTTAACCCACCAATTGGTAAGACGTGACCTCTCAAAGTTACTTCACCAGTCATAGCAACAGTTTTATTAACCGGTATTCCAGTTATCGAAGAAATTATTGATGTAACCATAGCTATACCTGCTGATGGACCATCTTTTGGAGTTGCTCCTTCAGGAACATGAACATGGAAATCTTTTTTTTCAAAAACTGGCGGAATTATTCCAAATTCTAAAGATTTAGATCTGACGTATGATTTAGCTGCCTTTACTGATTCTTGCATTACGTCACCTAATTTTCCAGTTATTTGCATTTTTCCTTTTCCAGGCATAACAGCTGATTCTATTTTTAATATTTCTCCACCAAACTCTGTCCAAGCTAAACCTGTAACTACACCCACTTTGTTGTCTGACTCTATTTCATCATGTTTAAATTTTTGTACACCTAAATATTTAGGTAAATTTTCTGGACTAATTTCATTTTCTTTAACTTCATTAGTTAAAATATTTTTTACTGTTTTTCTTGCTAATTTAGATATTTCTCTCTCAAGATTACGAACTCCTGCTTCTCTTGTATAGCTTTGAATTATATTTTTAAGAACATCACTATTTAAATTAAACTCTCCTTCTTTAAGACCGTTATCTTTAATTTGCTTAGGTACTAAATAGTTATTTGCGATATTTACTTTTTCATCTTCTGTATATCCAGGAATTCTAATAACTTCTAATCTATCAAGCAAAGGTGGTAAAATATTAAGTGTATTAGCTGTAGTTACAAACATAACATCTGAAAGATCATAATCTACTTCTAAGTAATGATCATTAAATGAAGAGTTTTGCTCAGGATCTAAAGCTTCTAATAATGCCGAAGATGGATCTCCTCTATAATCTGTTCCTACTTTATCAATTTCATCTAACAAAAAGAGTGGATTCTTAGTTCCAGCTTTTTTCATTTGCTGAATAATTTTTCCAGGTAAAGAGCCTATATAAGTTCTTCTATGACCTCTAATTTCAGCTTCATCTCTTATTCCACCTAAAGAAATTCGTACAAATTTTCTTCCTGTTGATTTTGCTATAGATTTACCAAGTGATGTTTTTCCTACACCTGGCGGGCCAACTAAACATAAAATGGCACCTTTTATTTTTCCAACTCTTTTTTGGACAGCAAGATATTCGAGTATCCTCTCTTTAACTTTATCTAATCCATAATGATCTTTATCTAAAATTTCTTTTGCATCTTTTATATTTATATTATCAAGTTTTTTATCTTTATTATTCCAAGGTAGTTCGATCATCCAATCAAGATAATTTCTTACAACTGTGGCTTCAGCAGACATTGGACTCATTGATTTTAATTTTTTCAATTCAGATAAACATTTTGTTGAAGCCTCTTTAGGCATCTTTGCCTTAAGAATTGACTTTTGCAAGTTTGCTATCTCATCTTTTCCGTCTTCAATATCCCCAAGTTCTTTTTGAATAGCTTTCATTTGCTCATTCAAATAATATTCTCTTTGTGTTTTTTCCATTTGAGTTTTTACTCTTCCTCTAATTCTTTTTTCAACGCTAACAACATTTATTTCATTATTTATATGCTCCATTAGTTTTTCTAATCTTATTTTTAAATCAGTAGTTTCTAATAATTTTTGTTTTTCAAAAATAGAAATATTTAATTGACCAGCAATTAAATCTGCAATCTTGCTTGGATTCTTTTGTTCTTTTAAACTTGTAAATAATTCTAGAGAAATTTTTTTATTTAAATTTGTCAATTTCTCCAATTTTCTAATTATTGCAAGCGAAAGAGCTAATAAATCATCTTTACTATCAATTTTATCTTTAACAATTTCAGTTAAAGTCATTAAAAAATCTTTTTCATTCTTGGTTTCTATTATTTTAATTCTATCAATTCCTTCTACTAAAACTTTAACGGTTCCATCGGGAAGTTTGAGTAGTTGTAATATTTTGCTTTCGCATCCATAAGAATAAAGATCTTCTTCTGTTGGATCGTCTATTTCCGCATTTTTTTGCGTAACTAACATTATTTTTTTATTAGTTTTCATTACCTCGTTAAGTGCTTTTATAGATTTATCTCTACCTACGAATAGAGGTACTATCATGCCCGGAAAAACTACTATGTCTCTTAGTGGTAAAGATGGATAAAATATGTTTTTACTCATACCGGTAATATATGGGTGTAATTAAAAATATTTCAACTAGTTTCTTAGGCTACTGAGGCTTTTTTGTTTTTTGCGTGAATAAATAATGGTTCACTGTTATTTTTAACAACAGAATCGTTTACGATTACCTCTTCAACATTATTCATTTGTGGAAGTTTAAACATGGTTTTTAGCAATAAAGACTCGATAATTGACCTTAAACCTCTAGCTCCTGTTTTTTTCTTTATAGCTTTTTTAGCAATTTCCTCAACAGCCTCATCTTTAAAAGTAAGTTTTACATTTTCAAATTCAAAAAGTCTTTTATATTGTTTTAATAGAGAATTTTTTGGTTCTTTTAAAATTTTGACTAAAGAATCTTTATTTAGATCTTCAAGTGTTGCTAATATAGGCAATCTTCCAACAAATTCTGGAATTAACCCATATTTAATTAAATCTTCAGGTTCTAAACTTTTAATAAGTTCACCTGAAGGTTGATCTTGAAAATGTTTTACTTTAGCTCCAAAACCTATTGAAGTATCTGTTCCTCTTTTTGCTATTACTTTATCTAATCCAGCAAAAGCTCCTCCACAAATAAATAAAATATTTGTAGTATCTACTTGTAAAAATTCTTGTTGAGGATGTTTTCTACCTCCTTGAGGTGGAACGCTAGCTATAGTTCCTTCCATTATTTTTAATAGAGCCTGCTGCACTCCCTCTCCAGATACGTCTCTTGTTATTGAAGGATTTTCTGATTTTCTACTTATTTTATCTACCTCATCTATATAAACTATTCCGCTTTGTGCTTTTTCAACATTATAATCTGCAGCTTGCAATAATTTAAGAATTATATTTTCTACATCTTCTCCAACATAACCAGCTTCTGTCAAAGTCGTAGCATCAGCCATAGTAAAAGGTACATCTATAATTCTTGCAAGAGTTTGAGCCAACAACGTCTTTCCTGATCCTGTTGGACCGACTAGTAATATATTTGACTTAGATAATTCAACATCTTTATTGTTACCTTTGCTTTCGTTATTTAATCTTTTGTAGTGATTGTGTACAGCTACTGATAGAACTTCTTTAGCATAAGTTTGTCCAATTACATACTCTTCTAAAGTATCACAAATTTCTTGTGGAGTTGGTACTCCTTCTTGATTTTTTACAAAAGAATCTTTGTTTTCTTCTTTTATAATGTCCATGCAAAGTTCTACGCACTCATCACATATGAAAACTGTGGGACCTGCTATTAGTTTTCTTACTTCGTGCTGACTCTTGCCACAGAAAGAACAGTAAAGTATGTTTTTATTATTTTTATCAGTCATATAAATTTAAAACGAATCAGTTAATTTCAAAATAAACTAATGCTTATAGTTATCAAGTTTAAGTTGTATGTATAAACTAAATCTAGTGTGTCAGACTCTTTTTTCCACAACTTCATCAATTAAACCAAAAGATTTTGCTTCTGATGGTGTCATAAAGTTATCTCTTTCTAAGGCTTTTTTTATTTCTATTTCACTTTTTTTTGTATGTTTAGAATAAATTTTATTCAATCTATCTTTAAGAGTTAATATTTCTTTAGCATGAATTTCTATATCTGTAGCTTGACCTTGATAGCCAGCTGAAGGTTGATGAACCATAATTCTTGAGTTAGGTAGAGAAAATCTTTTTCCTTTTTCTCCTGCTGCTAATAAAAAAGATCCCATTGAACATGCTTGGCCAATGCATAGAGTGGAAACTGGTGGTTTTATATACTGCATTGTATCATAAATACCTAAGCCAGATGTAACTAGTCCACCTGGACTATTTATATAAAATGATATTTCTTTTTTTGGATTTTCTGACTCTAAAAATAATAATTGTGCAGTTATTAAAGTTGATACTTGATCATTTACAGTTCCTACCAAAAAAATTATACGTTCTTTAAGTAACCTGGAATAAATATCATAAGCTCTTTCTCCCCTATTTGATTGTTCTACAACCATGGGAATTAGATTATTCATATGTTCTTCAATTTTATTACTCATAACGAATCAACAATTTGAAGTTATACAACTTATGATTACTTTTTTCTAATTTTTTTCTTCTTAGGTTGGGTTTTAACGGTTTTTTTTACCTTTTTAGGTTCTTTGTCATGATTATGATCGTCTGAATGTTCGTGGTGCTTATGTTGATCTTTGATCAATTGCTCAGCCTCTTTTGTAGAAATTGTTTTTTTTATTTTATTAGATTGATTTTTAATCAAATTTATAATTTTTTCTTCATATAAAGATCCTCTTAAACTAGCTGATGCAGAGGGATTTTTTTGGTAATATTCCAGAACTTGTTTTTCTTGTCCTGGCATAGATTGTATTTGTTTCTGAATTTCATTTTTAATTTCATCCTCATTTACCTTAAGATTATTTTTTTCAGCTATTTCATTTAATATAAGACCTAATTTAATTCTTTTCTTTGCAACTTTTTCAGTTTCTTTTTTATTCTTATCAACATCTTCTTTTTTCAATCCTTTGGTTATTAAATCTAACTCCTGTTGAACAAGATTATCTGGTAAATCAACTTTGTGAATTTTTTCAATCTGATTTAGTATGGTCTCCTTTGATAAAGCGTCTAAATTCATTTTATACTGAGATTGAATTTGTTTTTTTATTAATTCTCTTAAATCAGACAAATCTTTAGCTCCTAGATTTTTGGCAAAGTTGTCATCTATTTTTTGTTCTTCAGCTTTTTTTATATTTAAAATTTTACATTTAAAAACTGCTTTTTTATTTATAAACTCTTTTTTTGGATAATTTGGTGGCAAAGTAGCTAGTATTTCTTTTTCTTCATTTTTTTTTACACCTAAAAGCTGTTTATCAAATCCTTTTATAAATAAATCTTTTCCTAAAATAATTTGTGTATTTTTACCTTGGTTTCCTTCAAAAGCTTTATTATCTACAGTAGCCTCATAATCAAAGATTATAAGATCTTCATTTTCAGCTGCTTCACTTTCTTTCTTATCTTTATAATTATTTTGATTTTTTCCTATTTCATTTATTCTTTTAGTTATCTCCTGTTGATTGACGTCAATTTCATAATCTGTAAATTTTACATTATTTATTGGTTGAAGATTAACTGATGGAAGCTCATTAATTTCCAAAGTATAATTTAAATCTTTATCCTCTCCATGTGATTTTAAATCAAGTTTAGGTTGACCAGCTACTTTAATTTTTTTTTCACTAATTGCTTTTTCTGAAGTTTCTTGTAAAACTTTTTCTAAGACCTCTCCATATACCGCTTTTCCAAATTGACTTTTTATTACGGCTACAGGAACCTTGCCTGGTCTAAAACCTTTTAAATTAATTGTTTTACTAAGTTCACTCAGTCTAACATTAATTTTTTCATTTATAGTTTCCTTTTTTACAAAAACTGTAAGGTTTGTTTTAAGTCCTTTTTTGGAATCAACTGTAACTTTCATAATTTTTGGTGGGCAAGAAGAGACTCGAACTCTTAAACCTTACGGTACTAGTTCCTAAGACTAGCGCGTATACCAATTCCGCCACTTGCCCGTGCAGAAGTTATTATCAAATAAAAAGATAATCTCCAAGGCAATTAACTTACTTTAATTTTACTACCTTTTTTTACAATATAAATTCCAATTATCACAGCTAACAATGAAATAATAACTTTTGGCGTTATTAATTCACCCAAAATTAAAAAGCCTAAAATAACACCAAAAATTGGTATTAAATAAGCCACCTGTGCCTGAAAAACTAAACCATTATGTTTTAAAATATAGAATCTCAACAACCAAGCTATCCCTGTAGAAAAAACACCTAGGTATAAGAGTGATATTGTAGAATCTAACCTTGGAGATAAATTCCATGGTTGTTCAATGAAAAAAGATATAGGTAATAAAATTAAACTTCCCCAAATTAATATAGATGCTGTGACATTTTCATTTTTTTTATTACTAATTTTTAAAGTTAGTAAACCTCCTATTACATAAAAAGTGGATCCACACAAAATCAAAAATGCTGAAATAAAATTATTTTTATTAATTAAAATATTATCAGAAAATAGAAAAACGATTCCAGAAAAACCAATTAACACTCCTAAAGATTTAATTAAATTAATTTTTTCATTTTTGGTAAAAAAATGTGCCAATACTGATGCACTTAGAGGAGTGCTAGCCATTAATATTGCTGCTAAATTGCTTTGAACATTTTTAACACCATAAGCTATAAGAAAAAAAGGAATTACTAGATTTATGATTCCAATAGAAGCAAACCAATGCCAGTCTTTAGAAAATGCTTCTATTTTAATTTTTTTTATATAACACAGTAAAACTACTGGTATGGCTCCAAGAAAAATCCTTAAAAAAGCAATTGTTAGAGGTCCATAAGAATAAGTAGCAATTTTTATATTAAAGAAAGCAGATGCCCAAATAAAAGCAAGTAATGTTAAAAAAAAATAGTCTAATGGTTTAGTTTCTCTCATTCGGTAATTTCTTTCTCAGAACCGTTAGTTATTTTAATTAATTCATTGTAATTTATTTTAAATACACAATTTGGATGCCCAGCTGCACCAAAGATATATTTAAATCTACTTAAGGATTTATCAATTAATATATTTAGTTCTTTTATGTGCGCAACGGGAGCAACTCCTCCAATAGAAAATCCAGTATTTTTTTTTACATCATCTGGCTTTGCCATTGAAACATCTTTTTTATTTAAAATTTTTTTTAACTTATTTAAAGAACATCTTTTGTCTCCTGAAACTAAGCAAATTATAAAATTATCATCCGTTTTAAATAAAAGACTTTTTACAATTGCACCAATATCACATTTTAATGAAAGCGCGGCATCTTCAGCTGTTTTTGCGCTTGTATCTAAAATTGTTATTTCAAGTTTATTATCAAAATTTTTTATAAAATCTCTTACTCTTTTTACAGGTTCTTTATTTAATAAATTTTCCATTTTTTAATCTTTCAAGAGCGGCGGGTATTCCTCTAACTAAATCCTCAGCTATTAAACCTTTTCCAAATTTTTTTGCAATATCTCCATGTATCCAAGTTGCCGCACAGCCAGCAAGAAATGGACTCATTTTTTTATCTCCTACTAAACTAACAATTAAACCTCCAAGAACATCGCCAGATCCTATTACAGCTAACTCATTAGATGAATGTTTGTTAATAACAATTTTTTTATTGTAAGAAACAATAATTGTTTTTGGACCCTTTAAAACGATATTAGATTTGACTAATTTTGTTGCTTTTAGAATTTTTTTTTCTGGGCTCAGTTTTTTATCAATTTTTGGAAAGATTTTATGAAATTCTCCTAAGTGTGGTGTAATTATTTTATATTTGTCGAGTAAATCATAGAGTAATGATACTTCATTTTTAAAACATGTTAATGCATCCGCATCAAGAACTACATATTTAACATTTAAAAGTATCAACTTTGTTATTTCTTTTATTTTATTATTAGATCCAGCGCCTGGCCCAATAAGTATTGACGTAATATTTTCTCTTTTTAAGAATTTTTCTAGTTCAGAAATATCATTTATTTCTTTTTTTAAAACGGAAGGAAATTTAGCTGAATATATTTGTATAGTATCTTTTGTGCATATAATTTTGACCGACCCAACACCAGTTCTTAAAGCAGCTTCAGAAGAGAGAATAGTAGCTCCTGTAAACTCCTTTTGGCTCCCAAAAATGACAGATCTCCCTCTGCTATACTTGTGATGAGAGTATTTTTTCCATGGGTAATGTTTTATCCACAAATATGGTGAATTTTGTAAAAAAGTTTTTTTCATTTAAATTTTGCTATCTTGTATATTTGCCATGTAGACTATGCATATCTGTCATATAATAAATTCATTATAATTAAATTACTTTGACTGATATTACTTCAACTTTAAAGTGAAATAATAAATATTTCGTTACACGTGAAATGTTATATATAAGGGAATAATGAGCGCCAGCAAAATTCTAAAAACTATAAAAGAAAAAGAAATAGAATATATCGACCTTAGATTTACTGATCCAAAAGGTAAACTGCAGCATGTTACTATGGATAAAGCTGTAGTAGATGAAGCAATGTTATCAGATGGAATTTTTTTTGATGGATCTTCAATAGCTGGATGGAAAGCAATAAATGAGTCTGATATGATATTAAAACCAGACCTTGGTAGAGAAGTTATTGATCCATTTTCATCTCATAATACTCTAGTTTTATTCTGTGACGTTCTAGACGCAGTTAAAAAAAATCCTTACGAACGTGACCCAAGGAGTACAGCTAAGAAAGCTGAAGAATACTTAAAAAAATCAGGAATAGGTGATAAAGCTTTTTTTGGTCCTGAGGCAGAATTTTTTGTTTTCGATGATGTAAAATTTAAAAATGATATGAACGATACTGGTTTCAAAATTGATAGCTCTGAAGGACCTTATAATACTGGAAAAGATTACGAAAATGGAAATATGGGACATAGACCTGGAATTAAAGGCGGTTACTTTCCGGTTCCTCCGGTAGATAGCGCTCAAGATATGAGAGGTGAGTTTTTAAAATCTCTAAAAGATATGGGAATCAAAGTTGAAAAACATCATCACGAAGTAGCTCCCAGCCAACATGAATTAGGAATGTATTTTGGAACATTAACTAATCAAGCAGATAATATGCAGCTTTATAAGTATGGTGTTCATATGGTAGCTCATTCATTTGGAAAAACAGCAACATTTATGCCTAAGCCCGTTAAAGGAGATAATGGTTCTGGTATGCATGTCCATCAATCTTTATGGAAAGGAAATACAGCATTATTTTCAGGAGATAAATATGCAGGACTATCAGATACAGCATTACATTATATAGGTGGAATTTTAAAACATGCAAAAGCAATCAATGCGTTCGCTAATAGCACTACTAATAGTTATAAAAGATTAATACCAGGCTTTGAGGCTCCAGTTCTTTTAGCTTACTCAG
>Ga0114933_10005612_pt1 | contig 11369 bp, 11 predicted proteins | sample 4SBtaG_FD_89691 | JGI IMG/M metagenome (GOLD analysis project Ga0114933, IMG submission 89691) | Deep subsurface microbial communities from Kolumbo volcano to uncover new lineages of life (NeLLi) - 4SBTROV12_W25 metaG | ecosystem: Environmental > Aquatic > Marine > Volcanic | place: Kolumbo... | reverse complement strand
CCACCTACTAAAACTGCAGTTATAGTGCGTGGTATTCGAATCTGCCAGACTATTGTGCTCCAAGCCTCTCGAGTACTTTCTCTCGACAGTAAAATATTATCTATCTCGCTAAGCGGGATTTTTATGGATCCTAAGGCAATTCCAGAGAAGACCAAGCTGACGAGAATGCATGTGCACAAAGTCAGTACAACTGAGGTGTCTTGTCTTAACATTGAATTCGGCAGGTCAGTGTCATCGCTAATTCTGCTTCGGTTTGGCATTATGAACTTTTCCAAGAATAGTGCCCAACCATATCAGCTTACTTCTTCGGCAGCTGTTGATACCACTCAAACGTGTGTTCAATCATCAGTTCAGGATGGGCAATTTTCACTAAGTCAGCGAGCAGTAAATCTGGCCGCGATGCAGCACGTTCAAAGTAATCATCTGCACCTTGTTCATTGACAAGTAGTGTATGAGTCCAAACGTTGCTCTCCTTTATCGATTGTAGCTCTTCATATCGAGGATCTTCCGAAAGTCCCTGTTGAATGCTGGTCCATTGTGTTGGAGCATTTATCCATAGGTCAGCATTCACTCCCTCAGCGATCACAGATTCAAGATCTAGATAGAGTGAGCCGGTATCAGGTGTTTCACTCCATACATATCGAATATTGGCATCTCTAAGTAAGTTTGCAACGTACGAGGCTCCGCCGGGTGCATAGAAAGTGCCCTGGAACGCTGAACCAGCCAAAGCCGTTATGTTAGAGCTCGTTTCCGTCGCCTTGTTCATAATTTCTTCATAATTTTTTGTTACTGTCTTTATAAAAATCTCGCTTGTGAGTTCTTGATTTAGTAAGCTACTCGTCACAAGCATCCACTCGGCGCGACCAAGTCCTGAAGTTTCCTGCCAGTCCATCCAATTAATTACAGGGATATTAAGTTCAGCTAACTTTGCGTACGCTGGGTCAGAGAATCCGTTTGACAATAAAACATCCGGATTTGATTCTATTACGGCTTCTGTTCCAACTTCAAAATTGGCGGCGAATTCAATAACTTCGTTGGTCTTTACGTGCTCTATTATCTTTTTGGATGATATGTAGGCAGCCTGACCAATACCTTTGATCTTAGCCACAGAACCTAGCTCAATAAAACCAGGATACTGAGTTGTTGAAGATAGAAATGCAGACTCAATAGGGATTGTGATAGTAGGAAGATTTGCATCTGGAATGGGTGCACCGCACTGGACGAGCATGAACGATTGATCTGCTGTGCCGTCGGTAGCCTTTATTGTGAGAATTTTAAAGGAATTATGATATTCAATCGAAAAACCAGTGGCATAATTTACGATGGCTTTATCAGGAAAATAGTCAGCGTCAGGATTGAATGTGCCGTCAGGGATGCAAGACGAGGTGAGATTAACTGCCGGAGCTACAGTGGCAGTCTCAACAATATTTGCCATGGTTGATTGGGCAGTTGGTGTCATGGTTGAAGCTTGTGTCGACGATTCTTCATTTTTTACATTAGCGTCGCACCCAAGGGTGATTAGTAAGCTGCCGATAAATAATAGCGACCAAAGCGATCTTCTTGGATTTAAATGCACTAAGTCACAGATCATGGATCATTGCCTCCCGTTTCCACGCGGTGTGGTCTTTTGATATGAATTCAGATAGGTCGACCTGACTGACCAACGAAACAAACGTTTGCTGGATCTACAGTTGCGGGACAGTATCGGGCTCTCACCGAATTTCGCCTCACCTGAACTAATCTAATACTAGGTCAATAAATCAATAGCTACAATTACGTTGGACTATTGAGATTGCATGGGAAATTGTTGTAGGACTTAATCACGCATGTTGTAAACGTCTGCGATTGATTGTAAAACCAAGTCACAGAGGACGCCGGTTCTTATTTGTGCACGACTGGTCTCAACTGAATTTAAGCTTTTTTGCCTGCTTAATTCCTTAGTAGTCTCTTCGATTTGTCTTCGAAAGTAGATGAAAGCATTGACTGCCTTTGAGAGAGACATATTTTGTTTATACAGAAGCATCCCGTATTCACGACCGATTGATCCAATTTCTTGTTCGACCTCGGGGCTTTTTCGTTGAGAAATTATATAGTCATCAGCGAGTGCAATAAGTCGAGATCCAATTCGTCTGAAGTCTTCTCGATCGTCGGCTTTGAATTGAGTATTCCAAGAGGCATCCTTCGGATTATGTGCAAGCGATCTGCGCACGCGCGATACCACTGCGCTACTAATTGTTGCTCGCGAACCATTTCCATTAGAAGAAATGATCGTGTCTAGCTCACTGACCGAAAAGCGTCGATGGCCTCCAGCTGTCCGATAAGACGGGACTTGGCCGTTGTCTGCCCAACGCCTCAGCGTAGAAGCATTGACCCCGAGGCGCTTGGCGGCGACTGTTAGGCGGACCCTGCTTTCGAGCGATTCTTCTAATCGGACCATTCTGAACTCCAAAGAATCTTACTGGTGTTTCGTTAAAGAAGACGAATCTGCGTATGTGTTTGATCCGAAACTTCATAGAAATACTAACTCAGAAATGCGAGTTTTGATCACCGGAATAGATGCGACTTTTGAAATTTATTCCATGTACTCTTATCGGGCACATTCCGCCTGTAGACTATGATGAACTGGAAGCTGTGGATGACTGTATGGACCGCCGTATCGCGCACTTTGATTTAGACTCATTCTATGTTGCTGTTGAATGTGTGGAGAATCCAAAACTCAGAAACCTCCCAGTCTTAGTTGGTTGGCCAGGGCTGCGCGGAGTGGTCGCAACTGCTTCATATGAAGCTAGGCGATATGGTTGTCATTCGGCTCAATCAATGCAGCAGGCACTACAAAAATGTCCAGAAGCAATTGTTATCAGCCCTAACATCACAAAATATCGAGAGTATTCCGATGCGTTTCACAAAATATTGTTCGATCGAACACCTCTCGTAGAACGTGCTGGACTTGATGAAGCGTACGTAGATCTATCCGTGCTGGCTGCTAAAGGACTTGGCGAACCGATATCGGTAGCACAGGAATTGCGACGTACAGTCTTAAGGTCTCTTGGATTGGCAGTTTCGGTTTGTGTCGCGGGATCAAAGCCAACTGCTAAGATTGGTTCTGCATATGTTAAGCCAAATGGGTGTATTGAAATTCCTATTGGTACCGATGCCACATTTTTGGCGACGTTACCTGTTCGAATGATGCCATCAGTTGGTCCAAAGTTTCACGGCGCTCTGCTGGAGATGGGAATTAATACTATTGGTGAACTTGCTGATACGGATTCAAAATGGCTGGAGATGCGATTTGGCCGGCAAGGGTTATTAGCGAAGAAGCGAGCCCAAGCAAAAGATACCTCTGCAGTGCGACATCTACCTGGGCAGCCAAAGTCTATTTCCAGAGAATCAACATTTGCTGAGGATTTGTCTACCAAGACTGATTTATTCGCACAATTGTTCAGACTGTGTGAATCGATTTCTAATGAATTACGTAATAGCAGAAGAGCGATTCGGACTATCTCGTTGAAAATTCGATGGTCTAATTTTGAGATCATCACTCGACAACGAACTCTCACCGAGAGTGTGCATAGTCATAAGCAGATACACCGAGTTGCAAAAGATCTTTTGAAGAATGAACTAGATATTAATCGAAGCCGAGGGGTGCGTTTACTTGGCGTTGGATTGAGTAATTTTAGCGATGAGCAATTCCAGCTTTCACTACTGTCTGGGCCCACAGAGAAGATTATTCGCGATAAATCTATTGAATCGGCAATAGAGAAGATTCATGGCAAATTCGGTTCCGACGCGATTAGACGGGGTCACTAGCGGCAGAGTCGTTATCGTCCACGTTATGATTCGGATTCTCCAGTTCGTCTGCCGTAATTTCAGCCACTGCTTCAGCCTCAGTGGATCCAGATCTTACCCTCCGGACTATGGCTACCGCTGCCGCCGCTATTATTGCGGAGGACAATGCGGCTCCTCCAGCCACCACCATATGTCGTCGTTTTACATCTGGAAATCTATCGAGTGTTTTATGTGCCAAACGTATTGCGTTTTGGGCGACGTCTTCGATACGTTCGCCGCCGGAATTACCTGGACTACTTGCCATTATGCTCACGCCCTCTGATTTCCCTGAGTAGATGGGCTGAATGTAGAACTGCATACATGGCTTCAGATCCTTTATTGCCAACTGATCCGCCTGCACGTTCCAGTGCGTCATCTAGATTATCAGTGGTTAAAACTCCGAATGAGACGGGGACACGACTTTCTGTAGTAGCTTTCATAATTCCTCTGGCAGCCTCTGTCGCTACGAACTCAAAATGCGGAGTGCCCCCTCGCACTATGGCACCGACAGCACAGATCGCATCAAAGTTATTGGAGCTTGCTAGCTCGAGACTTATTAGGGGCAGTTCGAAAGCACCCGTGGTCCAATAAACCTCAATATCAGATTCAGAAACACCTAGTTCGAGCGCTGTCGCAGAAGCCCCTTCACTAAGAAGCTTTGTTATTTGATCGTTGAAAAGTGGGACTACAATAGCAACTCGGAGTCCTGCCGCAGAGAAATCTTCCAAGCCATGCGTGCGCATCGTACTAGACTCCACTGCCAGGCATCTGTTGTTCCAGAATATGACCCATCTTGTCTCGCTTTGCTGCTAAATAACTGATGTTGTGTGGATTTGCAGTTACTTCGATCGGGACTCTTTCAACGACCTCTAGTCCATATCCATCTAAACCAGCGCCACGTATTGCACCGACGGCTTCAAGTTCTTGTATTTTTACGGGGCTATTGGTCATTAGACGCATTTTTCGGACACCGAGGTCCACCAGGATTTGAGCTCCAATACCGTACTCTCTGCCTTCAGCCGGTAGCCCGAGTGCTTCGTTGGCTTCAAAAGTATCCATTCCCTGTTCTTCTTGTAGTCGGTAGGCTTTGAGCTTATTGTGAAGGCCAATTCCTCGACCCTCTTGATCCATATAAAGAATTACACCTCGGCCAGCTTCAGCAACTAAATTCATAGCTGAATTTAGTTGCTCACCGCAGTCACAACGAAGCGAACTGAAGGAGTCTCCTGTGAGGCATTTATCATGCACACGAACCAATATTGGATCAGGCGAGTCAAGATCACCCATAACCAAGGCTACGTGCTCTTTCGTATCAATTAGCGTCCGATATCCTACCGCCCTGAAATCGCCATGTATGGTTGGGAGCGAGGTCTCTTCGACTCTTTCGATAAGTCGTTCTTTTGCGAGCCTGTAAGATATCAGATCAGCTACCGTGATAATTTTCAACGCATGCTTTTCCCCGAAAACTTCTAGTTCAGGCATTCGGGCCATAGTTCCATCATCATTCATTATTTCACAAACGACGGCCACCTCCTCTAAACCGGCCAATCTGCAAAGATCTACCGAGGCTTCTGTTTGACCGGCTCGTACGAGCACTCCACCAGGTTTTGCACGGAGCGGGAAAATATGTCCAGGTCGAGAAAAATCATCGGCAGTAGCATCAGGATCTGCTAATAGTTGAATGGTGCGGGACCGATCAGCCGCAGAGATTCCCGTTGTTACACCTTCTCTTGCTTCCACCGAGACTGTAAATGCAGTACCTAGTGGTGCGGTATTTTTTTCGGCCATTGGGGGGAGGTCAAGCTCATCGGCACGACTCTCGGTAAGTGGCACACAGATCAATCCTCGTGCATGTGTAACCATCAGATTTACAATTTCAGTGGAACAAAATTCTGCGGCTATTACTATGTCGCCTTCGTTTTCGCGGTCTTCGTCGTCTGTAACGATGATGGCTTTCCCGAGTCGGAGCTCTTCAATCGCTTCTTCGACACTGATGTGGATTGAATCCAGCGAATCGTGGCTAGACATATTAAGAAACTCCCCGTTTATCTAATTCTATTTCTATCGCAGCTTCTATCATGGGCTGCATAAATTGTGCTATGTACCGCGCCATCATATCTGTTTCTAGATTTATAAGGTCACCTGGCGCTCGTTTAATCAGATTTGTATGCTCCTGAGTATATTGGACTAGTGAGACTGAAAACGAATTTTCATCTTTTGCCATTACCGTGAGAGACGCACCATCAACACACACGGGGCCTTTCATTGCGATATATTGTAAATATTCTTCATCGACCTGATACCGTGCGATCAGGGCATCAGCATCTGGGGTTAGTGATAGCAACGTGCATGTAGTTTCGACGACACCTCGCACGATATGCCCAGAGAGTGACGTTTCAGTAGTTACGGAGGGCTCAAGATTTACTGCGCTTCCTGCGACGGCTTGATTAAGATTTGATCGTTTGAAAGTTTCCGGCATCACGTCGAAGACTAGGGAACTCGGATTAATTTTTCGAACCGTTAGGTCTACTCCGTTGACCGCTATGGAATCACCTAGCTTCGCATCGTCTCTAATCTGGCCGCAGCTAATGTCAAGTTCTCCACCGATCTTATGGAGAATTGTTCCAACTTCAGTAATTATTCCCGTAAACATATTGTTTGTAATTTACTTGCTTTCGTTCCAATAGGGTATGCCCGTGACATAAATGTCATCACCAAGTGGCTCTATACGGAGTTCGTTCAAGCGAGTAATCTCTTTCATTATCGAAGCACCGCGACCATGAACGGCAGTTGGTGATGTGGAACCACCCATGACGGCTGGCGCAATAATTGCGTGAACCCGATTAACTAATTTTAGATCAAAGAGTGTTCCTAAAATCTCTGCGCCTCCCTCAAAAAGGATATTCTGTATTTGCATGGATCCAAGCGTCTCAAGCGCTGAGTTCATGTCAACTTTTCCGGCCTCATCTTTGTCGATGATCAGCAACGAGCTCGTACTCTCACTAATGCTACTGCGCCATGCGTCAGAACTGGATTCGGTAGTTAACACAAGCGTATTGGCACCAAGAACTGCTGAATGAGTAGGGATTCGGCCTCTCGAGTCAAATACGACCCGAAGTGGTTGGAGAGTTCCATCGGCTAAGTTTCCGTCGGGTCTGGCTGTCAGCTTCGGATTATCAGCAAGAATAGTTCCGGACCCGACTGCGATTGATTGGATCTCTGTTCGCAACTGATGCGACCAATTACGAGCCATGCTGCCAGATATCCACTGTGAATCTCCGCTAGAGGAAGCAATCTTGCCATCTAATGTCGCAGCGAATTTTACTGAAACGAAAGGCTTGTTATGTTGAATGAAATGAAAGAAGGCTTCATGAAGCACGCTAGCCTGATGTTCGCCATCGCCGACTTGCACATCAATTCCATTTTCAATTAATTGCTTAGCACCAGTGCCTGCCACCCTAGGATTTGGATCATTAACGGCAAACGTTACGCTCGAGACGCCAGCTTGAATAATCGCTTCGGTGCAGGGGGGTTGAGTACTTTGGTAACCATGTGGTTCTAATGTCACGTACATTTGACTGTTTCGCGCTGCTGCTCCTGCATCTTGAAGTGCTACTGCTTCGGCGTGCTGTCCACCATTTGGTTGCGTGACACCTTGGCCGACTATTTTGTTGTCTTGAATTACTACTGCTCCAACAGTTGGTCGTGGTGATGCCTTAGGTAGCGCCCGGACAGATAAGTCAATTGCAGCTTGCATCCATTTCGACGGCATATTTTCATTTGGATAAGTAGTTTTAGTCATACTGGCGCATGCTTAATAGCAATCCTAGGGTTGAGAAAAATCACGATACATTCGACTTGCGGTCGGTAGATCTTGACCCTGATATCTTGATCCAAGCGCCGGATGTCCGTACGGATGTTCTGCGGGAGACGTCAGATGTTGGAATGAGAGTTGGCCAATTTTCATGTTCGCATATAGTCGGATTGGTAACGATGAGACGTTAGATAACTCTAGAGTAAGTCGACCCTCAAAGCCTGGATCTACAAAACCAGCGGTGGCATGAACGAGGAGGCCCAATCGACCCAAGGATGACTTTCCTTCGACACGCGCTACTAAATAATTAGGAATTTTGACCAGCTCTACAGTACTAGCGAGCACAAATTCGCTTGGGTGAAGCACGAATGGCTCATCACTTTGAATTACTTCTAGTTCGGTTAAGTCCGCTTGTGGTTCTCTAACATCTATATAGGCATGGCGATGATTTACAAACACACGAAATTGATTGCCAAGTCGAACATCAATCGACGCAGGTTGGATCGCACTTTCCGCTAGGGGTGCGCACACCAAACGACCTGACTCCAGTTCGCTACGAATATCTCTATCGCTAAGAAGCCCGTTATTCAATTTCCCACACAATCATGACCGTTGTCGCAATATTTTGTGTCCCAAATGCGATGGGAGTACTCGTGTCGCCCATCGGAGCGGCCTCCATAGAGGCTACCCCAAATCGCGGATATTGTGTGGGTATCTGCGCTTGAGTGTTTATACTTATGATATTACCAAGTTTTACACCGGTTGCAGTGCTAAGAGTCGCCGCCTGGTCCTTTGCATGCTGCACAGCTTTATTCCGCGCAGCCTCAAGATATTGTTCTTTGTTAGCAATGGTCAGATCGAAACCATTTATACGGATTTCGTCCTTGCCGGCCACAATCATATCGTCAAGAATTTTTGGGGCTGAATCAAGTGCTGTAACACTGATTTGTAGGCTGTTTGTGACCTCAAAGCCGACCCTAACCGATTCGCCATCTCGCCAAATAGTCCTTTCAGAGACCCTAAATGCGGTAGTTGATACATCCTTGTCAACTATTTCATTTTCTTTTAATGATTTCAAAAGAGAGTCCATTGTTTGCGCGGCTTGCTCTCTTGCTCTTAAGACGGATTTATCAATTGCTGTGACCTGCGCTGAGATTATTATCAAATCAGGGAATACTTCGACCGTGCCAGTACCCGATATCGACAGAGTACGTGGTTGCTGAGATTCCGAATGAGCAGGAGAAAGCGGCGTACTCGGTAGGGAGTCGGCACTGCAAGCAACTATTGAGACGGAGACAAGCAATGTGATTAGTGCGAGGGAGGTAATTTTCACTTTAGTCCTCTCGAAAGATTGATGCTCGATGTTACTAGTTCATTATATTCCGATAGGTCCCGAAAGACAGTCATTCTAATTACTGTCTGGTATACCAAAGCCTCCACCGCCTGGAGTTTCTATAATTATGCGGTCGCCTGCCTGAACTTCAACCGTATCTCGCGCAGCTAACTTGTATTCTTTCTGATTTACTCGGATGAGTCGGTTAACACCACTTGCGCCGTCGCGTCCACCCGCTAAGCCCCATGGCCGTAATTCCCGTCGCTCAGAAATAATTGTGACAGTCGCAGCCTCATAAAACAAATATTCTCTTATTAATCCCTCACCACCGGGATGCTTGCCGACACCACCACTCCCGGTTCGTAGCTCGTATCGTTCAATTGAGAAAGGATAGGCGAGTGGGATTGCCTCTACTGGCGTGTTCAAGGTATTGGTCATGTGGGTATGTACTCCTGATCGCCCAGCCTGGCGTGGCCCTCCACCTGCACCACCGGCTAGCGTTTCGTAATATGCATATGATCGCTTTCGACGGGAATCATATCCACCGATAGTTATATTATTCATCGTGCCTGATGATGCCGCAGGGATTCTTTCTGGTAATGCCTTGGCGAGTGCCCTCAATGCAACGTCCGTGATTCTTTGACTCACTTCGACATTCCCAGCGGAAACCGCCCGAGGGTCTGATGCGTTAACGAGTGACTTTTTCGGTAGTCTGATGTGGATAGGGCGATAGCAACCTTCGTTGGTTGGTGCGTCGAGAGGGGCTAATGCTCTCACAGCGTAATAGCAAGCAGACTCAGTAACCTGTGCGACGGCATTCAACGAGGTGCTTTGTGATTCTGTGTCAGTTCCCTCGAAGTCAAAATATAGACTATCGCCTTTAACTTCTATTGAAAGATTTATTTTCCCCCCTTCAATGATTTCGAGGTAATCTGCAGCTTGATATATACCGTCAGGAATTTCGGCGATTACTTCACGGATGACTCTTTCGCCGTGTAGCAACATTTCATTGAAGCGAATCTGGACACCCCTAGGACTAAAGCGCTCCGTTAAGGACTGGACTCGTTCAATACCCATCGCTGTCGCCGCTAATTGGGCTCGCAAATCACCTTCACGTTCGTGCGGAGATCTTGAGTTTCGTAGAATGATTGACCATGCAGCTTTTGAGATTTTCCCGGCTTCAACTAGTTTGATAGGGGGGATAATCAATCCCTCTTGGTAGAGTTCAGTCGCGACCGGCATTGAACCAGGCGCCATACCTCCAATGTCTGCATGATGCGCTCTCGTAGCTGTGAAACCCAGAAGTTTTTGCTTGTAAAAAATTGGAGCCACTGTGGTGATGTCGGGTAGATGATTACCGCCTTTGTATGGATCATTTAGTGCGATAATGTCGCCTTCTTCAAAAGGGCCCATGTCCAGAATTGTTCTAACAGTCATCGGCATCGCCCCTAGATGGACGGGAATATGAGCAGCCTGAGCGATTAGAGAGCCATCGGCCATGAACACTCCGCATGAATGGTCACGCCTTTCTTTGATGTTTGGTGAAAATGCTGATCGTGTGAGACTTTCACCCATCTCCTCGGCGACAGACGCGAACGCAGCTTCGGCGATAGCTAGGTCTGCTGGGGAAAGCTTCAAGTCTTGCATCGATCGAACCTCTTAATTTTTTTTTCTCGACAGAATCAAATTTCCCTCTGGATCTACCTGACCGATCCAGTCAGGTGTAACTAAGGTGGTTGTATCTAATTGTGTGACTAGGGCTGGTCCGATTATTTGATCGTCGGAATTTAGCTCGGTACGAAGATAAATCGGTATCCGTTGAGATTTTCCGTCAAAAATGGCTTCAGAGTACTGGCTAATTGCCGGGACGATTTGATTATTTTCACGACTAGAGAATATGGGTTTGGGGGGTATGAATTTAGGATCGATGAATCCGGTCACACGGATGTTTGCAATCTCAACTTCGTATCCCGAATGTCCGTAGAGGTGGCCATGCCTCTCGGTAAATTCTTCCTTTGCGGCCAGTAAGCTCTTATGATTTGTTTTGTTGGCATTATCAATAGTCACCCCGATTTCGTGCGATTGACCCACAAATCGTAGATCTAATACCGCTCGATACTGGATATCGTTACTAGTTAGTGTTTCACTGATTATTTTTATAGCCTTGTGCAGATCGGCAAGAACTGACTCGATATTATCTTCGTCCATTTTACGGAGAATAGATTGGCCGACGGTGAATGTTTGACCCGCCTGCAGAGCCCCTAGAGCTGCCAAAACTCCAGGAGAAGGAGGAATCAGAATCTTATCAATATTAAGCATCTGAGCGACGTCACAAGCATGTAAAGGGCCGGCACCACCAAATGGTACTAGCGTGAATTCATTTGGATTAAATCCTTT
>Ga0114933_10005607_pt1 | contig 11376 bp, 6 predicted proteins | sample 4SBtaG_FD_89691 | JGI IMG/M metagenome (GOLD analysis project Ga0114933, IMG submission 89691) | Deep subsurface microbial communities from Kolumbo volcano to uncover new lineages of life (NeLLi) - 4SBTROV12_W25 metaG | ecosystem: Environmental > Aquatic > Marine > Volcanic | place: Kolumbo... | reverse complement strand
TGCTCCACCTCTGGGCATCATTTTGAGTAAGTCAACGTCGCGACTGATCAGCGCACTGATGCTGCTGGTGATTCAGCTGCCGTTTACGTTTCTGGCGGTGACTCTGGGCGGCGTAACCTGGGATCAGGTATTGGCGGCCTATTTGGCGCTGACCGCGTGGCTGTGTCTGGTTTCCTGTGCAGCTTTGTTTTGTTCTGTGATATCAGTGACGTCTGGAGTGGCAGCAGTGCGAGCCACAGGCATGCTGTTGGCGCTGTTTGCATTGGGGCCGCTCTCTGCAGCGGTAGCCGCCATGGCGTTACCGACCTGGGCACCGAAGTTGATTACAGATGTGTCCGCCACGATCTCCGACTGGCATACCGACCTGATGGTGGTGTCTCGACTGAATGTCGTGTTGTCGGCGGCCGGTGTTTCCACTCTGTTCGGCGCACAGTTCTGGTGGAGTATGGCGAGTGGTGGAGCGTTGTTCGCCGTTTCGGCTGTATTGTTCAATCGTCTGGCACATGCTCCGTCGGAAGCAAATGTGGTGCGTTCGAAGATGGCGCGTCGCGTCGCTGTCAGTCGCGCGTGGCCTCAATTCATCGTGTGGAAGGACTTTCTGTTTTTCACTGGCGGGATCCCGGCGGTGTTGGGCCGCTGCCTGCTGTACGGCGGAGTGGTGGTTGGTTTTGTGGCTTACGACCGGCTGGACGGAATCGCTTCAAAGGCATGGCTGGCCGACCCACTGGCGTGGACTTGTTTTCTCACGCTGCTGGCGATCCTCACACTCGAAGGTCTGTTCTACGCGTCCGGCCTGCTCGTACATGAAGTTGAGCAAAAGACAATCGGTCCGTTGGCTCTGATTCCTGCGGAGACGTGGTGGATCATGGTTCAAAAGACGATCGCCTGCGGGATTGCTTTGATCCCTGGCGTATTATGTCTGGGCGGAGTCGTCGCCATGAACAGGTCGGCCATTCTGAGTGCGGCTTCCGTGACGATGCTGATATGGTATCTGTTCAATGTACTGTTGTGCGTTCATTTGACGGTGTTGATTTCACTGCACTCGCGCTGGGCCGCCCTGCCTGTCGCCTTGTTTCTGACGGCAGCAGCCAACATGTGTTTTCCGCTGATTGTCCTCAGTTTTATCCAGGCGATCACATCGATGGCTCGGGCGAACGGCGTTTACATGACGGGATGGATGGTGGTCTTCGTCAATTTCGCGTGGGCGTGGTTGTTCGTACTGTTGCCGATCGAACTGGAGATCCTCAAGTCGTGGCATCGGCTGGCAGAACGGACGTAGAAGGTCGGGAGTCTCTTCGGTTGGCGTCTGTCGATCACGACGCATGAGCCGCGGCGACTCGGCGTTCAGCTGCAGACGCAATACAGTCGAAAAGACTACCGAACCCTTCCCGCCTGTCAGTCAACTATGATCCGCGCTCTGTCGCTGCCTGCAACATCGACCTGGCCAATTTCTGCCGCGGTAGTGAGCCCGCGCTCGCTGAATCCTCGAAGGAATTCCTGGGTGCAATCAGGACTGACGGCCAGCAACAGACCTCCGCACGTCTGTGGATCAAGTAGCAGTTCCAGCTCACTTCCTCGCTGACTGGAAACATGTCGCAGGTAGTTGCGGTTCGAAGGCAGCAGTGAGCTGGCGATTCCGCGTTCAGCTGATTCACGCGCTCCTGAAATCAGCGGGACGGAATCGAATTGAATGGTGGTGCGAACGTCATCTGTGAGCATTTCGCGCAGGTGCCCCAGCAAACCGAATCCCGTGATGTCGGTTCCCGCGACCACTCCGCAACTCACTGCGATCTCAGCAGCCGTTTGATTGTTGTCCAGCATCGTGTGTAACAGCGCGTCGTAGTCCGAATGTGAACACTGCCCACGCATCAGGGCTGCCATCAATACTCCGCTGCCTAGTGGTTTCGTCAGGAACAGTTTGTCACCAGGTCGCAGGCCCTGTTTCCGAATGAGTTGCGCGCCTATCGGTCGGCCAAAGACAGTGAATCCGGTTTCCCAGCGAGGCCCGGTAATGGTGTGTCCACCGGTAATGCGGGCACCCATTCGCTGGAATTCATTGTTGGCTCCCTGTTGGAAGTCGCTCAGCATCCGCTGTTGCGTTGTGACATCTCCGTCGGGCAGGACCATGATCGCTTCGGCCGCAAACGGTACGGCCCCCATGGCAAACACATCGCTGGCCGCATGAACGGCCGCCACGCGCCCGCTCAGCCAGGCGTCGGTAAACGGAGCGGAAAAGAAATCTGTCGTAACCAGCAGTGGCGCTACGTGTTCACTGTCGATGTCAGCCCGAATGATGGTGGCGTCGTCTTTGGGTTCGACCGAGACTTCAATCAGCGCAGCATCAAGGGCGTCTCCTCCCAGCTTGCAACCGCAACCACGGCACTGCATGTCGTCCGGCATGTCCATTTTGTCCGGCAGCAACTGGTACTTGTCCATGAATTGCTGATCGATGCGCTGCTTCAGTCGTAGTGCAGACCGTCCGCCGAAACAGAAACCGTGCCATTCGCCGACTGCCGTACCGTCTCCCATGTTCAACAGTTTGAGGAACGACTTTTGTGGTTCATAAGGGACCAGAGGTTTGTTGTTGAATAGTCGATGGATGTTATCCCATAAGACGGGGCCCTGACGGACGGCGTACACACCCGCCTTTGGCACAGCCCCTTGCTGTATCGTGCCGGTATCTCCGACGGCGAATATCGGATCTCCACTGGTTAACTGCAGGCACTGGTCTGTCAGTAGAAATCCACGGTCGTCTTTTGGCAGATCAAACCGAGACAACAGATCGGGAGCCGTGGCGGCAGTGGCCCAAATGACCAGGTCGGCCGACAAGCTTGTGCCGGACTGCAGCTGAACCGAATCTTCGCCAACATTGACAACGGTGTTGCTGAGAAAAATGGTGTGCCCACGTTCTTCGATCAATCGTTGCACACGCTGCGATGTTGCCGGAATACACCCTGGGAGCAGTTCGTTCCCACGGTTCACGAGGGTGATGTGGACTGAACGATCTGTGAGTGAACGCAGGCGGGCGGGCAGGCACTGAGTGACTTCGACACCTGCCGCGCCAGCACCCACGACGACCACCTGGAGCGGTTCGTCGCTTGCGGGAAGACGTGCGACACACGCAGACAGTCGGTCAACAAACGTCCTCATCGGTTTGATGGTGACGAGTGATGACGCATCCGCACCTGCCTGCGGCATTTGAGGCACAGAACCGATTCCAATCGACAGTACATCCCAGGAAACAGGTGGACGATCATCGAACAGGACCTGTCGACTGCCGCGATCCAGGCCAGTGACGTTTTGCGTGATCAGACGAGCATTGGCGGCGGCACACAAGCGGACCAGATCGATGGCCATCGCATCCGCCGGCAGTTGTCCGGCCAGCACGGCCGGAAGAAATCCGGAGTAGGTGGCGATTCCACTATCCGATATGCAGGTCAGATCCGTGTCCGGCAAGGGGTTCATGGCCCACATGCGAACTATATGGGCATTCGTGTGGCCGACGCCCAACAGGACGATGTGTTGCCGATTGGCACGGTCCTGTTTCACGCGAAGAGACTCCGCTGCGGCGGAACGTGCGCGATGTGTTTAGTCATGTTGGCCTGCCAGTCGGATACTGCGTTCAATGATGCAGTCATCTTCTGGTCTGACCGACCGAAGATCCAGCAGCACCGCGTCGTTTTCGATACGCGCAAGGACACGATCTTCGCCCGTTCGTAATGCTCGCAACAGATCATCCGGACGTTGTCCCTGCAGCCGTATGGCGAAACTGTCGATTGTCTGGTCGGCCAGGCTGCCGCCACCCACTTCTGACTGACATGTGGTCACAGTGACATCCAGTTCGCAATCTTTGACGGCGCGAGCGACGGCTTCACAGCGTGCTTTGATGGAGTCGGCCGATGTGGCCAGCATGGCCATGACAGGGACGTTTTGAAATGCCTCCCCTGCCAGGTGCTCTTCGAGGGTTGCTTCAAGAGCAGCCAGTGTCAACTTCCCCACGCGGATGGCGCGGGCCATTGGCTGGCGGCGGAGTCGTTCGATCCACGCCGACTGTCCCAGCAGTATTCCGGCCTGAGGTCCCCCCAACAGTTTGTCGCCACTGAACAGGACCAATTCAGCGTTGGAGTTTAAGCTGGTCGCAACATCGGGTTCGTCCAGGCCCAGTGAAGACAGGCTGGCAACACAGCCACTGCCCAGATCATCGATCATTGGCAGCTGATGCTTACGTGCGAGCCGGACCAGTTCGGCGGCTGACGGTTCGGAAACGAAGCCGGACACTCGAAAGTTGCTGCGGTGGACGCGCAACAGGGCTCCGGTCTGATCGTTGATGGCGTTTTCGTAGTCTTCGATACGCGTACGATTGGCGGTACCCACTTCCTTGAGGATCACGCCTGCGGCTTCGAAGACTTCCGGTAGCCGAAAGCCACCACCGATCTCAACCAGCTGCCCTCGCGCGATGATGACTTCTTTTCCACCGGCAACTCCCTGCAGAGCCAGCATCGTCGCCGCGGCACAGTTGTTGACGACGAGTGCCGCCGGAGCTCCGGTCGGCTGAGTGAGCAGATCTTCGACGCCGGCTCCGCGTCGAGCACGTTTTCCTGTGACCAGGTCGAGTTCGACATTGGTGGCGCGGGCGGCCAGCGTGAGTCGTTCCACGGCGGAGTCGGACAATGCGGCTCGACCGAGATTTGTGTGCAACACAATCCCGGTGGCGTTGATCACTTGATTCAGACGTCGTAGCCTCAGATGACTAACTTGCCGGAGCGCCTCGTCCACAACGGTTCGCAACAAAGATTCGACGGTTGCGTCCACTTTTTCTTCAGAAAGCTGACTTCGAACCTGATTCAGGGCCGTTCGGACACAATCAGTTAACTGAGCACGTGAGACGAGTCGTGTCAGATTCTGAACGTCCGGCTGTTCGAGCACTGTTGTGACAGCCGGAAGATGACGAAACAGATCGGTCATGGAGTGGATTCATCGAGGACTGAGGCGGTGACGGCTGTCACAGCCTATATCGTGTTCCGCTGACTTGTGGGCGGGCCGCCGGAGCTTTGGCCTTTGTGGTATTCCGTGAGCCAGAACGCCCCAGGTGTATTAACCAGCTGCTCCAGGGCATCTTACCATGGGACGGTCGAAACTTGCCCGAGTGTACCCCGCTGCGGGGGCGTGCACCAGAATGGCGTCATGGGTCGAGTGCCTGCACGGCCAAAACTGTACCGCGCACGCCGCGCTTGCTGACTCTACTAACGGGCGACTTCTGCTTGCACAGGAGCAGGTCAGGTTACTGACGAGGCTTTGATGTCTGAGCTGACCCCAACGGGCGTGACGGGCCGCCCAGTGGCTTTCCCTGCAGCAGCGACTCGACAGCCTGCTCGAGGTTTTCGGCGGTGATTCCACCGGCAACGATGCCTCGCTTGTCGACCAGGAACATAGTTGGCACAGAGACGATGCCGAAGTCTTTCGCGAGTTTCCCGTCGGTTCCGCCGGCGTCACGAATGTGATTCCAGCGTCCGCCGTATTTCTGAATGAATGAACCCACGGATGCGGCGTTGGCGTCCAGGTTAACCCCCAGGACATCGAAACCGCTTCGGCGGTACTTGTTGTGAACTGCTTCAATCACTGGCAGGTCTTTTGCGTAGGGAGTCGCCCATGTGGCCCAAAATGTGACCAGCAGAACTTTTCCCTGGTATTGTGCGGCCGATATGTTTTGGTCGTTCAGCGATTTGCCAGCCAGCTCCAGACGTTTGCCGGTCAGGTCCAGGCGGCGGAGCGCTCCACGAGCACGAATGCCACCATTCGTGCGGGGGTGTTCGGTCGCCAGCCGGCGATACCAGTTCTGTGCGTCATCGAGACGCCCCATGATTTCCAGGCTAATCGCCAATTGGATGATTGCATCGGCCGCATCATCGGATTTTGGCCAACGGCTGGCGAATTGCTCCAGCTGACCAAGCCACCAGTCCTGCGTCGCTGCGCGTTCTTCCTCCGCAGTGTTCTTCTGCAATCGCACCGCGTATTCAGCCAACAGACGACGGTACCAGATATGTCCCAGCAGCGCCTTGTTCTGTTTTAGTTGTTCCTGCAGTTTGACCAGCCGCTGCAGACCGTCCGGATACTCACCGGTTTGCACGGCGGCGGCCAGGCCATCGGCGTATTGGCCAATCCATTCATTGCGAGTTTTTTCTTCTTTGACCAGTGGAATGATCCGTTCGATCACGTCGGCACGTCGCCGGTTGTAGGCGACGAGGTCTTTGGCGGTGGCACCGGGATCCGGAATCTTGTTGTCGATTGCTTCCAGCTGTTTCAGCAGCGTCTGCATCTCCTGCGAAACGGATTCCGCATTGGCCACCAGTGAATTTGCGGTCGTCGGCTGCATCAGAACGCCGCCCATCTGAATCTGTGTGTTTTCACTGTCCAGTGGTCGTGGCAGTTGTGTGAGCTTCCATGTGTTTCCGACCCGAACCATTTCACCAATCGACACCAGTTCATGAGACTTACCGTTCTGTACGATTCCCATGGCATTTTCGTAGACCGTCATATCAGTCTTGAAACGTTTGCCGTCAGCCGGGATTAGTCCTGGAACGGGCGGGTCGAATCGCATCCATTTCGTATTGCGAGTCAACACTCGTGACTTGCTTTTGAGTTCTCTAAGTTTTGCCGGTGCGTTCGAGACCGACTTCAGCATCTCGTCGGCCATCGACTTGTCGACCTTCAGTGTTCGCACGTCTGCGGCGTTGATCAGTACTGTGCTAAGCATCTGGGCATCGCCCGCGATCAATGCCTCAACAGCTACCTGAGCAGCTTCCGGTGCTGAGATCATTTTCCATTCGTCGATGCGGCCATCTTCGTTTCGGTCAATGCCCCATCGGGTGCCCGCCCAGTTCATCCAGCGACTTTGGTCGGGCTTGTTGTTGAAGTTGCTGTCGATATCACGATAGACCTCCAGGCCCATCCGATAGAACCGCAGTTCGTCCGGATTGCGATCACCATTGGTATCGACGTATTTTCGCAGCAGCTGACCTGCAGGGCTGTAGAGAACGAACGCGGCGTTCCCATCGGTGTATTCCGTTTCCACGCGGCACTGGGCCACTTCATTTGCAGGCGGAACGTCGATTTCGACACCCGGGTGCCGGGGCCGATAGGCATTCAGTACCTGCTCAGGCGACGTATTTTGTCCCAGCAGCGCGGTTCCGCTTAGAAAAACGGCCGCTGTGGACAAGAAGCAGAGATTTCGGCGCGACAGCAGCATCCATGCGACTCCGAGCAGATCTTGAAATGTGTATGGCAATCGACCGCATTTCAACGCATCGGATGGACACGTCAGCGGGAATCGCCCAAGTGTAGGGCAAAACCGAATCTCAAGTCACGGCCGATTTTGCCGTTCGTGAGGCAGAAGCCGGTCGAATCGTTTGTGCCGGGACCGATTGAGCCTCAAACACTGCTCTGAAGGTCGCATAACTGATACGTCTGGACACCCATATACCGTTCCGGTGTTGTCCGGAGGCTTTCAGGCAATGTGGCGGCAATTGCCCGGATCAGCCATCGATGGGCTGAAATGCGGCAGTGTGTATTGCCGTTCTTACTCCTTCGTACAGCTTGTCCGGCCTTCAAATATTGGTCGTGCAGCGCCGATTCTGTCATTGGCTGTCGCACCCTTTTCCGACGCGACTGACTTGGCCACAGCGAATTGTCCACTGCTTCAGGACCTGGCTCTTGATGTCTCCATTTCCATCTCGAATTGAATCGAACCGGATTCCGGCGGTCAATCCGCCTGATTCGAGGGAGGTGGCGTCGTGACATCTGCAAACAGCGATACGCGTCGAATTCTTGTTGTCGACGACACACCAGCGATTCACAGCGACTATTCGTGAATTCTGGCTCCAGCGGCAGTCAATGAATTGTCAGATCTGGAAAGTCAGGTTTTTGGCGAAGCTCAGAGTCCACCGCAAGCGGCAACACACTGGGAGCTGGATCACGCTTTTCAGGGTGCAGAAGCCGTGGAGCTGTTGCAACGCATCACTGCGATCGGTGACGCGTACGATCTGGCGTTTGTTGATATGCGAATGCCTCCCGGCTGGGATGGGCTGCAGACAATTGAGAAGCTTTGGCAGGTGCAGCCGCAACTTCAGGTCGTGATTTGCACGGCGTGGTCGGACTATTCCTGGCAGGAGATCGATGCTCGTCTGGGACGCAGTGACCAGTTGTTGATATTGAAGAAACCTTTCGATGCGGCCGAAGTCGCGCAGATGGCGTCGACGCTCAGTGAAAAACATCGGCTGCAGCAAATCCAGCTGGACTACACGCGGGAGCTGGAAAAGCAGGTGCGTGTGCGGACTGCCGAAGTGGTGCGGGCACATGAAGAGACGATTCACATGCTGGTGAAAGCGTCGATCCACCGTGATTCGGAGACTGGCAATCATATCAAGCGAGTCGGATTGTATAGCGCTCGCCTTGCCCTGGCGATAGGCATGGATCAGACCGAGGCGGATCTGATTCGACTGGCAGCGCCCATGCATGACGTGGGCAAGATCGGTATTCCCGACCGAGTGTTGCAAAAGCCCGGATCGCTGACGCCGGAGGAGCGTGAGATCATGCAGACTCACACGACTGTTGGCGCGGACATGCTGGCAGGAAGTGAGTCTCCGGTATTGCGTTTGGCGTGTGAAATCGCGCTATGCCACCATGAGCGCTGGGATGGCGGAGGCTATCCCAGCGGCCTCAAGGACGAAGAAATTCCTTTGTCGGCTCGTATCGTAGCGGTAGCAGACGTGTATGACGCGCTGACTCAGCCGCGGGTGTACCGCCCAGCGATGCCCGTACACCAGGTATTGGCAATACTGCTTCAGGGGCGTGGAACTCATTTCGACCCAGATCTGATTGATCGAACTCAAGAAGGATTTTCAACTGATCGCGGCGGCCCACGCAGACAACGTCGCCAAAGATACGGCTCCGGATCAATTGCTCAGTATGCTGGGACAGTCTGCGGCTGAGGAAATGTTGTCTTCGTCGCCAGAGCGTTGAGCACCCATTCCCACCGCGCTGCTCCAGCGCCGGATCGCGATTAGCGGCCCGTTAAGCGGCCGCGTGTTTCTGCAGGCCCTCCAGACCGATTCGGTCACAGTAGTCACCGAATGATTCATTGATGGATCGCTCTGACTTGAACGCGATCAGCAATGGCTTCAACAGGCCCGGAATATCATCGAACGGCACCTGGTCTTCGTAAATGAACGCCAGACGCGTGCCTTCTGCATTGCCACCAAGGAACACCGTGTACTTGCCAACGGAACGGCCGACCAGTCCGATGTCTGGTGTATACGGACGGGCACATCCGTTAGGACAGCCCGTCATGTGAATCGCGATCTTGTGATCCTGGAGACCAAGTTCTGTGATCACATCGTCCAGCTTGTCAATCAGTCCTGGCAATGCTCGTTCGGATTCTGTAATGGACAGGCCGCACGTTGGAAATGCCGGACAGGCGATACTGTAGCGGCGAATCAATGACAGTTCTTCAACCGGTTTGATGCCGTGGTCAACCAGAATCTGATCGATGTCGGCTCGGTCGGCCGGGTCGATGTCACACAGCACAACTGACTGCAAAGCGGTCAGCCGTGTGTCCATACGATATTTGGAAATGACAGCGTGCAGGCCGGACTTGATGCGAGCCTGGTCGGTGTCATGAATACGACCGTTTTCGATGTTGACGCCAAGGAAGAGTTTTCCGTCGCCCTGATCGTGCCACCCAATCAGGTCTGCCACGCCAGTGACATCGGATGCATGCGGCTCAGGGAGAGCCTGACCATAGTATTCTTCGACTTTGGTTTTGAATTTTTCCAGTCCCCAGTCGAAGATCAGGTACTTCATGCGAGCACGTTTGCGATCTTCGCGGTTGCCATAATCTCGCTGCACTTTGACGATGGCCTCGCAGACGGCAATCACCTGGTCAGGTGTGACGAAGGTCATTTTTTGGCCGACGGCAGGGAATGTTTTTTCCGCACTGGGCGTACGGCCCATTCCACCACCAACGATCACGTTGTATCCGATGATGGCATCGTTTTCGACAACCGCCAGCAAACCCAGGTCCTGCGTGTAAACGTCTACGCTGTTGTCTTCCGGGACGGTGATGGCCATCTTGAATTTACGAGGCAGATAAAGCTGGCCGTATATCGGTTCCTCGACAATTGCAGGTTCGGCCAGATTAACTTTCTCGCCGTCTTCGTCCGTTAGCCACAGATCGAAGTATGCTGTTGTCCGTGGCTTGAAGTGGTCTGCCAGCTCTTGTGACAGCGCCTGCATGTCGTCATAGACGGCATTGCGATATGGTGCCGGGCAGCACATTACGTTGCGGTTGACGTCTCCGCAGGCAGCTAGAGTTGTCAGCTTTGATTCGTTGATAGCTCGAATTGTGTCCCGCAGATTACTTTTCAGGACTCCATGCAGCTGAAACCCCTGGCGGCTGGTGATCCGCACAGTTCCGTTGGCCAGCTTGTCGCATATTTCCAGTTCGGCCAGGAACTGATCAGCTGTAACGCGTCCGCCCGGAATTCGGGTCCGCACCATGCAGGAATAAGCTTTTTCCTTCTTCGAGCCGTCAGCATTCTTCTTCTTGCGGACGTCGCGATCGTCCTGCATATAGCTGCCGTGATGCTTCAATAGTTGTGAGGCGTCACCGCTGAATGTCGGTTCATCGTTCTGCAATTCGTCAGGGATGGTGCCGCGCAGCTGGCGGCTGCCGTCCTTGAGATGTTCCAGTTTGCTGAGTTTGACGTCGGTCGACATGAGCCGTTCTCGTTGGTTCTGATATGTTGATGAGCATCCAGTGAAAGCTGCGCTGATTGATTTCGGTGATCCCGCCGGGCAGCTGCACGCAGGCATTTTCGTCGGTCAATCGTACCGCCGAATCAGGCAAATCCGAGTATAGAAGTATCGCCAGTGGCTGAACAGCCGTCTCCAAATGCCGGAAATTTGACCGACCGAATGGTCCTGTTCATCGCAGAAGGTGCTGGACTGGGGCGTTCGCCCATCATGCCCGGGACCGTCGGCAGCCTGTGGGGGATTCCGTTGGGGGGGGTGCTGGGCCTGGGAGTTCCCGTCTGGGGCCGGCTGGCTGTGGGTGTCCTGATGTTTGCTGTCGGTGTACCACTATGTTCCCGAGCCGCTCGCCTGAAAGGCGACAAGGACCCGGGCAGCGTAGTGTGGGATGAAATTGCCGCCTTTCCGCTGATTTACGCGTTTGTTGCAATCAACTGGAATACTTTGATCCTGGGCTTCGTGTTGTTTCGTATTTTCGACATCACCAAGCCTCCGCCGGTTCGCAAGGTCGAACAGCTGGGCGGCGGACTGGGGATCATGATTGATGACACCGTTGCCGCGATGTGGGCG
>Ga0114933_10005606_pt1 | contig 11377 bp, 11 predicted proteins | sample 4SBtaG_FD_89691 | JGI IMG/M metagenome (GOLD analysis project Ga0114933, IMG submission 89691) | Deep subsurface microbial communities from Kolumbo volcano to uncover new lineages of life (NeLLi) - 4SBTROV12_W25 metaG | ecosystem: Environmental > Aquatic > Marine > Volcanic | place: Kolumbo... | reverse complement strand
TTTCATCTCTGTCTTTGTTTAATTTTTCTTGCTCCAGTGCAAACAATCTAGATCTCAAAACTTTCATTGCAGATGCTTTGTTCTTATGTTGAGAACTTTCATCTTGACATGTTACTACTAACCCTGTCGGTATGTGAGTTAATCTGATTGCAGATTCTGTTTTGTTGACATGTTGTCCACCTGCTCCACTTGCTCTATATGTATCAATTTTAATGTCAGCATCGTTAATCTCTACTTCTGCAGTTTCTGCTTCAGGTAAAACAGCTACTGTCGCTGCTGAAGTATGAACTCTTCCTCCTGATTCAGTTTTGGGAATTCTTTGTACTCTATGAACTCCGCCCTCATATTTAAACATTCCATATGCTTTGGAGCCTTCAATGCTAAAAGTTGCTGATTTTAGCCCACCAACACCAGTTTCGTGTATATCCATAATGTTAATTTTCAAACTATTATTTTCTGCATATCGAGAATACATTCTCATTAAATCTGAAGCGAACAAACCTGCTTCATCACCACCTGTTCCCGCTCTAATCTCTATAATAGCATTTTTATTATCATTTGGGTCGTCCGAAATTAAAATTTTCTTTAGTTGTAGTTCGATTAATGTAATCTGATCATTGACCGTAATAGATTCTTCTTTGGCTAAATCTTCATATTCTTTATCATTCTTCATTTCTTCTAAATCAGAAAGCTGGTTATTTAGCTCGATATACTTCTTACAAAGCTGATACGATTCATCTAATGAGCTTTTTTGTCTTGATAGAGATTTCATTTTCTCTTGATTGAGCATTATTTCATTATCCATCATTTGCTGCATAATTTGGTCGTATTCAGAAACGATGCTATTAGCCTTTGATAGAATATCCATTATGTAATTAAATTATTAAAAAAAGAGTCTTTAAGAATCTTTTTTATTGTATTTACGGTTGAATTTCTCAATTCTTCCAGCGGTATCAACAAGGGTTCTTTGCCCAGTATAGTATGGATGAGACTTATCTGATATATCCAACTTAAATAGAGGATATTCGTTTCCATCTTCCCACTTGATGGTTTTATCGGTCTTTACAGTAGAACGAGTAAGAAAGGAATAGTTACAAGAGCTATCCTCAAATACTACCAATCTATAGTCTTTTGAATGTGTATCTTTTTTCATTTCAGTTTTTCTAAACTATTTTTTATTCTTTGTATGCCATTTATGATTGTTTCTTTGTTTGTTGCAAATGAAAATCTTAAGTATCCACTTGCTCCAAATCCGTCACCGGCTACAGTCACAACTTTAGCATCGGCGAGAATATAATCAGAAAGGTCGAAAGTGTCTTGTAAAATTTTTCCTTCTTTAGTTTTTTTATTTAAGTAATATGAGAAGTCTGGAAACATATAAAAAGCTCCCCCCGGCATATCGCACTTGACATTAGCAAGCCCATTTAGCTCGTTATACATAACTGTTCTGCGATTTCTAAATTTTTCCTTCATTGCAATTACAGGCTCTTGATCACCTAATAGTGCAGCAACTGAAGCTTTTTGTCCTATGGCGTTTGGGCAAGAAGTCGTTTGGCCTTGAATTTTTGACATTGCTTTTACTATTTCACTATTTGCTGTAGTATAACCAATTCTCCAGCCAGTCATGGCATATGTTTTGGACATGCTTCTGATAGTTATAATCTCACAATCGTATTTATCTAGGGTTTCAATTGCTTTAAATTCATTATCGTATACTAATTCCTCATAAGTCTCATCTGATATAACTATCCAATCATTTTCTTTGCTCAATTTCAATAATTTAGATATTGCTTCATCCGACCAAACACCTCCAGTAGGGTTGCTTGGTGAATTAATAATAACACCTTTTACAGAATCATCTATTTTTAATAGTAAATCATCAAAGTCGGGTTCAAATTGTTTATCTGGAATAGTATTAATAAGCAGAGGTTCTGCTCCTGCTATTCTTACAAACTCAGGGAAAGATACCCAGTAGGGTGAAAATATTAAAACCTTGTCACCTGAATCAAATAAGGCTTGACATACTACTGACAGCGACTGCTTTCCTCCGTTCGAAACAATAATGTTTTCTGGTTTATAATTTATACCTGTTAGATTGTGAAGTTTTGTTTGGATCGCCTCTTTTAACTCTAGCATTCCTGAACCTGGAGTATACTTTGTATATCCATCTATCATTGCTTGTTTGCCGGCCTCTATAATATGATCAGGAGTATTAAAATCAGGTTCTCCTACTCCAAAATTAATTACATCTTCTCCTTTGGCTCGAAGTTCTGCTGCTCTGGCAGTCATCTCCAGAGTGAAAGAGGGTTTAATTTTCTTTACTAGGCTCGAAAACTCTTTAGACATTTTATTGGCTCATTAAGTCTAAAAATTCTTGGTTTGTTTTTGTTCTTCGCATTCTGTCAGTCATAAACTGCATTGCTTGTTCTATAGACATTTCACCTAACATTTTTCTTAATATCCACATCCTAGATAAATGTTGATCAGATAATAACAATTCTTCTTTACGAGTACCAGATTTGACAATATTAAATGCTGGATAAATTCGTCTATCAGCTAATTCTCTGTCAAGCATTAACTCCATGTTTCCGGTTCCCTTAAATTCTTCGAAAATTACTCCATCCATTTTACTACCTGTATCAATTAAAGCAGTAGCTATAATAGATAAGCTACCACCTTCTTCAGTGTTTCTTGCGGCACCAAAGAACTTTTTAGGTTTTCTTAAAGCGTTTGAATCAACACCACCAGACAATATTTTACCACTATGAGGAATTACAGCATTATGTGCACGTCCTAATCTAGTTATACTGTCTAAAAGAATTACAACATCCTTGCCACACTCAACCAACCTTTGAGCTTTTGCAAGTGCCATATCAGATACTTGTACATGTCGCTCTGGACCTTCATCAAAGGTAGAAGCAATCACTTCAGCGTCCACGCTTCGTTTCATGTCAGTTACTTCTTCAGGTCTTTCATCGATAAGAAGAATAATCAATACTGTATTAGGATGATTTCTTCTGATTGCATTAGCAATCTTTGAAATTAGGATTGTTTTACCAGTTTTAGGCTGGGCAACAATTAAACCACGTTGACCCTTACCTATTGGTGCAACCATATCCATGATTCTCATAGACATGTCACTTGTATTAGATAAATTAAATTTTTCATTAGGGTGCAGTGGAGTAAATTTATCAAACTTTCTTTGATCTTTAATTTTCTCTGGATGAACACCATTTACTTCAGTTAGATGTAAAAGTGCATGAAATCGTTCTTTAGATTTAGGAGCTCTTGTACTTCCTTCCACAAAATGTCCTGTTTTTAGTTTAAATCTTTTAATTTGTGATGGACTTACATAAATATCTTCAGGACCAGGTAAGTAGTTGTCATTCACGCTTCTTAAAAAGCCATATCCATCAGGTAAAATTTCTAAAACACCAGCGGCTGTTTTTTCACTGTTCTGCTTATTTTCATCACCAGCAGGTTTTTCTGCTTCTGGTTTATCATTTTTTTCATTAGAAGAAATAGCATTAATAAGGTCCTCTTTTGACATTGATGAAGATTTTTCAATATTCATTTGTTTTGCTATTTCTTTTAATTCAGTTAGTTTTTTTTCTTTTAATTCAGTTAGTTTCATAATTCCTCGATTGTTGTGAAATTTCTTAGGGGAGAGTCACCTTGAAATATAAATTACACTATATATTGCCTTTGTCAAAGGAAAAATCAAAATAGTTATAGACGTACTTAGCAATGTAGTGGCTCCCAAATATAACTTTTGGACCATCAAATTTTTTATTTTCAATTACTTTAAAAGCATCGTCTAAATTGTTAATAAACTGGTGTCTTTCTAGGCTACTGATTGATTTTACATCCTTCTCCGAAAGAATATCTTTTGATGGGATTGTTGATATTATCAATTCATGGAAAGAGTTTTCGAATAAACTAATTATTTCAGGTCTAATTTTATCATTTTTAATTACAACTAGTCCAAATGGCTTCTTATTATATATTTCAAGTAAATCAGACGTTAAAATGCTTATCCCAGAACTGTTGTGTGCAACGTCATAAAATATATTATCTTTCATTAGTTGCATCCTGCCTGGCCAAAACCAATTGCTTAAACCTTTTTGAATCTGCTCATGGTTAATGTTTTTAAATTCTTTTTTTACAACTTCAATTGCTAGTATTGCATTCTGAGCCTGAAAAGAGCCTGCCTGAGGCAAAACATACTTTTCATCTTGAAATTCCAGTTGTAGTTCATCAATGCCATGTTTTAATAAGTCTATACTTTGTTTATTAATGAAATTGGTATCAGTGTTTTGCTTAATTGAAAATTTTCTTATTACTGAAGCAATATTCTCCTTTGTATTAATTGTAGTATTTGGAGTTTCTTTTTTAATAATACCACATTTTTCTTCTGTGATCTCTTCAACTGTTTCTCCTAGAAGATGTGTATGGTCAAAATCAATTTCAGTTATTATTGTGTGAATAGGAGACAAAATATTCGTTGAATCTAATCTGCCTCCAAGCCCAGTTTCTACAATTGCAATGTCAACATTGTTTTTTTTAAAATAATCAAATGCCATGGCTGTGGTAGCTTCAAAAAAAGTAATTGAATGCTTTTCGAAAAAAATTTTGTGTTTTTTAGTAAAATCTATTATCTCATTATTGCTTATTGGCTTTCCATTTATTCTTATTCTTTCATTAAAATTAATTAGGTGTGGGGAAGTGTAAAGTCCAACTTTATATCCAGATGTCTGTAGTATTTTTGAGGCGATAGACGCTGTAGAGCCTTTACCGTTTGTTCCTGCTAAATGTATTGATCTAAATTTGAATTGAGGGTTGTCACATTCGTTAAGGATCTTTTTAATATTATCTAAGCCTAATTTTATACCTCTATTATGAAGTTGATATAAATATTCTAATGTAGAGTCTATCATTATCTATAAAGTTTTTTGATACTGTTCAACTGCCCTATAAATCGCTGTAGCTAGTTGATCTCGATATTGTGGGCTTCGCAATTTCTTTTCTTCTGATGGATTCGAAATAAATCCTAGCTCTACTAAAACATTTGGCATAGATGCCCCCATAAGGACATAAAATCCAGCCTGTTTTACACCTCTATCTTTACTTTGAACCCTTTTTTTAATTTCTTTTTGTACTAAAGAAGCAAAAAGTTCACTCTTTGAAGCAAATGCGCTTTGAGCGATGGTAGCTTTTATTAAATCCTCATCAGTTAATTTCTTACCAGTTGATCCTTCAAGCTCTAAAACAGCATTTTCTCTAGCAGCAACCCTCACAGCTGCTTCATTTTTATTTTGACCTATTAAAAAAGTTTCAAATCCACTTGCTCTTCTGTCTTCAGCTGCGTTCGTATGAATGCTTATAAAAAGACTGCCGTTGTTCTCATTGGCTATCTTTGTTCTTTCGCTCAATCTTAAAAAAATGTCTTCATCTCTTGTCATAACTATTTTTACTTTCATGTTTTTAGATAGTTTTTTTTCAAGCCTCTTAGCGACATCAAGAGCGATATCTTTTTCTTTTGTTCCTCTGTAGCCAACTGCACCAGGATCTTTACCTCCGTGCCCTGCATCAATAATAATTGTTTTAAATTGCCATTTTTCTTTTTCATTTCTTATGTCGACTTTAACTGCTTTTACATTAGTATCAGGAAGTGATGACAAGCTAATCCCATTAGCACTTCGGCTTATTGAAATATTGTTAGATAAATTATTAACTATTTTTAAAAAAGAATCAGTAGGAACATAGTAGCTGTTATTTTGCTTAACTACTTTTGATGAAAGCTGGAAAAGATTATCATCAATCATTATAAATGCCATCTGATTTGTAATTTTTATTTTTTTATCATCAATGTAAAAAATGATTTTTTCAGTTTTATCATTAATGAAGTTTTTTGAATTTGTAATTTTGATAAAATCATTTATTGAGAAAAAATTTTGGTTTTGAATTGTATTTATTTCACCAATTAACTTATTATTTTCAACAAGTTTTAGTTTTGTTTCAGCGCTAGAAAATAATTGAGTTGATAAAATAATAAGATAAAATAGTCGTAAGTATATGCTAAATGATTTCACAGTTTAAATTATTATAAAAATAATATAAAAGGGCTCAAATTTTGAGCCCTTTTTATATCAATCAATGTAGAAGAAAACTAGATTATTTTTTCATCCACATTGCAACGAGCATAACTGCTACTAAACCAGCAACACCACCGTCTCCGATAGCGTTTACAGCATTGCCAATACCCGCAATGACACCAAATATATCATCGTAGAGTATGCCAATAATAGTACCAGCAACAATCAAATTAATCAAAAGGCCTGTTGTCATCCCTAAGAAATCATTGATTTTTTTTATCACATCTTTCATTGTGTTTTCTCCTTCGAGCTTTTTAGAGCTCCCCATAATGAGGAGCTCTATTTATTAGTAAATACTGATCAGATTACAGCCAAGACAAGAAGACAACTAAAACTAGTAGTCCTGTTAGTCCGCCATTAAGAAAAGTATCTACAAAACCCATTATACCACCTAGTGCATCTACTGGAGTGTCGAAAAGAATACCTGCGAAAACAAAAAAGATAATCGCAGCCTTAACTACACCTGTTAGACCGTTTAAAGCACCATTTAACATTGAATCCCATGAAGCCATGTTATTCCTCCTTGATTAGTTAATAACTAGTTAAAAAAAAGGCAAAAACAACTATAAACTTATAGTTTTTTTGCCCCCATCATTAATCATGTCAATATGATTAAATTCTTTAATAAGTTGCCAAAAATTCATCTTATTTATAATTATAGTCTCTTTTTTTGGGGGAATCAACCTTTTTTGAGGATTATCTATGAAATAAAAAAATATACTATTTCCTATTATTTTTAATATATCAACATTAATAATGGTTAATTCTATTATTTCATATGATGATTATTGACATTAACTTTTTTGATGGAAAAAACATCAAAGCCTATAATAGAAAAAGTTCATGCGCGTGAAATCTTAGACTCGAGAGGTTTTCCAACGGTTGAAGTTGAAATTTCGGCTGCTGGCCATACCGGCATATCTGCTGTTCCCTCGGGAGCATCTACTGGAGAGTTTGAGGCTTTAGAGTTAAGAGACGGTGATAAAAGAAGATATAATGGAAAAGGTGTATTAAATGCTGTTAATAATGTTATAAACGAGTTTGGGCCTTCATTAATTGGTCATGATGCAAGCAATCAGAGTAAAATTGATGAACTACTTATTGAAATTGATGGATCTTCAAATAAAAGTACATTTGGTGCAAACTCAAGTTTAGGAATATCTATGGCTTGTGCTGTTTTGAGTGCTTCTTTTTATAAAAAACCATTATATAGTTATTTAAATCCTTCAAGTTGTATTATGCCAGTACCAATGATTAATGTTCTTAACGGAGGAATGCATGCAGATCAAGGTTCTGACCTTCAAGAAATAATGTTATTCCCACACGGCGCTAAAAGCTTTAAAGAGTCACTTCGAATGGGAGCTGAAGTTTTTCATTCTTTAAAAAAAGAACTAAAAAAACAAGGCTTAGGCACAACGGTAGGCGATGAAGGTGGATTTGCCCCAGCATTGAAATCAAATGATCAAGCAATAGAATTGCTACTTAACTCTATTGAAAAATCTGGTTTTTGTGTTGGAAAAGAAATTTCTTTGGCCTTAGATGTAGCAGCTTCTAGCTTTTATAAAGACAATAAATACCACCTTAAAGTGGACGGCAGTGTTTTAGACGCTGATGGAATGATTAAATTTTATGAGGACTTGGTCAACAAGTATCCTATTGTTTCTATTGAAGATGGTTTAGATGAAAATGATTGGGAGGGATGGGCAAACATGAACCGTGCACTTGGCTCCAACATTCAAATTGTTGGAGATGACTTGACAGTTACAAATCCACAAAAACTACAAAAATCTATTGATGAAAAATCAATGAATTCAATCTTAATTAAACTCAATCAAATTGGAACTGTTTCGGAGACTATTCAATCTATTGAACTGGCTAAATCTCATGGTTTTAATTATATCATCTCTCACAGGTCAGGTGAGACTGAAGATACATTTATTGCAGACCTAGCGGTTGCTATGGATGGCGGACAAATTAAAACCGGTTCAGTGTGCAGGTCAGATAGAACAGCAAAATATAATCGTCTTTTGCTTATTGAAAGTCAAATAAGCTCTTCAGTTCTTTGTAATACTTTAAATTTTATTAAATGAAATCTTTTTTAACACTCACGAACCTGTTAATGGTGGCAATTATTTTTGGCTGCATTTCACTTTTATTATTTAGTGATAGAGGCCTGATTAATCTATGGTCACTGAAAAAAGAAAAACTAGAAATTCAAAATGAAATTAATGATCTAAGAAACCAAATTGTTCTGCTTGAAAAAGAGGAAGAAAAGCTGAAATTTGATGAAAAATATATTGAAAAAATTGCCAGAGAAAAGTTTAAAATGGTTAAACCTGGCGAACGAGTTTTTAAAATAACTGATTAACAATCTAATTAAATAAATCTTTTGCCACTTTAAATGATTTCATGTCTGGAAAGTGATATTTAACTATCTCAGACATAAATTGTGTCATTATTTTCTTTTCATATCTAACATTGCTAACCGATTTATCCATCGCAGACAAGTCAAGATGAAAAATTGCATTTAAATCTTCTAATATGTTCGCGTTTTTTTGTTGAAAGCGCAAAACTGTTGGGTGTTTCTTAGCATTTAAAATGTCATAACCGTTATTTTTAAGAAAATGCAGTAAAAAATAGTAAAATGCGTTGTTAAGATTTCTCTCATTTTGATTAAAATAATTCATAACAGAATTCAAAACTCTATAGGTGTTATAATCTGGAATATCTTCATCAAATGTTTTATCAATTATTTCAAGCATCGTAGTACACAACACTGTTTTTTTTAGGTCTGCACATATATTTGCCCAGTCATTTATTAGTTTTACACTATAGATCGGATGTATTTGTTTTTTTGGATGGTGCGAATAGTCTATCTCCACTTCATTTAACTGTTGATATATTGCTTTGTTAGGGGACTTTTGCCTCATTGCTGCTTTCACAATATATGTGGACTTACCCTTTTCTCTTGTGAAAAGTCTAATTATTAAACTTGATTCCTTGAAAATTGTTGTCTTTAGTACAAATGCAGGGGTTTTGATCTTCATTTTGGAACTTTTATTTTTCCCCATCCTGGGTGTGTTAAGCTACCAAAGTACAAGTGGTTTTCGTATTGTTTAACACTCGTAATTGGTGAATACGCTTTGTTTGATTGATATTGTAAATTATGAACAATTTTACCGCTTTCATCTAAACCTAAAACATAAGAGTGGTGAATTGGTTGTGGTTGTAATAATTCCGGAAGTCTTAAAACTATTTTTCTTAAAAACGGTTTATTCGAAGACATTTCAACGAAATTGTTTCTTGGATTAAAGAGAGCAACCCAAAAAATACCTTCTTTGTTAGAAGATACATTGTCTGGAAACCCAGGTAGGTTCTCTATGAAAACTTCCGAGGTTCCAGCTTTTTCTCCTTTTAGCCAGTATTTTTGAATTCTATACATACATGTTTCATTAACTAGAACAAAAGACTCATCTGTGCTAAGCGCTACTCCATTAGCAAAATATAAGCCATTTAGCAGGGTCGTTGTTTCTTTGGTAGCTGGATCGTAAACTAATAACCTGCCATTGGGAGTGTGTTCAAAAAGCTCCAGCCTGTCACTGCCATATCCATATTTGCTTGATGCATCTGAAAAATAAATTTTGCCGTCGCTTGCAATGTCTAAATCATCTACAAACTTAAATGGAACATTATCTGAATCAGATTTAGTTGAGAGTGTTTTAACTTCACCGCTTTTATCAATTGATATTAGCCCGCGAACGGCATCTGCAATAATTAAGTTTTCTTCGGAGTCAAAAGCCATTCCAAGCGGCCTACCTTTTGTATTTGAAAAAATACCGTCATTAGACATTATTACGCCACTATCATAGCCTACATAAATTTTATTATTTTTTAATACGATGTCTTCGGGACCAGTGTGGCCGTCGTTGTCCCAAAATATCTTTATTTCTTTTAGTTTTTGATTCAAAGAATATTCAGGATTTGTTCTGGTATCTCTCGGGCTTTCCCAGGAGGTTGGTTCTATGGGTACCGGCCAAGCCAAAAAATATATTATAAAGGGAATGAAGAGAAATAAAATTTTATTAGAAATATTATTTATTTTTTTCACTTATCTAATAAGCCTTGGCAAAAACTACTAAATGTTTAGCAGTTTCTCCTGAAAAAATGCACTTATTTGACAAATCTTCGTTGTCTTCTACTATACAGCGAATTGTTGCTTTGGTTTTTTCCTTAATTTTCAGTTCAGTTTCGTCCGTTCCGTCCCAATATGCTTTGATAAACTTATTATCTTTTGACAAAGTGCTTTCAAGCTCCTCAAAAGAGCTAGCCGTACATGTATTATCATCCATAAAAGCTTTTGCGTCATTGAAAAGTCCATCTTGAATACTTTCTAATGTTGAAGAGATATCATCAATTTTATGAATTTCTAATTGATTTTTTTCTGAATTATCTCTTCTACAAACGGTCACTTCCTTATTCTCAAACTCTCTTACGCCTATTTCAATTCTTATTGGCACCCCCTTAAGTTCCCACTTATTAAATTTGAACCCCGGGCTTTCATCAAGGCTGTCAACATGTGTTCGTATTCCTAGGTTAGATAATTTTTTATCAACCTCCATTACATAACTAGAAAATTTTTCTGATTTTTCTTTTTTAGGATTGATTGGAACGATAACAGCTTGTATTGGTGCAATTTTTGGGGGAATTTTAAGCCCTTTATCATCGCCGTGGACCATTATTAATGCTCCAACCATTCTCGTACTCACCCCCCAACTTGTTGCATAAACTGGGTGCTCTTTATTGTCTTTACTTTGAAATTTTACATCAAATGCAGACCCAAAGTTAGTACCAAGATAGTGTGAAGTTCCTGCTTGTAGTGCTTTTTTGTCTCTCATCATAGTTTCAATCGAAAACGTTTCATCTGCTCCTGCAAATCGTTCAAGATTTGATTTTCTTCCTATAATAGTTGGAATTGCTAAGTGGTCTTCAAACAAAGAACGATAAATTTCTACGATCTCCAAGGTTTCTTCCATTGCCTCTTCTTTGGTTGCATGAGCAGTATGTCCTTCTTGCCATAAAAATTCAGAAGTTCTCAAAAAAAGTCTCGTTCTCATTTCCCAACGTACAACATTTGCCCATTGATTGACTTTCAACGGAAGATCTCTGTAGGACGTAATCCATTTTTTAAACATATGCCAAATAATTGTCTCCGATGTAGGCCT
>Ga0114933_10005605_pt1 | contig 11377 bp, 8 predicted proteins | sample 4SBtaG_FD_89691 | JGI IMG/M metagenome (GOLD analysis project Ga0114933, IMG submission 89691) | Deep subsurface microbial communities from Kolumbo volcano to uncover new lineages of life (NeLLi) - 4SBTROV12_W25 metaG | ecosystem: Environmental > Aquatic > Marine > Volcanic | place: Kolumbo... | reverse complement strand
TGCTCATGGCGAGAAGGGTAGATCGGATTAGGCCCCAGCCGTGTTTCAGCTCGCTATGGCCGGCCTCGTCGGCTGCTCATCCCCAGACGTCGCCCCCGAGTTCGAGGCGCGCCGAGCGGCCGCTCTGGCCCCGGCGCCGGCGCTCACGGCGAGCTGGGACGAAGACGGCGTGGTCCGCCTCTCGCCTCCCCTCGTCCGCGCGCTCCTGGAGCAGTCGGCGCAGGCCGAGCTCGACGCGCTCGAGGGCCTCGAGGTGAGCATCGGCTCGGCAACGCCCACCGTCGCGGTGGAGTCCATCGAGCTGGACGAGGGGGACTGCGAGGGCTGCATCGCGGCCAAGGCGAAGCTGAGCGGCGACGTGAGCTTGAAGATCGGCCCCGCGAAGTCGAACGTCGCCTGGGAGGGAACCCTGAAGGCCCAGGTGGCCTTCGAGACGACCGCGGCCGACGACGGACGCCACATCCAGATGAGCGTCCGGAGCGTCGACACCCTGAAGATCGCCCACGACAAGAGCCGCGTGAACCTGTCCGGCCCGCTGCAGACCTGGGGCACGGAGCTGTTCAGCCGCTTGGAGCCGATGGACCTCGGCGCGTACGGCGGCGAGGACCTGGGCCTGCTGGACATCCGGATCGAGCCCGAGGGCGGCGGACTCGACATCCCCTTCCACACCGACGTGCCCTCACCCGGAGACCTCGGCGCGACCGGGGCGGCGCCGACGCAGGGCTTCGTGGTCCTGGTGGATGAGCAGAGCCTGGTGTCCCTCGCCGCTCGAGAAGCCTTCAGCGCCGGCGCCCTCGAGCACGACCTGTGGGCCGAGCCCACCTCGCTCGACGTCGAGGGGCGCAACTTCGAGCTCGGCCTCCGCGTCTGGCGGATCGCCGAGGACTCCTGGTGGCGCGACTACCTCGTCCGCGGCGACGTGACGGTCGAGGGCTACATGCTGGGCCTCCAGGCCACCGAGCTCGAGGCCGTCGACAGCTCCGAGGGCGCCGAGGCCATCGACGCCCTCGCGGTGCTGGGCGAGTCGGTGTTCATGGACGAGATCCTGGAGGCCGCGCAGGCGACCCTGCCCACCCGCAGCCGCGTCACCGCCGGCTCGATCGGCATGACGAGCCAGCTCACCGACGCCTACGGGGCCAAGGGCCACCTCGTCCTGGTCGGCTCGGCCGAGGTCGGTCCCGCCGAGAAGAAGAAGGTCAGCGAGGGTCTTCTGAAGAAGTGATCAGGGCGTCGAGGCGCCGCTCGAGCCGCTGGCCTCCGCCGCCGGTCCAGTGGTCGACGATGTAGCCCTCCGCGTCGAGCACGAAGACGCTCGGGATGGCGCGAATCTGAAGCTCGGCCCAGCCGCCATCACCGGTCCAGCCGACGATGTAGTCTGGGCGCCGCGGCCCCTCGTCGAAGTCCAGGACGTCCTGGAGATCCCGATCGACGCTGACCGCGAGCACCGTCACGCCGTGCTCGGCGTATTCCTCGGCCACGCGGTCGAGCTTGGGCATGCCGGCGACGCAGGGTCCGCACCAGGTGGCCCAGACATCGACGACGCGGATGCCCTCGAAGTCGCTGATGTGCTTGTCGACCCCGTCGACCTGGACCGCGATGTCCGGAAAGACCATGCCGACCCGGTAGCTGACCTCGGCGTCGACTCCGGGCGCCAGTCCGATGTCCTCGGCGGGGAGCTGGGCGGCGACCCAGTCGTCGAAGTCCTCGTGCGTCCACCGGATCTCCGCGTGCAAGGTCTCGGCCGTGCGATGCGAGGTCCACCACAGCTTCACTTCGGAGGTGTCGAGCGCCAGGCCGCGCCCAAGGTGGAAGAGCGCCTGCTCGTCCTGGCCGAGGGCGTGGAGCACCAGGCCCATGTGGAGGTGGTAGATGCCCTCCGGCTCAGGGCTCAGGAGCAGCGCGAGAGCCAGGTCGTTCCTCGCGGCTTCCATGTCGCCCCGAGCGAAGTGCACCCAGCCGCGGGTGTCGAGCCAGGACGCCAGGCGGTCCTTGCGCTGCTCGGTCCACTCGCCATATCCATCGACCCAGTAGGGACCTCGCGGATCCCAGTCGCCCCAGGCACCGAGCGCCTCGTCCATGACCTGGAGCGCGCGGTCGAGGTCCCTGCCGTGAAGCGCGGCGGCATAGGCGGCCTCGTTGGCCCGCTCGTCGGTCGGCTCCAGCTCGTAGGCCTCCCAGAGGTTGGCGCGATGGGCGTCGCGGCGAAGCAGCTGGTTCTCGGCCATCGCCTCGTGCCAGGCGGCCTGGTCGGCGACCTCGAGGGGCTCGATGCGATGGAGCGCGAGGGCGGACCGCATCGGGGCTTTGCGCGAAGCCTTCCAGATCGCGTACGACTCCGGACGGTTCGCCCGCTCGCTTCGCAGCACCCACGTCCGCTCGCCCGTGCGACGGATCTCGGGATTCTTCGCCGCGGGATCCAGCTCGGCGTGGCGCGCCTGGGCCGCAGCCTGCTCCTCGGCCAGGTCGGCGTACCCGAAGACCCGGGCCGCTTCGCGCAGGGCCACGGGGTCGTCCCCTTCCGCCACCTTCCGGGCCTGGGCGAGCATCGCGGCCTGGGCGGCTTCGACGCCCTCGCCCTCGAGCTCCTCCCACCACAGGTTGCCGACGTAGCTCAGCCCGCCGCCCGAGGCGTAGAAGCGCTCCAGGTCCTCGACGAAGTCCGCGTCCAGAGTCCCCGTGCCCCGCCGGAGCCGCAGGCTGTAGCCCTGGTGCGCCAGCGAACCCGAGGTCTCGGCGAGCACCGCGTCGTAGGCCTCGGCCTCGCTCATGCCGGGGCAGCTGCGGCGCGTCTCGTACTGAACGCGGAGCGCCCAGTAGCGCTGCTCGGGGTCCGTCGGGACGACCTCGAGCAGGCGATCGAGCTCCTCGCACCAGGGCCCCATCTCGTCGTTCTGCCAGGAGAGCGCCGTGGCGAGCGCGACAGCCGCCGCGGGGTCCTCGGGCGAGTCGGCATGCCAGCGGCGGTACTGCTCGACCACGCTGTCGTCGCCATAGCCCCGCAGGTGCACGTTGATGTACAGGCGGTGTGCGGCGACATCGGTGGGGTCGAGGTGCAGTGCCTGCACGGCCCGCTCGTTGGCCAGCTCGAGCTGCCCGGTCTCCTTGAGGTGCCAGCCCTCCACCACGTCGCTGTAGGGCGCCGCCGCCAGCGCCCACGAGCACCAGAGCATCACTCCGCCTTCCGGCGCTTCACCTGCTCGCGGGTCCACAGCCCGAGGCTCGTCGCGCCGACCACCGCAACACCGGCGGCGCCATAGGCCAGCCGGACCGAGGCCTGGCGGTTGCTGTCGATGCTGCCCAGGACCGGGGCCGAGCCGTCCGTGGGCTCGGAGGCGGCCTGCATCTGTTGGTCGAAGTACATCGACGCGCCCGCCAGTCCGCCGCCGACCGCCGCCGAGGTCACCGTGCCGATGAGCCAGGGGGAGACGCGCCGCGCCTTCGTGGGCTCCGGAAGCCCCGTCGCGAGCTCGATGAGCTGGCCATCGGCGAGCTCGATCACGTCGACATAGGCCACCTCGGCGCCGAGGGCGACCTGGACCAGGTGCGTCCCGGGACTGAGGGCGACCGGCTGCTCCGCGCGGGCCAGGCCGTCGACGTAGAGCACTCCCTCGTCCGGCACAGGCCAGGCCGTCAGGGTCCCCTCGCCGACCGCCTGCTGGTTGTCGAAGACCGTCTTCACGGAGCCGCCCAGGCGCTCGTTGAAGTAGGCCGGGTAGGTGGCCTTGGCCTGGCGCAAGGCCCGATCGGCCAGCTGGGGCTTGTCGGAGTAGACGCCCACGGCCCCCTGGACCTGGTACAGGCTGGCGATGTCCTCGGGGTCGGGCACCCGCGACTGGCAGACCAGGTTCGCGAGCCCCTCGTCGGCCAACCGGCTGGCCTCGCCGAGCTCGTCGTCGGTCACGGCGGTCACGGCGGCGTCCACCTGGGCGTCGAGGTCGAGGGCCTCGCAGTCCTGGGCGGCCGCGAGCGGGATCAGGAGTAGGTGCATGCCTGCTTCGCCTTGTCGAACTTGATTCTCATCAGATCGGCCGTGATCTCCTTTTCGCAGGTAACGGCTTGCTGATCGGGCCAGGTGAAGGTCAGCCGGACGGTCGATCCGACCTCGTACTGGACCTCCTCGTAAGCCGGCACGGGGGCGCCGTTCCGCGTGACCGTGCCGTCCCTGGGGTCGGCCGTGATCTTGATCCAGGTGAACTCGGCGGCGGGAGGCGGACGCTCCGTGATCACGACCGTCGGAGCCTCCTCGGCGACCGGCTCGGCGACCGGCTCGGCCTCGGGCTCGACCTTGGCCCGCGAGGGCGTCCGGCGTGGGGCGGCCTCGACGACCGGCTCCTCCTCGGGGGCCTCGACCTCGGGAGCCTCGGCTTCGGCTTCCTCGACCTCGGGCTCCTCGACATCGGCTGCGGGGACCTCGTCGGGAGCAGGGGGGAGCAGCCTTGACAGGGCGAAGCCTCCGATGCCCAGAACGAGCGCCGCTGCGAAGACCACGGCCAGGTAGACCGGCGTGCGCGAGGGCGGCTCGGGGGCAAGCGTCGGGGTGCCCGCGGGGGGCGTGGCGGCCGTCTCCTGGGGCGTGACGTGCTGGGAGAGGGTCCCGGTCAAGGCGACGAGGTCCCGGTCCCCGCCGAGGCGGTCCTGGCGTGCGTCGACCAGCGGCGGGACGTGCCTGCGCGCCCAGCGACGGAGGTCCGGACCCTGTGCGGCCTCGAGGATGCGCCCGCAGCTGTCCTCGACCGCGGAGGCGGCCGGCCGGTCCCCGGGGTCGAAGGCCAACATGCCTCCGAGCAGCTCCTGGATTCGGCCCAGCGTGCGAGGGTCGGCGGGGGTGTGGCGCTCGAGGTCCTCGAGCTGCCCGCGGCGCTTGTCGTTGTAGTGGTCCTCGGCCAGGGGCAGCCGCTCGAAGCGCGTGCCCGCCAGCAGCTCCCAGAGCGTGACGCCAAGCGAGAAGACGTCCGAGGCCGGCCCCGCCTCGGAGTGGAGCCAGCGCTCCGGTGCCATGTACCGCTGGGTGCCGTACTGGACGCTCTCGGTGTGGGCCTCGCGATCGAACTCCGCACGCGCCACGCCGAAGTCCATGACCTTGACCGCTCCCGAGACCGAGACCAGCAGGTTCGAGGGCTTGATGTCGCGGTGGACGACCCGCAGCGGTCGACCGGTCTGGGGAGAGACCGTCGTCCACGCGGCGTGAAGGGCGGAGGCCGCGCGCTCGGTGATCCCCAGCGCGATCGGGAGCGGAAGCCCGGGCTCGCCCTCTTTGCGAGCCGCGGCCAGGAGCGCCGTGCAGTCGATGCCCTCGACGTACTCCATCAGCACCGCGCTGCGCCCGGACAGCCGGGTGAGCGCATGGACCTTGACCACGTGGTCGTGGTTGAGCTGGCTCATCAACCGGGCCTCGTCGCGGGCGCGAGCGACGAGCTCCTCGTCCTGCATCAGCTCCTCGTGCATCAGCTTCACCGCCATGCGATGCACGAGGCCGCTGGAGGCGTGCACCTCGGCGAGCCAGACGGAGCCGAAGCCGCCCTTTCCGAGCGGCTTCAACAGGCGGACGCGGCGGCCGGCGTCGTCGACGAGCTCGACGGGCTGGAGAGGACCTCCCACCCGCCGAGTCTATCGCACCGCTACAGGCTCTCGAGGAAGGCGACCAGGTCGGCCATCTCGTCATCCGAGAGGTCGGCCGTGCTGCCCATCTCGCCGTCGCGCACGCGCTCGAGCACGTCCATCAGCGTCGGGGCGCTGCCGTCGTGCAGGTAGGGCGCGGTGGCGGCGACGCCGGTGAGGCGCGGCGTGTTGACGGCCTCGAGCCCGAACATCTCGTAGCTCTCCTGGTCGCTGTAGTCGGCGCCGTTGTGGCACTCCGCGCAGCCCACCGAGGAGGAGAAGAACAGGGACCGGCCCCGCTCGACGGCGGCTGCGTCCGGCTCAGGCAGGTCCGGCATCGGGGAGAAGTCCACGAAGGCCGCGATGGCGTCGGCCTCGGCCTGGGTCAGGCCGGCGCCGCCCATGCGCTCCTCGGAGGTGTGCATCGCCTCGTGCTGGACGCTCTCGACGTTGTCGATCCAGGTGAAGGGGCCCGTGTGACCGACCTCACCCGCGAGGGAGGGCGTCTGGCGCGCGCCGTTCTCGAGCTCCCAGGTCAAGCCATCGTTGCGGCCCAGGAAGTGGCAGGTCGCGCAGCTGATGCCGCTGCCGTCCGCGGACATGACCGCGCCGGTCGAGGCGTAGAAGAGCGCGCGGCCCTCCTCGATGCCGTCGGGCAGGGTGTCCGAGGACAGCTTGGCGCTGGAGACCTCGACCGAGTTCGCGTCGCCCAACAGGGTGACGTTGCGGTCCAGGAAGCTGTGCACGAAGGCGTCGCCCTCGGCGGTGAAGGCCACGCCGCGGGGGCCGGCGTCGGTGGCGAAGATCGCTCGATCGCCGCTCACGAACTCGCCGCTGGAGTAGCTGGCGTCCTCGTGCTCGTCGCTGATGACCTGGCGCACGCTGGGCAGCAGCGCCTGGACGGCGTTGGAGCCCTCCATCGTGGCCCAGACGAAGGTCCCGTCGGGGTGCCAGGTGACGCTGGAGACGTAGCCGCGGACGACCTCGGAGGCGCGAGCGTTCGAGGTGACCTGGCCAGCGAGCAGGTAGACATCGCCCGGGACCGGGGTGGGCCCCGAGATGTCCACCGTGACGATGGTCGGGTTCACGCGGGCGAGGCCCACGCTGCCGGCGCCGCCGGCGTAGCCACCGGTCGAGACCGTGACGTCCTCGTCGGTGCCCGCGGGCGTGACGTTGTCCATGTAGGTCACCGGGACAGCCATCGTGTCGCCATCGGGGCTCACGGAGATGTCGCCGGTGATGCGCGCGGAGAGGTCCACCGGGAGCTCCGTGTGATCGGCCTCGAGGCCGGCCATTACGGGCATCTCGACCGTCTTGCTCTGGCCGCTGTCGAGGTCGATCTGGGTGATCGCGCCGCCGAAGAGCCCGGCCGCGAAGACGCGGTCCCCGGCGGGGGACAGGGCGAGCCAGGTGGGCTGGTTGGGCGCATCGAAGGTGTCGACAACGTCCAGCTGCTTGTTCAGCTCCCAGACCTGGTTCTCGGTGGCCATCGCGACGAAGATCCGGCCGTTGCCGTCGCTGACGATGCCGGAGGGCTCGGCGCCGACCGGCACCTTCTCCTTGAGCGTCAGCTGCTTGCCGTCGTCGGTCAGCACCGCGATGGTGCCCTCGGACTTCAACGAGACGACGACGGTGTCGCGGTCGAGCCGCGCGACGCGGAAGGGGGTCTCGCCGACGTAGGTCTCCTGGACCTTGCCGTTGTCGAGGTTGACTCGAGAGATGGTGCCGAGGCCCTCGTTCAGGGCGACCATGGCCCCCTGCTCATCGAGGGCGGCGACGCTGGCGCTTCCAAGGGGTGCATCGACCGCGAGCGGGTCACGATTGCAACCGAGGAGAGCGAACAAGCACACCAAGGACAGGGTGGACGTTCTCGTCATAAGGGGCTCCTCTGGCACGAACCGGGCCCCCTGCAAGCCCACGCGCACCGGAAAGGTAGCGCGGCGATCCGGGGGGCTACAAGAAAAACCACACCCCGCAGCGTACTCGGTACGATGACGGCCTTCGGAGGGAAGCGATGCTGCTCTTGATCACCCTCGCCTGCGACAAGGGCGAGGTCCTCGACTCCGGCGCCCCGGCGACCGTCGCGAACTGCGCTGCCACCTACTCGATCGCCAACGGCTACGGCTTCGACAACGACGAGCAGTGGCAGCTCGCCAGCAAGTCGCCGCAGATGATCGAGGACTACTACTGCCAGCACGACGATCGGGCCTGTGACGGCACCGCGATCCTCACGCGCGAGGCCGCGCGCTGTGTCGGCGAGATCTCCGGCATCGGGGACGACCCCGAGTACGACATGGATCTCCACTACCGCGGACCGGACGACACGCTGGTCTGGGTGGTCGAGGGCCTGACCTGGGGGGAGCGCGGCTCCGCCGAGGGCTGGGGCGGTCGCTCCGTCGAGGTCGACGCCTGGGGTGAGCACACCGTGATCTCGACAGACACCTGGGACCAGTCCGACTGCCAGTCGGGCTTTGGCTGAAGCTGATGCTTCTCCTGGCGGTGCTGGGATGCCGAAACAAGGACTACGTCTACGACACGGGTGAGCCGGTCGAGACCGCCACCGACGCGGACGGCGACGGCTTCTCCGTCGACGAGGACTGCGACGACAACGACCCCGCCGTCCGTCCGGACGCGACCGAGATCTGCAACGGGATCGACGACGACTGCGATGAGCTCACGGACGAGGATGTGGGCTTCGAGTTCTTCGCCGATGGCGACGCCGACGGCTTCGGCGCCGGCGCGGCGGTCGTGGAGTGCGAGGCCCCCGAGGGCTACGCCGACAACGACGACGACTGCGACGACGCCGACCCGGCGGTGAACCCCGACGCCGATGAGATCTGCAACGGCCTCGACGACGACTGCGACGGCGCGGTCGACAACGACGCCGTGGATGCGATGACCTGGTACGCGGACGTCGACGGGGACGGCTTCGGTGATGGGGGCGCGCCGGTCACGACCTGCGACACCCCGAGCGGCTACGTCCAGGACACCTCGGACTGCGACGACTCCGACCCGGACGTGAACCCCGACGCCGACGAGTGGTGCAACGGCGTCGACGACGACTGCGACGGCACGATCGACGAGGACGACGCCCTGGACGCCGAGACCTGGTACGCGGACACCGATGCGGACGGCTTCGGCGACGCGGATCTGAGCACCCAGGCCTGTGACGAGCCGGTGGGGTACGTCGACGACGACACCGACTGCGACGACACCGGGAGCGACGTGTACCCGGGCGCCATCGAGACCTGCGACGACATCGACAGCGACTGCGACGGCGATCTCAACGACGTCAACGCGCTGGGCTGCACCGATTGGTACCTCGATGGGGACGGCGACGGCTACGCGGGCGGCACCACCAGCACCTGCACCTGCGAGGCGCCCTCTGGCTACGTCGAGGAGGGCGGGGACTGCGACGACGCCGACGCGAGCGTCAATCCGGCGGCCACCGAGTTCTGTGACTCCATCGACAACGACTGCGACGGAGACACCGACGAGGACGACGCCGCTGACGCCTCGACCTGGTACGCAGACAGCGACGGGGACAGCTACGGCGACGCGTCGAGCACCACCACGGCCTGCGACGAGCCCAGCGGCTACGCCAGCGACTCCAGCGACTGCGACGACACCGACGCCGACGTGAACCCCGGCGAGACGGAAGCCTGCACCGGGATCGACGATGACTGCGACGGCGACGTCGACGAAGGGCTCATCGGGACCGGCGAGCTCTGCCCCGGCGAGTCCTGCCTGGATGTGCTCGAGGAGGGAACGCCGACCGACTCCGACTGGTTCTGGATCGACCCGGGCACCGGCGCCTACGAGGAGTACTGCGACTACGGCACGGTCTCCTCCGGCTGGTCCTGGAAGCTCGAGCTGAGCGTCACGAACTCGACCGGCTCGACGCTCACGAACGAGACGGTGGCGATCGATCTCGACACCGCGACCCTGATCGCCGCGAGCAAGCTCGAGGACACCGCCGAGGACCTGCGCTTCTTCACCCACGACGGTCCCCTGCTCGTGTACTGGGTCGAGACCTGCGAACTCGACAGCTCCGCGACCACCGTCTGGGTCACCTTCGAGGAGCTGGCCACCGGCTCCACCGACTTCACCATCGCCTACGGCAACTCGGCCACCGAGCGAAAGTCGACCGCGTGGTGGTTCGACCACTTCGAGGCGGACACCTCGGCCGACTACAGCCTGACCTACGACAGCGGCTGGGGCACGCCGAGCTGGACCTGGGACACTTCGAGCGGAAGCGCCGGGCCGGACAGCACGAACCAGGACCACTGGCTGGTGCCCTCCGACCTGGACCTCGGCAGCGGCGACGTCTACGTCGAGGTCGAGGGCTGGATGCACGACGATGACGCGCTGGGCGTCATGATGAGCGACGGCACGACCTGGGTCTCCGCCGTCATGAGCGACGACTACAACGGCGCCAGCCACAGCGGCGGCGACGAGTCGATCGTGGAGCACAGCGGGGCGCCCTCGGCCCACTACCAGGGCACACAGATCCTGGATCTGCACAACATCACCACCGCCTCGAACGCCCACGGCGTGGGCATGTACTGGGACGGGACCGACCACTTCTACTACCTGGACGGCACCGACGAGGGCGACGTCAGCTCGCTCTCCGCCGTCGACGAGGTCGGCATCGCCATGTTCGCCGCCCAGGGGACCCCGGGGGCCGAGATCGACTGGTTCTGGGTCGGCGCCGAGGCCCTCGACTTCGACCCGACGGCGATCTCCTCGTCCGCGACGGCTTCGACCGGGACGGAGTCGAGCTTCTGAACCTGATCGAGCTGGCCGGACCGATGATGCTGCCCGTCCTGGCGCTCCTGGGACTGGGCGCGGGCCTCTCGGCGCTGTTGGCGTGGAAGCGCCGAGACCCCGATCCTCCTGCCGGCGCCTGGTGGCTCCTCTTCCCCACCCTCGCCCTCGCGGTCGCCTGGGCCGGGCAGATGAGCGGCGTGGAGATGGTGAACGAGGCCCTCGCGCACGTGGCCGACGAGGATCGCTCCGCCATGGCCGCCGCGGGAGCCGGGGCGGCTTCGGCCCTTCCGCGCATCACCCTGCAGCTCACCGGAGTCCTGCTCCTCTTCTCCGGCGCCGGAGCGCTCATCGGCGTCCGAGGTCGCCCGGCCGCGCTGATCGCGCCGCTGTTCCTCTTCCCCGCGGGTGTCGCAATGGCGAGCCTGGGCATGGTGATGATGAGCGAGGTCGCGCTCTTGCAACTCGGCGCCTACGAGGGGGTAGCGCAGCCGCTCAACGACGTCTACGGCATGGCGGGCACGCTCTCCGAGACCCGCGGCCGCTACACGCTCGTGGCCACGGTGGCCTCCTCTCTCGCCCTGCTGCTCCCGGCGGCCGCCGCACTCCGGGCACGCGCCGAGCTGCATGCGCTCAAGGTGATCGCCGCCTGCGGGCTCGCTGCGACGCTAGCGCTTCTGGTCTTCGCGAGTCGGTCGACGCACGCGGACAGCATCGCCCTGGCAGAAGACCTCGCGCTCGAGGACTCGGCCCAATAGACTGAACGTATGTTCAGTGCGTGGAATCCGGCGAGCGCCTTCGACAACGCCATCGAGTGGACCGAGCCCCGCTCCGGCCAGAAGCTCCGCGTGGTCGAGGACCACACCCGGTCCATCCTCTCCGAGAACCGAAACCCCGACCTGGACTTCCGGTGGAGCCTGAACCCCTACCGAGGCTGCTTCCACGGCTGCGCCTACTGCTACGCGCGGCCCACCCACGAATACCTGGGCTTCGGAGCCGGCACGGACTTCGA
>Ga0114933_10005604_pt1 | contig 11377 bp, 6 predicted proteins | sample 4SBtaG_FD_89691 | JGI IMG/M metagenome (GOLD analysis project Ga0114933, IMG submission 89691) | Deep subsurface microbial communities from Kolumbo volcano to uncover new lineages of life (NeLLi) - 4SBTROV12_W25 metaG | ecosystem: Environmental > Aquatic > Marine > Volcanic | place: Kolumbo... | reverse complement strand
TCCGTCAGGCAGCTCTTCAGCTCCCCAGATCCTGACATCCGCGACGCCTTCCAGCTGCTCTGGGAGCACTGCATGGCCGTCGGCACCGTGGCGCGCGAGCTCGCGAAACACGTCTCGGGCGTCGACCCGGACGCCGCATACCTCGCAGGGCTCCTGCACGACGTCGGCAAACCCGTGACCGCCGCCTATCTCCTGGACGCGGAGCGGAGCGTGCTCGAGTCGCTCGGAGACGGCTGGATGACGGAGTCCCTTTGGGTCAGCGTCGTCTGTCGATGCCACCACGAGGCGGGCAAGGCGTTGGTCAAGCGCTGGAACCTGCCCAAGTCAACGTCCCTAGCGATCACACAGCAGGATCACTACGACAGCGCCAACCCAGAAGCGGCGTGCGCCAACCTGGTTCGGTACGCGGATGCGTTGGTGCGGCTCGAGGGGCTCGACGCCGGCGAGATCGACTACGCGGAGGCGGACGCCACGCTCCGTGACGGCCGAGAACTCTATGGTCTCTCCGTCGACGTGGAGGAGAAGATTGCCTCGAACCTCGCCGAGCGCGTGCACGCGCTCGCCGGCGGAGGAGCGGGAGGCGGATCGGCCGCGGACCGCCGGAGCTCGACGACCCGACAAGCCTCCTTTCGACGTTGATCTAGTTTGCGCCGGTGGGCCTCGAACCCACGACCAGACGATTGATGTTAAGGAACTCGAATCGGCCCGCATGACGGGCAAGGTGCACGAGGTCCAGTCGGGTTTCCCCGGTTCGTATGCTCTACCAGCTGAGCTACGGCGCGTTAGCGCGATGGGCAAGTGTTGAGGCCAGGGGGTAAACTTGTATTGAGTTAACCTGACCTCTTCGGCCCATCGCATGAGTGGGTTGATGTTGGGGTTTGGGTTGGTTCGCTCAGCTCCCGCGGACGAAGTCCGCCATCAGCGAAGGAGCGGCGGTGTCGAAGCCGACGACATCGAGCATGCCCGCGTCGCTCGGGTCCGCGATACTGAACTTCGTCGCCGTCATGCCGACGACGATGAGCTTCGCATCGATCCCCATCCGGTCACGGTAGTGGCGGAGGGCCTCGAAGGGGTGCACCTGGCCGAACCAGGTCTCGTTGTCCGTGTAGACGACGAAGGCGTCGACACCGATGCGCTGCTCGAGCGCAAACTGCATCGGGAGAGCGCAATCGGTCCTGCCCATCGGGATGGTGGAGAGATCGCGGACGACGCGGTCGATACGCATCTTCTTGGACAGGGTCACGGGCTGCAGACGATGACTGAAGGCCATGGTGTGGTAGTTCGGCTCCGTTCGCACGGTGGCCATCGCCATCGCCGCCGAGCCGATGCGCGGCGTGACGCCGGTCATGCCGGCGATCTGCCCACACGCCATCGAGCCTGACACGTCGAGCGCCAGGAGCGTCCGGGCCCCCGTGGGCGTGATGGCGTCGAACGCCGTGTAGAACGCAGCGTCCAGTGCATCCACGATCGCGCCTACCGGTGTCCAGGAGAGCTTGCCACGTACCCCGCGCCCGGACCGGTACGTGTTGAGCGCGACGAGAATCGAGAGCGGGTGCAGCCGAGCCCGACGGATGCGGACCGGGTCACCGAGTCGCGCAGTGACCTGCTCGACGGCCGGGGAGAGCGGGCTCAGCACGCCCACCGCGGAGAGCTTTCCCAGACTCCGGATGAGCGCAGTCATGGGCATGTGTGCGAGCAACGCCTCCCACACTGCGGGTGCCGTCTTGAGCTCTCCGGGCACCATCTCGTGGGTGAGTCGATGCGTACGGATCAGGGTCGCCGCGCGCTCGGGATCGGTCTCCCGCTTGATCACCTCGTATGCCTCGACCAGGGACGGCAACGCAGACCGGTCGATGGCGGCGTAGGTGTGAGTCGAGCCTGCCCGCGTCACCGCTCGAGCGCCGAGGCCGTCGACACCGGCGACAACCCAACGAAGCAAGGCGTCATGCGCAACGGAGCGCGGCCCCATGGCCCCTCCGCAGAGTCGCAGTACGTCGCGCTGCGAGTAGCCGCCGCGGCGCTGGTACTTGATCACTTGGTAGGCCAGGCGCGCGGGCTCGTGGCTGAGGTACCAGCAACAGAGCGCTCGACGCAGCCCCCGGCCGAAGCCGCGGAATCGGCGAACACAATCGACAAACGCGAGCAGGTGGGCGCCGGTGCGGCAGACCTCCGGGAGCGCCGCGAGGGCGCGCTTGCGGGTCGACGGCTCATCGCACGACGCAGCCACCGAGAGCGCGAAGATCGCGGGGTCCTGCTTCGGAGCCCGCCCACTGACCGAGATGTGCACGATGCGCTCGACCGTGCGAACGCCATCGGCGCTGAGACAGTCGTGCACGACCTGCAGGTTGTCCATCAGGTGCGACCGCTCGGCCGCGTAGTACGTGCCGCCATCGATTCCGAGCACGAGAAAGCGGTCGAGTCGGGTCCAGAGGTCGACACCGAACACATAGCCGCCGGCGGCGTTCTTCAGCTGGCCCGTCGTGGCCGCGGAGCGCTGGTCCGTGCGTCCGTGAAGAGTGAAGTGCTTTGCGTAACGGGTCATTGGAACCTCCTCGCCCAGCGTCGGCCGGGCTCTAAGGGTGTGCAGTCCGCCTTTGCCGGTTCCGTGCCAGGTCGTTTGGAAGCGCCTGACCTCCGCCCTAACGCTGCGTCGCCGCCCCGAGTAGCTCACGGGATAACTTTTTGAGAAAAGAAGCTAACCAAGCAATCTCGGCCCGTGTGGACTCCCGCGGTCCAGGCACGGGCCCCATGAAGTAGCCTTGGCTATGTTCGGGGGACTACGACAGATTCGCGAGGGTGAGGGGCGGGACACGTTCGTGGCCGCGGCGAGTCTCTTCACCCTGCTGGCGGGGCACGCAGTCCTCGAGACGGCCCGAGACGCCCTCTTCCTCGCGCACATTGACGCCGCCCAGCTGCCCTTCGTCTACATCGGCGTCGCGATCGCCGCGATGGGGGTCGCGACCCTTCAGGACCGGGGACCGAGCGGCCGCTCTGCGCTGGCGAGCTGGCTGGTGCTCTCCGGAGGCGTTACCGCCGGGTTCTACCCCCTCATCGGCACGGGCGAGTGGGTGCTCTACGCCCTCTACATTTGGTCTGCCGTCGTTGTCACGGTAGCGCTGACACGCCTCTTCCTCCTGCTCGGCGAGCGCTTCACAGTGAGCCAAGCGAAGCGGCTCTACGCGGTCATCGGGGCGGGCAGCGTGCTCGGCGCGATTGTGGGGTCCGGGGCCGCTGGCCTCTTGGCGACACTGATCACGCCCCGGCAGCTCCTCTTGGTCGGCGCCAGCGCGCTGATCGTCTCGGCGGCCGGGCCCCTGGCGTTGAGCTCGCGAGACCAAGCGAAGTCGGAGTCCCCGGAAGCGGCGGCCGAGAGCCCCTCTCCGATGAAGAGCGCGAGGACCACATTCGCTCACCCCTACGCGAGACGCGTCGCCGTCTTGATGGTGCTCTCGACGCTCACCTTCACGCTCGTTGATTTCGTGTTCAAGAGCCAGGTCGCCAGCAGCGTGGCACCGGAGGACCTGGGCGCCTTCTTCGGGCGGGTGTACTTCGTCCTGAACGTCGCATCCCTCTTCGTGCAGCTCTTCGTCGTGCAGTGGCTGCTCAGGGTCGGCGGCCCGACCCGGGCCCTGGCGCTGCTCCCGGGGCTGCTCGCCTTGGGCGGCGTCGGCGCGCTCTTCGGGGGAGGCCTGCCCGCAGCGGTGGCGCTCAAGGGGGCTGACGGCGGGCTGCGTCACTCACTGCACCGAACCGCGAGTGAGCTGCTTTACGTGCCCATGGGCGGGCCGCTGCGGCGAGCCGCCAAGACCTTCATCGACATCATCGGCCACCGAGGTGGCCAAGCGGCGGCATCGCTGACGATCCTCGCGGTCGGCGCGCTGGGGATCGACCCCGAGTACCTGGGCGCGGCCGTAGCGCTGCTCGCGGGCGCCGCTGTGGTCGTCACGCTCGAGCTTCGAAGCCACTACCTCGACGTCTTTCGCGGCACGTTGGCAGACGCGGCTCAGCGCAAAGAGTATGCGTTCCCAGAGCTGAATCTCACGACGCTGGAGTCGCTGCTCGCCACCCTCAACAGCCCGGATGAAAAGCGCGTGGAGGTCGCCCTCGAGCTCTTCGCGGAGCAGGGTCGGGCCCACCTCATCCCCGGACTGATCCTCTACCACCCCGCTCCGGACGTGCTCGCCAAGGCGCTCGAGCTGCTGGCCGAAACGGGTCGCACAGACTTCCTGCCACTCGCCGATCGCCTGCTCGATCACGAGTACGCACACGTGCGCGCGGCTGCGCTCAGGGCCCGGATGAAGCTCGCCCCGGACGAAGCGCTGCTCAGGCGCAAGGTCGAGGTTACCTGCCCCGTCGTGCGGGCGACGGCGCTGGTCGGCCTCACCGCGGGCGGGTACGCCTCGGTCGAGGAGACCGCTCCGTACCTCGAAGAGGTAGTGAAAGAGGGCAGCCCCGTCGCCCGGGAGGCGTTGGCGCGGGCGATCGGCTACGGCTTGAGCGGCGCCCACGACGACTACCTCATCCTCCTGGCTCAGAGCGAGCAGGATGAGGTCTTGCTCTCCGTGGCGCGCTCGATGCGTCTGGCCCCCAACCCGAGGTTCATTCCTCGGCTCATCCCGATGCTCGCCCGTCGGAAGGTTCGTCACGAGGCCCTCGGCGCTCTGGTGGCGCTCGAAGAGACCGCCCTCGGGGTGCTCGAAGGCGCGCTCACGGACGAGGGTCTCAGCGTCGCGATTCGCCGCAACGTGCCGCGGGCGATCAGCATGTTCCCGCCCGAACGCGCCGCCGGCGTGCTCACCGCGCACATCTCCGACGTGCACGACGGCGCGGTCCGGTATCGGATCCTCCGGGCCTTGAACCGACTCGTGTCCGAGAACCCGAACCTGAAGCTCGACCGCAAGCGCCTCGACGCTGCGCTGGAGCAGAACTTGTCGCGTGCCTTCTGCCTCCTGGACTGGCGCCTGACCCTCGAGCGTGGGGCGGACAAACACGCAGGTCGCCAGACGACGGCCCACGGACTCCTGGTCACGATGCTGCGCGACAAGGAGTTGAACTCGCGGGAGCGCATGCTCCGATTGCTCGGCGCGCTGCACCCGGAGCAGAACGTGCGAACGATCGCCCGGGGCCTGCGCAGCCCTCGAGCAGAGGTTGCGGCGAGCAGTCGCGAGCTGCTCGAGAGCTTCGTGCCCTCTCGCTTCCGCACAGCGGTGCTCGGGCTCGTCGACGACCTCCCCGACCCGCAGCGGCTGCAGAGCGCGGGCACGCTCCACCAGCCCGTCGGCCTCGACTACGTCGAGCTCCTGCGGGTCCTGCTCGACACCGACAGCGACTCACTGCGCAGCCTCGCCGTCTACCACATCGGCGAGCTGGGTCTCTCGGAGCTGCGCGCCACCGTAGAGGAACTGGACGCGAGACCCGAGAGCTCGCTGGCCACGGTCGTCCGGCAGACGATCGCCCAGCTCTCCGGGGAGAGGAAGCCGGCCACATGAGAGGAGCTGCGCGATGAGCGGACTGGCATTCGACCAGGCATTCCGGATCGGCATGGGGGAGACGCGGGTCCGCTTCCCGACGCCGCTGGACCGCCTGATCTACCTGAGGACCCTGCCTACCCTGGGTGGCTTGGCTGGGTCGGGGCTCACGTTTGTCGCATCCCAGGCCACCGAGCGGCACTTCTCTGCGGGAGAGCTCATCTATCGGCCCGAGGAGCCGATCGGCGTGGTTCACTTCATCGTCGAGGGGCAGATTCGGGTGGAGCAAGAAGGCCTCCTCCTGCTCGAAACCGGACCGCCCTTCACGATCGGTTTCTTGCCCGTGCTCTCCGGGTCGCCCGTCGGACAGAAAGCGATCGCACTCGAGGACACCGTGACCCTCGAGATCACGCGCTCTGACCTCTTCGAGATCTTCGAAGACGACTTTGGTTTCCTGGAGAACGGGATTCGCCAGCTCTCGCGGCAATTCCTCGAGTGCCAGCGTGAGCTCGAGATTCGCGGCTTGCTGGAGCGCAGTGAGCCCGAGGTGACGCCCTACCCTCACCACGCGCTCGACCTCGTCGAACGCCTCGCCCTGATCCGCAACGGCCCGTACGCAAAGGTAAACCTCGAGCCCTTGGTGCAGCTGGTCCGGGACGCCGAGGAGGTCCGTCTCGAGCCAGGCGACCTCGTCTGGGAGGAAGGTGACCCCAGCCTCTGGGGTTTGCACATCGCCCACGGCGTCATCCGCTGCGAATCCTCGGAGCGCAGCTTCCGCATGGGCCCGGGATCCGTGCTTGGATTGCTCGACGCAAACGGCGGCCTACCGCGGGGCTACACCGCGGTGGCTGAAACGAAGATCGTCGCCATGAAGGCCACAACGGAGACCTTCTTCGACGTACTCGAAGTGAACTTCCCCCTAGCGCTGGGCCTCCTCGCGTTCTTCTCTGGCATGGTCCTCGAACTCACCGGCCGGGTAGCGCGCGCGAGAATCGACCACCCCCTGCCCGATTAGCTCCACGCCCCGGGGACGTAGTGTTGACTTGTTGACTTGCCGACAACCAACTTTTCGAGCTTCTACCGCGAGCGTTCGGTGCACCCGGCAAGTCCGCAGCGTCGAACCTGGACGTGAGCGTGGCCTTCGCTCCTGCCGCGTCAGCGCGAACGCCGCCCCATGAACCAGATGCATCCGAGCAGCCACCCCCATGCCGGTCCGCCCGAAGGCGACGCCCGACAGCTGCAGGTCGGCGCCGGTGAGGCCTCCTCTGGGTCCGACTCCGGGCGCGCTTCGGGGCTGGTCTCCTCTGCCGCTTCTGCCGGTGAGTCCGGCTCGTCCACCGAATCCGCCGCCGCGTGAAGGCAGCGACGTGCCCGCTCGCACGTCGATCCGTCAGGACACGCGTCGGCCTCACCGCACGGGCCGAGCGCGACATCGACCTCATGCGTCCGTGCGGGGCCTTCCATCCCAGGTCGGCGGTACTCCGTCCTCGTCTCGTGGCGCACGCACAGAGCCACGCTCTGCTCGGAGCACGACCAGGGCTCGGGCGCGGAACATGGCCAGCCGTGCGTGGGGCAGAACGGCTCGCTCGGGCAAGGCGGAGCACCCTCCCCGCAGACACTCGGCTCACACCACTCACCCACGCGGGCCGTGCGCCCTACCGCCCCTGCGACGCAGTCGGTCGGCGGCGGTCCCAGCACGTCTGCGCGAACCTCAAAGGTGAAGCCGGTCAGGAGCACGAGGCACAAGAAGCCTTCTCGCATGGCGAGAACGCTATCCCCCATCGCCGTCAGACTCTAGCCCGCCGACTCGAGGTGCCGGACGACCATGGCGCGCAACCAGTCCCGAAACTCCGTCTTGGCTCCGGGGTCGTCGTCGAGGCCCGCGGCCGTGAACACGCCACGCTCGAACACGGACGCGCCGAGCACGGCATAGGAGAGCAAGATCATCATGAAGGTCGTGTCACGCTCGTCTACGGGCCCGCCAGCGTCTCGCTCTCGGACGGCGTGCGCCATGCGGGTGAGCAGCTGGAGGTCTCGTCGCTCCTCCTCGGCTCCCTCGCCGTCTGGATTGCCGAGCGCCAGCCAGGCGAGGAGGCGCCCATAACGCTGATCCACCAGGACCTCGAAGGCGCGGTTGATGAGAACGCCAGAACCGCGCTCGTGGTCGTCGAGGACCATCAGACCGCCCGTGAGCTCGGACTGCAGGCCCTCGAGCGCCCGCTGCAGGACCGCCGTCAGCAGGCCGTCTCGACTCTCGAAATGATGAAGGATCGCCTGGTGCGAAACCCCGAGCCCCTTCGCGAGCTTGGTGAGCTTCAGCCCTTGTGGACCGCCTTCGCTCAGCTGCACCTCCGCTGCGTCCAAAATGCGCCGTCGAGCCTCTTCGCCCTTGAGTCGCCTCCGCTTCGCCATGCCCGAGTGTACGGCTTGACAGCCTCGACGCCCGACCTTACTTACAGAGATGTAACTTACACAACGGTAAGTAAAGGAGTTCAGATGAGAGACGACCACTTCCGCCCGCTCGAAGCCGCCCGCGCGATCCGTCGCCTGATGGACGATCCCGATGCTACGGAGCACGCCTTCGCCGTGGTCCGAGCGATCGACGGGGGCGGTTTCGACCGGCTGGTCGCTCGGTGGCGACAGGATCCGCTCGGTCAGCGGCTCTTGCGCGAGCGCCCCTCCCTGGTCGAGACGCTGGAGGACCGTTCGAGGCTGCGAGCGATGCCGCAGGGCAGCCTGGCGCACGCCTACCTTGCGTTCTGCGAGCGCGAAGGCATCACCCCCGACGGGCTGGTCGAAGCGAGTGAGAGCGACGAGCGCGAAGAGCTCGGCGACGAAGAGCGCTTCATCGCAGACCGGATGCGGGACAGCCACGATCTCTGGCACGTCGTCACCGGGTGCCGGACGGACCTCGCCGGGGAGCTCGCCGTGCTCGCGTTCACGACCGCGCAGACCCGGGGCTTCGGCGTCGGCGCGATTGTCGTGGCTGGCTACCTCCGCTCCTTTCAGCTCGGCGATATGGGCAAGCGCGGGCGGCAGCTCGCCCGGGAGGGCTTCGCGCGGGGGTGGCACGCGGAGTGGTTGCCGGCCGCGGACTGGGAATCTCTCTTGGCGCTTCCCATCGAAGAAGCGCGCGCTCGCCTGGGGATTACCTCCGTGGCTACGTATGCCCCTTTCTACGAGGCCGATCGGCAGCAGGCGTTCGCGGCGTAGCCCGAGCAGAGCGCTCGGGTTGGCGCCCTCGGCGCATCGCGTGAGAACATGCTCGCCACACATGCGCTCGACCCCACCCCGGAGACAGAACCCAATGTTGCGGCCTGAGCGGCGGGCACTCTGATGAGCACGCTCGTCATCGCGTGGCGGAACCTGGGTCGCAATCGGCGTCGGACCGCCCTGACACTGGCCGCGATCGCCCTGGCCCAGTGCGCCGTGCTCTCCATGGACGGCCTGATGAACGGCTTCGTCGACTCCATCCTGGACTCGCTGACGGGTCCGATGATGGGCCACGTCCAGGTGCACGATCCCGAGTGGCTCGAAGAGAGAGCGCCGGATCTCGTGCTCCGAGACGTCGAGGCAACCCTCGAAGCGATCCGGGATCAGGACAACGTCGAGCTCGCACACGCGCGGATCTACGCGCCCGCGCTGGTGGCGCGCGAAGTGGACGGACACGCCGTGATGATCGTCGGCGTCGACGTGGATCGAGAGTCCGCTCGGGGAGGCATGCTCGAGGGCCTCCCCGAGGTCGGCCGACCACGGGGCCATCGGGTCTTGGTCGGCGCTTCCCTGGCCCGGGAGACGGGCATCACCGTGGGCGACGAGCTGGCGGTGCTCGGCAGCGCCGCGGACGGCTCGATGGCCAACGACCTCGTGACTGTGGGGGGCATCCTCAGCACGCCGATGGATCTCGTCAACCGGACGGGCGTCGTGATGCCGATCGACACTGCGCAAGAGATCTTCGCGATGCCCGATCAGGCCCACGAGATCACCATCCGTGGCATCGGCACGCCGGACGACGCGACCGCTCTCGCCGCCGAGCTCCGTTCTCTCGACGCGCTGGCTGCGACGGAGGTCCTGACCTGGGCGGAGCTCGCTCCAGAGCTCTCTCAGCTCACCCAGATCGCCGGGCTCTATGGGCTCTTCGTGCTCTTCATCGTGTTCATCGCCGCGGCGGCTGGCGTCGCCAACACGATGATGATGGCGACCTTCGAGAGGCGAAGGGAGCTCGGCATGCTCCTGGCGCTCGGCGCGACGCCGGGACGCTTGGTTCGCGTCATCGTGGCCGAGGCCGTGCTCCTGGGTCTTCTAGGAGTGCTCCTCGGGAGCGTGCTCGGAGGTGCGCTGATCGCCTATCAAGGACACGTCGGCATCAACGTGATGAACCTCGGTGGGGGTTCGGAGGAGAGCGTCGACATTGCGATGTTCGGCATCAGCTTCTCGAACGCGATCCACCCTTATCTGAACGTGCTCGACTATCTGCCCGGCTTCATCGGCGTCTTCTTTGTCTCGGTCTTCGCGGCGCTCGCGCCGGCCGTGCAAACCGCTCGCCTCGAGCCCATCACCGCCATGCGCGGCACCAGCGTGGGTGGCTCGGGCGGTCGCTCTTGGCTGGACACGTGGCTCCTGCGATCGGTGGCCGGGCGATACGCGTGGCGCAGCCTTCGTCGCAACGCGCGACGCACGCTCCTCTCCGGCGTTGGTGTGGCCTTTGGCGTCGGCATGGGGCTCCTGGCCGTATCCGGCGTGCAGGGACTGAAGCGGATGACCGTCGACGCCGCGGCGACGGGAGGGGCCGGGCATCTTCGAGTCGCGCCTCAGGGCTGGAACGAGTCCCGGGACATCGCGATGCGCCTCGACTCGGACCGCTCATCGCTGGCCGCGATCCGGGCGCTCGAGGGGGTCGAAGTCGCGACGCCGAGGGCGCGCGCCGGGGGCCTGCTGGGGCTGGGTACGCGGAGCGCATTCGTCCAACTGACCGGCGTCGATCCGAGCACCGAGCCGAGCGCGACGCGGACCGTGCGAGAGGTCTCCGAGGGCCGTTACCTCCGCCCTGGAGAGACGGGCGTCGTCGTGCTCGGTGAAACCCACGTGAGGCGCCTCGGAGCCGAGCTCGAGGATGAGCTCGTGGTGACCGTGGTCGATGCCGACGGCGAGATGCAGAGCCGGCTGCTGCTCCTCGTCGGAATCGTGCGCTCGGGCAGCTCCGCGGTAGATGAGACGATCGCGCAGGTCGCGCTCGAAGACGTCGCCACCCTCAGCGGAAGACCCGGCGCCGCAGAGATCACCATCCGACTCGAAGATCCGGCGGCGATGCCGGGGGCGCAAGCGGAGATCGAGCGGCTGCTCGATGGCTCGACCGACGCGGTGCTCACCTGGGAGGACGTGGCGCCAGCGCTGGCCCAGAACATGCGCAGCAAGAGCTCGTTCTACAACCTCGCCGTCTTCATCATCTTGCTCGTCGTGTTGCTCGGCGTCGCGAGCGCGCAGCTCTCCGGCGTACTCGAGCGCCGCAAGGAGTTCGCGGTGCTCGCGGCTCTCGGAATGCCGCGCCGAACCCTCATTCGCATCGTGCTCACGGAAGGTGTATTCCTCGGTACAGCCAGCTCACTCGCGGCGCTCGTGTGGGCAAGCCCGATCCTCTATCGCGTCGCATCCACCGGCATCGACCTGACGTCGCTGATGCCCAGCGACGAGAGCCTCTCTCTTGGGGGCATGCTCTTCGACCCAGTCTTCCACCCAGGCTTCGGCCTCTGGGTCTTGCCGGTGGCGGTCGGCCTCTCGATGACCGCGACGGTGCTGGCCTCGCTCTATCCGGCGTGGTTCGCGAGTCACACGGATCCGGCGAACGCCCTGCGGGTCGATCGCTGATTCCTGGGTGCTGGTGTCAGGGAGGTCACCCGCGCGCGGTGCTG
>Ga0114933_10005602_pt1 | contig 11379 bp, 28 predicted proteins | sample 4SBtaG_FD_89691 | JGI IMG/M metagenome (GOLD analysis project Ga0114933, IMG submission 89691) | Deep subsurface microbial communities from Kolumbo volcano to uncover new lineages of life (NeLLi) - 4SBTROV12_W25 metaG | ecosystem: Environmental > Aquatic > Marine > Volcanic | place: Kolumbo... | reverse complement strand
TTAGTCAGGGAATTGACAACAACTGTCAAAATTTTGACGGGGGCCCCTGGCCGTTGGGGGCCCGTAGGGGCCGCGAAAAAAGTCAACAAAAACAAAGACTTAGCTGGTGAGCTTGAACCAACTAATTAACTTTATAGTGCTGCCCAGCACCAGTGAAAAGTCGAAATTCTACCTAGTAGTGCGCGCCAGCGCCAGTGAAAAAGCGATTTGTCAAGGGAAAAATGGATTTAACTTCTGCCCGAAGGGCTAACGCGCAACGCGCCACTATTATACCATACTTTTATGGCTGTTGTCAAGCGTAAAATGACTTTAACCCTAAAAAATAAGTTAGTCTCACTTTCAGTTTTCACTTGCTTTCTGCTAAAGAATTTCGTATATTTAATCATAACAAAAAAACAGCAAACATGGAGAATGCAAAATGAAGACACCTAATTACACCGTCGCCCAGGTCGACAAAATCATCAACTCTTACGAAGCAGGCGAGTCAGTAGAATCAATAGCTGAAGCTATCGGCAAGTCAGTAAGGTCAGTAAGAAGCAAGTTGGTTAGAGAAGGCGTTTATGTCGCCAAAGAAAAGACCACATCAAAAAAGGTGCTTGGTCCAACTAAAAAAGAGTTGCTTAGAGTTCTTGAGACACACATTGATGTGACTGGTCTTGAGGGTGCTACTAAGGAAGCAATCGAGAACTTGATTGCAAAGTTTACCGACACAGAGTAGATTCAGTTGCGAAAATTCGGTAGGAAAGAGAGAGCTTCGGCTCTCTTTTTTTTTGTTTAAAATCAACGACTTACAGCCAGCGCACGAAGTGCGCAGCACCAGTGCTTTTGTGAAGTGGCTTTTTGAAGCGTATGCGCCAGTGGAAAACCAAAGTGAAAGTTCGATTAGTCCTTGGACATGCTTAAACCCCTCCCCACCCTGGTATTATAGCATGTTTTTAGCCATTGCGCAAGCGTAAAGCCGCCTCCCGATGGTCGGCAGCTACAGAATAATGTAAAATAAGCCAGAAATTTGCAGAAATAGCAAGAAAACAGCAGAAAACGGAGTTTTGCACCCAGAAAAATGCAGAATGTGCTGGAAACAGCGTCCCTTGCGCAGCGTTTGCGAACTTCGTTCGCGAGTTTGGGGGAATGATTTGAGGTGTGGTGAGGCAGGTAGAACACTTCGTGTTCCAACCTACTAACGCACAGACGCTTCGCGTCAAGCTTAAGCAGTAGTGAAAAAGTAATTGGCTGGTGTAAACTCTAATGCACTCCGTGCTACCAGCAGTCACATCTTGTTACAATACTACGTATTAAAGTGAAAAGTAAATGTGAAATGTCATACACAGCTGGAAAACTCGGTGAATCAGCTGAGGATTCGCGTCGCAATCGATGTTGCTTTTTTTTGACGTTATGGATTAACGCTATTTTTTTCATACACTACTATTTTTAGCATAAATTTGTAGAATTGTCAAGAGTGTAAAATCTCCTAATAATTAAGTTTGAGAAAATGGCTAGCAGCTAACTAATATGGATTGCTTGATACCGCATTGCACTCAGTAACCAGAATATAATCTTTTTAGCAGTGCCATCGCTCAATCGGTTATAATTAATAATAGCATAGGTGAAGGAAAATTCAAGGTTGGAATAGTAAGATATCTTTATATTGGGCAGTAGTTGGTGTAGCTTTGCGCTAGTGTTTCTTTCGTAGAAAGACTGCTGGGACAGCTTTAGAAAGTATAAAAGCACTTGCTATAGACGTAAGAGTATATTATCAATAGGAAGATTGTGTTTCTTCAGTATGTTTTCAATGCTAGATATTGCACGAGGCATCCCAAATTTATACAGTTCAGTCTGTCTCTGCGTACCTGCTTTTCTCTGATTGTGCAGTGCTCGTTTGAGTGCTCGTTCTACGGTTCGCGTCTGTTCGTTGCTTTCTAATAGATAGTAGCAACCAAACCACCAATCAGCTCCTCCTTGCGCTCTCCCTCGTTGAATTGCAACAGGATTTTTACTTCGACCAAGTTTGATAGGTGCTTGTGTGATACCAATTTGTTGCCAACCTGCATACACTCCGTAGAGAGAATCAGTGCTTTTTAGATTGAGTAGCTTGTAGATGTCATGCCCAGTAGCTCGTCTAATCATATCTGAGCAATCATATAAATTGAAAGTGCGATAACGCAAATGTAGGCAATGATAGAGGCACTAATCATGTTGCGCTCGTCTCTTCAGCTCAATCGCCTCACGTTTGCTTTGCGCACGTTGTAGTGCTCGTTGTCCGATTTTATCTGTAACCTCGATTCGCATACGAGGGTTTTCCTTTTGCAGAGCTGCAGCAGTTTTTTCAGCTCGTTCACGTCTACCATAAACGTGTACAATATGGTCATCTACATCTCTCATTAAGTACCAGTCATCTTTTGCATGTCGATTAGTCCAAACTTGAATGGCATAACTCATTGCGCTAACTGCCTGGCAATGTTAGCGTCATTGTCCCAATCTGCATAGTCTGCAAAGCTAGCTTGTTCAGCCTGCTCATCAAGAACTGCTTGTTCATGTAGACAAATGCTTTCATAGTATTCTACAACTTGTGCAATTGTCACTCCCTCTAAACAAATGATAGGAATCTTGCCTGGGTGACGCTCATGTGCAAAGACTGCATGTCTGTGATGTCCACAAACAATGCGCATATTACAATCAACAATAATCGGGTCAAACAGTCCTTCTTGCAGTGCTGTTCGTTTACGTGCGCTTTTCTCAGGACTATAGTCGCTGAGAGGTTGACTAGGTAGTAGGTCGTTTGGGTGTGCTAAACCGAAATAAAAAGTATAATCAAGATGAATTAGGTTTATCACGTTCCATTGTGGTAGTTGATTTTTTCTGTAGATGCTCATAACGTTTCCTTAAGTTGTTTATTATGTGTCGCAGTTCTTCAAGACGAGTGCGAGGAATAAAACCTCTGCTCTTAGTGAATAATGCGTTGTTTTGGGTCAAATTCAATTACAGTTCCATTTCCGAGGTGAACTTCGTGGTCACCAGTTTCTATGCAACGAGCCTCCAACCAGCTTACCCCTAAAAATGAAGTTATAGGACTGTTCCGCCCATGCTTATCATGGGCAGCGCAGTATAAATCGAAGACAGTATTGCTGTGCATTATCTAAGCCTCTTATGACGTAAATCAATCGCACGTTGTCTACGAGCAAGCGTTTGAGGAAGAGGTCCTGCATTCATTGCCAGTATCCTTGCCTCGCTTTCAGCTTTAATAGCCTTTATGTCTACAGAATCAAGAAGCAACTCGCCATTCTCACTCCATAGTCCACTAGGTCTACCCCATTTATCATCTAATTGTACTTTCATTGCAGTCTCCTTAGTTTCTTAATTTATCTATAATCTGAGCTTGTATATCAAGTTGATTTTCAATGCTCTTCAGTCTGTTTTCTATCTTATCAGTTGCTACATACGACAGTACAAGCACAGCCGCAGCTAAGCCGTAAAATACATAGTTAGTCCAATCTTTCATCGCTTTCTCCATTTGTTGTTACGTTTCACTGGTGGTCTTGGGGTACGGTCAAGAGTTTTACGCTCTAACACCTTGTATATAATACAACCATTGCTATCAACAGTGCGACTTGACTTTGTCGTAACAGTTGCTAGTTCTAGCTGATATAGTCGCTCTTGAAGAGGTGAGTGCGCTCTACCCATAAGGAATCTCCCTAATAATGTACAAATTCCAGGCTGACTCAACTTCAGGGTCATCATCTTTCCAGTATGCAACTGCTTCATTTACTGCATCCCACGGTGAGTGATTGCTATAAAATAGCTGTCTCCATTTAAAGTCAGGTAGTGATTCGGTGCTTAAGCCTAGTGCAGAAACACAAATCTTGTCTACTGATTTTTGCCAATGAGTCCACTCATCATTTGTCATACATTAACTCCTTTTTTTGATTTATAATTAAATGTATCAAAAAAAATACCATTTTGCAAACCCAAAATTACCTTACTAAGTGTAATTCTTAGTTAAAGTGTAGCTTTTAATAGCAGGATTTCTGTAATATAAATTAAGTTTGTGGATAGGTTGAGAGGTATCAATGCGTTTACACTGTGATTCTAGAGGTATTCCATCTTTATACCAGTTAAAATTAGTAATACGGGCATTGCTCATGGGGTCAAGTAATGTATCATTAACACTACAAACCACATGGTCTGCGCTCTGCAGGATGCTACATCGAGCAAAAGTAAAGAATCTTAGATAGATGATGTGTGCAAAATCAACGCAGTTCATAGCCTCCACGTTAAATCTTACATTAGTTTCGGTGAGTTGAATTAGTATAGCTTGTATTCGAGACTCGTCAGTTGTCATGCTGAATAGCTAACCCTTCAAAATTATGAGTATCTTGTATGCCTCTAGTAGCTAACATAATATGCGCTCTAGTGTCCACGCAGATGGGTAAGTGTTTATCTGCACTCCAAGCCATTATTAAAGGTGCTTGATCGCACCCTGACTTGCCAGCATTAACAAAAGGCTTAGCCTCCCAAAAAGCCTTACACCAAGAAGTAAGTACTCTTTGTAGTTGTTTTGCCCTACCAATAAAGACTCCTGCGTTTATGAATGGAAAACCCTTGCCAATTGTATGCTCTGCGTACTCTAGTTTAGGCTTGTCAGTCCATACAGTAGGATTTACCTCTGCATTGAATACAACTTTACCCTCAAAATGCTTACAATAGAGTTGTTCTACTCTCTCAGGAGTACTTCTAATTGTAACATCTAGTGCATCACAGTACATAATAAGTTCGTCATCTGCTACTTTATCTTTAGACAGACGCGCTCTCAACCACAAAGGCTTCTTCCACATATGCCAGTCTGTCCCAACATCAATAGCAGTAATATTCCAACCTAGCTTTGCACTATTTTGTACAAAAATAGGTTTATTTGCGTATTGACTATTTACAACTGTATATGCTTTCATGCAGAACTCCTAGTGGCTGTATTGGCAAGGGGTGAAGGAGTCAAACCCTCGCTTGCTGGTTTGGAATCAGCCGTGCTATCATAACACTTACCCCTTATAAAATAGATAGTCGCCACCAACCTCGCCAACTATCATGTGCAACACAGAGTGTTACACCCCGACTCGTAATTCAACCTCCAACAGGTAATCCGTTTACGACAAACGCAATAAAAAAGGGGTACTGGAGAATGCAGTAGTACCCCTTTCTATTAGGCAGTAGTTAGTTTGCAACTACGCCAAGCAGTCTAGTGAGTGCCATTTTAGTAGCACCTTCGAATCCAGCTACATCAAAGCCTTTAGCCTCGATATCTCTAAGGATTTCCTTCTTAGAAGGACCCTCCTGCTTTGCTGCGGCTTTTTTAGGTGTCGCAACATATACACCTTCTCTAACGAGTTTACTTCTGACAGAGCGAACGCTCTTGCCAATAGTATCAGCAATCTGGTCTAAACCATCGTTGCCTACTTCGTGATACATTTCGATAGCCTGAGCTACCTGGGCGTCCGTGTAATTCACGGTCTTAGTTGAAGTGCTTTCCATAAATACCTCCTATTGGTCAGCATTAAGTGGGAACTCGTCAGAGGCGTTCCCTTCCCTCATTCTTTATATAAATATAATAATATAATTTTAACCATTAAGCAACAGTAACTTAGAGGTAAGCCCAAGCATCATAAGGTACTTTTGTAACATTTGATAAGTCAGCATATTCTCTTCTGTACTTTGATAAAACCTCTGGTCGCTCTTTATTAGCGAAAATTAGTATATCATTGTCCCTATCTATTTCAACATAAGCACGTCTATCATGTACAGGGTGTATAAAATCTGGCTCTCCCCAAATCTTCTTGGCAGAGTTATACTCGTCTCCTCTAAATCCTATAAAATGTATGCAAACCTTTTTAGCCATTTTTTACTTTTCCTATTAACTCTTTGTACTCTCTCAAAATTCCAAGCATAGTAGGCATATCACTTCTATAGTTTAGCCAAAACTGCTTTAATTGTTTTGAATCATTGCTATCATTTAGACAATCTGCAGTGCTTAAATTGTCAGACACCTTATCTTCTATTTTTTGTAATTTTTCTATATTGTCATAAAACATTAATTTGTATCCTTAAAAAAACGGGAGAGTCGTGCTTCACATCTTCGTAGCCTAAATTTTCAAAAGGTGGCTAAGCGTGGTAGTGAACTTACTGTCATCTTACATCACACATACTCGCCGTGACTCTGTTCCGTACATCGCAATCGGCTCTCCCAGTATCTTTGTGGTAGGTTTTTTTGTGTTGGTTATCCTGCCCTTAACAACACTTATATTATATGAGATTTTTAAGCAAAAAGCAAGCCTAGAGTTGGTGTTCAATCATAGATAGTACAATCTTTGATAACTTTTTATTATCAGCTGGAGACATATGATTAGGAAAGTTGCTTTGTTCAGCATGATGTGTGTATGAAAAAGAATTTCTCAATACCCCAGGTAGTACTTTTCCGTTTATGAAAGCATAGTTCCTTCCGAAGCACCATAGATGTACTATAGGTTTTTTATACTTAGATAGTACTTCTCTATCAAACCAGTATAAATCTCTAAATTGTCTGTCTCTAAAGTAAGAATCTTCATATAAGTATTTATAGAAAGCATAGCCTGCTTTCCACTCATTAGTGTTTGGAACTTTATCAAGAGTACCCCTTCTTACAGAACTATGATTCATAGGGTATCTTTTCTTATTGTGTATTCTTGAATGATGAGTCCAGGTAAATATGGTAACGTCAGCTTTTGGGTTGAAACTTTGAATAGCAATCTCGTGACAAGAACCTTTTACACCTGTGCCTACGATTGATGCTGATAACTTAGCAGAGAGTAAAGAGACCCAAGAATCGTAACCAGTGTCTGTACAAAAGCTATCCCCACAAAAGTTAATTTTCATTACCTCTCCAAAAAAGAAGGGGAGTCCATGTTCATGTAACTCCCCTTAATGTGGTTTCGCGATGATAATGTACAAGCGTTCATCCTAAACCACTCGTCGTGATGTCTGCAGTACCACTCCGAGCCAGCGCTGCTAGTATGATGCCCCGTCTCCCGCATCATCTGTGTCTTTGCCGCTACCTCATATCCGTATATACCAAGACGTGTCCATGTATCGTTTAAAGAGAGTTTGACAGCCGAAGCAATGAATCTCTGCTCTCTTCTTGGCTTGGATAAGAATCACTTACCTGCTCACTTAAACTAACATATATAAGTACGAAACTTTATAATTAGCAGAGGCAGGACTTCAAAGACTTACCTCCTTGCAGTTTTTACCAGCATCCAACGTAAAGTTAGTGTCGAGGGTCGCAAGGTTTTGTAGAACTTTCATCTACACCCAATTTTGGAATGGTTCACCCCTAGATATTTTAAATCCCTTACTAGGCGAGATTTTCTCACTATCTAAAGTGAGAGATATAAACAATTAAAGTAGTAGGCTGAAACGCGTTCCGTGATTCCGTTGGATCATTTACTCGGTTTTCTCTTTAGCAACCTCGTCGGGGACTAGCCCTGACCCTCTTGCCCGAAGGATGATGCCTCTCTTTAATTATTTATAAAATTATAATATCAAAAATTTAAGCAAGTGCCAATCAGATTTTGTAAGCTTTTACTAATGCACTACGGTACTCTTGAACTTTTTTTATCTGACAATACCTGTCAATAATCTTTGCATCTCTTAGCTTTGCTCCGCTTTTTACCCATCTTACTTTTTCGTTAAAACTAGCTTTTCTAGTTTTACCTTTTCTATCTACGACTTGTAGTGTGAAAAATTTATATAGTTTATAAAACATAGTTTATCTCCTAAAATTATCATTCACAGGTGGTGCTAATCTAGCTAATATTCTTTTACCGAAACTTTGTACCCAATTATTAGACCGATTTATCTCGATCCACTGTTTCACTGAAATCGCTCTGTGCAGTTGTAGTTCTTCGTAGGTCAACAGTTTCCTCCTCTAGTTTTGTTAGCTTTTCAAATAACTCGACATTTCTTTTTAATACTTTGTAGTAACACTTTTGTAGCTCAACTATGTCTTTTTTCAATAACTCTACGTCTTGCATCATCCTTTTATACTTTCTAACATAGTTTCAAGAGTGGTTTCTAATTCTCTATTTTTACCCTCTAATTCCTCAATCTCGTCATGTAACTCAAGTATTTTGTCTTTTCTTGATTGAATCACCCGTGTAATTCTTTCTGTGGTTTCTTTAAGTTCTTCTTCTAATTCTGTATTCTCGTCTGTCATTTCGACTCCTGTAAAAAAATTGTAGTTTAAAATATAGCTATTAGCAAAAGGTATTACTCATGCTCTCCACCAACGTCATTTTTATCTAAAGTTATTCTTTGACCGTTGTAGTAAATTGCTCTTGCTCGACTTGGTGTGTGGTATCCTTTCCTCAAAAATAAGTTTGGATTTTTCTTTGCAGTTTCAAAAGTTGCAACTGTAATTGCGATTGCTGCCAGGATAAAGATATGTGCAAATGCAGTTATTCCAAATATCCACATACTACTAAAGTATGAACTAAATGCAATACACCACATCCATGCTAAAACCTGCATAATCATATGTCTTGTATTAGTATCTGGTATGTTTTTAAGTGGATTTTTGTCATGATCCATGACAGAGTTCCAACATGTATATACGTAACGAAGCATCAACTTACTTGCAAAGCTACGTATATTAAAGTACCAAAAATGCCTATATTGATAAGCATATTTATATAGTGTGGGTTAGGTGCCATTGTTTTCCTCCATTGTAGATAGTTGATTTTTTAATTCTTTTACTCTGCCCTCAAGTGTGTTTATTGTGGTGTAAATGTAACCAGTGTCCTCAGGCATAATTCTCTCTTTTAAAATATTTATCTCATCTAACAAAACCACGAGATGAGTTACTTTGTTATTATGATAATTTTTAGAGTGGTACGTCATTTTTATCTCCTTCAAGTACTTGTGTAAACTGTTTTTGGGTTAAACAATAAATCTGCCAACTATCCCAGGGTGTTAAATTAGGATATCTATTGTAGTAATTATACTCTTGATGGGCACGGGCCAATAACCCTATAGTATTTCGATTAGCGTCTATAATGCATTGTTTTTTTGAGTCAAAGAACTTAGCAACAACCCACATTTCACTCTCACCTGGGGTTCCGCTGCCAATTAAACTGACTACTACTAGTAACCATTTCATGATAACCTACCTAACCCACTGCCTACAAATCCGTGGTCACGTACTGCGTGATGAGCATGCTGGCTAGACGAATCTTCGTATGGACAATTGTTAATATTACAAGGCATAATAACAGGTAAACCCTCAGTCTTAGACCATAGGTTGATAGTGCAAATCTTACACTTACCAAGAACTTCTCCAAAATCTTTTTTAGGCATTGCTCACCTCTTTCTTTGTTGGGTCACCTGTACCAGGAGTCATTAAGTCTTTCCAATCTGCATAAGTATCGTCACCCCATTTAGTCTTAAACTGCTCATGAGACATATTTCCTTTTACTATTAGGTCTACGTCATCTTCCTGCTGTTGTTCTTCTTTATAGTCATAATGCCAGGCAAACTCTTTAATAAGCCAATCAGGAGCATCAGTTGTGTCTCTATAACCAGCAGTAAAACAGTTATCAGCACCATCTTCATAATAACCTATGAAATCCATACCACCCTCAATATAAGTAGCAGCAACTTCATACTCACCAGAACTATCATCATAGTCGTTGTGAAGATAGTCATAAAATGCGATTGGAGGCGACCAGGCAGAGTCAAAACTCATGTCAAACGTAAACGAACCATCAGTATTCTCAGTTCTATCCCAGTTCTCAATATCCACATCCCATTTAGTACCCCAGTTATTAACTCTCCAACTGTACCAGTCAGGTACTTGTTTAGGAATACCACCAGGCTCATCATCAAAAGTTTCAGGCATAGGAATAAAAAAGCCAAGCAAACCTAAGTTGTCATCATATTTAGGAATGTTTAGACCCATTTGGGTTCTAATAGATTCATACGAATCTTTGTTTTCATGTAGTAAACACGAAAGTGCCTCAGCAATAGGTTTGCTCGGCACTGTTAATTTTAAATTATTTTCACACCAATTTGGCATAGCACTCTCCTTTATTGTTATTTATATAATATCAATAAATAAGGCATTTGCCAAGCGGAGAGTGAAAGTATGCACTGTAAAAAACTAAATTAAGTTATTTCGTTTTCGTCTTCAGCTGGCTCAGGTAAATCTAAACCCATATCACTAGTCATAGGAATTTGTTTAGGTTGGTGTGAAGCGTTTGTAGACCTTATCCATTTAATAAACATATCAACTAATTGTTCTTCTGTAGGTGCGTCAACTCTGTCTTTGTCCCAATTGACCTCAAAGTCGGTTTTCGGTTGTATATCGTTAAAGTCATCGACCCAATCAAGTTGATTTTGGTCTGTTAAATATCTAAAAAATATTCCTGGCATTACTTACTCCTCTGTTTTTCAAGTTTTGCTTTAAATTCATCAAATAACATCACGATCTCTTCGTGATTAAATCTAAAATGGTAGTTAGGTGAACGATTTGAATCTTGTAATTTATAAAACATCTTAACATAATTTTTTTTAAAATACAACTGCCAATAATAATGCACATTCTTAAATTCTATAACTTTTACACCCTTGTAGAACTCTTTAGTTACTCGCATAAAGGTTTGTAGGTCAAATATATGGTCTTGTACATGATTATCAGACACACGTATTGCTAACTGAACAATACGTTTATCTTTATTTATGTGTATATTAAAAGGTTTACCAAACATTACTTAGTAAGTTTGTAATAAATATACTTTTCACCATCAAGTTCTAAAGGAAAAGCAGGAACTCCAGACGCTTCTTGTTTACCTACATATTCCCAACTATAGCCGTCTGCCTTTTGCAAATCAACTAAATCCCTAAATTCAACAGTAGATGAAGCCATCATCCCTGCCACTATTGCTATTAACAACATTATCTTCTCCTTAAATCTTCAAAAAAATTAAACACACTACTAAAAATTACATAACAAAAAGCTATTAGTAGTAAAAATAAAACTAAAATATCCATTATGAAGAACTAGCTATAACATAAGTAATAGTTAGTAATGATGCAATAACGTAAAATATATATAAAGGTGCGTTCATTTCAAATGATTCCTCTTCCTTTAAGCCTTTTGAGCCTTTAGTATTAGCATTTGCTCTAATCCAGTAAGTTCCTGAACTGTGTGATTTTGGTTTTAACCCTGCTTGTCTCATGAATCCTCCATAATTTTTGATATACTATATTATGTCAAATTTTAAGGCAGTTTGCAAGTTAAATGTGAAAAGAGCCGCTGAGCGGCTCTAATCAAAGTTATTTACCGTTTAACCAATCATTTTC
>Ga0114933_10005598_pt1 | contig 11384 bp, 5 predicted proteins | sample 4SBtaG_FD_89691 | JGI IMG/M metagenome (GOLD analysis project Ga0114933, IMG submission 89691) | Deep subsurface microbial communities from Kolumbo volcano to uncover new lineages of life (NeLLi) - 4SBTROV12_W25 metaG | ecosystem: Environmental > Aquatic > Marine > Volcanic | place: Kolumbo... | reverse complement strand
TAAGTCTGAAGGGGCGCGGTCTGTCGCCACAGCAACTGTTAAAGGCGCTCGTTGATAAAGGTCATTTAACGAGTTTCCAGGCCGAGAGTATTGGTCAGGAAATAGCTGCTGAAGAAGTAGTTGATTTATCTCAGATGGCTGATGAGGAAGTTGTCGACTTGGCACAACTTGGCGGTGGCGATGAAATCGTCTCACTCGATGAGCTCGAAGAAATAGAAGAAGTAATTGATTTGGAAGCGGCAAACGAGCCTGCAGCATCCACAGGACCCAAGCAAGCCAATCCCTCGGAGATCGCACGAACCGGTGGGCCGAAGACCCTGCATGACGCAGATTTTGATAATACTGTGTGGGATTCCAAGTTGATTCTCGGTGGCGTACTAGTACTGGGTTTACTTTGTGTTACCGGCGTCGTGTTGTTCCTGGTTCTCTCAAATCGAAATGCCGACGAGGCATGGGAACTAGCCAAAGCTGATTTTGATAAGGGGATTTATGCTCAGGCAAAACCCAAACTCGAAGCGTATGCACAGGATTATCCTGAACGGGCGGAAGCAGATCAGGCGATTGTGATGGCGGCCTTGTGCGATGTACATTTGTCAATCGGATCGCTGTCAAAGTCGTCGGTTGAGACCGTTCAGGAAGCATTGACCGATGTTCAGAATAATCCTGAGTTTCCGAAGCAACGAGGTGTGTTACCAAGCTTGTTGCTAGTTATGTATGACGGCTATACAAGTGCCGCGGAGAATTCACCTGAGCCCGAAAACAAACAAATGTATTTGGATCTGTGTGATCAGACGCTTGAATTGCTAGAGAATCCTGCATTTGTCAGTAAGAAGTTGTTAAACGAAGGCGGAAATCGTCAAAAGAAAATTGCCGTTGAGCAGCGAATTCAGGATGTGCGAAGAATCATCTCGCGTAATGGAAATCTGGATTCTGCCATCGTTCAAATTAACGAATTCTCAACACAAAAGCGCACAGCCGAAGCATATGCAGTACGTGATCAGTTGCTCCAGCAGTTTCCTGAATTAAAAGCCAATCCGACACTGGTAGATGCCGTGAGAGAGGTTTCAAGGCAAGAGCGAGAGCTTGTGGCTGCTGTCGCGGCGGATGCGACGATGGTTCCGACATCCGATGACGTGACCGTGGAAGACAGATATAAGATCATTATTGCGACTCGTAATGGTAGAAACATTTCCGAGGTTCAGGACTACTTTGCTCCGGTACTTGTCAATGAAAGCCTATATGGCGTCGAGGTTTGGAGCGGAAAGGTTCTATGGAGACGACATGTTGCTCAACGCACCATGCATCCGGTGCGTGTTGATGGTCAGCGTGATTCCAATACCATCGCAGCCGATGGTGACCGAAACGAGGTCGTCTGCCTGGAAACGGCGACGGGAAGCCTGATCTGGCGTACTGCAGTCGGAGGTGTGTTTACTCAACCGGTTGTTAATGATGGAAAAGTCTACATCAACCGGCGAGTATCCAAGGATGGAAGGACTATCAGCCAACTTGTTGCACTCGATGCAGCGAATGGTGAAGTTCAACAAATCATCGAATTCCCGATGCTCATTTTACTGCCGCCTGCATTTGACCAGCAGAACGGACTGATTTATCAAGTTGGTGAACACTCCAACATATACGTTGTTGACCCAAGTAATGGTCGATGCGAATCGGTTCATTACACTGGCCATCAGGAAGGTGAGATTTCAGTGCCAGCTGTTGTCGTTGGCGGATACTTGTTCTACGCCGAGAATGCTGACGGGAAAGCGTTTGTTCGGATATTTCAACAACAGGAAGACAAGACGTTTTTACCGGTTCAGGAACGGTTGCAGATCGATGGTAACATCGTTATTCCCATGTCGGGAAATGCAGCTCAGATTACGATTGCTACGAATCTCGGTGGTATCGATGTGTTTGATGTGGATCCAAACGCTTCTCCAGTGGTGAGCGAGATGGCCAATATTCCTAAGACACTTACCACGCCAACTCGACAGTTCTTTATTCGTAAGGACGGGTTGTTGTGGACCGCTGGTCGCAATCTCGCGAAGTACAAGGTTCAGGCAATCCTTGGCCAGATAACCCCGGTAACCATCGGAGAACCGGGCGATATTTACCTGACGCCACTTCAGGCACATGAGGACGTTGTTGTTCATGTAAGGCAGCGACAGGGAACCGCGGCTGTGACCGTTTCAGGCCATCCGGCGGGTGCAGTGGAACCGGCGTGGGAAACGGACATTGGCGGCAACGCAAGTGCCCTGTTGTCACCACAGCTAAACCGAACCGTCGTCGTCTCCAGTGACGGTGGCTCGCAACCTGTTGAAAACGATGGGAATGGAACGGTTGTCGTCGACTCGCAGCTTGGTGACACCGTTAACTGGACGGCCGGTGGTTTTTCAAATCCTCAATTCCTGGCGCAGGATCGAGTCGTGCTTCAAGGAGCAGCCGGTGCACATGAAGTTCAGTTAATCGACTTTAGTGGCGATGCACCTGCCGTTACCCGTGTATCCCTACAGGGTGCCCGAGGAAAGAGCACAGCCGATACCGTCGCATTTTCAGGTGGAGTTGTGGTGCCGTATGAAAATGGTGAAATAAACATGTACTCGCTGCCTTCAGGTGAACGAACCGTGCTGCCATTTCAGGCAACCCTTCGACCTCGCCAGACGACGCAGTGGTCTAACCCTGTGCTGCCAGGAGATGACGCGGATTCATTTGTAATTATGCAGGATCGAAATCAGTTGTTTCGTATCGCGTTAGTTGCATCTCCGCGGCCACACCTGTCAGCGTTGGCTCGTCGGGTTTTTGAGGATGACGTAATTTACGACCGAGTCGCAGCGTTAGCAGACACCGTCTACGTTATTGCTCGACAGGAAAACCATGATCAGATCATTGGACTTTCCAGTGCGGAATTGCGTGAACAGACACGGCTGGAGTTGCAAGGACGTGTTAATTGGGGGCCCAAACGCCTTGGAAACCAGGTGTTGCTCACGACGGATCAAGGCGGGCTGTATTGCTTTGGTACAGGACAAAGCCTCATATGGCAAAACGACAAATTTGATGCGCAACCGGTTGGGAATCCGAGTGTTGCCGGGCAAGTTTATTTGATTGCATCGCGAGATGGTTCCTTACACATGATCAATCCGACAGACGGGTCAATTGCAGACTCCATCGAAACATCGCAGAAGATTAGTGATTCCCCCGTTGTGATCAGTAACCGCGCATTTTTGCCGACCAGTGATGGTGGTCTGGCAGTATTTGATTTAGGCCAGGCGCTATAGAGTTCATGATTAGTATCCACAATTATCTCAAATCGATTCAACGCCTGGCTGATCGGGCCCGGATCGCATTGCGCCCCTTTGCAGCTCTAGTCATCTTGACCACCTTGGTAATCCTAACACCGGATTCAAAGGTATTTGCGCAAGCTGAATTTGATCGTCTGATGAATGCGGTGCCGTTTGATCAATTGCAAATTAAAGTCGAAAATCAGACTCAGACAATGCAGATCGAGTTGCTTAACACACCTAACCGCCGCAAACCGGAATTGCTAAAGAGAGGCATTCTGGAGATTCGTTTACTTGAAAGTCCTGACGAAGTTTACACGGTGAAGTGGATTGATGTTGAAAACATCATTATGTGGGAAGAGAAACTGCTGTCAGAAGTGCATGCGTTAATTGACAGAGGCGATTTTGATACCGCCTTTGATTACTTCCTCTTCTTTAAGCGGCGCTATGATGGACTGCCTGGAGTTGCACAGGCGCTACACAAGTACCAGTTCATGCAGGCTGGCGTCTGGGCCGCAGAAGGAAAAGAACGCGACCTCGAGGCGCTCTCCCTGCTCGAATCTCTTTACAGAGATAATCCGGAGTTTGTAAGCGCTAATGGCCAACCAGTCATTGATGAGATCAACGGGGTCTTGAAACGAGTGTTGGATGGCTATATTGCACAAGACAAAATGATTCTGGTTCGTAAGCTTAGTACGAGAATGATCCGATCGATCGGACGCGATAATCTGCCAAGTGTGGTTGATGCTGAAAACAGATTGATACAACAGGCAACCGCCTTTAAAGAACAAGCTCAGCAGGCGATGGATAATAACCAACTGCGAGAAGCTCAGCAGCTGAGCCGACAGATGATGAAGGTCTTTCCACGTTTGGAAGGCGGGCGTGAATTGGCAGTTGAGATTGCCAGACGTTATCCCGTCGTACTCGTTGGTGTTACACAAAAGCCGACTCAGCCCGATCGTAGCCGAATGGATAGCTGGCCCGACCGACGTACAGGTTACCTGCTAAGGCGGACCTTTATGGAATTCGACGGCCCTGGCGCAGATCGAGGTAAATACTCAACACCGCTTGGCACCGTTAGGCAAACCGGTGATAAACGCGGACTGATCATAACCATCGATCCGGCAAACCTAAAAGATCCTGATTCCATTGACGGCTATATGGTTTCACGCAGACTGCTCAACATGGCGGATGTCACCCATCAGGATTATGTGCCGCAATGGGCGTCGCTGTTCTCGCACATTGACGTTCGAGGTGTGTATGAAGTCGTGGTGCACTTCCGTCGACCGCACGTGTTGCCCGAAGCGTTGCTTCAGAGCTTCTTCGATCACAATGTGAATTCGGATCTTGCCGACGGATTCTTCCGGGTCGATGCCGCACAAAGTGATGATATGCGGACACGTTATGTTGTAAATTCGGACTCTCCCTTTGTCATGAATGTGAAAGATCCAAATTTCATCCCACCTTCTGAAATCGTGGAAATACAATACGAGGATTTCAAGGAAGTTATCAAAGGACTCCGAAAAGGTGAAGTCGATGTTGTTGATCGAATTACACCGGCACAAGCCATGAAATTGCAGGCTGAACTTGGTAATGATATCAAGGTGGCGCCCTATGCGATGCCGACAGTGCATATGTTGATTCCTAATTACGAAAAACCATATATGCAAAGCGAAATGTTTCGGCGTGCCATTCTTTATGCTATACGGCGAAACGTGATTCTGGATGAATTGCTGCTTGAGAACTATGCTGTTCCAGGTTGCACACTCATCAGTGGTCCGTTTGCACCAGGTGTTGATTCGGATGACCCGCTTTCCTATGCGTATGACGCAACGATTACGCCTCGCACTTACTCGCCGAGACTGGCACTCGTGCTGGTGAAATTAGCAGAACGGAAAATGAAGGAAGCCGCAAAACTGAAGATGGAAGAGGCACCGCCGATCCCAACCTTGATTATTGCCCATCCGGCCACAGAGATGGCACGTAAAGCATGTCAGGTAATTAAATTCCAACTCGATCAGGTCGCATTGAAGACGGAGTTGCGTGAACTGGCTCCTGGTGAAACCATCGATGCAACTGGCGAAGCACACCTGACGTATACCGAAGTTGCCATGTGGGAACCCATCGTAGATGGCAAAAAACTCCTGTCGCCTAATGGCCTAGTGAAGATTACCGATGATCATGTAAATCGAAGTATGCGATGGGTCGATACAGCGATGCGATGGCCTGAAGTGCGGAACCGTATCCGACAGGTACATCGAATTGCTAATGAGAAAGTAGCAATTATTCCCCTGTGGCAAATCCGTGAATACTACGCTCATATTGATAGTATTCAACTCGGTTCAAACGAGCCTGTTTCGCTGTACCATGGCATTTCCAAATGGCGATTGGTACCTACATTTGATGAGGATTAGAACACGGTGAAAACCGAACTGAAAAATATGATGTGTGCCTGCTTAAGGCCATCTCTTTGGGTGGCTTTGGGTATCCTTTGCACATCGGGATTCACCTCGCCAGCTACGGCACAGGACGAAACTGCAGATGTAGCAGCGACAGATGCTGCCGAGACAACCGAGCCACAGCCAAACGCGGATAACGACGGTTCTGATGAACAGAAATCCACCGCTGAGGAAGCGGTGGAAGTAGAGGAGACGGTTGCTTTAAAACAACAGTCTTGGGTATTTCAGCCCTATGATGTTCGAATTTGGCTCGCGATTGAAGATAGCCCACGTTTGGCATCCATCGATAGAAATACGCTTCATGCGGAGATTCGACAGCTGATACAGGGTTGGGTGCCCTATGCATGGCAAACGACTATCAGTGAACCTCCACAAGAGATTCTCGCAGACGCAATTTACAATGCTCACGATCTTTCCATGAAAGATGTCACCCTGCTTTACGAGCCACCAAAGGAAGACCCTAACGTCGTAAAGATCAAAGAAGAAAATGCTGAAAAAGCAACGGATGATAAAGATTCCGAACAAGCGACCGAGGACGGCGAAGGTGCGGTAGATACCGAAGAAAGCGCCGTTGCAGAAGAGGTTGAAGTCGATCCATTTGCATATCTCATAAAGCCAAATCTTCTAAAGCAGGCGGATAAGCTCTATGTGATTTCAGTACGAGACAACGGTCGTGATATCGTACTCGAGGCCGTTGGTTTTGACTGTAACGGTCGCGTTCGTGTGGAAGACGCTACTCGTGAATTGCGAAATGTGGCAGATATCGCTCATAACAGTGTTGATGCGATTAAGGATATCTTCAGACCTGTTGCAAAGATTACGTTCAACGCCGTAACCGACGGCAAGCAAGCTGGAATGCAGTTGCGATCTGCTGGCTTGGTAAATCCGCAGCTAAATCCGGACTCACCATTGATCATCGCAAATGATTCAGTCTTCCGCCCCGTTGTAAGACGAAATGATCGAGATGGTTTTCCACTCATTGGAGGTATTATCGAAGTTGTCTGGACGTATATCTATGTGCAACAGACAAAACCATACGGTGTGATGGAAGGTGAAATGATTTCAACGTTTTCATCGATTCGAAATCCAGTGGGTAGCAGGCCAAACAGCAGAACGGAAAAGTATGGGTTACTGGTTCCCGTTAAACACGAGAATACGCTCCTGAAGATCGCCGCAAATGACTTAGAGGACTATCAACTGGAAGGTTACAACGTATTTGTGCGAAATGCCAAGGCGTCGATCGAAGCGGATGATAATCCGATAGACCCGGTTGGGCAAACGGATTGGCGTGGCGCCATTCCGATCGAAATCGGACCAACGACACTCCGGATTGTTTATGTAAAGAACGGCGAACGCGTATTGGCACGGCTCCCCTTTGTTCCCGGAGCGTTTGAAGAAATCGATGCGTTCCTGCCAAATGATGATGTCCGTTTGGAATATGAAGCATTCTTTGCAGGCATTATGAATTCCATTTTGGATATCACTGTACAGCGTAAAGTGCTTGAGACTCGGATTAATATCAAGCTCAAGAACGGTGAAGTCGTTGATGCTGAAAAGATCTTCAAAGAAGAATTAATGTCACTTCGCAGCCGCAACGATATTGAAGATATTTTGAATCAAATGGAAATTCAGAAGATCGATAACAAGCGGCTAAATGGTACGGTGCTGCGAAAGATTGACGATATGTTCGCTCGTACACGAGGTCTCATTAAAACTTACCTGACGCAAGACATTCGCGGTGATGTCGAAACGGCTATCAAAGCTGCCGGCGGCCTGCAGCAGGATTAAGAGTCCTAAAGATTTGCTGATAGACAACCGCCCCTAGATCTAAGGGGCGTTGAGTCTAACCTCATGGTGAGTGTTTTTTATTGCACAAGTTCCCTGTAAGAGGAATGGCTGCAAATGGTAACGTAATCTCCGGCCATTAGACTCGGATCATCCTGGCGTCTTCCGACGGAGCGATGGCGTGCGATGAAAGAGTTTGCTAGTCAAACAGCAACTTGCCAATGAGCATGCCGACAAAGAGGCTGGCCGGTATTGCAATTGCCAAGGCTAACGCCAGACGTCGCTGGGCAGGGATGTCGGGTGTCTCCCATGCTGGCAGCGGGTGAGCATGTATTTGCGAAGCGTCGGTACTTTGGTCTGCCACAGCATTTGTGACTTGTGAATACTGGTCACTGATTTGTTGGCTCCCCATCTCGACAGCACTATCTAGATCTCCGTGCGTGTCGGCCATCCCATATTCTGTATACGTTGGTACTGGAGGGTCACTCCATGCACTTTTAGCAATGGTGGTAGCTAGGAGTGGAATGGATGATTGCGTCCATGCGTTTAATCTCTGAGCCACTTCAGCAGCGGTTGCCAGTCGTTTCTCAGGATTCTTCTCCATCGTGTCTGCGATTAAGTCAACGAATTCCTCGGTGACATTTGGATTAAATCGTCTGGGGTGCCAGGGGTGTTCGTGAAGATGCCTACGTACTTTGTCTTTCGTGTTTCCTCCGGGAAATGGAACTTTTCCCGTGATAGCGTAATACAGAGTACAACCAAGTGAATAGATGTCGCTGACAATCGACACGTCTTTAGGATTTCGAATTAACTCGGGTGCGAGGTAATCAGCAGTACCCACGATCTTGCCGTGTCTTGGATCGTTTTCACCGTCATCGATGAACCCGGATAGCCCCAGGTCTGATAATTTAGCGGTTCCGTCTGGCGATACCATGATATTTCCAGGCTTGATGTCACGGTGCGTCAGCCCTTGATCGTGTGCATATTGAAGTCCGGCGGCTACCTGTTGAATGATGTTTGCAGACTGATTCATATCTAAGAAGCCATGTGACCGTATGTACTGCCGCAAGTCCATTCCGGGAACATATTCGGTCACCAGATAATGCACTTGACCGTCTATACCAGCGTCAAATGCTCGTACCAGATTCGGGTGATCCATCTTGGCTTGCATTTGGATTTCCCGTTGGAAATTGGTAACCGTGTATGGCGTAGACTTTGCGATCGGAAGAATCTTCACCGCACATTCGCGACCCATGATGTGATGGCAAGCTTTAAAGACCTGCCCCATACCACCCTGTCCGATAGAATCCGTTATGGTGTATGGCCCAAGATTGAATTTGGTACGACCTTCGTGGAGCTGATCTGATTGATAACGTGTAAGGATCCCACGTGAGATTAAGACACGCTCCAAGTCCACTTCGCTTACCGATCCCAGCTCTTCCTGCGCATGTCGCTGCTCAAGCTCTTTGATGATTTCATTGAGCTCATTGCGCGTAATCAAGCTACTTCCGACGAGGTTTTTTCGATATGACTGTTTACGAGCCACGGAATCTGCTTTGAAAGAAATGAGAAAAGGATTTAGATAAGAGCAAGCTACTACCTTCTATTAAAACCTCCCGAAAGTGTTTTGCAATCGTTTGTTGTATATCGTGTACATCGGAGGATCGGTAATCGGCTGCCGATCCATGTTTTTTAATTAACTGCCATCTATCCGCCATGACATCACCGATGCTTCACGCGTCACGGGTTTCGACTTTAAAGTCGATTCAAGACGTCCGCCAGTAGCTCCATTGGCAATCCAATGACGTTGGTTTCGCTACCTTCGAGTACATGTAGCCAGTTCCAACCATCCTGATAACCAAAGGCACCGGCTTTGCCCTGCCATTTGTGGGTAGCAAGATAATCATCAACCTGCTCATCCGTTACGTCGTCCATGTGCAGTGTGGTGACATCCAGTTTTAAAACCACTTCATCTGATGGTCGATTCCATATGCAAAGTCCACTGAGCACTCTGTGATCTCTGCCTCGAAGCATAGTGATCATGCGTCGTGCGTCATCGATGTCAGCGGGTTTGCCGAGTACCGTTCCCATACATTCGGCAACGGTATCACATCCGATAACCACCGCGTGCTCATACTGCTTTGCAACGTCTTCGGCCTTTTGTTTTGCCAGTCGTACGACCAATTCAGGAGGCGTTTCTCCGCTACATATGCCGCCTTCTGCAGAATCACTTGGCGGATGTACGGAAAACGTATACCCATATTCGCGCATGAGGCTCTGGCGCCGAGGTGACTGGCTTGCGAGAATCAACGGCAATTCGGTATGGACCACTAACTGGCTCCGGAGAGGTTGATGAGATGCTTACGAGAGGTAAGTATCCCATGATTTTGGGATGTCCACAGTGAATTCCATCGGGATCTTACGCACAGGGTGTTCAAAGGCGAGGTGACGAGAGTGCAGCCCAATACCTTTTGGTAGTTTTAGCGAGCTGCCGTATTTATAGTCACCGATCAGCGGCATATCACGTGATGCAAACTGTATCCGAATCTGATGTTTGCGACCCGTTTTCAAGTCAATTTGAATCAAAGAGGCATCCCGGTAGTTTTCAATGAGATGATAATCCAGAATGGCGTGTTTGGCTCCGTCAGAGTTCTTATTTTTTGCCACATGAACACGTCGATGGCGGGAGTCATTAACGAGATAGTCTTGCATCGTGCCATTTGGCGGTGATGGTGAGATTTCGGTGAGTGCCCAGTAGTGTTTTTCGACCTCTCGATTACGAAACGCGTCAGTGAGTCGCTTTGCTGCTTTACTGGTGCGTGCGATGACGACAACGCCTGTAACTCGTGCATCGAGTCGGCTTACCACTCCGAGGAACACGTTCCCGGGTTTATTATATTTCTGTTTGATAATTTGTTTGCATTGTCCGAGCAGCGTTTCGGATTCATCCTGGAGCCCCATGGTCGGCAATTCGGCTGGCTTATTAACCACGAGCAGGTGGTTATCTTCGTAGAGGATGGGGATATTCAGCACGGTTGCGTAGTGGTGATTAATGATTCAGGGGATACTATTTAGTAAGGCAGGATTAGGCGAAGGGGGTAAGTCGGTAATAAAAAAGCTCCCCCCTGCTAAGGATAGCAGAGGGGAGCTTTGGTTGTATTAAAAATCCCGGCAATACCTACTTTCACGCTTTTGGCACTATCATCGGCTCGGAAAGCTTGACTACTGTGTTCGGGATGGGAACAGGTATTGCCTTTCCGATATGTTCACCGGGAAAAGGTAGGAGGTGCCGTTAAGCACAACCTACCTAGGTTGTATAGGTAGATGGCGGATTACCATTGCTAGGTAAGGAATGGATCGATAATCAAAAGATTGATCGATAAAGATGCCAACCGATGACGCTGCATAAGCCGTCATCCGCGTTGGACTTGTACCACCTTGTATTGGCGATTTCATGCTTTTGGGAGCATAAGATTTGAATACAAGTGGCCAAGTAGTTGTCCGTTAGTAACCGGTAAGCTTAAACCATTACTGGCCTTACACATCCGGACTATCAACCTGGTAGTCTTCCAGGGGACTCAATCGAAACCTAATCTCGGAGCGGGCTTCACGCTTAGATGCTTTCAGCGTTTATCCTTTCCGTAGTTAGCTATCCAGCCGTGCCATTAGCATGACAACTGGTACACCAGAGCTACGTCCTTCCAAATCCTCTCGTACTAAAGAAGAATCTCCTCAAGTTTCTCGCCCACGGCAGATAGGGACCGACCTGTCTCACGACGGTCTGAACCCAGCTCACGTACCACTTTCATTGGCGAACAGCCAAACCCTTGGGAGCTTCTTCACCCCCAGGATGTGATGAGCCGAC
>Ga0114933_10005597_pt1 | contig 11388 bp, 8 predicted proteins | sample 4SBtaG_FD_89691 | JGI IMG/M metagenome (GOLD analysis project Ga0114933, IMG submission 89691) | Deep subsurface microbial communities from Kolumbo volcano to uncover new lineages of life (NeLLi) - 4SBTROV12_W25 metaG | ecosystem: Environmental > Aquatic > Marine > Volcanic | place: Kolumbo... | reverse complement strand
GGGTTCGAATCCCTCTCTCTCCGCCAGATATAACAATGCGCCGGTAGCTCAGGGGACAGAGCGGCGGTCTTCGGAACCGCAAGTCGGGGGTTCGAATCCCTCTCGGCGCACCACTATCACAGTCAGTTTTCAGTAGGATTCAGACTTATGCCCATATATGCGGATGCGATTATTAGTGCCAAGCAGGTAATTACTATGGATCCGTCTAATTCAATGGCTACGTCTGTGGCAATAAAAGATGGAATAATTCTTGCGGTTGGCGACGATTTGCGATCTGTACAGGGACCTGATACTGCGACACATAGCTTTTTAGATTGCACAGTGTTTCCAGGTTTTATTGAACCCCACACCCATCCAGACCTTTGCGCTCAAATGTATTCATGGGTTGATATCAGCGGCTTCTCACATAAGACATCGATCGAAGTGATGGAAGCTCTTCGGAAATCTATTTATAAAGCTCCAAAAGGGGAGTGGATATTTGCTTTTGGCTATGACCCGGTAATTTTTCCTGATTTAACTGGTCTGACCCGAGATGAACTTGACGACATTGCACCAGAAAATCCTATCGCTGTAATGACTCAAAGTATGCATACTCTGTTTGTGAATTCCTTAGCGCTCTCCGAGGCGGGGATAGATGAGTCAAGTGAACCTGCTCGATTTGGTGGCGAGTATGTGAGAGATCACACTGGTCGTTTGACGGGAAAGATTGAGGAGTCTCCAGCGATGAGACCGTTTTTGAGATTTTTTGATGACTCGAAAGAAACGCGTTCCAACAATCTTTCTAGACAGTACGATCGATATAAGTCAGTAGGCATTACTACGATCGGATCGGCGGGACTGTTCTTTAGAGATGAGGAAACAGTCGCACTCTATCAGGATGAGACCGTGGGAGATCGGCTAAGGATTCGTAATGCTGTCTATTTACGGCATATGGATATTGACAATCACAATTTACCGAAATTCCCTTCGAATAAGGTGTTTGGTATGAGCGGCGTGAAGCTCTGGTATGACGGTTCCCCTTATACAGGAACTATGTTGTTGGACCAACCCTATTTGAATACTGAACTGACTACCAAAGGTTTAGGTATAGCGACAGACTCAACTGGTCGAGCTAATTGGGAGTTAGATGAGTTTTATCAACTTGTTAGCGGTCTTCATGATCGTGGGGTGCAGATACTAGTGCATGCTCAAGGGGACAGAGCCACGCGCGAGGTACTTGATACCTTTGAGCGGGTATTGAATAATTCCTCCAACAAAGTGCATCGTCACCGAATTGAACATAGTGCTTTGATGGAGAGAGATGAAATACTGCGAGCAGCTGATCTGGGGATCTCAATCAGCTTTCATATGAATCATGTCAAGTATTATGGTCAGCGACTCCGCGACGAAATTATCGGATCTGATAGGTCCCAATACCTGATGCCTGCGCGGAGCGCACAGGAAGCAGGAATTCGAATTTCTTTGCATGCTGATTCACCTATGTTTCCGCCAAATCCCTTGGACTTGGTGCAGACTGCAGTAGGTCGAATGTCGGTGACGGGCGAGATGATAAATGAGCCTGAAAAGTTAGATCTTAAGGATGCTATGCGGGCCGTAACGATAGATGCAGCGTGGCAGTTAGGGATTGACGATCAGGTAGGAAGCCTCGAAGTTGGAAAGTTGGCGGACTTTACGATTCTTGGTCAAAATCCGTTTGATGTGAACACTAATAAGTTAAATGCCATACCAATACTCGACACTTGGTTATCTGGTACCTCAACCAACTCTTTGATTAACTGAGACGACAGTGAACGCCCTAAATATTTATTTTTACGTATTTTTTTGCAGCTTTAATTTATTGGAGTCAGAGGCGGAAGCTGAGTCGGGTTTGTTTGCTCGATAATGTGCTGATGTCTAATAGATATTCGTTCAAGTGGTACGTCAGGGGTTAATACCCAAAATTGATTATTTTTGATCGACTCGAGAAGTTGTTCCGCAACACTTTCAGGTGGTAAGCCATGCGCGAAAAATTGATCGCCCGCGTCAATACGCGCGCCGGTATCACCTTCATCAGGTTTTTCGTCGGCCGTCCAAAATATATCCGGTCTGTTTCTGCCTGAAGAGAAAATACGTGTATTTATGATTCCCGGACATAATACGGAGGCGTGTATTTTTGATTCTGCTTCCATTAGCTGGAAGTAGAGAGCTTCTGTGATTCTCACGACCGCGTGCTTTGTCGCGCCATAAATTCCTGCGCTTGAGCCTCCTAAAAGCCCTGCCATTGAAGCAGTGTTCACGACGTGTCCAGGCTCATTCTGTGACAGCATAATGGGGAGGAACGTGCGAATTCCATTTAAAACACCTGTTACGTTTACTCCAAACGTCCAATTCCAAAGCTCAGGTGACTGTTCCCACAGTGGTTGGTTTCGTTGACCAACAAAATCGAGATCTCCTGCCACTCCGGCGTTATTACAAAGCACGTCAACTCGTCCAAACTCCTTGATAGCTGTATCAGCTAGAGACTGAACTTCGTCGAGGTTGGCCACATTCGCTTGAACACCGATCACATCGAGTTCTTCCTGCTTGAGAGCCTGCGTGGCAGCACTAAGTGCCTCTTCTTCTACGTCAGTGAGCACGACTTTCATTCCTTCTTGTGCGAAGCGCCTCGCAAAGGCCAGTCCCATACCTGAGGCTGCCCCGGTAATAACCGCTACTTTGTCTTCAAAATTATCCATAATTATTCCACCTCGATTTGACTATACATTTCTCTAATTATTGAGTTTGTGATACACCTCAGGTACTTTATCGGCGAGGCTTTCAAAGCCTCTCCAATGCCCAAAACGATATTGCATCTTGGTTACCACCGTATTCGAGGCTGAGTGTTGAGGCTCATTTTCCGCGATCGATGTCATTACGTTACCAACTAGTTCGTGAATAAAATCTCGGGCATCTACCAAAGCGGCATGGTTTCCTATCGGCCCGTGGCCAGACACAAATTGATCAGATTCTATTTCTATGAGTCTGTCGTCAGTAGATAGCCAGTCTGTGGGATAGCTATCACCGAGAAAAGGAATACCGCCATCCTGAGCTACATCACCGGTGAATAGAATTTTTTCTTCCGGTAAGTGGATGAATATGTCCCCACTCGTGTGGGCTTTACCCAAATAAACGAGATTGATTTCTCGGCCTCCAAAATAAAGTTGCATCGTATTTTCAAAGGTGAGATCAGGCGGGGTTATGTTGACTAGTTTTGCTTCTTCAGACCAAGGATCACCCGCTGCGACTACTTTTTCACGCCATTGTCTATTCCATTCAACGTCTAGCATTTCTTTACGAGCGTTGGAGTGAGCAATTATCGTTGCATCGGGAAATTCTTCGTTACCCCAGGCGTGATCCCAGTGCGAGTGAGTATCTACCACATACTGTATAGGTTTGTCGGTGACGTGCCGGACGTCCTCAATAAGGTCGCGTGCGAACGATGGCACCCGCAGGGAGTCGATTACAAGGACGCTCTCGTCTCCAATGATAATTCCAGCATTTGTCAGCCCAGCATGTAGTCTTGCGAAGACTCCGGTGCTAAGTTCAACTATTTCAGTTCCAGGTGTGGTTGTCATATTACTACCCCTTATTATGTGACATTAGGTTTCATCGGCGAATACTCGGTCATAGAGATCAATAGCACGTGTGCCTACAAGCCGTGCCATGTTTTTATAAGCAGTTCGTCTGTAACCCCAGCCTCGTTCACTTCGCTTGACTTGCTCCAACCAGTCAAAGAGGTGAACCTCACTTAAATCTATTAGTTGATTGCGGCTGAGCTCGATAGAACTCTTGTCTTCACGATTTTCAATAGTGAATGATTCACCCTCGGTTACTGCCTGCGCTAGAGCTTCGTCAAACGTCTCGCGATTCATTACACAATTACAGAACGCAACAAATTCGGCCCGTTCACCTATAAGATCCTTAATCAGTGGTCGCTCACTGAACGGCAATGAGAAGTCCTGAAATCCCTGTGTTCCGTAGATTGAATGGAAGAGGCCTGCCCTACTCATATCTAGATCGGCCCCGTTTTTCTCGAGTAAATTCTGAACGGATTGCAGGTGATGTAGAAAATCTCCACCTGTGTGCGTCACCTCATCGGTGCCCAGCGAAAGTAGGAATTTATACAATTCGTCATTTGTCTTCATTTAGCTGGGTACGTCCTTGATATGCTTAGAGAGTTCACTTTAGTGTCGGTAAGTGTAAGGGTTAATTGATGGACTTTGTCATCGTGTTCCCAGGTAGGCTTTTGGGATAAAAAATGTATACGTGCAAAATTGGTGACTGATGTCTGAAAAGTGTTCTTGTTGTGTGCCAAGTCTTGGTCAAGACGGCTTCGATCAGGTTGTCTTACCTAGTCAGCAGGTGATTAATCGTTCGGGTTTAGCCGAAGACGCACAGACGGGAATGGCGCTAATACCTAGCGGAATATTTCGTATGGGCTCAGAGGATCCGATGTCTTATCCCGCTGATGGGGAGGGTCCAGTTCGGTCTGTATCAGTCTCGGAATTCCTATTAGATACCCGTTCGGTAACGAATGCTGATTTCATGTTGTTTATAGATGAAACTGGATATATCACGACTGCAGAGCAACGAGACTGGTCATTTGTTTTTGCTGGATTGCTTCCGGATGACTTTGAGCCCACGCGAGGGGTGGCTGACGCACCCTGGTGGCGCCAGGTTTATAAGGCCACATGGCAGCATCCCGAGGGACTGCACAGCAATATCAATGATCGTATGGATCATCCTGTTGTGCATGTCAGTTGGTTTGATGCTGCGGCGTATGCGGATTGGTTGGGCAAAGAATTACCTTCGGAAGCGTGTTGGGAATACGCGGCGAGAGGTGGATTAGACGGAGCTTTATTTGCATGGGGTGATCAGTTGAATCCAGACGACAATTATCTATCTAACACGTGGCAGGGTATTTTTCCATCAAGCAATACTCAAGACGATGGGTGGTATGGAACCTGTCCAGCTGATCATTTTCCGGAGAACGGCTATGGGCTCCATAATATGACCGGTAATGTGTGGGAGTGGTGTGCTGATTGGTTCGGTTTTAGTGACTCACGTGTATCTTCACCAGTTGATCCAATTGGCCCAGCCACCGGGAACTCAAAGGTACAAAAAGGGGGATCTTTCTTGTGTCATGCCAGCTATTGTGCAAGGTATCGGCCAGCTGCTCGTGTTGGTGTTTCTCCTGATAGCACTTCGAGTAATGTCGGGTTTCGTTGTTTGAAACGGGTCTAGTCTCCGAATCAATTATCTGCCTACTCTCTAATCAATTAAATGGTTTGCTATGATTCCAAGTGTATTGAACAGATTTAGGGCGCCATCGTATTTTTAAGGAAGTAATGCAGATGACTATGTTAGAACCAAAGATTTCGTCAGTGGGAACAAATACGGTACGACCTGATGGAATTGACAAAGTGACTGGTCGAGCCATATATGGTGCGGACGTGAGATTACCAAATATGATTGTCGGCCGAGTCAAACGAAGCCCTCATGCACACGCAGTTATTAAGAATATTGATGTTTCGAAAGCTGTGGCGCTCCCGGGCGTACTGGCTGTCGTAACCAGTGATGATTTCCCCGAGCCTGTCGAAGCCATATTACAGACTCTTCGTGGACCCATGCCGGCACAGTGGGATATTGAGAGGCTGATGGCACGGCGTAAGGTGCTCTTCAAGGGGCACCCAGTAGCGGCTATCGCGGCAACTGACGTGCACATAGCGGAGGACGCACTCGACCTGATTGAGGTGGAGTACGAAGTGTTACCACCAGTCGTGACTATTGATGATGCCCTCGCACCTGATGCTCCAATTCTCCACGATGATGGACTAGATTCTCTTGTCGAAGATTTGTTTCAACCAGTTGACGGCAGGCCGTCAAATATAGCCAGAACCGTTGAGATGGGATTCGGCGATATTGAGGAGGGATTTTCGCAAGCTGAAGTGGTCCTAGAGCGAGTATATGAGACTGCAATGAGCCACCAAGGGTATATCGAGACTCACAATGCCACAGCAATTTGGAGTCAGGACGGAAAGATAACACTCTGGACGAGTACGCAAGGTGCTTTTGGTATCAGACAGAATGTGAGTCGGGTGCTTGGAATCAGTTTGGGTGACTTACGAGTCATTCCTGCTGAAATTGGTGGAGGATTCGGTGGTAAGACCGTTGTTTATTTAGAGCCCATCGCGGCTCTGTTATCACGAAAATCAGGACGACCTGTCCAAGTGACGATGAATAGAACTGAAGTATTAGAGGCTACAGGGCCTACCTCTGGTACCCGATCGTTCGTGAAAATAGGCGCTACCCGCGAGGGTAAAATAGTGGCAGCTGACATTCGCTTAGAGTATGAGGCAGGTGCATATCCAGGATCGCCTGTGGCTGGTGGAGCACGGTGTGCCCTAGGTCCGTATGTGGTACCCCATCAGCGAATCCTTGGATTAGATATCGTCCTCAATCGTCCGAAGACAGCTGCATATCGTGCGCCAGGAGCGCCTGCTTCAGAATTTGCGGTTGAGGCTGTGTTAGATGAATTGGCGGAGATGCTTGATATTGATCCTATGGAACTCCGTGATATGAATGCGGCTGTTGAAGGGGACCGCAGAAGTGACGGCGCTACGCATGGATCTGTAGGATCCCGTGAGGTAATTACTACCACAAGTGAACACCCTCATTATCGTGCGGAAATAACTCGGAAGGATGTGGGTCGCGGGGTAGCTATGGGTTTTTGGCAAAATGGTGGAGGCGAGTCCAGTGCATATGCCAACGTTCATGAGGATGGCAAAGTGACTCTTATTACTGGATCCGTCGATATCGGGGGTCAGCGCGCTTCACTGGCGATGCAGTTTGCTGACACCCTTGGCATCAAGTATGAAGATATCAACTCACTGGTAGGGGATACCGACACGATCGGCTACACAGGTAATACTGGCGGGAGTCGGACCACCTTTGCTACCGGCTGGGCCGTTTACCAAGCTGCTGTCGATGTCAGCAACCAGCTTGAAGAGCGAGTCGCAAAGATATGGGAAGTATCCGTCGATGACGTAAGTTACAGCCCGATAGATGCGTCGTTGCACGGGCCAGGTGATCTCGTAATGACATTCAAAGACGCTGCTGCAAAGCTTCCCGCAACTGGCGGAATGGTACAGGGACGGGCGGACCTTGTATCTACAAATGTTGGTAAAGTTGGAGCGTGTTTTGGCGCACATATCGCTGATGTGCATGTTGATAGAGATACTGGGAAGGTAACAGTGCTTAGATACACTGCCATTCAGGATGTGGGTCGAGCGATTCACCCTGCGTATGTTGAGGGACAGATTCAAGGTGGCGCTGTACAGGGTATCGGTATGGCGTTGAATGAGGAGTATGTATATAACGATGATGGGTCGATGGCTAACTCATCTTTTCTTGATTATCGAATGCCGGTTGCAAACGACCTTCCAGCGATAGATACCGTGCTAGTTGAAGTGCCAAATCCCGGGCATCCATTTGGGGTTCGGGGAGTTGGCGAGGTACCGATCGTACCTCCATTAGCGGCGATTGCGAACGCAATCTATGACGCTGTTGGTATTCGTGTAAGTAGCCTTCCTGCAAATCCTGAGACTATTCTCAGAGAGCTAGCTGGGCTTGAGTCATAGGAATTTTACGACTGCTTATGCCGATTATTCATCTTCCCAACGCGTTGCGTACTTTTTGTGAAATGCGTGACTCTGTGCAGGTGACAGGAACTACTTTGAGGGAAGTCTTCAGAAATCTTGAAGCTATCTGTCCGGAACTGACTGCACAGATTATTACCCCAGACGGTTTGAGATCAGATCTTGCAGTTGCCATCGACGGGTCAATTCTGGATTCGGCAGGGTTAACAGAAACTGTTGATACTGATAGTGATATCTATTTGGTACCGCCACTTGGTGGAGGTTAAGTAGGTTATTCGGTAATTGAGTTACCTAACTGACAGCCTTCGTAAAATTTGTTACTCTCTGTCGGGTTGAAATTCTCTATTCTTTAAGTACACGAGGTTCTATATGTCCAATTCAAATCCATTGATTCAAGAAATAGCTGAAGGAATTGAGATTAGAGGTATTTTTCCTGACAAATGGAAGAATATATTAAGTGTTGATGCTCTGAAATTCATTGCATCTTTGCAACGCGAGTTCAATAGTGCTCGACTTGAGCTTTTGGACGCGCGTATTACGCGTCAGCATGAGTTTGACGCTGGTGAGTTACCTGATTTTTTGAGTGAGACTATTGGTATTCGTGAGAGTGATTGGGTTGTAGCTGATTGCCCCGAAGATTTAGAGAAGCGTTGGGTTGAAATCACAGGCCCGTGTGATAGAAAAATGATGATTAACGCACTTAATTCTGCTGCAGACGCGTTTATGGCAGATTTGGAGGATTCGCTTTCACCTACTTGGGAAAATGTGGTTGAAGCTCAGATTAATCTCACTGATGCGGTGCGAGGGGACATGATTTTGGACGAACCTAACGGTAAGTCTTACAAACTGATTAAGGATGATGTCACGCTCATTGTTCGACCTCGTGGTTGGCACTTAGAGGAGAAGCATCTGGTCATAGATGGAGATCCGTGCTCGGCGGCACTTTTCGATGCGGGACTTTATTTATTTCATAATGCCGAGGAGCGACTCGCACGAAACACTGGTCCGTATTTCTATTTAGCCAAATTAGAAGGGCATTTAGAGGCGAGGTTATGGAACAGCGTATTTAATTTCAGTCAAGATAATTTAGGTATCGGTCGCGGTTCAATCCGGGCCACGGTCTTGATCGAAACTATTACTGCTGCCTACGAGATGGACGAAATTTTGTTTGAGTTGCGGGAGCATATTTCAGGCTTGAACGCGGGTCGTTGGGATTATATTTTCAGTGTGATTAAGAGATTTAGAAATCGTCGTGAGTATGCTCTTCCAGACAGGGCGCAAATTGGAATGACTGTTCCGTTTATGAGTGCATACACAGATTTACTTGTAAAGACTTGCCACCGGCGCGGAGCTCATGCAATGGGGGGGATGTCTGCATTTATTCCTAGTCGAAGAGATGCGGAGTTAAATGCAGTCGCACTCGCAGCAGTGAAGGCCGATAAAGACAGGGAGTCAAAAAATGGATTTGATGGCACTTGGATAGCGCACCCTGATCTTGAACCAACTGCGCGGGCGTCATTTCAGCATGTATTGGGCGAGAACGATAATCAGAAGGATAGGCAGCGCGATGATGTGTTAGCTGATGCGGCAGCACTCAGCGGAGCAGATCTCACTGAGGGAGATACAACTGAAACGGGAGTTCGGCTCAATATTTCGGTGGCCCTGCAATATATAAATCAGTGGTTAAGTGGCAACGGGGCGGCTGCTATTAATAATCTGATGGAGGACGCTGCAACCGCTGAAATCAGTCGCGCACAGCTTTGGCAGTGGATTATTCATGCTGTGCCGCTCGATGATGGTCGAATTATCACTTCAGATTTGTATTTAGCTCTTCGAGCTGAAGAGCTTGCGATTCTCAATACCGATCAAGATCAGCATTTTGATGACGCGGCGGCAATATTAGACAAATTGGTCCTAAGCGACGAGTTTGTCGATTTTCTTACGATACCAGCCTATCAATACCTCGAGTAGAATTATTGCTGAGTCAACCCTACCAGGTATCAATAAACGGATATTTCTTTTCGGTACGTTCCGGCGGTGTGGGTACACTATTTAGTCCCATGACAAGCCACGATCGCGTGTCTGCTGGATCGATTACGTCATCAATGCCGTATCCTGCACTGGCGTTGACAGCCTTTGCACTTTCGTATGCACGATCTACTCGATCTTGATACTCGGCCAGTCGTTCAGCTGGATCTTCTATTGCTTCCAGCTCCTTGCGATAGCCGAGCTTCACAGAGCCCTCAATTGCCATGCCCGCAAATTCTGCTGTGGGCCATGCGACTGAGAAGAATCCCACAAAGGAGCTAGCACCACACATAGCTTGTACACCTAGTCCGTAGGCCTTGCGAACAACTGTGAGGAACATGGGCGTTGTAAGATTTGCACCGGCATTAAACATACGGACGCAGTGTCTGACCAGTGCGGTGGATTCGACATCTGGGCCTACCATCATTCCTGGGCAATCCATCAAACTTAAAATCGGAATATCAAATGCGTCACATAGCTGAACAAACCGAGCACCCTTGTCAGCTCCATCTGAGTCAATTGCGCCAGCGATATGATGAGGATTATTAGCTATCACCGCCATAGGTTTACCCTCAATCCGCATGAAGGCCGTGATAATACCAATACCGAACTTTTCTCGTATTTCTAGTACTGAATCTTTATCTGCAATTGTGTTTATTATTTCGCGCATGTCATACAGTTGTTTGCGGTTTTCCGGAACGATATGCCTAAGAGGTCGTTGATCTGGAGCCTCCCATTCATCTATCGGACCTTGGAAATACGAGAGGTATTTCTTAGCAACATCTACTGCTTCTTCTTCATCCTTAACTAAAATATCGACCACTCCGTTTGGCACTTGAAATGACATTGGGCCAAGTTCTTCTGGTGTATATACGCCCAGACCGCCACTTTCAACCATTGCTGGCCCACCCATGGCGACTGTAGATCCTTCAGTCGCAATGATTACATCGCAACAGGCCAACAGCGCTGTATTGCCCGCGAAGCACCGCCCATTGGTGATTCCTACAAGTGGAATCCAGCCACTAAGCTGAGAGAATTGTGTGAAAGTATGGGTATCAAACGCTACTCCTGGTCCGATCCGATCATCTCCTGGACGTCCACCCCCACCTTCAGTGAAAAAGACTAGTGGAATTTTAAATCGCTGTGCGAGCTCAAACATACGATCCTGTTTGTAGTGGTTACGTCCACCTTGTGTTCCCGCAAGTACCGTGTAGTCATAGGATATAACCATTGTCCGAGCCTGCTCAGGGGAAAAGTGTTTTCCATTAACTGAGCCGATACCTGATACCAGACCATCTGCCGGAGTATTTTTTCTAAGTTCCTCGCTACTGAAGCGTTGATGTTGTCGGGCTACCACTAATGGTCCATATTCCTTGAATGTGCCGTCATCGACTAATTGAGCGATATTTTCCCGCGGCATTCGATAGCCACGTCCATATCGTTTCGCCACAGCTTCGGGTCGATTCTCGTCGAGCGTAAATGCGTGTCTGGCATAAGCTTCTTCGAGGTCCGGTCTTATGTAATCCAGGTCGATGGCCTCTTCTTCTTCGAAACTCGCTTCGTCCAATTCACCTTCTTCGACAAAAATTAATGGATGACCCTCGACAATGATGTCTCCCGGTTCAACATTGATTTTTTTAACGATTCCGCTTACATCAGCCTTAATTACGTGCTCCATTTTCAT
>Ga0114933_10005595_pt1 | contig 11389 bp, 10 predicted proteins | sample 4SBtaG_FD_89691 | JGI IMG/M metagenome (GOLD analysis project Ga0114933, IMG submission 89691) | Deep subsurface microbial communities from Kolumbo volcano to uncover new lineages of life (NeLLi) - 4SBTROV12_W25 metaG | ecosystem: Environmental > Aquatic > Marine > Volcanic | place: Kolumbo... | reverse complement strand
ATCCTGCCGGCGGCAGCTGACTACGCGGAGCGCGGATACAACACCGGTGCTGCTGGCCGCAACTGGCAAAGTTTTGGACAGAATGTGACGCTTCCAGATAACCTTTCAGATTGGCAGAAAAACATTCTAACCGACCCGCAAACAAGCGGTGGATTAATGTTGAGTTGTGCACCTGAAAGGACAAACGACGTTTTAGAGCTGTTTAGGGTAAATGGTTTCGCAGACGTCACTGTAATCGGAAAAATGGGCGATGGCGCGCCACACGTCACCGTAACTATCTAGGTTTACACCCATAGAATAATGCCCACCAATCGATACTTTGGTTGATTGCGGTCGCGCTAGACGGGAGGCTTTGAAAAAGGGGCTGCACCTTTACGCATAACGTGGCAATCTATCCGAAGGGACAAGATAGTTCTGTGAGGTATTTTAACCTCCGCAGTTTTGGGGCGTTGGCGATTAAGAAGGGGTAGACAGCTCACAACGCTTTGGTTTCGTGCACGCTCGGAATATGAGCCCTACACAGCTATTGCCGAGGTTGCCGATTAGCTTTTCAGAATAAGGCGTCTGCGCGACTTCGAGCTATGCATTGAATTGGAATTCTAACGTTATACGGTGTTTCCGTGTGGAGGCGACCAGTACTGAAACGCACAGGAGAGTAGGCTTTAAGTTCGTTTAGTCGATCCATTCCGAATGGATATGTAATTGGATTGGCTGCAAGTTGCGGCAGCCATGACGAGATAATAGGGTCGCCTAGAAATTGCAGTCGCCAAATTCTTGATGGGTGGAGTTTCGAACGACTACGAAAGATGACTGGTCAGTCGCCTTCTTAGCTTCAAGCGGAAGTGTAATAGGTCCCCTTGCCCTCCTGCGGCATTATCCCTTCGCCTTTGTGTACGATAACGCCAGGAGCTGCTGGGCGTTCGTCTTCTCTAAGCCAAAGCCTAAGAATATGCCGCTTCAATGCCGGGTCTGATGAGTCCTCGAACGCCGTTCGCGTGTGTAAGACACAGCAATTATTTGTAAAGCTTGCCTCACCTGGTTCAATTGTCAGGTTCAAACGGAAGTCTTCACGATTGGCTATGCTCTCAAATGTGTCTAGGGCTTCGATTTCTCGGTCGCTTAGGGATACATGTCCTTCTTCTACCGCTAAATCGATGTAGCCGCGTATGCAAATGACGCTTGGTACACCATCGGTAATTGAGATCGTTGGAATTCGTTCTTCCGTTACGATTGGTTCGCCCGGCGGTTGTTCTCCAAACCGGTGATGGTGGAAGCCGCTGTAAAGCGGTTCGATAAGGTCTGGCCTGGTTGCCAACATTTCGTTGTGGACTGCTAGCGCGCTAGCATATCCGCTTACACCTCCCTTTACCGCTTTTCGCAAGCACAACATGCCTATGTGATCGCAACGATCTGTGTGGAGATTTAATTCTCGGCTGCTGCGGTAGGCCCTTTCGTTCCTATCATTATTCCCAACATTGATCACATCCGCAATTAATTCACCATTGGCGCTCTGTGAGACGGGCCGACCAAAATGGGTGCCTAAACCCAAGAAAAGAAGTCTGAGATCCTCCAGCGTCATCCGATCAGTTGGGAACCCCCGGATCATTAAAAGCCCGCGACCCCGCTGAATTTCTTGTCTCCAGGCCTCTACGTCATCCTTAATTGTGGTCAGTGGAAAAGTTTTTGGGTTCAGCTTGTTATGGCTAATTTCTGTTTTCTTAAAAGCGGCAGTCTCCGCTTCCAAAGCAGCAGCCTGCTGAGATGAGAGGTCTATCGAAAAATCGTCTTTAGACCCAAAATCTGTCGCCTTCCAAGAGGCAGGGTGATCAATCGGCTGCTTTTTCGTGTGAGGCATAGCTAATCATCCGAAAGTATTTGTGCATCAAGGCGTTTAACGCAATTCATAATGGCCAGTAATGAAAGCTAAAACAATCTGAAGCGCGCACTGATTTGATCTGAGATTTTGAGCGGCTATCTTAGCTGCCTTTTATTGTGGCACGCGATGGTGGCTTTTACCGGCATAATTACAGCCTTTGAACCGTTTAGTGGATGCTTTTAACCGAACTCTATTTTGCTCCTATGCACCTGGACTGAGTTTATAAGTTACGAGACCTTGGGCAATATCTCTGTTTTCTGCGTCTGAGACGTTAATTTCGACAAATACTGTCGATCTTCCTCGTCGCTTGACGCGTGCGTCGGCAATCAAATCGGCATTTTGACCAGCGTCGAGAAAGTTGCAAGTCAGTGATATCGTTGTTCCCCACGCATCCTTTCCTAAACCTTTATAAGCCCAAGCTGCAGCGGTTGCGGCGTTGTCGATCAGCGCGGTTATAGCACCGCCGTGGACACGCCCGGCTTCATTTTGTACGGCGCCATTGGTTGGCATACGCACAATACAGCGCCCTTCAGTTGCTTCATCAATGGTCATATGCATCTGTTTGCCGATGCTGCCGCCGACAATTTTTTCGGCACGCGCGCGATATTTTGCTTCCATGTAGACACTCTCTTTTAGATCGAGGCGGATGTATGTCGAAGCATCCAAAAAGGTTGCTAAGCTTCGACTCTCTATATTGCGTTCAAACGTTCCTGCATCTTAGTTTGGTGAAGGTTTATTCAGGACTGGGTGATAGTTGTGGCGACGCAAGAGTTTCTTTTATCGAATGCCGACCAGTTTGTCGGGCAAGAGATAGCGCTGACAGATTGGCTGAATATTGATCAGGATCAGGTTGACCGTTTTGGCGAAGTTACACGTTGGGCGCCCTGGATGCATACCGATCCGGATCGATGTGAGAAAGAAAGCCCCTACGGTGGAACTTTGGTGCACGGGTTCTTCATTATCAGCTTGATCACGTACTTCATGGAAAGTGCGGGCGTGCGGCCGAAAGATGGGGCCTATTCCTTAAATTACGGTATGGATAAAGTCCGTGTTCTGCGACCGATAATCACTGGTGAGGGCGTCCGTGTGCGCGACCGCATCAAACTGATTGGAACGACTGATCGTGGCGAAGGCAAATGTCTTTTGAAAACGGGGCACGAGTTTGAAGTAGAGGGACGGCAGGGCCCCTCCGTTTACGTTGAATATTTGAACTTTTGGTTTCCCAAATCTTTTGACATGACGACGAGCCAATAGGAGTAGATAGCGTGACGGTTGAATTTCACTTCGATTTTGGTAGTCCCAACGCTTATTTCTGTCACAAACTAATACCAGAAATTGAGAAACGTACCGGTGCTACGTTTGAATACATTCCGGTGTTGCTCGGGGGTGTTTTCAAGCTTACCAACAACCAGTCGCCGATGGTCGCTTTCGCCGATATCAAAAATAAGCAGGAATACAATCGGCTTGAAACGCAACGTTTTATCGCAAGACATGGATTAACCACGTTCAATCGTAATCCGCATTTCCCTGTTAACACCATTCAGATTATGCGTGGTGCAGTGGCCGCAAAAATTGACGACTGTTTCGCAGACTATGTCGACGCCGTTTATCATCATATGTGGGAGGATCCCAAAAAGATGGATGAGCCGGACGTTATTCAGGCGGCTCTAGAAGCATCAGGTTTGGATGGGGCAGGGGTGTTAGCCCGCACTCAAGATCAGGAGGTCAAAGACCAGCTTTTAAAAAATACGGAAGCATCTGTCGAACGCGGAACGTTTGGTAGCCCGACATTTTTCGTAGGCGATGAGATTTATTTTGGCAAAGATCGATTGCGAGATGTCGAAGAGACGATCCTGAGAAGGTAAAATGGAAGACGTTTTGAAAGTAGCCAGGGTTGGAAAACAAGCATGAAAACATCGATCTCCATTGGCGCCTATGGCCGCCGCGATATCAAAGATGTAATGGAGTTTGTGATCGAGGCCGAGCGGGTTGGGGTCGATCATGCGTGGTCGGCAGAGGCGTGGGGAACGGATGCGGTGACGACATTAGCCTACCTAGCGGCACGTACCTCCCGCATCAAGCTCGGTACAGGCATCATGCAGATCAGCGCCCGCGTTCCCGCTATGACTGCGATGACCGCACTATCGATGAACCGACTGTGTGATGGCCGTTTTATCCTAGGCCTGGGCGTCAGCGGGCCGCAGGTTGTTGAGGGTCTACAAGGGGTGCCCTATAGGGCACCGTTAACCCGTCTGAAAGAGAATGTTGAGATTATTCGCATGGCGTGCCGCGGTGAAAAGGTCGTCTATGATGGAAAATACCATGTACTGCCGCGGCCAGGCGGGGAGGGGAAAGCGATCAAGGTCGAGCATGCGCCCGCTGAAATTCCGATTTTTTTGGCAACGCTGGGCCCCAAGGCTTTGGAGTATACTGGAGCAGCGGCGGATGGCTGGTTGGGTACGTCCTTTTCACCAGACCATGCAGAGGCTCACCTTTCCTATATACGCGCGGGAGCGGTGTCCGCAGGAAGGTCACTGGATGATATTGAGTTGCACGTTGGCTGCGCGATTGATATCGGGGAAGAAGTTGATGCGCTAATCGAAGCGCGTCGACCCGGAGTTGCTTTCCAGATGGGGGGCATGGGGTCCGCGACGACAAATTTTTATAACGATGCTTTCAAACGCGCGGGCTACAGCGATGCAGCGACTGAAATTCAACGGCTCTGGGTTGCAGGTCGTCGGGACGAGGCGCGCAAAATCGTCCCCGATGAAATGATTACACAATTCGGGGCCATAGGGACGCCAGAGATGGTGCGTGAACGATTTAAAATTTACAAGCAGGTTGGTGTTGATTCCTTGAGCCTACGTTTCGACAATTCCATGAAAACGAAAGCTAAGATTGCGATGCTCGAGCAGGTGATGGACCTACTCAGGGACGCCACTTAAACCTCGGTACTATTTTTTATTAATTCTCCAAGTCAAAGGAACATCCCATGCGCGGTGTTTTGGTCAAGGAATGGACTGAATTCGAGAACCTCACTCTGGAAGACTGCGCGATACCTGACTTACAAGCAGGACAGGTGCGCATTCGAACGCAGGCCGCCGGGGTCAGTTTTGCAACGAGCCTTGTTGTCGCCGGAAAATACCAACGCAAGCCGCCGCTTCCCTTTGTACCTGGTACCGAGATAGCTGGTATCGTAACAGAGATCGCTGAAGGTGTGACGCGGGTCAAGATAGGTGATCGCGTCTGCGCTGTTTTAGATTGGGGTGGTCTGGCCGAAGAAGCTGTTGCACATGAAGTGAATGTGTTCCCGATCCCACAAGGTCTGGAGTTTAGTCGTGCCATCTGTTTTACGAATTCGTACGGCACATCCTATGCGGCACTGTGCTGGCCACACTTGCTGAGGCTAGGCGAGGGGGAAACCTTGCTGGTGCATGGGGCAGCAGGTGGTGTCGGGATGGCGGCTATTGAGATCGCCAAAATTCTTGGTGCCACAGTAATTGCGACGGCCGGTTCAGAGAAAAAGCTTGAAGTTGCAAAAGAACACGGTGCTGACTTCTGTATTAACTATCGCGAGGGAGAGTTTCGCCAGAAGGTACTAAAAATTACTGCCGGCCGCGGCGCGGATGCCATATATGATCCCGTAGGGGGCGATGTTTTTGCTCAATCTCTGCGCTGTATTGCCCCGGAGGGACGGATTATGCCGGTTGGATTTGCAGGTGGAACTATTCAGCAAATTCCGGCCAATATCCTTTTGGTTAAGAACATCACGGTTTGCGGCCTTAACATGGGGTATTATGTCGGATGGAGCCCTGATGACGTTAGGCTCCAATATGGTGATCGTATGTGCGATATGATGGCGCAATTATCCAATTGGTTCGAAGCAGGACATTTGAAACCTGTCATCTCCCAAACGTTCGCTTTGGCTGATTTTCAGAAAGCGATGTCTGACGTTCTCGGGCGTCGTTCGATCGGTCGCGTTGCCTTGGTTATGGATAAAGAGGCAACACGCCTCGGGCACTAAACTAAGGTAGTAACGGCACAGTATGCCGCCATACTGAAAATCGCTGCCTTTTGTGAAAAAAGAGAAGCTGTTTGACGGACGCTAGTATTTTTGATGGTGACATTCGAAAATGCTGGATTTTAGCACAATAGTTTACTGACCATTGTAACGCATGGATCATCATCAGGTGGCGCGCGCAGGGATACCTATCTGCTTTATCGAGAGAGTGGTTACAAAATCATTTTGAGATTCGGTAAAATTTTAACGGAACGTTAATTACGCGAACTTTTTTGGGTAACAAACGGTATATGTATCCTGTTTGTTAAAGCTAATTCGCTAGATTACGTACGATTTGTGTTGCCGCCGATACTGTTAAGACGTTCTTCTCTGTATCCAACGGCATCTCCTGTGACGAAAATTTTGCGATCACGATATCGTTTTGTCTATCAACAAACAGGAACTGCCCGTGCACGCCGAATCCGAATAAAAGGGGAGTTTCGCCGTGCAGAGAATACCATTGGCTTCGGTAGGAGATATCAAGATCCGAAAAATAAGGCGCCATGGTTCCATCTTTCCATGCGGCGGTGCTACCGCCTTGCTCGATATCATCTATCCAGCCTTGTGGTACGATTGACGTCCCGTTCCGTGATCTGCCCTTTGAAACCATATGTCCGACACGCGCAAGATCCCGCGTCGTTGCACACATGCCGCCGGCACAGCGCGGCGCTCCTAACCTGTCCACGGTGATGTAGGCGTTTTCGGTGGCGCCTAATGGTTGCCAAATCAACGTGCTCATCAGTTCCGCATAGCGACATCCTGTCGCTCGCTCTATCACCCAACCCAGCAAATCGTTGTTTGGTGATACGTAGTTAGTCGGTCCGCCATGTTTCCCCGATCGATCCTGTAACTGACCGTAGAAGCTGCGCAGGTCCGTTGCCTTTTCACCGGGTTCCAGCGGGTTCCAGTTGGTCGATTTGCGGTATTCGATGATCGGCCCTGACATTGCCAGATAGTCCTCGTCGAAATCGATGCCAACCCGCATGTCGAGAAGATGGCGCACCGATGCGCCGTGATAGGCAGTGTCCACAATCTCTGGCACGATTTCAGAGATCAATTGCTCAGGGTCAAGTTCCCCGCGTTCGATCAAAATTCCCGCTAACAATCCGAGCATGGACTTGCTGACCGACATCAGGATGTGTGGTGTCCGTTGGGTCATGCCCATCATGTAACCCTCGAAAACAATGTCTCCGCCGCGCAGTATGACGATCCCGTCTGTATGCGTGTGTTCGAGGAAATCGTTAAACGTCATAGAACGGCCGTCGGCGTGGTCAATTTGACAAATGCTTAAATCGACGGGATTAGATGGAAGCTCCATCGTGTCGCCACTTGCCGGTATGTCGGCTGATGGGACGAGTTCACGCACATGTTGGAAGCCCCACTTGTGAAATGGCGGGGTCCGCCAGTTAGCCAGCGTTACTTGGTTTTTGGGCGAAGGTGGAAAGCCATTCATTTGCGTTGATGTACTCATCTACGCCACCGCCGAGGCTGCGCCGGCCTCGTTTACCGTCGGGCCTACCCCGGCTACGGTGGTGCGGTGCATGATCCGCCGATATCGATTGGCTTCGTAGGCGGTTGCCCGATGGAGGACGCAGCGATTGTCCCAGATGACGAAATCGTATTGTTGCCATTTGTGGATATAAACGAACCTAGGCTTGCTTGCTTTGTCGACAAGGTAGCGCAGAAGCTCGCGCCCTTTTTCTACGGGCCAGCCAACGATGTAGGACGCGTGTGAGCCGGTGTAGAAATTTTTGCGGCCGTTCGAGGGGTTTGTGCGCACGACGGCGTGCAATACTGGCGGCACTTCAGAGAGGGTCTCCTTCGGGGCTTGATAACCCTTCACAAGGCTGCGCGAATAGCCGTAATCATGCTCGGCGACCAGGCCGTCGAGTTGCAACTGTTCGCCTGCTGGCATCGCTTCATAGGCACCCCGGCAGGTGGCAAACTGCGTATCTCCACCCGTTGGCGGCACCTCTCGGCCAGAAAGCATCGAGCAATAGGCGGGCACGGGCTTGAAGGAACTGTCCGTATGCCACATCTCGTTTCCGCTATTGGACTTTAAGCGAGGGTGGTTTGGCGGGAAAATTGTGTTTGTTTGGAAATCGACGTTTGTGATGTTTGCAACAGGAACGCCACCATCGCCCTCGCGTTTATAAACGGTGGTTTCAAGCGGCCCCCACTTTGCGCTAAAGGCGGTTTGCGTATCGTCGTCAAAACGCTGATCTCGAAACACGAGTACAGAGTATTCGTCGAGTGCATCTTTAAGTTCATCTACTAACGCACTGCTCACTTGCCCCGTGAGGTTTACGTTGCTCACTTCCGCACCAATATCAGGTGTAAGTTTCTTTATTCCGAGCCCCATGCCAGCTGGCCTTATAAACATTGCGTCTTTGAAGAAGAAGTGAAGCAACAACTCTGCGATGACGCAAGGCGGTGATTAATTTGAAGTTGGTTGGTACGGTACCGGATATTGGTCAGGCGGCAAAAATACCGTCGTTCGCTTCATGAGACGAGGCATCTCTGGGTCGAAGGGTTCGCGTTGGTGGAGCACGCGGCAATTGTCCCAAAGCACAATGTCGCCGCGCCGCCATTTATGCTGAAACACGAACTCAGGTGCGGTCATATGTGCGACGAGTTCGTCCAAGAAAGGCCGGCTTTCCGCCGGCACCATACCTTCGATGCCGTAGGTCTGGAGTGGGTCTAGATACAGGCTTTTGTGGCCGTTGCCAGGTTGCGTGAGGACCATGGGATGGACGACGTCCGGTGTGAGGTCCCGGATCGAGTGCACGTCTGGTTCTTCTGTGATGTCGACGGAATAGATCTCATAGGCGAATTCCCCGCGCATCTCGCTTATCCGGAATTTCAATTCATCCGATAGTGCATCATAGGCAAGTTGCGTATTGGCCCATGCAGTTTTTCCACCATCTTCTGGTACTTCGATCGCGTATAGGATTGACCCGGTATCTGGCTTTGGCTTGTAGCAACTATCTGTATGCCACTTCGCTTCGCTGCTTGCCAGCGCGCCAATATGTTGGCCCGATTCCAGCCGAAGATTGGAGACCAAAACAACTTCTGGATTGGACCGCGATCGGATATCCGTGCGCACATGGATATTGATTTCGCCGAACTGCTTACTGAAGTGAATCTGTTCCGTTTCATCGAGTAATTGGTTGCGTATCAGTATGACTGGATGTTCAATCCATAACGCGTTAATCGCCTTTAATTCTGTTTCGTTTAGGGCTCTTAGGTCGATATCCAGGATCTCGACCCCGAAGCGGGGGTGCAGTGGGCGGGTGTGCAGCTTCACCGTGTTTTCCCTAAGCTAAGTAGCTCCTCGACTGCAGGTTCAACAACGGTGCCCGCAAAGAAATCCTTATTGCGAGCCGTGTGCAGGCGAGCGGTATTACCGAAGGTAAACGCCTCAAATTGCGCTTCGTTCAAGTCACCATCCTCGACAAGCTCGAAGGCCTCTTCTAGGACACCGCGCATGTCTATGACGTCGAAATGACCAATGTCGGAACTGAACATTGGGTTCAATCTTGTCTTTTCATTATAAGCCCAAGCGGCTGTCGGGTCGTCTGCTTCGCAGCCGAAGAAAAAACGATCCTGGAAAAGGGTACGCAGATCGGATGCGCTTGATACACCGGATACTGTGAAATCATCCAAGTCAGTGCCAGTATCGTGCTCTCGTTTATCTAGCGTTTCGGCGGCGTAGAATGGCTTCAGAGTGCTCGGACCTGCAACGATTTCCTCTATCTTATCTTTATAAGCACAGCCCCCATATCGATGCAGCAGGGTTGCCATTTCTTTCAAATCCAAATTCGCCGGGCTTAGGTTGGCACGCATTGCCGCTTCATGCCGCTTTTCCCAATGGCCAATCATGTCCGCTAGAAGATTACAGGCCCAGGCGACGCCGCCTTCTAACATGCCAAACCGCAGGTGGGGAAAGCGCTGCAGTACACCGCCAAAGATCAACGCCTTTGCGAATACGTGGCTAGCACCTGCAAAATGACCGATATGGTTAAATGTAAAGTTGTTTACCGAGGCGCGGCTTTCCCACCCCATGCTACTGGAATGTGCAGTTACCGCGACGTCGGCATCCTGGCAAGCTCGCCAAAAAGGGTCGTAGTTATAGAGGCTTTCCATTGCTAGGCTATCGATGTAATAGCCGCCTGACGCGTAGTAACCGCCCGTTGCGCCGTTACTTGGCATTGTGTCGAGTGGGCGTCGCACATGGTTGGCGATCATTATGGCTTTCATGCCAAGTTGGCCAACCGAGTGGTTTAGTTCTGCGATCGCTTCATCCGGAGAATGCATTGGGATCGTTGCCACCGGCGTCATGCGGTCGGAAAAGGGTGCGAAAAGCTCGGCATTCATTCGGTTTAGCGCTCGGCAGATAGTCGGGCGCAAATCGGGATCCGGGATTGACCCCTGCACGAGGCCCAATGTTGTATATACAACGGCAAAGTCGATCCCGAATTCATCGAGCCGTTCATACATTAAGCCAGGTGCCATGGCGGTGGCCTTGTCCAACGTATTCGCCGGCTCACCCCACCAAGTTGGTCGGCGCAACCGACGCTTTAGCCGTTCTTCCGCGGTCATACCGTACCAAATATCTTCGCGTTTTTTATTTTCTCTAAATTTTTCGACTGCGCCGTTGCCTCCTTCTTGTTGAAGGAAATCGAGAAAAATTGGTACCGGCTCCAGCCAGTGGCCATCCGCGTCGATGACTGGATGGTTTAGCTGCGCGCGAATTTTTGCGGAACGAGTCATTGTGGTCATATCGTCCTCGCTATGGAATATCGGCCAACATCATTCGTGAGCATTTTTCCCCGATCATGATCGAGGGCGCATTCGTATTGCCGGATGTGAGGGTTGGCATAACCGACGCGTCAGCGACCCTTAATCCCTTGATACCATGCACGCGAAGCCGTTCGTCAACCACAGCCATGTTATCGGAGCCCATTTTGCAGGTGCCGACGGGGTGATAGGTCGTCTCTGCGGTTTGTCGCACCCAATCGAGCAACGCTTCGTCGTCTTTTAAGTCAATACCCGGGGCGATCTCTTCATTCACGATTCCTTGTAGCGCGGGGGCGGTCATGACGTTCCGTGCGATTTGCATTGCTTCCAACGTTACGTCCCGATCAAGTTGTGCACTCAGAAAATTGAAGTTGATTGTTGGTGGCGTTGTGGGGTCTGTGGATTTTAGGTGGATGTTGCCTGTGCTCTCCGAGCGGAGAATATGCATGAATGCCGTCACGCCTGACCTATCGGACAGCTTAAAATTCTCAGTCATGAAAAAGGGCACCCAGCCGATCACGGCATTGGGAGCTTCCAGGCCGGGGCGTGTGCGAATGAACGCGCGTAGGGGCGCAGCCGACATGCCGAGCAAACCGCGATCAGTAAACGCGAATTTCAGGGCTTCCCAAACCAGGCGAACTCCGCGGCCTTTT
>Ga0114933_10005593_pt1 | contig 11392 bp, 9 predicted proteins | sample 4SBtaG_FD_89691 | JGI IMG/M metagenome (GOLD analysis project Ga0114933, IMG submission 89691) | Deep subsurface microbial communities from Kolumbo volcano to uncover new lineages of life (NeLLi) - 4SBTROV12_W25 metaG | ecosystem: Environmental > Aquatic > Marine > Volcanic | place: Kolumbo... | reverse complement strand
TCTCCATTAATTATTTTAGATAATGAAAAAATAAATAAACTTTATCCGGGATTACCGGTTGCACCCTTTTGGCAAACAGCTAATAGTAGCATTGCAGGATTATTTCATTTGTTTAATTTAGTTTCTGCAAAAGATAGTTCTTATTCTTCTTTTGATCCTAACGACTATAAAACAATTTTAGATTCAGGCTTAATTGTATTTGGTGCAGCCCCTATTTCAGATTGGAAAAATCCAATGAACATCACCAAGACTGTTAGAGACAATGTGGCTGGAAATGTTCTTTCTGGTGGTGTCGATCTTAAAACAGGAAACATGGCTGGCGTAGTTATGATTGGTGGGCATAATGTTTTAGAAAACGCCCCTCAAGAAAATATAGATTTAGCTTTTGAACAATTTTCTAGAATTCTAGGGAGAGGAAGCACCGTACACAGAGGAATATATAGTGGCAATCAAGACGATCTTACCGTCTATACAGTTATTGGGGGATTAGGAAACCCAGAACAAAAACTTGAAGAATTAAGAAAACTGGGAGATTTAGATTAAACATTTGATATTTCATACAATATAAGTTATTATACAAATATAGGAGAATTATTATGGCAGTTAAAAATAATAAAGAAGTAAAGCCGGGTTGGAAAACTACGGAATTTTGGGTCACAATTACGGTGACTTTATGTTCGCTTTTATGGGGCGCAAATGTGCTCGATCCTGAAGCGGCTGGTACAGCCAATAAAATCTTTGGTTTTGTAGTGGCAGCGCTGAGTGGTCTTGGATATACGGTGTCTAGAGGTTTAGCCAAAAAGGATAGCTGATGCAATGGCTAGTAGCCTTAGTTAAGGCTATCCTAGAATGGGCGACAGCCGAAATTAAGAAAGACACCAAAGCTGGTGATGCCGATTCTACGCCCCAATCCCTAAAGGATAGATGGCGAAGAAAAATAGAAGAACAAGAAAAGAAAGTAAAAAAAGATGAACCACCTAAAGATTCTGATAGCGACAGTTAGTTTATTTTTGGCAGTTGGTTGCGGTAGCACAAGGGTGGTTTTCGTTGATACTCAGTCTAATTTAATTAGGCTTGGTCCCAACGTAGAAGGAAAAATCTATGTCCTCAAAAATGGGGAGTGGATTCTTTCTAAAAACAAGGTAAAGCTTCCGGAGGGCTGGTACGCCGGTGGCTTACCGACTGAGGACTAGACTTCCCCACTGGTTCTCTTGTTTTGCGCACGGGTGTAATTATATTTACATCCGTGTGTTTTTTTTATTTTTTTTTAAAAAACCTTGATGTTGGAGGAGGAATTCACTTATGGAAGAAGAAAAAGATAATAGAACCCCAGAGGAAATTACGGCAGATTTAAAATTAAAAGAAGCTGAAATAGCTTTTAAAATTGCCGAAACCGAAAAAATTCAAGCCGAAGCATCAAAGGCTGTATATGAAGCTCACGAGGCTGAAATTCTATGGAAAGAAACTAAAATGGTTTACGATAGAAGAATGTCTGACGACGAAAACAATCATCTTTACAGATTTGATGGAGATGTTTCAAAAGCTTCAGTTCTTAGATGTATGAAAAAATTAACAGAATGGTCAAGAATCTCTCCGGGGTGTCATATGGAGATCGTTTTTTCTTCTCCGGGTGGTAGCATTATAGATGGTTTTGAGTTGTTTGATTTTATTCAAGAATTAAGAGCCAGAGGCCATAAAATTACCACGGGCTCTCTTGGAATGGCTGCTTCTATGGCAGGAATTCTTTTGATGGCTGGAGACGCTAGATGGATTGGTCATCAAAGTTGGATGATGATTCATAGAGCAGCTTTTGGCGCAATTGGTAAAACTTACGAAGTAGAAGATGAAGTAAGACTTGTTAAAAGAATAGAAGAAAGAATATTAGATATATTTACTTTAAGATCTGAATTAACAAAAAATAAAATAAAAAGAAACTGGGATCGTAAAGACTGGTGGATTGATGCAGATGAATGTTTGAAGTTGGGACTGGTTGACGAAATTAGAGGAATTATGCCGGAGAACAAAAAATGAAAAATTGGATTATAAATCATTTAGCTCATATGGCTTGTATTATTTTAACTTCAGGAATATTCTTGAGTTTTTTATTAGTTCAAGACATTAAACATACTTCTGAAAAATTAATACTACAAAAAGAATATATAGAACTATTAGACACCAATCACAAACAAAGCGAACAAAATTTGCGTTGTATAGAGATGATTAGAGAAAGAGACGCAGCACTAAAAGAAGTGATAGAAAGATATAACCTTTTATTAAGACAACTTAACGGAACTGCGAAATGGGCAACGAATAATGAAAAAGAAAATACTATTGCCACTAGAGGAGAAAAATTCTAAATGGTGGATAGGGTCAAAAAAGGAGGAAATTACTTGGTATACAAAAAAGGGAGATGATATTTATCTGATTCCCGGATCTGAGTTTCCAGAAGTAAAGATTGACTCTAAGACAAAAAAAAGACAAAAAATTCGTTCTAACAAAAGTGAATTAAAACTCATGCTTTTCATTGCAATTGGGTCATTCACTGGCGTAGCCTTGGCTATGTTAGTATTTTATCTAATATCATGAAAAAGTTAATTTTTATTATTTCAATACTTTTGTTGAATCCGGGTTGCGCACTTTTTCATTTAGATAAACTTGAAAACATGCATCAAAAATCCTGTGGGCCAACAGCAATAAGAGACGCTTTAAGCGAAATTCACAAAGGAATAAAATGGAAAAAAAGTCCGTTTGACAGAAATCAAATTTCAAAAGAAATAAGAAACACGGGAGATGTTCGAAGAATATTTTTAGGAAGCTTTAATCACAACGCTTTTGAAATAACTTGGCCTAGTGAAATAGAAAGCTACCTCAATAAACATAATTTAAATTTTAAAAAAATAAATAAAATTCAAGATATTGAAGATTTAAATAAAACAGTAATACTTCTTATAAAAGGGTCTACTCTAAAAGGGGAGTGGCACTGGATTACTTTTCCTACTTATTCTTTAGAATATATACAAAAAGTATTTAAAGATAAAACAGAAATAGTATTGGGATATATAATAGATGAGACCTAAAGATTTATTGTGCTATAATGGATTATTTGTCGAAATCGAACGAAAAGACGATTTCTGGGGCAACGACGTTGTGTATATATATGATGGGCTCAGTGACGCCTCAGAAGACGAAATAAACGCCATTAAAGACTATTTATACAACGAAGGTTTTACTCAAGACAGAAGAACTAGATGTGAAGTTTTAAGGAGCGAAAATTTCGATTAATTTTAAAAAGAAATAAAAAATCCTTAATATTTCATATAGATGAAGTTCGACTTACATAATTTACCTTTTCTTGCTGGTGGACATGATTGGCTTTTGCCAGCAGAAGCACCCGCCGCTTCAGGACTTTGTCCGGGTCTTTATTTTGTTAAACGTTTACCTGAAGATTCAAGTACTACCGTTATAGATTCAACTCAAGGATACAACCCTCAAAATCCCGGTCCAGTAACACCCCCTAATGCAGAATCTAAAAAATATAATAATAAAAATTTTATAGAATGGATTGTATCACAAACAAATCCATGTAAATACATAGAACCTTGTTGTATTCCAGTTTCTCAACAAAAAAGATATCCAGACCAAGATTGCTGTGATGGGTCAGAAGTGGTTGACTATTCTGCTCCAGTTACTGGATCTGTTCTTCTTCAAGATTTTTTAAATCAAACATTTAGATGTTTAAATATGTGTGAAGGTAATTTTAATGCCGATAGATGGAGCGAAAATCAATTTCAAGAATATTGTGCGTCAAGTCCTAATCTATTTGTAAAATCTTATTTAAATACAATTTTTGAAGAACCGTGTCATGACGTTCATACTCAAGATGTTCAAGGTAATATTACTTGGGGGGTTTCGGTACAGAACGCTTCGTACGATGGAAAAGATGGAGTAGTAGATTCCAAAATTTTAAAAAGTCCAGATCACTGGAATTATGTTTATCAAAACCCAAAAGGTACATGTTTACCTTTTAGAACTTGGACGGTCACACAAAGAGAAAAAGAATCCGCTTTGAAAAAATACGGAAATTGGACTCCTCCATGTTTAAAATGCTTAAGCCCTGCAGGAACTAATGTTAGAAATTGCAGTTGGTGCCAAGAACCAGCTTTTACTAATTGGTTGGGTCGAAACATTAACAACTATGGAGTGGGTGGAATTGGTGGAAGATTTTTGTTTAAACCCAGATTCTGGGAAGACGCTTCGCTACTTGGATATTATGGGCCAAAAAGTAATCCTCCGCCTGTTGGTATTAAATACGATGAACAAGACCAGCATTTTGCATGTTTGAATCCAGAACAAACAAGGCATATATATTACGACGATTATCCTGAAATAATGAGATGCTATGTGGATAGTATAAACGAGCAGAGATTACAAAAGTTTGGATATACAGCATCAGATGTTGCATATGGGCCAAGCGAAGTTCCTGTTCAAATAAACGGTCAATGGATTTATACACAAAATGTTCCAGCCATGGTGTTTAGAGGTCAAAGTCAATATGGTCCTGTACAAACTAATGTAAGTTATGTTTGGAAAGGTTTACAAGAAAATTTTTGGCGTCCATTTGAAGCAGGAATTCCAGTTCGTAATGTGAACTACAGTTGGGTTGATGCATATGAATGGGGATATTCTGAAATGTGTTCCCAATATGGATTTTTTAATTTGAATCACTTGTTTACCCCCGGTGTTTGTGCTGGTGGTGATTATGATGGAGGAGGAAATAGTCTAGGAAGAGCTCCAATAGGAGCATATGCGGTAGCAGATCACATTAGAGTGCATGGTCGTTTACCCGATGATGCTCCAGATAAAAAATATACCTGCCGTTATCATCCAAGTTGGAGCGAGTGGCTTGAAGCTAGAGGAGCGCAACGTTTCGGTTTAGATCCTACAACGGTTGCAAAAGATGGAGTAGGGAATATAAATAGATTTTGCACCTTTGGTCCAGAAATGTCAACAGAATCAGACAATAGTGTTATCTTTGGTGGTTGGACAGATATATGCAAATCCGAATGGGAAAAAGCAGAGGCATTTAGAGATACATGGGGGTGTGAAGACGAACTTGGTAATCCAAGAGGATTGGGTTACTTTTTTGATAATTGGGAATGCGTAGCTAATATTTTAGAACCTTTTCCAGTTAATAAACAATCACCAACTCAAAGTGTTTTAACAAAATTTCCCGTTAATTTATGTGGACCATGTAATGGATGGTCAGAAACAACGATAAGTTTTTCAAAAGCTAAAGGATTATATTTTGTTCCTATGCCTCCAACGGGAATTTATTACGAAAATGGCTGTCCTAACTATACAGAAGATTTTGATAACTACAGATTAAGATATGAAACTAAAATACTTGAACTTTTTCCGATGCCAGAATTTCCAAGAAACACAAACACAAGAGAATGTGACGATCCAACATTTTTAGGAGACATTTTTAATCAAAAAAATTGGGCGTTAAGAGACGTTGAAACTAGAACAGAAGTAAAAATGATTTATTCCGGAAATTTATCGGATATAATTAGCGATCACGGAACAGGAGTATTTTGGACAGGAATGAAAATAACTGATCAAGAAAATATAAACGGTAGAGTTGGATTAGGTTGGAATTGCGAAATGCCAGATTTTTATGAACTTAAAGATAAATGTAATATATTAGATAGTATACCTCAAGGCGCAGACTTTTATCAAATTACTAATTCTCCATGCTTAGAAGGTACAAACGGTGGAAAAAATACAATTTTACATAGGGGAAAAACTAGACTTGGACCATTTCTTGCAGATTCAAAAATTGTAGTAGATTACTATAAAGGAAACAATTATGTTGCTCAATCAAACTTTATGTCTGTAAAAGACGAGTTTATGGTGATAATGCCACCCCCCGTAAAGAAAACTTTTATACCTCATAGAGTACAAAGTTTTCATGGAATGGGTCACGTATTTACTCATGTGTCAGCAAGAAGAAGAACCGTAATAAGTTCCCAGCAAAGAGAACCGTACTGGTTTATGAAATTTATGGGAGAATATCATTGCATTTATGATGAGTTATATAACGGAGCAAGAATAGCTGATTTATATTATCAATACGATGACAAGCAATGGGAATTTAATTATGGTTTATGTAACATTTTAACTGGACCATCAACTTAAAAAAACTTAATATATTATTGTAACATGCCTATAAGATCTGGAGTAAGTTGGCCAAATATCCACGGACATTATCATACCAATCATGTCTTTTCGAGATATAAAGGGCATGATATTACTAATGTTGAGATAGAACAACAAAAGGATAGGTATTGGACTTGGATATATAGCACGTTTGGAAAAGATTGGGATAACACAACGGGCCTTGGGCCAAGAGATGGAGTAGAAGACTCTTCTACAACTTATTGGTTTCCTCAAGGTTGGTATCTACAAAATCAAGGTGGAGGACTTTTTTATGAACAAGGCAGAATTGGTGGTCCACATAATTATTGGCCAGAACAGTGGCTTGCAGATACAGAAATAGAAGATGTAACCAAAATGGAAGGGTTTAAATTTACGCCCAATATTGAAGGAGGAGGAGACAACGATGAAAGAATATGGGGGTTACCCAAAGGATGTAAAATAAATCTAAATTGTAAAGAATGGGCTCAAGGCGGCGAGCCTTGGATGAGTACAAGTAATATCAATGGCACCATTCATACTCATTATTTTATTGGTCATGAAAATCCACAAACTTTCTATGGATTAAACTGCACTTATCTAACTAGTGGAGACAACACCGTTGGAGATATTGTTACAGAAGGACAAGCTCAAGGAAACCCAATTTTATCTCACACGGGTACACAAGAGATAGCTGACGAATTAATAATCGATTGTTCTCCCGGAAGGGTAAACAATACGCTTCAACCCTTTGAAGATGAATGGCAACAAAAAGGTGTAGATAACTTATTTAACATGAAAGATTATGGCTCTCTTGGTCATAATTCTTTCTATTTAAATTTAACCTTTTATCCAAGAGTTGATCCTCATGGTACTTATTCTGGAATTTATCAAAAAATAAATGACGAAGATCCAAACGGAGATTTTTTTGAACCCGAATTAGTCAAGAAATATGTATTTAGACACATAAACGCACTCGAAGGCACTTCAACACAATATGCTTGGATACCACAGCTTTCAAAAGTTACTGGATTTATAGGCGGCTATCTTTGGCACACAATCAAACAGTTAAGTAATACAGGAACACATCCAAAAGATGGTTCAAATAATTTTCATATTAGACACTCTTACAGAGATATAGGATTAACTCACAATCCAATTGACATAAGCGATTCTGAAGTCGGAAAAGATGGTATTGGAAGATTTTTTAATTTTACAGGAGAAGAAGCTAAAGTATGTTTAGCGCCCGGAGCAAATTTAATAACAAAAGAACAGCACGCGAGCGGACTAGTTTATACTGGACACAATATAGATTATACTGGTGGCGTAAATTATGATTGGAGCAGACAAGATTTTGCTTCGGGCAATTTTGCTAATTATTTAGATAATATTGTTAATTATGGGGCTCCAGAAGGAATGCTGGCCCCATCCACAGGAATAGTAAATCAAATAGCTAGACTCTTTGAGAGAAAAGAACCGTTAGATTTATATAGTGGCCAAGAAAACTGGAACATTTGTCAAGACCCACTAACTTCCAGACCAGCAATGGCAAAAATTACTTGGAAACCCACTCATAGAGGTAGTGCTCATGCAGCCCTATTCATAGAACCAGCTAATTACGAGAATGGAAGTTGGGATTTTGATTATTCGGGTTTTCAAATAGGAGACGGAATAGTTGGAGTACATAGTGGAAGGCTTGATGCAGATTTTTCTAGAGATTCAAATGCAGGTTCAAATCATGGATCTACAACCAAGTATATAAACCAGCCATTTATGAAGGCTATAAGAGCAGGAAATGGTGTGACCCAATACTATGATATAGCCGCACCTTCTTTGGGTCCAGCTTTAACAGACGGATTTCATCCAATAAGCCATTTTTATCATCACGACTTTGGACTCAATTCAGAAAATGTCTTTAAAGATGTATATAAGTACACACCCACATTAAGTTGGTACTTAGCAGAAACGGGAAGCTTTATACGGTTATATGATTATGTTTCCAGCAACCCTTTTCCACAAAATCTATACATGGATCATTGGATACCAGCACCATTCCAAAACAGTATTATGGATGGTACCGATGGAACGAGTACCAATTTTGACACAGAGCACAACTCTGTTTGTTACCACACTTACATTCCAATAGAAGCTGGATTTCAATACGTAGATAGACCTTTGGAAAGATCTCCTCAAAACAATGTTAGACAAGGAGTTCCAATAAAAGCTTGTGGGCACAGATTTATGTCTGGAATAAGAACTGTTGGAGTTATTGGAGACGAAGAGCAATCAGGCCAAGTGTTACCTTATACAAGAAACAGAAGAACTGTTCCGAGTGGTGGAGTTAGTTTAATAACAACAAACGAATTTGTGTCAACGAGTTCCTCCTCTACAAACATTGCAGCATTGCCTAATTTTTCGTCACCTTCTTCTGATCAATTTTTTGTTGAAACAGGACAAATAGTTCCTCCAAAATTTGAATTAACTTTGCCTTGGGGAGACCTTTATAGTTTTAACATTACGGGTTGGGCCAATTACTGTTTTCCACAAGATAAAACTAAACCTGTGCAATTTATTACGGGATTCCCATTTAATTGTAACAAAACAGAGGTTGTTAAACCGAGAATAAAAAAATGGTTTTGCCCAACAGACAAAACAAGCATATCCAACGCGAAGGCTTCCGAAACGCAAGAAATAAATTTTTCATCTAGCTCCATTGGCGGAGAGAAAAATAATTTTATGGACAACGCGTGCATTATGGAGCCCCCAATTTATAGATATGATATAAACATAGTAAATGGAACTTGGGCATATATTGATGGATCAAAAAGTTCTCCCGGTCCTTGGTTAACTTTTTATAATATTCATGGTAAAGATATACAATACTTAACCCCAAATACGCATACCTCAGATTTTGATGCTGGAATTGGTATAGGACAGCTTGGAGAAGGCTTTTACGAAGGTAAGTATGAACTTTATTGTGGTGACATTATAGGTCAAATTAATTATTTGGGAAAAATAAATGACGGTTTCGGATTTGGAACTCATACAGAAACTAATATGTACGAGGGCGCAAGTTACTACAATTACCATCGGGATGGTTGGGTTTACCCCGGAGATGGAGGATACGACGTTGTAACAGTTTGGACAACCGGAACTCAAACTCACGATTCCAACCAATCGTGTTCGGCAGGTAATTCGTACGATGCAACCTTAACAAATATACATCGTCACGACATGCCAAGCATACCGGGTAATGACCAAGCATTGTATGGTCCTAACTTTGCGCAAACAAATTTAATGACTGAGGCTTCAAGAAAAATACTTGACCTAAAAGGATATAAAGACACCAAAAAAGAATTACCCGAAAACGAACAACCCGGAACAGATCCGGGCGAAGAACCAGTTAGAAAAAGATATCCTTATGATTTTCTTAGAGAAACTCCACAACCTGCACCAGAAGACAAAGAAACTAAAGTTATAAATATACAAATAGAACAACCAAATAGAGGAATGGTTCATTTTGATAATTCTAAAGGATTTTTTGGGGCAGGAGAAAATGATAAAGGTTGGGGTATGGATGTTTGGCTTAATGATCTAAAAAGTTTATGGGAGATAGAATGGTATGGAAGCTGTTCAGACACTTATCACAAAATGTCGGTTCCAGCCTGCTTTACATTTTATAGAGAATGGAGAATTGAACCAAAAGATAGATGTCACGGAGCACAAACTTTTACTATGCCATTCTATTACAAATACGTAGAACACTCACATATAAGTTGGAGTGAACCCGAAGAATATGATACGGGCGAGGGGTGTGAGAAAGTTGGCGGATACGAAGTTAGAAATATAAAATCGTTACATGGAGATGATGACAATACATACTATGATGGTGATGACGTAAGAGCAGAAGACTATCTCCACACACAAGCGCATTACATTACTCAAGCTTGGTGTCCAATTGTATTTCACCCAACCACTGGTGTTGTTGACCGACTAGTATCTAGCCAACCCGGCTTCTACGGATCGTCATACGAAGCGGCAACAGAGCCCTATCCCATATACGACGATTCTTTTAGTGATTATGTATATGAAACTCCAAATACTCAAATGCCATTTCCAAAAAGGTTAACCCGCGAAGAATTCGGATTATTAGGTTATTATGGAACACACGAGAGAGAAGAAGAATATGCAGTAATTGGAAATAGATATTATCAAGAATTTCCAGTTATTTTAGAATTTTGGAATTATGGAGATTTTTATCCCGATAATTGTGGATGTCAACATTGGGATGGAACGGATGGAGAAGGACCGGGGTACAATAATGTGGGAAGAGGGTATGCCACTCAAGTGGTTCACCCATGGGATGGAGAAGGAACTGCGAAGGGTTGTTGGAGAGTTTTTCAAGATCAAGAATGGGCACGTTACTCAGAGTTAACTAGCGAACAGGCTGATCCTTACGGATTTGTAAATCCAATTAAGCATGAACAGGGGCCTTGGATTTCAGGACCGGGTATATTTTCAAAATTAACAAAAGATGGTCACACGTATGATTCTTTTGATGGACAATCCAATAATTTTTGTTTACGTTTAGTTCCGGGATTAACATACGAAGTTGTAGAAACGTCGTATGTTATTGTAACTCCAGCATATCATAATTCTGGTGACGCTGGTTGGAACGTTGGCAAATACGGTAGTAATCTAATTGATGAAGCATACAAAACGAGAACTGGATATTTTTCAACTAATGCAAGTAAATTTTTAAGCAATCAAAAATATGTAGATGATTCTCTTGGGGTTGAATCTCATAATGTTGGATTAGAAAGAATATATCAAACTAAAGAAAATAATCCCCCACACCAATCAGGATACTGTCAATATCAAGAAACTTTAGATGAAAATGTTTGTACATTTAATGTAAGAAGCAAAAATCCTTCTCCTTTTGAGGATAGAAAAAGATATATACAACCCCCGACAGGAAGTTTTAACTGTGATGCAGGAGAAGATAAAAGCCAACATATACTTTTGCCATGCTTTGATACAATAATAACTAGTTACAATAATTGCGAAGCGAAGACTTATAAAGGAATGGATTATAATTTGTGTTCTGCTGAATATACACCATGTAAAACTGTGCTGAATGCGGGGTTAATTTCTGACATGATGCCTTATATTGAAAGACAGCACAACCTAGAAGGAT
>Ga0114933_10005592_pt1 | contig 11394 bp, 7 predicted proteins | sample 4SBtaG_FD_89691 | JGI IMG/M metagenome (GOLD analysis project Ga0114933, IMG submission 89691) | Deep subsurface microbial communities from Kolumbo volcano to uncover new lineages of life (NeLLi) - 4SBTROV12_W25 metaG | ecosystem: Environmental > Aquatic > Marine > Volcanic | place: Kolumbo... | reverse complement strand
CTCGCCCAGGAAATCGTAGGACATCAGCAACACAGCACAGCACAACAAGAATCCAACCGAGCTAAGCAGGCGGAGATTGAAGCGCTGCATGTGGAGCTAACTGCCCGGAATAGTGAGCTTGACCAATTGCAAAACAACAAGCAGGTGTTGGCCGATGAGAATGAGAAATTTAAACAAACGATATCGACGCTCGAACAAGAGGTGCGTGATCATCGTCGCCACGTAGGTGTGATGCAAGAGAAACTGCATGATAAAGAAAATGCAGTTGCCCAACTTTTAGAAAAGACTGATGCGCTTACCAAGGAGCAAGCCCTTAGATTCGACGAGTTGGCCGAATTGACTCGTAACCTTATGACCTTGGAGCAATCAAACGAAAATTTGAATGACGAGTTGTGCAGATTGGGTGAGATAAACCACTCTGGTTTAGGAGAAAAATCAGCTCTGAATCAGAAATTAGAGGCGCGCTTCTGGGAGCTGGCGGATATAACACGCATATTGATGCAGCATGAAACGATGCTTGGTCAGAAAAGTCAGCAATTGTTTGTTTTGCAAAAGCTGGCTAAAGGTTGGCTGAAAGATGCTGTATGGAAGCATCGCATCCAACATCCATTTGGTAAGGCGGATAAGTATCGGCAACAAAGAGAGCGGATTCTACTTTCCGGGTTGTTTGACGCAGAGTGGTACTTAAAAAAGTATCCGGATGTGGTCAAATCAGGGAAAGACCCGGTAGTGCATTACTTACGCTATGGTGCAGCTGAGAATCGTGACCCAAGTCCTGTATTCAGCACCTACAACTATAGATCTGCCAACAGTAAGGCGTTGGATGAGGGAATAAATCCGTTATTACACTTTATAGACACCGAGGCGCAAAAAGTTTTTGCGGATAAATAACTATGGACAATCTCCAAATTATCAACACGATTTGCCAGTCGGGACTTTTCGATACAGACTGGTATTTGAAAGAGTACCAAGATGTTGTGATCCTGAGTATGGATCCCGTTGAGCATTATGTGCGATACGGTGAACGACTGGGCCGACAGCCTTCACCTGATTTTAATCCGAAATATTATTGTGAGACGAATAAGGACGTTGCTGAGCATAAAATTAGCCCCTTCTATCACTACATAGTGCAAGGTAAAATTGAGGGCAGGTTGCCTTGTGGAGTAGACAGCGCGACTAATAATAAAGTTCTTGAGACAGTTGGCCGGGTTGACTACATACCCAAACTGAATGCTGCACCACTGACTAATCTTCCCGTCCGGCTACTTGCCTTCTATCTACCCCAATTCCATCCGATTGCCGAGAATAATGAGTGGTGGGGTGACGGATTTACAGAGTGGAATAACGTCAAACCAGCGCAACCCCAATTCGTTGGACATTATCAACCGCATATTCCCGGCGAATTGGGTTACTACAGCCTTTTGGACTCAGAGACGCAGCGCAAACAGATAGAGCTGGCAAAACTCTATGGGTTGGGAGGTTTTTGTTTTTACTTCTACTGGTTCGGTGGGAAACGCCTGCTAGAAACACCGACTGAAAATTACTTGAACAATCCAAGCTTGGATTTTCCATTCTGCCTATGCTGGGCGAACGAGAACTGGAGCCGTAGGTGGGATGGTTTGGAAAGTGAAATTCTCATTGCGCAACAACATTCTCCTGAGGACGATTTGGGATTCATACAGCACGTTGCAAAATATATGCGTGACAAACGTTACATTCGCATAAATGGCAAGCCCTTGCTCCTCGTGTATCGCCCTAGCTTGCTTCCCAATGCAAAAGAAACTGCACAGCGCTGGCGAAAATGGTGTCGCGAAAATGGTCTGGGCGAAATCTATCTGGCCTACACACAATCATTCGAGGCAGTGGATCCATCTCTTTATGATTTTGATGCTGCCATCGAATTTCCGCCAAACAACTCTGCGCCGCCGAACATCACTGGCAGTGTCGCACCTTTAGGTAGTGAGAGCGATTGCACTGTTTATGACTGGAGTATATTTGTAGAGCGAAGCAAAATATATCAGCGCCCGAACTACACATTGCATAGGAGTGTGTGTCCAGCATGGGACAACACAGCGCGCAGAAAGAATAACGCCACCGTATTCCTCAACAGCAAGCCACCGCTTTATCAGTGCTGGCTAGAAAATGCCATCGAGGACACTGTACAGCACATGGAGATACCCGACGAAAGGCTGATTTTCGTCAACGCTTGGAACGAATGGGCCGAAGGGGCGCATCTCGAACCCGATGCCAAATATGGCTATGCCTATCTACAAGCGACACGTGATGCGCTGGATCAATCAAATCGCCATGCTCGAAATGGTGCTGCATTGATTGTGACGCATGATTGTCATCCGCATGGCGCGCAATTCCTGGTTCTTGAAACAGCAAAAAAATTAAAAGAGAATGGAATCGCAGTTTCCATTCTTGCATTGGATGGCGGTCGCTTAATAAATGATTTCAACCAAGTAGGGCGCGTTTTGAATGCGCAAGAAGAGAGTAAATCGGCAGTAAAGGAATTTCTCGTCGATCTTCGCGCACAGGGTGTGGAAGATGCCATCACCAGCACAGTGGTAAGCGGACGCATTGTTCCGGCGCTGAAAGAAGCAGGATTCACGGTGTTGAGTTTGATACATGAATTACCTGGCGTGATACGCAGCATGAAGCAAGAGGTTAACGCGGAAAATATCGCAAGATATTCTGACAAAATAGTCTTTCCGGCAGAGTTGGTGCGCGAAAAATTTGAGACCATCACTCCGGTCGCATCCGAAAAAATCATCATCAGGCCGCAGGGGCTGCTTCGTCGCAATCCTTACAAAAAGAAAAAAGCGGATGCTTACCTCGAGATATGTAAAAAGCATAATCTTCCCAAGGATTGCCAAATAGTGCTGAATATCGGCTATGTTGATTCTCGCAAAGGAGCCGATCTCTTTGTCGAAATGGCGGAACAGATATTGAAGGAAAGGCCCAACACAGTATTTATTTGGGTCGGACACTTCGAAGCGCAAATGGAAAAAATTGTTGCTGACAGGATCAAGGCACAGAATCACCTAGAGCGTATTCTATTTGTTGGTTTCGACAAAGAACCTATGGCATATTACGCTGCCGCATCGGTGTATGCCCTCACTTCACGTGAAGACCCTTTTCCCAATGTCGTGTTGGAAGCGGCAGAAGTGAACGTCCCAATCGTCGCTTTCGAAGGTGCATCGGGCGCGAATGACTTTGTGGTTGAGCAGGGTGGGGAACTGGCAGCATATGAGAATACGGATGACTTCGCGCTAAAAGTAATTGAATTGCTTTCCGGGCCTCAGAGAACGAACTACACAAATGTCGCCTCATTAAAACAGTATGCGCTAGACCTAATGCACCATCTAAATGGCTTCCAGCGTGTATCGGTTGTCGTGCCTAATTACAACTACGAAAAGCTCATCACCGAAAGATTGGAAAGCATCCGTCAACAGAACTATCCGGTGTATGAGCTCATCGTGCTGGATGATGCCTCTAGTGACAATAGTGCGAATGTCATTCAGGGATATTTGGACAACACCGGATACGAAGGCCAGTTGATCGTCAATGAAAGCAACTCTGGCTCTGTCTTCCGTCAGTGGAAGAAAGGTACAGCGCTATGCAAAGGCGACTTGCTTTGGATCGCTGAGGCAGATGATTTGGCTGAGGAAGAATTTTTGAGCGAGCTAGTGAAGGGGTTCACGGATTCTAATTTATCCCTAGCCTTCAGCCAATCAAAACAGATCGACGAAAATGGTGTCGTGCTGGCTGAAAGCTATCTCGACTACACAAAAGACGTTGCCGACTATTGGCAGAGCGACTACGTCCATAATGGCTTGGAAGAAATAAGCAATGCCTTGTGCATTAAGAACACCATACCCAATGTAAGCGCAGTCGTATTCCGTCGCAGCTCATTGGAGCAGGCGCTGGAGGAGATTGGAGATCAGCTATTCGAGTATCGAGTGGCGGGAGACTGGATCGTCTACATGCAGGTGCTGAAGAAGGGCGACATTTTTTATAAAGCTCGTTCATTGAACCAACATAGGCGTCATAGCAACAGCGTTACCAAATCTACTCAGAAAGAAAGTCACTTTACTGAAGTGTGTATGGCGCAGGCATTAGCGAGTGAGCTTGCTGCACCCACAGAGAAATCCAAGGGCCAAGCATTGGCATATATCAATTTCCTGCGAGATTACTTCGGAATTGAAGCCGGAGGCGGTAAGTTTGCCGCATGATGATTTTTGTAAAATAGGCGAACGTTTTATATAAAAGGATTGGTTGTGAAAGTCGAAGTGTAATCTCGTATATCTATATGATAACCTCGCTACACCAATTATCGAAACTATTTCGGCGAATGATCAAACGTACTCCGGTGTTTGGAAATTCTTAATCTTTCGATTGGGTATGGAGCTTGTATATTTACAGTATAAAGTCCAGTATTGTTGAGAGTGATTTCCGGTAAAAAATTGGGTTGATGAATGAGAAAAGCATATTTCCATATTGGGTTTGGCAAAACAGGTAGCTCGTCATTGCAGGCTTATTTATCAGCAAACCCGATTCACTTAACAGCGAACAACGAGAAATTGCTTTACTGTAGTTTTCAACGAGACGGCACTATTCTTCACGGGGATAAAATTGCTGCGTGTGCACAACAATCACCACTTAAATATGAAGCCTCATTTCCAGATGCAGCGGAATGGCAGGATGCATCTTTGGCAAGAAAGGAATTGGATAGGATTTTTGAGCAAGGGTACACGCCAATATTTTCTCAAGAGGACTGGGGGCGCAGAGCTGGTCACTTTAAAGATTCAAAATTGTTCGACCAATTAAATATTGATGTCCACGCTGTAGTATATGTGCGGCCGCAAGTAGACTGGTTCAATTCCGCATGGTGGCAATGGTTTGCTTGGTCTGAGAAATTCAGCTCGCCTGAAGATGTTATCAAGGCGTGGGGTTATAAATTTATGCAGTGGGGTAACCAAATCACTCCATGGAAAAGGCTCTCGCGAGTCAAGGGGGTTACGGTCCGCTTGCAGGTATCAGACATCGTGAAAGACTTTTTGGAGCTAATGGGGGGTGAGGCAAGGGAGAAGGAGTACATTGTAGAAAGGAACAACATTAGTCTAAGTCCGATCCTGATTAAGTTGCTTAAAAGGTATCCAATCTTGAGGAGTGCGCACAGTGCTGATGTAGATAGCATTCTTTCTCGGTATCTTCAGTTTGAAGGCAGACCGCCATGGGTTCTTAATTCACAATTGATTACAGATATACTGGATGCAACGCGTGAGGACAATATCTTACTGATGGCTATGTTGGATCCGTCTTCTAGGGAGTTGATGCAGAATGATCCAAGATGGTGGGATGCGGACTGCTTTGTAAACAACCGCGTTTGGAAAGAAGCGGATTATCGGCTAAGCGAGAACGAGCTATTAGCGGTAACAGGAAAGGTGTTGCCGGCGTTAATTGACTTGGGAAGAAAGCAAACATCATCTTGATGGTAATTGGATACGTACTCGATGGTGAGTTGATTTAAGTAAATCAGCTCACTTCAGTAATACTTACTAGTAATACATATGTAAATATACGATATGAGCCAACAATTACAGGAATTCAAGCACAAAGGCTGGTGCCCTATCTGTGAAAAAGAAGTCACGTTCACTGCTAAGCACAAATGGTTTCGCGATCACTTGCTGTGCTCTGGCTGCGGCTCTATTCCGCGTGAGCGAGCATTATTTAAAGTCATCAATGATTACTATCCAAATTATCGTGATCTCGTAATACACGAAACTTCCCCTGGCGGGCGAGGTGCTAGCATCAAACTTGGAAAAGAATGCGCTCACTACACCTCATCTCAATATTTTCCTAGCATTCAATCTGGTGCTATCCATCCAAGTGGTTACCGTTGTGAAAATCTTGAGTGTCTAAGCTTCCCTGACAACTTCTTTGATGTATTTGTTTCACAGGATGTGATGGAGCACATCTTTGATCCAGAAAAGGCGTTCAAAGAAATTGCGCGTGTTCTTAAGCCTGGCGGTGCTCACATATTCACCGTGCCCATCATTAATAAAGCCAAGAAGACTGAAAGGTGGGCAACAATGGGTGCTGATGGTGAGATCACCTATCATCATGAGGCTGAATATCACGGTAATCCGGTAGATGCTAAAGGGGCTTTGGTGACGATGCATTGGGGTTACGACATTGCCTCATTCATCCAAGAGGCCGCAAAAACCCCGACTGTCATCATTCAGATCGATGATATCGATATGGGGATACGAGCTGAATTTATAGATGTATTGGTAAGCATTAAGCAGCAATGAGTCCAAGGGTAGATAAATGAGAGCGCTCGTTATCGGTGGCAATGGTTTCATCGGTTCACATCTGGTCGATACTTTGCTGCGTGCGGGTCATAAGGTGCGAGTATTTGACCGTTGTCCAGAGTCATTTCGCGCGCCACTACGCGAAGTCGATTACCGGTTGCATGATTTTCAAGATGTCGCAGCTTTGGCTGAATCGTTGGAGGGGGTGGAGATCGTTTTCCATCTGCTCAGCACCACCGTTCCATCTACTTCTAATCTTGATCCAGTTGCAGATATCCAAAGTAATTTGGTTGGTACGGTGAGGCTTCTGCAATTGATGCAACAAAAGGGGATTGGTAGGATTGTCTACCTGTCATCTGGGGGGACTGTTTATGGTATCCCTGAGGTCATCCCTATTCCGGAGAGCCACCCTCTGCAGCCGATTTGTTCATATGGTGTGGTGAAGGTGGCAATTGAAAATTATCTTTTGATGTTCCAAAAGCTTTATGGGTTGCGCCCTGTCATATTGCGGCCATCAAATCCCTATGGTGAGCGGCAGGGGCATGGGGGTGTGCAGGGTGTTGTGGGCACATTTCTTCGTAAGGTCAAGGCTAGTGAAGCTATTGAGGTATGGGGTGATGGGTCAGTAGTAAGAGACTTTATCCATGTTTCTGATCTGGCGGCATTATGTCTGCAGGTGGCAGAGCACAATGCATGCGGGACATTCAATGTGGGGAGTGGGATTGGGCATTCTATCTTGGATATATTAAGTGCTATTGAGCGAGTGATTGGAGAGAAGCTCAACCCGGTGTTTAAACCTGCTCGTAGTTATGATGTGTCCAGAGTGATACTGGATATTACACAGGGGACCAATACGTTTGACTGGAAGCCAAGCGTTGATTTAGAAGATGGCGTGGCTCGTACTTGGCGATGGATGAATGAATCTCATCAATAAAAGATAAATTTCGCTGCCCAGAAGGCGAATTTACGAGCGTAGTTTGTACACCACTAAATAGTTTTGATACCTATAGGGGTAGCTTTATGCATGCATCCTCACTCGAAAATATGCGTCGCTGCTATCAGCGATATGTGCAATCAGGACATTTGCTTGAGCGTGATTCACTAGTGGTGCTTGATGTCGGTGGGGCAAATGTGAATGGTGGATATGGCGAAATATTTTCCGACTCCCGGTTTCATTACCTAGCAGCTGATCTTGCGGCTGGTAATGGCGTCGACATCGTACTTGAGGATCCTTACCGTCTGCCGCTAGATGATAGATCGGTTGATATAGTTCTGTCCGGGCAGATGCTTGAGCATTGCGAATTCTTCTGGTTGGCTTTTGCCGAAATGATGCGAGTGCTGAAGCCAGACGGCTTCCTTTTTCTGATCGCACCATCTGGCGGACCTATTCACAGATACCCGGTTGATTGTTACCGTTTTTACCCGGATGCTTATCGAGCATTGGCGAAATACGCCAATTGCCGCTTGGTTGAGGTATGGCAGGACGAGCGAGGGCCGTGGAATGACCTGGTTGGGGTATTTGCCAAGCATACGTTGCCAGTGAGCAAGGCCAGAAAAGAAACACAAAGTACTTCCGCACCTTTCGATCCCATCCATTCTCCATCCGCTACAGCCGAAGAGGAGGCGACACAAGGATCGGTAAACTATCTGGAGGTGTTGACCACCATTCATAAAACATTGGCACCATCGCTTTATCTGGAAATTGGTGTCCGCAATGGTCACAGTATGAAATTGGCTCAGGGCCTTGCCGTCGGCGTTGATCCAGCACCGAATATCAACACGGATCTGGCAGAGGATATAACCAGAATTTTTACTATGACCAGTGACGATTATTTTGCTGATATGAGCGAGCATCCTCTGCCGCAGGCACCAGAATTGGTATTTATTGATGGCATGCATTTGTTCGAATATGCTTTGCGAGATTTCATGAATATCGAAAGACTTTCCAAGCCAGAGACGCTGGTGTTGATTGACGATATTTACCCATCACATCCTGCTCAAGCTGAGCGCAACAGGCGCACCAGAGTCTGGACAGGTGATATCTGGAAATTGCATCGTTGCCTTGCAGAGGAACGACCGGACTTGTTCCTTATTCCGCTTGATACTGCCCCCACAGGATTGCTCTTGGTGGCCGGTCTTGAACCTGGCAATCGCGTGTTGTGGGATCGCTATAATCCTATAGTGCGAAAATATCTTACGGATATGGAGCCCACACCTGAGGTATTGTCGCGTGAAACAGCCGTTTTGCCTTCAAGCCAGCTAGTGATAAAAATCCTCGAAATACTCAAGCAATGTCGCGAGGCATCCAGAGCGGAAATTCTTGACAGGTTGCGCGCTGAATTTGCTACAGAAAATACGCGATGAGCTCCGTCAAGCTATCCGTTATTGTGATCTGTTTCAACATGGCGCGCGAGCTACCTCGTACTATCCGTTCGCTTTCTTTGCCCATGCAACACGACATCTCTGAAGATGATTACGAAATTATTATTGTGGACAACGGCTCCACTGAATTATTTGATCATGAACAGTGTCTGAATCTCGGCAATAACATCAGCTTTCATCGCATGGACCATCCTAGGCAGTCCCCGGTTCCGGCGATAAATTTCGGACTGTCGCTCGCACGCGGCGATTTGATTGGTGTGATGATTGATGGTGCCCGCATGGCTTCACCACGGCTGCTGAAAACCGCGCTTGAGGCAGCGCGATTACATCAGCGGCCTGTTATCGGCACACTGGCATTTCATCTGGGACCGGAGGTGCAAATGCGCAGTATTCACAATGGTTATTGCCAGGAAGCAGAGGATTTATTGCTGGCCTCTGTGGATTGGGTTGAAGATGCGTACCTGTTGTTTACGATTTCAGTGTTTGCCGGGTCATCTGCAGACGGTTGGTTTGTTATTCCAAAGGAAACCAATGCACTATTTCTTACACGTGAGCATTGGCAGGCACTGGGTGGCTACGATCCGGCATTTGTTACACCAGGTGGAGGTTTGGCAAATCTCGATACTTGGTCGCGCGCCTGTGCAGACCCCGCTGGTCGCACTATCTTGCTTATGGGGGAGGCTACTTTTCACCAAGTTCATGGTGGAGTCGCCACAAACTCGCCGGTATCGAAGTGGGAGTTGTTTCATGATGAGTATATTCGGCTACGTGGCAAGGAGTACACGCGACCAGAAGGTGTACCTCTTCTTGTAGGGTGCCTGCATCCCAATGTTCTTTCGAGCGTAAAATTCTCGGCTGAGCATATGATGCAGTTGAAGACGGAAAGAGGTGATTGATGTGGACTGACAATGATAAGCAGAGTGAAGGCGAAGGATCTGTTGAAAGCGTTATGGGGCGTTCTTTTTGCTCGTCGATTAGTGCCGAGGTGTTCGACGATATCCAGCATGGCACCATGCGTATGGTTTACCGCAACGTACCTTTCTTTAAGAGCCCATTTGATATTGCTCTTTACCTTACGCTTCTATCTAGGCATGCCCCTCGGACGGTAATAGAAGTCGGTACAAAGTATGGCGGCAGCGCACTGTGGTTTGCAGACATGCTTAGTGTTCAAGGGGTGACTGATGCACGGGTCGTGTCGGTGGATATTGAGCCCTTGGCTAACATTACAGACCCACGTATTACCTTTCTGAAGGGAGATGCGAGGAATTTGGGTGATGTGCTGAAGCAGGAATTGTTACAGCAGTGTCCTCGCCCATGGCTGGTTGTAGAAGATAGCAGCCATTACTATGAAGAAACATTTGCAACGCTTAATTTTTTCCATAACCACCTTCAAACTGGAGATTACATAGTGATCGAAGATGGCGTTGTGGCACAACTTACTTCTGAGCACTACCGCCAATATGACAGTGGCCCCAGCAGGGGTATTGCCGACTTCCTTTCTAAGTATGCTAATTTCTATGTCATTGATACAGAGCTTTGCGATATGTTTGGATATAACGCCACTTATAATCCCAATGGATGGCTTCGGCGTTCTTCTTGATCTTCTTGTGTTTCGTAGTGATATGAGTTTTTTAGGTGAATACTGAACTTTGAAGAATTACGTGCCAGCATTGAGTCATGCAACTGAGAGGCAGACATACTCTATGGCTCTATGTTGGAGTACCCCAACACGAGATATTGAGGCGGCTCAGGAAGCTATGAATTGAAATGTTTGAACGAAAACTTCAACTTAACCAAGGCTGCTAATTAATCACCCTAGATGGCTAATAGATAATGACATTCAGGCCGGTCGCGCAGGAATACTCAGTTAGCAGCGCAAAGTGTCCCATGGAAGTAAACTTCATACCGATGACCACGCAAATGATATAAAAGAGGATTGGAGGATTAATTTCCCCAAAGATATGATGTACCCGGGTGACGTTGTTATGACGGAGTATGATAAAAATATTTAACATTGGTCGAATACATGGCTATAAATAGGGTTGTTGTTGTCCTAGGGATGCACCGTAGTGGAACTAGTGTGATCACACGTGGTTTGCAGGTACTCGGTGTCGATTTAGGTGAAAAGTTGATCGGAGGCATCGCTGGAAACAACGAAAAAGGTTTCTGGGAAGATGCAGATATCAATGATTTCAATAATTCCCTATTGCTGAAACTTGGCTCGGAATGGAATCGTTTAAATGCGATAGATTATGGCGCGTTGCTGGGGGGGGAGTTCGCCGATGAACGCAAACACGCTTTGGACTTATTGCGTGGAAAGCTTAGTTCAGATTTGATATTCGCTTTCAAAGACCCCCGATTGTCAATTCTATTGCCATTCTGGCAAGATATCTTCCATACACTGAATTTATCGGCGAGTTATTTGGTCGCGGTGCGCAATCCGATGGAGGTCGCCGAGTCTTTGCATCGTCGGGATGGCATCGCATTGCTAAAAGGAATGTTGCTTTGGGTGAAGTATTCGATTGCAGCAGTTCGTTTTACACTGGGGCTGCAGCGTGTTTTTGTTGCCTATTCTGCAGTGATGCAAGAACCACGCATACAATTAAAGCGGGTATCTCATGCACTTGAGTTGGCTGATCCAGAACTAAATCAGCAAGGGTTATTTGAGTACACTGAGGAGTTCTTAAGCCCT
>Ga0114933_10005589_pt1 | contig 11396 bp, 11 predicted proteins | sample 4SBtaG_FD_89691 | JGI IMG/M metagenome (GOLD analysis project Ga0114933, IMG submission 89691) | Deep subsurface microbial communities from Kolumbo volcano to uncover new lineages of life (NeLLi) - 4SBTROV12_W25 metaG | ecosystem: Environmental > Aquatic > Marine > Volcanic | place: Kolumbo... | reverse complement strand
CGACACGCTCCGGCGGTTCGGGGAGCGACATGCCTCCGAGCGGTTTCGGCTGGCCGCGTTGCCCCCGCTCTGGGCCTCGTCGGATGAACCGATCGACCGGACTGCGCTCTTCGAGGTGCTCTCGGCAGACCAGGTGTCCCCGGCGGCGGCCCGGCGGGTGCATGCCGCGCTCGGCGGCCGGGCGCGCCTGGACCGACTCGACGAGGCGGTCGTCCGGGCGCTGCGAGATCAACTGACCGAGCGCCTCCCCGTCCGCGTGAGCGCGGCCGAGGTCCGGCATCCCGAGCAGTGGTGGCTGCTGGACGCCACCGCCCGCGACCTCAGCACCCAGACCACCCATCACCGGCTCGCCGACAAGGGCGTGGCCTTCGCCCTTCTCGAAGCGCTCGCCAAGGCGGGCGGCACGGCCGACAAGGAACACCTCGTCCAAGTCGTCTGGGGAGAGCGCGAATACCATCCGCTGAAACACGACAACCGCCTGCGGGTCGCCGTGCGCAAGCTGCGCAAACACATCGAGCCCGACCCCTCGTCACCGCAGCTGCTCTCGACCACCGAGGCCGGATACGCGCTCGGGGTCGGCGCGCTTGTGTCCCGCTAGCCAGCCGGCGGCGCAAGAGCGGCACGCCGGAGAACCGGGCGCTCCGGTTGCCTAGCTCGCGGACGGCCGGGCGAGGATCCCCCGAAGAATGATGCATACGTTGTCACGGAGCACGTCTTCGTAGTCCAGGCGGAGCATCTGAAACTCGGGTTCGTCGAGCACCGCCGCGACATCACCCACCGGATGAGCGGAGGGCCAGAGGCCACAGACGTGGATCAACACGTGCGTCAGAGCGCGCCGCGCGTCGTCGATGGAGAGGGCCGGGATCGCCGCGTGCAACGCATTGACGGGGCGGAGGATCTGGAATCCGATGCGCCGCTTGAACGACCGGATGGCGTCGGCGCTCACGTTTTTCTCGAGCACGCTCGACACCACCGCGAAGAGCTCCACGAACGCGGGGTGTTCGACCAGCGTGCGGGTGATCGCGTCCGCCACCGCGGGCACGTCTCCCCCTCCCGAGAGTGAGGCCAGCGCCCGCTCGAAGTCGGCCACCATCGCCTCCGCGTGGCCGAGCAGGAGCTCGAGGAGAATCGCCTCGCGACTCTCGAAGTAGCGATAGATGTTCGCCTTCGACACTTGGGACGCCCGCGCGATGGCGCTCAGGCTGACATCCGCCAGCGCCCGCTCTCGAAGCAGATCACGCGTCGCCCGAAGGATCTCGGCCCGACGTTGCTCCTTCTGCTCGGGCTTGCGTGCGCGCTCCCATCCCATGCGCAGACACTAAGTGACCACCGGTGCATTAGCTACCCGAAGCCCGAACTTCACGTTTCTCAACACACCTGCGGTTGACGAATGAGCCGGCCGGTTCCATTAGTGGACCACCGGTTACTAAACAGGAGAGATTCGATGAGCAAGTGGACGAGTGAGCAGATCGGTGCGCAGCAGGGCAAGGTCGCCATCGTGACGGGGGCCAACAGCGGCATTGGCTTCGAGGCGGCCCGAGAGCTGGCGCGCGCCGGCGCCAAGGTCATCCTCGCCTGCCGAAGCCCCGAGCGCGGCGAGAACGCGTTGGGGCGCATTCGTGATGAGCAGCCTGAGGCCGACGTACACTTTCTCAAGCTCGATCTCTCGGACCTCGCGCAGGTCGAGGGCTTCGCAAAGGCCTTCGCCGCCGACCACGCCAGGCTCGACGTGTTGGTCAACAACGCCGGCGTCATGATGCCCCCGGAGAGCCGGACCGCGCAGGGCTTCGAACTCCAGATGGGCGTGAACCACTTCGGTCACTTCGCGCTGACCGGTCACCTCCTGCCGCTCCTGCTCAACACGCCCGACGCGCGCGTGGTGAACGTCTCGAGCATGGCCCACCGAAGCGGAAAGATGAGCTTCGACGACCCCAACTGGAAGTCACGGAGCTATCGGAAGCTCGCCTCCTACGGCCAGAGCAAGCTGGCGAACCTGCTTTTCACGTTCGAGCTTCAGCGGCGCCTCGAAGCCGCGGGCAGCGACGTGATCGCCACGGCGGCGCACCCCGGCTGGACGTCGACCAACCTGCAGCAGCACAACGGACTCTTCGAGGCGCTCAACCCGTTCTTCGCGATGAAGGCTCCGCAAGGAGCCTTGCCTACCCTTCGCGCCGCGACGGACCCGGGCGCTGACGGCGGCGACTACTTCGGCCCCGACGGTTTCATGGAGATGAAGGGCTACCCCGTGCTCGTCGGTTCGACCAAGCGGGCTCGGAACCCCGATGATGCGGCCCAGCTCTGGGACCTCAGCCTCCAGCTCACGGGCGTCGGCTACAGCGCGCTCGAAGCGTCCTGACGTCGCGCCGAGCCGCCGGTCGACGGGAACGTCTCGAGCACGCCTCGCGCGATCGTCCGACGCGCCTCCGCCTCGGTGAAGCCGCCCTCGACCATGTCCCGCGGCCGCATCAACCAGAGCTCGACGGCGAAGCGGACCCGGTCGGCGGCCGGTAGCTCGAGGGTGAGGGTGCGACCCGGATCCGGCGGCGGGGGGAGCCGTTCGTCGATGAGCCCCTCGGGCCCGAAGCGCCGCCGGAGCTGAGCCGTCTGAGCCTGCTCTGGCCGCCCGTCGGGCCACGCGCGCACGACGAGAGAGCGAAAGAAGTCGCCGGTCGGAACGGCGTGTCCCACGCGCCGAGCGCGGAGCTGAAACACCGCTCGGGTCCCCGCTTCCGTCCGGATCGCGCGGCCGCGGACGCGCACAGCCGAACCCAGGGTCGCGGGGTCGTCGATGCCGGGAAGGTCGTGGCGGTGACGCGTACCCTCGCGCGGCAGGTGGCAGCGCTGGCACGTCTCCTCACGTGCACCAGAGAGGCTCGCCGTCCACTCCGAGAGGGTCGACTGCTGTCTCGATGAGCGCGAACCGAAGTCGAACTCGTGGCAGCGCGCGCAAGCGAGCACTCCGTTCAGCTCGGGCGTCTCGCGGCTCCGGTGGGGGGCGCGTCCGCTGACCGTCGGGTTGAGCACAAAGCCGTCCCGCACGTGACACGTCGCGCAGTCCACCCCATCTCCGGAATGCGCCGGCCGCGGCGCGTGGCAACGGGCGCAGCTCTCCCCTCCCCTCACGTCGAACTCGCGCCGGAAGATGGGGTCGTCGAAAGAGCTGCGATGTCGGGACTGCGCCCACTCACGGTAGGCGGACGCATGGCACTCGCGACAGGCGAGCGCGTCGACCGATGAGAGACCATCGGGCACGGGACCAACGTCGACCGGGCCGCCTCCTTCGGGGATGGATAGGTAAGCATCAAACGAGCCCGCCTGCCCCGCGGCCAGGCTGCTCACGAAGACCACGACGGCAAAGGGGAGCGCGCGCCGCGAGCGCATCAGGGTTCGTCGGGCCGCTCGACGACAACCGCCTCGCCGTCCCATCGCATCGAGATCGACGGCGTGCTCGGGTGATGGGACTGCACCGCGATGAGACGGTAGTCGTCTCCCCTCCCCACCGAGGTGTGCAGCTCCGGCCGGGTGTCGAAGAAGCGCTCGGTCGCGAGAGGACGACCCAGGTCGAGTCGGCGCACCGAAACGCTCACGTGCGGCCCGGTCGGATGACGCGTCACCGCGGCCACGACGGCCAGGCGCTCCTCCGCCCCCGGGGCCACGCGCGGAAACCCGAGCGCGCGGAGCGGCCCGTTGACGATCATCGACGCCCGCTCGTCCCCCACCTCACACGCCGCGGAGAGCTCGTGAAGCGCGACGCGGGTTCGGCCGCCGGCCCCGCCCTCGGCGGGCTCCGTCGTGTAGGCGAAGAACGCCACCGGGTCGGCCCCGAGCCGGAGCGTCCCCCGGAGGAGCGTGGAGAGCGCGAGTCGGCGCTGCTCGTCGTCCAGATCCGCGATGATCCCGCTCGTCGCCGGCACACAGCCGCTGTATTCACGCACCAGGTTCCCAGAGACCCAGCCGTGACTGCGGGTGTTCAGGCCGACCCACGCCCAGCTGCCAGGCTCACGAATCGACGACTCCACCACCGCTTGGTAGTCGTGCATCTGGCCGCGCACCGCACCCAGGATGGTGCCGGCCGGCAGAGCCATCTCGAAGCGCGCGCGCGGCCGGTAACGAAGCGTCGCGGGCGTACGTGTCCGAACCATCAGCGGCTCGAGCGCGGCCTGCCACTGCAAGACGTCGAGGTGAGGCCCGAACCGCTCTCGTGCCTCCGCCTCTGCGGTCGGGCTGGACCCAAAGGGGAAGACGGTCGCGTACTGACCGCCGGCGACGCGCGTCAGAAGCAGGCCCTCCCGACGGGGAGCCGGCTCGGCGAGCCACGCGAGCAGGGCGTCGTTGAGGCGCCCCGGTCGAGCGACGCTCAAGCCCGACCTCGCGTCGAGTCGGCTGCTGCCGACCCGGGGAGGCTCGATCTCGACGACGCTCACGCGTGGAAAGGTCTGCACCACCGCGCCGATCGGAGAGTCGGCGAGGATGCGTCGATCGAGCTCGCGCCACGGGACGAGCGTCTCGAAGTACGTGTCCGACACACCGAGACTCACGAGCATGCCGTTCGCCGCGACGTTGAGCGTGGCGTACCCGAGGGCCTCGGCGCACGAGCGGGCGTTGTGTTCCGCTTCACACGCGCGCCTCACCCGGGGGTCGAGGTTCGTGCCTGGCACCAGCCCCGCGCGACTGCGCGTAGGTGTCACGACGCCGTCGGCGATGGCGAAGCTGTACTCGCCCGAGAAAGCGTTCACCCAGTCTCGCTCCGGGTTGGTCTTGCCGGCGCAGTTCACAGACACGAGGCGTTCGTGAGCCAGGGTCACCCGACAACCTCGGTTGTGCACATCCGCGTCCCGAACCAGTTGAAACGCCGCCTCCTCGAGCACTCGGTTCAGCTCCGTAGCGACCGCCGCCACCGGATGGCGCACCACGGGAACCCGCGCCTCGAGGTCGTACGGCGTGTCCGTCGACGCGGTCCGCATCGTCGTGTCGAGGGAATCGATGTGAATGCGGCCGGCCCTCGAAAGATCGAGCACGCGGAGCGGTCCCGGCGGGGCGGGCACGTCGTAGGTCGCGCTTGGCTCGAGCGGGAGAGGCTCGACGGCGTCATTCTCCGGGGTGCGCTCGGTCTCCGGCTCGACCGGAGGCTCGTCGCTCGTCTCCGTGGCGGACGGTTCGGTCGACTCGGCCTCGGGCTCCGACTCGATCGGCGTCGGGGCCGGCTCACCACCGCAAGCAAAGACCAGCACGAGTGCGCAGACGGACGATGACCAACGCATCGCGCATCGTACCTCAGATGGGTGGCCCGGCACCGGAACCACCCAGCCACTGCGCAAACCAGTTCATGACTCCGACCCTCGGATCGATCTAGAGTCGTGGCCGTTTTTGCACAGGAACCGGGAGGGCTCGATGGCGGATGCCAAGGCGTTGAACGAAGCAAAGAAGAAGGTCGCGGAGGTCAGCGCGGCGCACGACGACGCGCAGATCGAAGCCGAAGCGGCCGAGAAGGCCGCCGCCGCTGCGGAGGCCGCCGCGGGCGACGCGGAAGCCAAGAAGAAGGCCGCCGTCGAGGCGCGGACGAAGTCCGAGGAGGAGCTCTCCGCGTCGATCATCGCCGTGGCGAAGGCCAAAGCGGACGTCGCGAAGGCCGAGGCCGACAAGGCGGTCGCGGAAGGCATCAAGGAGGCGGCCGACATGGCCGTCAAGAGCGCAGCGACCGCGCAAACCGAGCTGAACGCGGAACTCGTGACCGCGAAGAAGCAGCACTCCGCCAAGAAGTCAGAGCTCGGCATCAAGGGGATCGACCTCGAGGACGCGCAAGCGGCCGTGGCGGCGATCGAGAAGGCCATCGAAGAAGCCAACAAGCCGGCCGAGGCGCCCGCCGCCGAGGAGGCGCCCGCGGAGGAGTGACGTCCGGCGGCATGCGCCGGATCTCCTCTGCTGGCCTCTCTCTCTACAGATGCAGCTCGTCTCCGCCGAAGGAACCTCCTTCTTCTACTTCGGGAAAGCCGATCCATGGGACCGGGACCAGCTGCCGCTCGAGGTTCTGAGCCCCGATGCCGAGGCGGTGGAACGCATTCGATCAGAGAGCGTCAGGCTTGCCCTCTTTGCGAGCATGCTCACCCCCGGCCGCGGGAACGTCTACTTCCTCAGCTGGCCGGGGGATCTCGGCATCGACCTCGTCGAGCTCGACGGTCGCGTCCGCCGTGGAACGTACGTCGGCGCCGACTTCGCGCCCGCCGTTCGGACGGTGCATCAGGAGACGTTCTGCGATGGCTGCCAGAGGGCCTGGTCCACCCTCGTCATCCCGCCCGCAGACCCCTACCCCGACGCGCCAAGGCTGCTCTCTCGCAAGATGGCGAAGGCAAAGCGCGAGCGCTGCCCCGCGTGCGAGGCCCCGTTTCGCCAACTGGTCGTCGAGATCTTCGGGCCGGCCCGGCTGCCTCGGTAGCGCCCCCCGAGGCTCGAAATCCAACCGAGGCCCTCGATCGCTCGAGCCCGCCGCGGCCGAGGCGGTCAGGCGTGCGCGGGCTGGAGTGAGCCGGAGGCGCCGGCGAGGCGCTTGCCCAACTGAAACGCGTCCACCGCGAAACAGGTATTGAGCAGGAAAACACTCGCGAACATCGGCCAGTAGAGCGCGGGGGCGGCCGTCTGCACGGACAGCTCCACATACGTCAGACCCACCGCCGCGATCGTCCAGCCGACGCCGAGGAGCCGGCGCTCCCCCAAGACGACATAGCCGAGGCCGGCGAAGAAGAAGTTCAGGAGGGCTGCGATCCAGGCACGCTTCATGTCTCTCTCGTCCTTTCGTCCGCTGTGGACTGAATCCCAGCCTAGGCATTTCCGCTGGACGTTCCATGACCTTCAGTACATGATTGTATGCAGATCGTCCGAATACCATGGACTCAGACACTCTCAGCATCGTTCTTGAGCACCTCGGCGTGCGCGGCACCGTGTTCTGTCGCGCGCAGCTGGACGCGCCCTGGGGCGTGGAGACCCGACGCACCGAGAGCGCCATCTTTCACGTCGTCGTGCGGGGCTCCGGCTACGTGCGGGTGGACGGCGGGCCGGCCCGCTCTTGGCGCGCGGGAGACCTGCTCCTTCTGCCCCACGGCCACGGCCACGTGATGTGTTCGGAGCCGACGGAACCGCCCGTCTCGATCGCGACGCTGCCTTCATGCGTCGGGCAAGATGGCTTGCCGTGCATCTCGAGCGGCGGGCAAGGTCCACGCACGAGCCTGCTCTGTGGCACATTCACGCTGGGCAGCGACGCCGCGCTCTTGCTCGACGAGCTGCCGCCACTCGTACACGTGCAAGCCGCCGACGCGACGTCCACGTGGTTGGACGCGACGCTGACGCTGCTCTCGCAGGAGGTCGCCGGCGCACGGCCGGGCGCCCAGACGGTGGTCGCGCGCTTGGCTGAGGTGCTGCTCGTGCACGCGCTGCGGTCGTGGCTCGCGTCGGACGGCGCTCACCAGCGCGGGTGGCTCGCCGCGCTCGCCGATCCCGTGCTCGCGAGAGCCCTGCGCCATCTTCACCACGACCCTGCTCGGGAGTGGACGGCGGGTGAGCTGGCGCGAGCCGTCGGAGTGAGCCGCTCCGGGCTCTACACCCGCTTCTCCGAGCGGCTCGATGCAACGCCCGCTGCTTACCTGACGCGCTGGAGGATGACCCTGGCGCGCCGCTCCTTGCGGTCGGGCACATCGATCGGCGAAGTCGCGAGCTCCGTCGGCTACGCCTCCGAGGCGGCGTTCTCCAGGGCGTTCAAGAGAGAGATCGGCGCGAGCCCGTCCGCCTGGCGACGGGGCGCGCAGGCCGTCGAGGCGGCGTGAGGTCGACGAACGCGCCGGACCGGCGCGGCCTCAGCACGGAGGAACCCGCGGCGACCGGCGCTCATCGTTCGATTCCATGGCTCGCGCTCGCCCTCTTTGCACTCCTCGCCGGTTGCCGCTCGTCCGTCGGGACGGACGCGGGACCGAGCGACGGATCCCTTTCCGACGCCGCCCCCACGCAGCCGCAAGGTTCCTTGCGAATCGCGACCTGGAACATCGAGACCTTTCCTCGGGCGCTCGACACGGTTCCGGCGGTGGCCCGCACGATCGAAGCGGAACGGCTCGATGTCATCGCGGTGCAAGAGATCACGGATACGGACGCATTCTTTGCGCTCGCCGGCGAGCTTGGGACCCACGACGCCCTGATCGCGGGCGGCCCTTCGCAGTTCCTGAGGGTCGGCATGCTCGTGCGACGAGACCGGGTCGAGGCCACGCGCGTCCAGACGCTCTTCCTTCCGGACGGCTACTCCTTCCCGCGGCCCGTGCTCGCGGCCAACCTCAGCGTTCGGCCCGGATCGGGGGTCGACTCGTTCGATCTCCAGGTACTCGTCGTGCATCTCAAGGCGAACATCGACGCCGAGAGCCAAGACCGGCGCGCGTCCGCCATGCTCGAGCTCGATCAGTGGATTACCCGGCAGCTGGCCGACCCGGACGCCGAGCACGACATCGTGATCGCGGGAGACTTCAACGACTCGCTCATCGATGAGCCGGCCGACAATGTCTTTTCCCCATTCCTCGACCAGCCGGACGTCTATTCGCTGCCGACGCTCCCGCTCGAGACTGCGGGTGGGCGCACGTTTCTCCCGTTCTTCGCCTTCTTCGACCACTTCGTCATGACCGTCGACGCCCTCGATGAGTTCGGGTCCGGCTCGGTCGAGGTACGCCACCTCGAGGAGGAGCAAAGCGAGTACCGGGAGGCCGTCTCGGATCATCTTCCCGTCATCGCGACGTTCACCCCCCGCTGAGCCCCCGTTCGCGCGCCCCCGCCCCGCAAACTGGGATCCGCCCGCTCGCGCGCGGACGCTCAGAGGCCCGATCGAAACATCGACGAGCGCGTGGCGATCGCCGCAGAATGCGTGAGGTGACCAAGCACGACGCAGCGTCCTTCGATCTGAGGCCACGGCTGACGCGCAGGCTCAGGCAGCAGTGGCGTGAGGGGCGGTCCATCGTGATCGTAGGCGGCCCGGCGATGGGCAAGTCCACCGCGCTCGACGCGCTGCGTCTCGTCCGGCCCGACGGGGTGATCGACGACGCTGGGCCGACGGAGGTGCGCGCGGCGCTCGCTGCCGCGACGCCGTTCGCGGCTTCGCTCGACGTGAGGCACTACGCGCTCGCGCAGGCCGCCAAGGAGCGAGCCATCTTTGTGCCGCTGAGCAACGTGCCGAAGGTGCAGTGGCGGCGCCTCTTCCCCGAAGCCGCCAGCGACGCCGGGTGGTCCAAGACGACCGGGCATCCGGGGCTCTTCACGCTGGACGGTGAGGCACGCGCGGAGCTCCACGAGCGCTGGCGAGCGCTGCTCCGAGATCACGCGTCGCAGCGGCGGGCCCTGCAGCTCTTCGACGCACCGCCCGAGGGCGCCAGGCCCTCATCGGTCTATCGCCACATGCGAGACGAGCTCGGTGCCTCGCTCAAGCCGACGCTGGACTGGCTGGCCTGTGCGGGACTGGTGACGCGCTTCATCGATGGGCCCGGCCCCGGCGTGGTCCGCCTGGCGGCGTACGCGCCGACCGATCCCTGATCGCCTGCGAATCACTTTGTGTGACACGCGTGACACATGCCTTCAGCCGTGTAATACATCGTGTGACACAAGCGAACACACGGAGTACGAGATGCAGGTTCAGCCGACAAAATCAGGGCGAGGTCGCTCGCGCAGGCGTGACACAAACGAGGGCCTTCGAGCCTGGCTCGCGATCATCGATGGGATCTTGGCAGCCATCGAGCAGGTCGTCTGGGACGCCCGAGAGGCCGGTGAGCGCACCTGGCTTCGCACCCGGAGGGTGCCCAAGCGAGTGCGGCGGCTCGCCGCGACCGGGTGGTGCCTCACCAAGATCGCCGCGAGCTACCGGCTCCACGTCACCCGCTCGGCGTTTGTGTCACGGGCCAGAGCCGCCCGGCAGCTCGAGGGTCTACACCGGACAAACGCGCGGCGGTTCTACGAGCTCTCCGCCAATCACGGCGGCGCGTTCTTGAAGGTGGGACAGCTGCTCTCCGCCCGCGCCGACCTACTCCCGGCGGCGTGGGTCGAGGAGCTCTCCCAGCTGCAGGACCAAGCCCCGACTGTGCCGTTTGCAGATCTTCGCCAGACGCTCGAGGAGGAACTCGGTCGCCCGCTCGACGCGGCCTTCACGACTTTCGACGAGACGCCGATCGCCGCCGCGAGCATCGGTCAGGTGCACCGCGCCACGACGCTGGACGGTCGGTCCGTGGCCGTGAAGGTGCGTCGCCCAGGTATCGAGGCGCTCGTCGAGAGCGACCTCGACCTGCTGGAGGCGTTCATTGAAGCGATGCATGACTCCTTGCCCCCGGCCGACTGGGAGACGATCGTGCCGGAGATCCGATCCATGGTCGCGCTCGAGCTCGACTACGCCCGCGAGCTCCAGACCATGGGGCGGCTCGGCGACCACCTCAGCCAGCTCGAGGGGATTCGCGCCCCAGAGCCGATCGAGGCGCTCAGCAGCGCTCGCGTCCTGGCCTCGAGCTTCGAGGAGGGCCGGCGTGTGACCACGGCACTCGATGAGCTGCGCGAGGCCGGCGAGACCGAGCGCGTGGCACTGATCTTGGGCCGCATGCTCGAGGCCTACGTGTCACAGGTCCTCGAGGCCGGCGTGTTCCAGGCAGACCCGCACCCGGGCAACTTCCTCGTGGCCGCCGACGACGAGCTGATCGTGCTGGATTTCGGCTGCGCCAAGGAGCTGCCCGACGAGGTTCGCGACCGCTACGTCCAGCTCGTGCAGGCGTTCATGTTGTCGAACACGCCGCGGGCCACGGAGCTGCTCGCCGAGCTCGGCTTCGAGACCCAGAGCGGCCGGCCCGACACGCTCGACGCGTTTGCCGACGCGATGCTGCGCCACTTCCGACAGGGCGCCCTCTCCGGCGAGATGAGCTTCCCGGACCGCGAGGCGGTCCTCGGTCAGATGCGCGGGTTGCTCCACGCGTCCGAAGATGACCCCGTCACCCGCGTGCCCGACCACTTCGTGATGCTCGGCCGTGTTTTTGGAACGCTGGGAGGTCTCTTCCTGCACTACCGCCCCACCCTCGACTACACCCGTCACGTGCTTCCGGCCTTCTCGCGAGCCCTCCTCGGAGGCCCGACCCAAGGCCAGCGCTGAGCGAGGCCTCAGGCGACGGTCCGTGCTTGGCGGCCGCATCGGTGAGAAGATGTGTTCATGGGTGCTGCCCCCTCGAAGCCCGGGAGCCGTCGCCGCGCGTGGCTCTGCCTACCCCTCGTCTTTCTCTTCGCGTGCACGGGCACGCTCGGCAACGGCGACGATGACGCGGCCGCCGCCGGGGACTCAGGATCCTCCGACGCGGGCGCGACGGACGCTGGCGCGAGGGACGCCGGTCCGGATCCGGACGACGCGG
>Ga0114933_10005587_pt1 | contig 11398 bp, 6 predicted proteins | sample 4SBtaG_FD_89691 | JGI IMG/M metagenome (GOLD analysis project Ga0114933, IMG submission 89691) | Deep subsurface microbial communities from Kolumbo volcano to uncover new lineages of life (NeLLi) - 4SBTROV12_W25 metaG | ecosystem: Environmental > Aquatic > Marine > Volcanic | place: Kolumbo... | reverse complement strand
TCGGCCAGGCTCTGATGGCCACCAAGACCGCCATCGGTACACGCACACCCGACGACATGCTGGCACTGCCACCCTGCTTCGATGGGCGGGTGATGATGAGCATCAGGCTGGTCTTCGCCATGTCTTCACCGGCCTACATGGCCAACCCACCCCTGGCACTGGTGCTGTACGCCAAGCTCATCGACCTCACGCTCGAACATGGCAATACCCCCCTTGCCCCTGGCGCCTACGCCGCCTTTGGGATGATCCACGCGGTGGTGCTCGGACAGTACCCCGAAGCCCAGGCCTGGGGTGACGCAGCGCTGACCCTGGTCCGCCAGTTCGGAGATGCTGGACGGGCCAAGATCACGATGATCGTCGGGGGACTCGTTCGTCACTGGACCGCCCACCTCAGCGACACCTTCCCGCTCCTCGAAGATGCGATCAGCACCGGCCTGTCGAGTGGTGACTTGGAGTACGTCGGCTATGCCGCCGTGGCCAAGAGCACCCACCACTGCCTGGCCGGGGAGAACCTGGCCGAAGCGGCCGTCCAGCTAGAGCAGCTCCATGCCCTGATGGCACGCCACAAGATGCTCTATGTGCTGAACGACGTGGCGCTGATGCGCCAACTCAATGCCAACCTGCGCGGGGCTAGCGAGCACACCACGGACTTGAAGGGGCCGCTGTACGACGAAGTCGCCCAGCTGGAGGTGCTGGTTCAAGCGAACAATCACGCGGGCCTGGGCATGTACCACGTGTACAAGACCATGCTGGCCGTGCTGTTCCGCGACGCCTCACAACCCGCCCTCGACCTCGCCCGAGCCACGACTCAGTTCGTGCCGGCCCAGTCCGGTCAGCGCCTGTCGTTCGAGCAGAACTTCTACCAGTCGCTGACGTTCCTCCTCGCGGCGCGGGAGGCGGAAGGCGCGGAGCGGGAGGCCCTCCTACAGGCCGTGGCCACCAACCAGGCCCAGCTGGAGACCTGGGCGACTCATGCCCCCATGAACGCCCGTCATCGGCACCTCCTCGTGCAGGCCGAGTGCCTGCGCCTGGCCGGCGACCCGGCCGCTGGGTCCCACTACGACCTCGCCATGCAGGGAGCCTCGGCCCACGGCTACACCCACGACGAGGCGCTGGCCTACGAGCTCGCCGGCGAGTACTACCTCGCCCAAGGGCGTAGCTGGATCGGGCAAGCCAGCCTGGTCGAGGCCGCCAGGGTCTGGTCCCGCTGGGGTGCAGACGCCAAGCTCGCCCAGCTCCGGTCCCGCTACCCAGCCGCGTTCGGCCGTCGACCGTCGACACAGCCGTCGAAGCTCACCCTCGCCACATCGACAGTCGACGGCTCCGGCGACCTGGCCGGTCGGCTGGAGCTGAGCACCCTGTTGAAGACCTCCGAGGCCATCGGCGGCGAGCTGGACCTGACCCGTCTGCTACACACGATCAGCCGCATCGCCATCGAGAACGCTGGCGCCGCTCGAGGGCTGTTCGTGCTGCCTCGGGGAGACGACCTCGAGGTCGTCTGCGAAGCCTCGATGACTGGCCCACCCGCGCCCCTCGCCGTCCCCCTCGCACAGGCGGGGGAGGTCTTGCTCTCCTCTGCCGTGCGCTATGTCGCCAGAACGCTTCAGCCCCTGGTGCTCGGACAGGCCATGGCCGAGGGCATGTTCACCGACGACCCCTACGTCCGCGAGCACCAGCTTCAGTCGCTCCTGGTGGTGCCCCTCGTTCGTTCGAGCGCCCTGGTCGCCATCCTCTATCTGGAGAACAGGCCGGTCAGAGGCGCCTTTCGACCGGAACGGGTGGAGATGATGCGGGCGCTGTCGGGGCAGGCTGCCCTGGCCATCGACAATGCTGTGGTCCACGCGCGCGTCGAGGAGCACAACCGCACGCTCGAAGCCCAGGTGGCGGCGAGGACAGCGGAACTCCGCGACAAGCACGCGGAGCAGGCCCAGACCCTGGCCGACCTGCGAACCGCCGAAGAGGCGCTACGGGGCGAGCACACCAAGCTGGCACTCCGCAACGAGTTCATCCGGCGTACCTTCGGCCGCTATCTGTCCGACGAGATCGTGGCCGGTCTGTTGGAGTCCCCGGAAGGGCTCGCCCTCGGCGGAGAGAAGCGCCGAATCACGATCATGATGTCGGACCTGCGAGGCTTCAGCGCCATCTCTGAACGGCTCGCGCCTGAGACCGTCGTGTCGATGCTGAACACCTACCTCGGCGCCATGGCGGAGGTGATCCTCGGACACCAGGGCACCATCGACGAGTTCATCGGAGACGCCATCCTGGGGCTGTTCGGCGCCCCTGTGAAGCGAGACGACGACGCCGAGCGCGCCGTCCGGTGCGCGCTGGCCATGCAGCGTGCGATGGTCGGAGTCAACCGAACCAATCGTGCCCGAGGCCTTCCCGAGCTGGAGATGGGAATCGCGCTCCACACCGGTGAGGTGGTGGTGGGCAACATCGGCTCCACCCAGCGTTCCAAGTACGGTGCGGTCGGAAGCCATGTGAACCTCACCGCACGGGTGGAGAGCTACACCGTCGGCGGGCAGGTGCTGATCACCCACAGCACGCTGGTCGATGCGGGCTCGGCTGTGCGCGTGGGCGAGTCTCGGAGCGTGCACGGCAAGGGCTTCCCGGAGCCCATTCGGGTCCACGACCTGGTCGGCATCGCGTCGGACCCGCCGATCTTCCTCGACCGCGACAAGGAGCCGCTGCGCACGCTCCACACCCCTGCGCCGCTCGCGCTGCAGGTCGTCAGACATAAGCAACTCGGAGGCGACCACCAGCCAGGCCACATCGTCGCGGCCTCCAACAAGGAGGTTCGCCTTGTCACCGATGCGGACCTCTCTCGAGGCGACAACCTGATCCTGCGACTCGACAGCGATGGCGTGGATGACGTCGCGTATGCCAAGGTCATGGAGCACGGCGACGAGGGCTATCTACTTCGATTCACCCTCGTGTTCCCCGACGTCCAAGCCTTCCTCGCCCGGCGCTGAGTGACGTCAGAGGTAGAACGGGGTGTCCGGCACCGGCTCGCCCTCGTCCACGATTCGAAACGACTGCATCATGCCCCATGTGCCATGGCCGATGATGTGACAGTGCAGCACTGCGTCACCGGTGTGGTTGCGGTAGATCGTCTTGAACCGTACGAGATGACCCGGATCCACGCCGATGGTGTCGTACCAGCGGTTGATGGCGATGGCCTCGGACTCGATGGGCTCATTGTCGTCGGGATCCAGCGGCACGATCTCCGTCACGAAGAACGGGTTGGTGTGCATGTGGAAGGGGTGGGGTTCCTGCAGATGCCACGGCACGAGGACCTCCCACAGCTCAGCATCGTTGAGTGCCATGGCGTAGTCGATTCGCTCAGGGTCGTAGAGCTTGCCGATGTCGGGGGTGTTGTCACCATCCCAGTAGTTCCAGTCGAACTGCAGGAAGATGAACTCATGGAACGGGGGCACGTCGAACTGTTTGACCGCGGTCTTGTCCATGCCGAACGCGACCCGGTGGGGAGAATCGGGATTGCTGACCTCGAAGTCCGAGTCCAAGCGAGGCTCTCTCGTGCTCTCCGGCAGCGTGTCCGGGTAGTCGTCCACCGGGCCGCCGATCTCGACCACGATGTCGGCGATCGGCTTGTAGGTGGTTCCCTCATCGCCGACCGTGGCCGCGGCCAGCCGATAGGTGCCCGGCTGGTCGATGCGGATCATGGCGTCCAACCGGCCCCCCGGCGCGAGGCCCCAATCCGGATCCTCGGGGTTGGCGTTGAACGATACAGGAGCCACGAGGGTCATGCCATCCACCGCCACACCGCGTAGATCGGTGCTGATGGCCGGATCATAGAAGTCCGTGGTCGGGGAATAGGCCAGGATGACGAGGTTGTGCGTCGTAGCCGCATGCGCGTTGATGAAGCGCCAGCGCTGCAGGCGCCCGGACTCCATGAAGATGACCGGCTGGTACTGCCCATTGAGCATCAGATGGGCCGTGGGCCGGACGCCGTTGTCATAGTCGAGCTCACCCTCGGCATCGACGGGGTAGTCGAACACGTCGGGCGCGTTCAGGGCGTATTCGTTGATTGGCGGCCCGACGACCGACTCCCCGGCATCCACGAACCGAGACAGGTCGCCCGGAAGCGCCAGGGAGCTGATGATCAGCACCCGGTCATCCTCCCTGGGATCCCGCAGATAGGTGTCGAGATAGTCGTCGACGCCGCCTCTGACGACGATGGCTCCAGCCACGCCGAAGAAGAACTGGTGCAACGTGGACCCGTGTTTGTGCGGGTGGTACCACTGGGTGCCGGCAGGCTGGGCCCAGTCGTTACCCACACCGCCGCTGCCGTCGGCGACCACGCCGAAGTCATAGTCGTAGGACTCTCCCGCCGACACGATGGTCCGCACACTGTCGGCCCCGTCTTTTGGGGAGCCTCGCAGACCGTGCAAGTGCAGGTTGGTGGCGTTGATCTCGTGGGGGAAGTTCATGCCACGGGTGCCGCCATTGGCCTCGATGGCCGCGGCGAGCTCGTCTGTTGCCGGCTCGATGGGCGGGTCCGGATAGACATAGGGGTCGAGATCGTTGTGAAGCGTGACCTTCAGCCTATCGCCCTGCTCCAGCACCAAGGTTGGACCAGGTCCTTCTTCCGTCACCCCATCGACCACGTAGCTGTAGCTGTGGACCATCACCTGCACCAGCGGCGCTCCCGCATCGCCGTTGAGCGGCAGGTGAAGCACCCGGTCCACCATGGTCAGCCGGAGCGCGACGTGCATGGAGCCTCCCTCCGAATAGAGCTTGGGCGGCTGGTACAGATCCACGGCATGGATGGCGCTGTCTGCCTTGTCCTCCTCGATCCAGTTCCTGCAGCCCACCAGCCCGAGTACCGTGAATGCCGCTCCGCCCTGCAGCAGCCCCCGGCGGCTCGAGGTCGGCCCCTCGGTTGCATCGCTCATCTATCCACCTCCAAGACGCGCCGATGCTACACCAGCGCTCGGCCGCCAAGATGATGCACCGCCCAATCACTCACAGTTGCCACAGCAGGTGATCACCCGGACGTGGTCCGAGGCTGTCGGGATGTCGAGCTGGATGTGGAGCCCGCGACCCCCCGCCACGATCTGGTATCGGTCGAGCGACGAGCCCAAGCCGCGATAGGTCTCGTCTCCAGCGGCCGGGTACTCGACCGCCGACAGTCCGCACACGGCGTCGGACGCGTCCAGATCATCGGACAGGCTGATCACGCCGATGATGGGACTGTCGAACAGGATCTTGCCCTGGGCAAACGGCATGACGGTGACCGGATCGGCATGGAGAAAGCTACAGCTGACTGTGGTCCCAGCCTCGATGGTGCCGTGGTCGGTGACGAGATCATTGGACAGGACCACGCACTGCCGCTCATCGAACGCGAGAAACATGGAGTCACTCTCGGTCTGGTCCAGGGTCACGTCGCTCGGTAGGAGCCAAGCGACGTCGAACAGGGTGCCGAGGATCGCGGCGGGGGCGGTCAGGAATGTCGCTGTCCCCAGCAGCCAGCGCATCATCGGCAGCCCTCCCGTGCCGATCGCAGTCTACCAGCCCACCTATCGGCAGCGCGGTCATTCCCCCGCAGCACGAGGTGGGCCAGGCCCTCCGCATCGTCCTTGGACTATGATTTCGACAAGCTCGGGAGGGTCGTTGTTCTGGTGGTTGGTCGCAGGCTGCGTTCATCAGCAACCGCTGCTCCCCCCCGGGGACCAGGGAGAAGCGTTGCGGGCGCCACCCAAGGTGCTCTGGCAGACCGGGGTCGGGCTGACGAGCTACCGTTCCGGCCTCGTCGTCCTGCACGACCAGGTCCTGGTGCCGAGTCAGGGCGCTGCGTGGGACGGCGAGGCGGAGGACACCGAGGACGGGCTCTGGCTCCTCGACAAGCGCACCGGGGTGGTCGAGGACCAGTTCGTACCCCCTGGGGATGGCGAGCGGGACGTCAATGGCGTCTCGGTGACGAGCTCGAGTCTGATCGTGCCGACCGACCAGGGAATGGTCCATGCCTTCGCGCCCGACGGTTCGATCCTGTGGAGCGCCGATGTCGGCGGGGATGTCGAGGGGGCTCCGGCCCTCAGTGATGTCAACGGTGATGGGGTGCCGGACATCGGAGCCGCTGTGGAGAAGGGCTCTTTTCGCGTGCTAGATGGCCTGACCGGCGCGGAACTCTACGCGGTGGACGTCGGCAAGGACAATCCGTTTGCGCAGGCCGCCGCTGCGGACGTCACTGGCGATGGCATTGCGGAGTGGTTCGTGGCCACCCGTCGCAAGGCCCGACTGCGCGCTATCGACGGGGAGACTGGCGAGGTGCTGTGGACCCTGACCGACGGCCAGGGTGAGGGGGGGGCCAAGTCACCGCCTCTGGTGTTCGACGCCGACGGTGATGGCGAGCTCGAGGTAGCCGCGCTCACCCGGACCACCCTGATGGTGGCCAGCGCTGCCACGGGGGAGGTGGGCCTGCTCTTTCGTCGGGACTACGGGGGGACCATGCTGGGCTTGGGGTACTACCCCGATGGCCAGTGCATCCTGGTCGGCAATAGTCACGCTCGCGCCGGCTTGATGTGCGTAGGGCTCGATGGGGGAGTGGTGTTCGATGTACCTCTGCTCGCCGGCCGGATCTCCGCCAGCCCTGTGGTCGGCGATGTGGATGGACGGCCCGGCGACGAGGTGGTCATCGCCACAGAGGCCGGCACGGTCGAAGCGTTCGATTCCGCCGGCCACCTGGTCTGGCGGTGGCACGCAGGCAGCGCCATCGAATGCTCGGCGACGCTCGCCGACCTGACCGGCGATGGCAGGAACGAGGTGCTGGTGGCGAGCCACGACGGGATGATCACCGCCCTGAGGACGCGCGGATCGGCCGCAGACACGCCGAGCTACTGGCGTGTTGATCCGCAGCAAACAGGGGCTGTCCATGAGCCTTAGCTTCATGCTCCTGTCGGTGGCCTGGGCGGAGCCCGTCGACATGGCTGTGTGGGACGCCTGCGCGGACGGTGATGGGGAGGCATGTGTGCAGATGCTCCATTACAACGGAGCGGTCTACGGCGAGGCGGGCTGTCGGCTCGGCGCCGATCCGGCCTGCGCGGCGCTGGTGAAGGTGCGCAATCGAGGCGACGATGCTCCAGCCGCGATGCTCGAGGGCTGTCTCGTAGGCGCGAGCTCCGCGTGTGAGTGGCTCGCCACCGATGGCTATGTGGACGTGCGAGACCTGTTGCAGGATCGCTGCGCCGCCGGGGAGCCTCGCGCGTGCGATCCGCTCACGCTGCTGGGCCTCGATGGAGGCCCGGTCCGGTCGTGGGTAGACCACCGCTTCGAGACCGGTGTGGCCAGCGACAGCGTGATCGCCTTCGACGGTGGGTGGATCACGAGGTCGATGAGTGCCGTCCATGCCGTCGGTCCACAAGGACGCGTGCAGACTGTGGTTCTCGACCCGCTGCGCTCTTTTGGGGCGCTCGAGGACGGGGCGTTCAGCCTCTACGACCGGGACACCGAGCTCGCATGGCGATGGACGATGGCCACCAACGACCTAGCGCCAGCAGCGAACTGTGCCAGTCGGGTTGGCGAGTGGGTACCAGACGAGACCTGCACTGCATGGCAACGCGGCGACCGCGTTGTACGGGTCTCGGACGATGCGCGCATCTGGCAGCACAACGACGTGCTCGTGGCGATCAAGGGCACGGAGGTGCAGGTCGCCGATCGAGACCGGACCGTGGTGTGGCAAGGGGGTGGGCGAGCGTATGCGGCCACGGATGAAGTCATCGTCATGCACGAAGACAAGGAGCTGGTCGCCCGAGCGATCGCCACTGGGGAGCGGCTGTGGTCCACCGACGTCGTCTCTTCGGTGGCGAGTGCAGAGACGTCGCCAGATGGGGCCTGGGTCGCGGTGCGTTCGAGACGGGCGCTGCTCTGGTTGGTCGACGTGAAGACCGGTGAGGTTCCCTTTCGGCTCGGCCTGGGCTGCGCGTCGATCGCATGGGACGCCCATGGCGACCTCGTCTGTGCCACGACCCATGTGTTCACCGAGCTGACTATCGGAGCAGGACAGAGTCCCTCGCGTGGTCCGTTGCCCACGCTCAGCTACCCGCCAAAATGGCCGGTGAACCACCCACACTTGCTCGTCGGCGTGGTGCAGGGCCCGGTTGACTGGACCGGCGAGCGCGTTTCTCACGAGCGGCAGTCGGGCGTGATCGATACGAATGGGCGGTTCGAGCTCTGGCTGCCATCAGAGGACGATTCGGAGATCCAGCTGGACTTCTCCGGCACCACGGCGTCTATCGAGCTGGGAAAGGGTCGCACCGATCTGGTGGTCGACACCGCCAGGGTACGCGTCGAGGAGTGCGAGCGGTTCTCCGGTACACTTCGTATCAATGGACGTCGGGCGCGGACGGACCCCTCGGAGCTCGGCCCGGACTGTGCGCTGAACCTCCTGGCGCCGGTGGGGGCCGGTGTGCTGGTCGAAGCGGTCCCGACCGGGCCGGGAGCGCACTCGAGGTCTGCCCCGGTCAGCGTCGTCGCGGAGCCAGGTGGGTCGCCGGTGATCCTCGGCGCCAGCGGCGTGACCACCCGGAACCCCAACCCCAGGAAGGTTCACACCGGAATCTGGGACGCGTTGGGGCGACCCTACGCGGGGTATGAGCATCGTCTGGGCGTCGCCGACGAGGGCGGAATGCTGCATTCCTATCGCTCGTTCGAGCCGACGCGCGACCTCGTGCACCTGGCTGGGTCCGCCGGGATGAGCCGGTACTACGCGCGCTCGATTCCGGTCACGGTGACCGTCGACGCCGCGACCCATGTGATGGCGCTGGGCGGCGCGTTCGACCGGTCCATCCACGCATTGGAGCCCGGCGGCGACGTTGTTCAGCTCGAGCTCGGTCCGGTGCGCCTGGTGTCGTACGACGAAGAAGGGCGTAGCGGCGTGGAAGAGGTGTTCGTGAGCGAAGGTCTTGACCAGATCTCGCTTGCTGCTCCTGCGGACACCTACCTCGCCACCGGCAGAATCATCGCCCGGTCGCTGTTCGGCCAGCCCCTCCCTCGGCCGAACGCGTCGTACACCTTGAAGATGAGCTCCTCTGAGGTACGGGAGGGTGTCACTGACTTGGCCGGGCGGTACGCCGTGGGTGTGCCCGCGGTCGATGGGCATGCATCGCTAGACGGGTTCGGCGCGGTGGTCGCGGGCCCCAACGGCATGAGTGAGCGTCGCCAGAACGGCTCCGCGCCCGCCGGTGAGCTCGGTCTGCGATTCAAGGAGTCACCGTACGGTGCGCGGGTGGGTCGCTTCGCGTGTGTCGACGGGAGCGCCGACGTCCTGGGCTGGGATCACACGGTCCTGGAGCTCTGTGGCCGCCCAGTCGCAGGTATGTCCCTCGAGGAGGCGACTTCATGGGTGACCGAGGCGGGCTGCGATGCCGTCGTCGCGCGCCCGGATAGCACGACCTATGTCGCACGGCTGCCGCTCGAGTTCCCAGGTCGACGCGACCTCGAGGCCTCCCCGCTGGAGCCATACTGCGGTTTACCGCCCGGCGCCGAAGAGCTCGAGCCCGGCCTCTATCGCCAGATCCTCCGTGTTGGCCAGGGTGCGCCGATCACGACCGAGGACAGGATCGAGCTCGGTTGGGTGCGGTGGGATGGGCGGCGGGAGGTTGCGGAGGCACGCGTGGACAACCGTCGAACGCAGCGGCTCGCCGAGCATGCGGCCCACCGCTCGAAGGGCTTCGGCGGGTGGCCCTCACTGGCCATCGCTCTCGAGGGGGTGCCTTCGGGCTCCTTGGTGCGCGTCTGGACCACGAGCCGGGGTTCACAGGCCATCACAGATCTCGAGGCGATGCTGCTGGAGTGATCACCCGCGAGCCCTGATACCGGTGGCATCTTACGGTGCGCTGAGCAACAACCGGTGAATGGGCGTGAGGTTCGTCATTCGTCCGGTCATTTCAAGAAAGAGAGAGTATCCCGATGACCGTGCGCGTCTACGGCCTTGTTGATGGCTTGCGGTGTCGAGCTTCGAGGAGGGCTGCGTGACGGAGACCATCGCCGTCGCCATCGCCGCAGAGCAGCTCGCGGGCGCCACAAATCCGATGTGCGTCGAGACGCTAGAGATGATCGAGCAAGACGAATCGCGGCATGCCGCACTGGCTTGGAGCGTGGTGGCTTGGGCCGTGCGCGCCGGTGGGGAGCCCGTTCGAGAGGCTATCTCAGCGTCGCTGCAGCGGGTCCTCACGAGGCACCCTGTTGTTCCGAACCGCGGGTCAAGACCCTCTGAGGATGCTGACGTCGGTGTGCTCACCCGAGAAGCGATGCGCCGCGTCTCTTCGGAAGTAGTCGCCGCCGTTGTCCAGCCCTGCGCGGCCGCCCTTCTGCACAGCTCCGCCGGTGGTTCTATGTCAGAGAGTCGTGGAGTCGCCGCCGCGTAGGAGGATGATGAAGTTCGTGGTGCTGGTCCATCTCAGTCGTGTCGTTCATGGTCCTGGCGCCGCGCTGAGCGTCATCTCCAGCTCCACGGCGAGGGACGACTCCACGAAGCCGGTCTCCAGGAGCAGCTCGCCGGACGGGTCGATGCTGCCGGTGGCCGCATAGTCGTAGCCGTCGTAGTTGCCGAAGGCCGCGATGTCTCCGCTGACGGGATCGACACTGCCGCGCACGTCGACCTCGTAGCCGAACAGGGTGCAGTCGCCCTCGAGGGTGCCGAGGATCTGGTCTGCAGGTCCCGCCGACGTGGTGACGACGAGCGCGGCGGTCCCAATGCAGTCGTAGTCATTGCCCAGGGGATCGACGGCCTGGCCGGTGATGTCTCCGATGTATGTCCCGTCGAAGGGGTTGGGGGCCTCACCGGTGTCGGTGTCGGCGTCGGCGTCGGTATCGGTATCGGTATCGGTATCGGTATCGGTATCGGTGTCCGAGTCGGTGTCCGAGTCGGTGTCGCTATCGGAGTCTGCGTCAGCGTCTGCATCTGCATCTGCGTCTGCGTCTGCGTCTGCGTCTGCGTCTGTGTCCGCGTCTGTGTCTGTGTCTGTGTCCGCATCGGCGTTGGCCGGCGCGTCGGTCGACCCGGAGTCGCCACTCTTGTCACCGCCACAACCTACGAGCAGAGCGGCCCACAGCCAACTCCTCATCCACACCTCCGCCCCGGAGTATAGAGGATTGCCCGGGGCCGCCGCACGACTACTCGGCGTCGAAGACCACAATCCGGCTCGCGGCCGCTGTCTCGAGGCCGTCGGATGCGCGTTGCATGTCACTCATTCGGTGCTCGCTCGGCATGGGTCGGATAGACCCGCCGGCCTCTGGAGGACATATGCGCAGAGCGCTTCTTGTGGTGTTGTTTGGTCTTGTTCCTACATCGGCCCTGGCGGGCGCAACCCGGCTCGTCGAATACGACATCTCATCGGAGGAGGCGGCGCTCGACTCGGCCAAGGGGTTCAACTTCAAG
>Ga0114933_10005586_pt1 | contig 11401 bp, 7 predicted proteins | sample 4SBtaG_FD_89691 | JGI IMG/M metagenome (GOLD analysis project Ga0114933, IMG submission 89691) | Deep subsurface microbial communities from Kolumbo volcano to uncover new lineages of life (NeLLi) - 4SBTROV12_W25 metaG | ecosystem: Environmental > Aquatic > Marine > Volcanic | place: Kolumbo... | reverse complement strand
CGCCCTGACACGGTTGGGACAGTTCCTCGAGAGCAAGTAGACGGACGGCCCACCCTCCCCACCAGGAGGACTCCCCAGCCTCCCGATTCCTACGGTGAGCCGTCCGGGGAGGGAGACGGTCCGGCTAGGACAGGGTTTCAAGCTTGATGAGGCACTTCTCGGTTTCGTGTGGCCAAAGTCCCGCACAGCGCGCGTCCGCACTGCGCGACTAGAGCCTGTCCGGGCTGCTGTACGTCATCCCGAACACGGTGTCCGTCATCCAGCGCTTGAAGCCCTCGTTGTCCATGAACTGCTTGAAGAGCTCGGTGTCGTCCTTCATCACATCAGTCATCACGCGCACCAGCGCCTTGTCGTGTTCGATTCGGGCGTTCTGTTTGTCGGAATTGCGCTGCGCGTTCTTGTAGGCGCCGTCCTCGGCCACCCGCGCCGGGATAGTCTCGGTGATGAGCTGCCGCACACGATCGGCGTCCTGCCAGGGGATGTCTCCGAAGTGGTCGTTGAAGGCCTTGAGAATGTTGGAGAGCTGGTCCAACTCCGGCTCGGGCTGGTGACCGCCACCGGAAGTCGGTATGGGTTCGATCTCAGCATCCTCGTCGGGCAGGCGGATCTTCTGCATCGCGCGTTTCTCGACTCGGTAGCTGTCCATGTCGATGGCGTCGAGAATGCCCTTGGACAGGTCCTCCTCCTTTGGGGCAGGCAGCTTGGAGACGAGGAAGTTGAGGAAGATCGAACGCTTCTCCCAGTCGGCGTTGGTGTACGGAAGCACCGAAGAGAGGAAGCCATAGGTGCGCACAAACCCCTTGGCCTTGCCCTTGAACTCCACCTGCTGATCCTCGTCGAGCTCGCTCAGGTAGTCGGCCACACAGGCGTCGAGAATCGGGTCGAGCTGGTCTCGTTCCGCTCCCTCTAGGTAACGCTGCACAAAGTCGTCGATCTGTTCGATCGAGTAGACCTGCGCGCCGTCGAGATCCGCCTGCAAGTCGTGCAACCTGTTCGGATCGGTCTCCTCCGACAGGATCGTGGCACGGTAGAACTGGGCGAAGGAGTCGCGGATGACATCGATATCGTTGAGGAAATCGAGCACAAAGACATCGTGCTTCTTGGGGTGCGCTCGATTGAGCCGGGATAGGGTCTGCACCGCCATGATCCCCGAGAGGGTCTTGTCCACGTACATCGTGTGCAGCAACGGTTCGTCGTAACCGGTCTGGAACTTGTTGGCACAGATCAGGAACCGATAGGGTGCCTCCTTGAACTTCCCCGCGATCTTGCCGGAGGGGAAGCCATTGAGTGAAGCCTCGCTGACCTTCGACCCGCCGTACTCGTGGTCACCGGAGAAGGCCACGATCGGGGCGTGGCGACTCTTGCGCTCGACCAGGTAGTCGCTGATGGCGTGGAAGTACTGAATCGCCCGCTCGATGCCGTTGGTCACCACCATCGCCCGCGCCTCACCACCGATCTTGTTCTGCGCCAGCACCTGGTCGTGGAAGTGGTCCACCATGATCTCGGCCTTGAGCCGAATCGCGTGCTCGTGGCCCTCCACGAAGCGGCGCAGCTTCTTCTGCGCCTTCTTGACGTCAAACTCGGGATCCCCCTCCACGGTCTTGGCCAACTTGTAGTAGCTCTCCACCGGCGTGTAGTGCTCGAGCACGTCCAGGATGAAGCCCTCTTGGATCGCCTGCTTCATGCTGTAGTCGTGGAAGGCATGGTGCTTGACCGTGCCGTCCGCCTGAGGATCAGGCTCGCCGAAAATCTCCAGCGTCTTGCTCTTGGGCGTCGCGGTGAAGGCGAAGTAACTGGCATTGGGCAGCAGCTTGCGCGACTCCATGAGACGGTTGACCTGGTCCTCGTACGTCTCTTCCTCGCTCTCCTCGCCCGCCGCGGAGAGGGCCTGGGCCACGGCGGCGCTTGTCTTGCCGCCCTGACTGGAATGGGCCTCGTCAATGATGATGGCAAAGCGCCGCCCACGCTGCTCGTCGCCGATCTCGCTGAGAATGTACGGAAACTTCTGAATCGTCGAGATGATGATCTTCTTCCCGGCCTCGATGAACTTGCGCAGGTCTCCCGAGTGTTCGGCGTGGCCCACGATCGCCCCCACCTGGGCGTACTGCTTGATCGTGTCGCGGATCTGCTTGTCGAGCAGGCGTCGGTCGGTGACCACGATGATCGAATCGAAAACGAGGGCATCCTCTTTCGTGAGACCGATCAGCTGATGGGCCAGCCAAGCGATGGAGTTGCTCTTGCCACTTCCCGCCGAGTGCTGAATCAGGTAGCGCCTGCCAGCACCCGTCGCCCCTGCGTCTGACAAGAGGCGCCGTACCACGTCCAGCTGGTGAAAGCGCGGCCAGATCTGGGCCTTCTTCTTGCGGCCCGTCTTCTCGTCCTTCTCCTCCACCACCTGGGCGTAGTTCTCCAAGATGTCCGTCAGGCTTTCCCGGGTCAGCACCTCACGCCAGAGGTAATCCGTCTTGAGCCCATTGGGATTGGGAGGGTTGCCCGCGCCGTCGTCCCAGCCCCGGTTGAAGGGCAGGAACCACGAGGCCTTGCCCTTCAGGTGCGTGCAGAAACGCACCTCGCTCTCATCCACAGCGAAGTGCGCCACGCAGCGACCGAACTCGAACAGCTTCTCGCGCGGGTTGCGGTCCTTCTTGTACTGCCAGACGGCGCCCCCCACCGTCTGCTTGGTCAGACTGTTCTTCAGCTCAAACGTGAACACAGGCAAGCCGTTGATGAACATCCCCATATCCAGCGCCCGCTGAGTCTCGTCCCGGCTGTAGCGCAACTGCCGAGTGAGGGTGAAGCGGTTCAGCTCGAATTGCTGCCCGGCCTTCACATTGTCCACCGAGGGAGTGCCGTAGAAGAGATCGAGCTCGTGGGCCCCATGCTTGATCCCGTGTCGCAACACATCGATGGTGCCCCGCTTGGTGATCTCCCCCTGCAACCGGGCCAAGAACTTGCGCCGCGTAGGCCCATCTTCCCCGAGCCCCAGGGACTCCGCCGCCTCGGGCTGGGAGGTGCGCAAGAAGGCCGCAAGCTGCACGAGGTCCACGCAGTACTCGCGCTCGTAGTCCTGGGGATTGCCGGCACTCCACCCCACGCCCCCGTACCCCGCAACCGGCTCCCCCACCGTGCCCTGCTTCGGCGGGTCGCAGGGGTGACCGGCGAGCACCGTGCAAATCAGCCCTTCGAGCCCGCGTTCGGAAGTATCGGTGGTCACTTGGAACCTCCGTGGCAAAGCAGGTGAGTCACGACGCGCGTGAGAGCGTCCTTCTCGTCGGGCCGACTCTCCGCAATCATCAAAGTCACGGCCACCAGCGTGGCGTTAGAGATTCGCGCCTGACCGCCCTCATGGATCAACGCCTCATTGCGCTCCAGAAACCAGAGAAACAGCGCTGCGGCAATCCGTTTGTTCCCGTCCACAAATGCGTGATTCTTGACCAGGAAGTACAGCAGGTTCGCCGCCTTCTCCGCCAAGCCCGGGTAGACCTCCTCCCCACCGGCCGTCTGCATGATGGCGCCCAGGGCACTATCCAATCCCTTGTCCTTCTCCACGCCAAAGACATCGGATTCCCCGAACCGCTCCCGCAGCTGATCCACGATGCGCAGCCCCTCCTCGTAGGTCACCACATGGCTCACGCGCCCCTCCGCCCGCGGCCGGCTCACACGCTGGTGGTCGTAGTCATCGAGCAGGTCCAGAGCGCTGTTGTAGTCGCCGACGACCCCGAGCAGAGCCTTGGCCTCGTCGCCCGAGAGATCGCGGCGACCGGCAATGTCGGAGATCAGCCGCACGGTCTGACTGAGTTCTTCCAGGCGCGCCTTGTTGACCGTATACCCCTGAACAACATGGTCCCGCAGGACCCCGGTAGCCCAGATGCGAAACTGGGTGCCGCGCTTGGAGTTGACCCGGTAGCCGACGGAAATGATGGCGTCGAGATTGAAGTACTCGACTTCACGTTGAACCTCCCGATCGCCCTCCACCTGAACTGTTGCATTTTTTGCAACAGTTGCTCCCCGGTCCAGCTCTCCCTCATTGAAGATGTTGCGTAAGTGCCGTGATATCACGGACTTATCTCGATCCAGCAAGGCTGAGAGCTGATTCAGACTCAGCCAAATCGTCTCCCGCTCCAGGCGGACATCCAGTTCGACCGTCCCGTCGGGCCCCTGGTAGAGCAGAATCTCGCCGCGTTGGGTGGGGTCGGTGGTCACGCGTCCACCACCTCGGGAAGGGCGTCGAGATCCTCGGGGGTCGTCTCGGTGTCCGGATCAAGGGAGCCGACCAGGTCCTGTTCGGTGTCGAGGGGATCGACCTCAGGCAGCGCGGCGGCCGCCTCGCGCACGTCGAGCTTGCCCGTGACCACATCGGCGATCAGGCGGGTGCGGTATTCGGTCAGGAGGTCGATCTCACGCTGAGTTCGGGAAACTGCGGTGCCGATCTCCGCTGTCGCGCGTTCGAGAAAGCGCACGATGGCGACTTGTTCGGGAAGGGGCGGCGTGACACACGGCAGGTACTTGAAGTCCTCCCAACTCAAGTTCTGTCTCAGGCCAGACCCAAGGCCATAGAAGACCTTCTTCAGGTCGTATGCGTGGAAGAGCAGATGCCCAAATCGCCCATCCACCTGCTCTTGTGCGCCGAAGCAGATGTAGGCGGACGTGATGATGCCGCGGTCTCTCGAGATTCCGAATCGGAGGCTTGTGCGATCATTCTGCAAGTCTGTAGGCCTGCAGATGATATCCCCCGGATCGACCACCTGGTACGTCTCGAATGAGTCAGGCACTAGGCCGCGGAGCTTCTCCTTCTGCTTCACGATGATGCGGCCGTAGCTCAGGGAGAGCACGGTGTCTTCCACCATCCCGACGTTGGATTCTTGCTTCTCGTAGACACATGCCCGACCGGGCAGGACATCCCAATGGTCCGGCATGTCCCCCAGCCACTCGACGCCGGAGTCCTTCAGGGGCACGTCGGGGTCGAGGCCGCGGGTGACGGCCCGGTGGATGATGGCCTGCTTCTGCTCCGTGAGCAGCGCGATCAGCTTCCGCTTCCCCCCCACCAACCGCCGCACCCGCCGATCCACATAATCCAAGTACCGCACGATGGCCGCTTGCTCGGGGAGGGGCGGAACAGAGAAACGAAGCGCACCGAGCTGGCTTTCTGCAATCGCCGGGTATGCGATTCCAACTGACGCTGCCGTCACACCATCAGTGAATGATCTGCTCCGAGCCAAGTAGCTCACAAACCTCGGCAGAGTGCCCTCGCGCGGACTAAGTACAGCGAACCCCGTTGAGCAGATGAGATCACCGTCAGTCTTCTCAGCAGACCAGACCGCCTTCAGATAGGTCCTGACGGTGGACACTATCGTGTCTCCGTCTCTGACGACGCGTCTGGCCCGAGATGGCGCATCGGCGAAGCGGATTCGCTGAGGTTCCTCTGATACTACACCCGTCCCTACTGAGCCGATGTCCAGGTATTGAAACTCGAAGTCAGAATCAGTTGTTTCAGGCAGCACCGCCCTGTTCATACCTAGCCAGTACTTTAGCGGCAGCACGTCCCAATGCTGGGGCACCTCACCCAACCACTCGACTCCAGAGATTCTCATTGCAGGATAGGGCTTGATGTCGGCAATCATCCAGCGCTCCCCGCCCCCGTCGGTGTGCAGTCATCCAGCTTGCGGTGCAGCAAGGAAACCAGGGAGAGGTAATCCGCGGCGTCATCCTCGCCCTCCCAGAGGATCTTCGGCTGGTGTGCCGGAGGATTGCGTGCCGCAGCGAAGCAGCCCTTTAGCAGTGCGGCGAAGCCCTTGTGCTCTGACTTCTCGGTCTCGGTCTCCAGCGGGCTCATGGCCAGCAGCGGGCAATCAATGGAGAAGACGCGGTCTACGAGCTTGGCTCCATCTTCTTGGACACCGGACATGTCACGGAGCCTCTGCGCAAGGCCCTTGGTAGCTTCGAACACGGCATGAAAGTAGTTGTCCTGCATCAACTCAGTGATGCAGTATTTCAACACCTCGGGATGTAAGAGCCGCCTTTGAAACTTCGCTTGGATTGTCTGGACACGTTTCTCGGCCTCGTCGAGGGACTTCGCGACGGTGACATGGTGAAACTCCCCGTCGTCACCATATTCGAGCCCAGCGAACGTGAGGATGGTGTTCAGCTTCTGGCGATGCCCCTCGAACACCTCCTTCCGACCGACGAACCGGGCCGGTGCGAGGAACGCACTAATGAAGTCGACGACCGGGTTTGCACAGCCATCTCGTTTCTGGCAGTCGAGAAAGACCCAGTGGAGGCGCCGCCACTTCGTGGACTCACCGGATTCGTCAACCAGTCCGCGATCGTGGAGTACGCGGGTGATGTCTGTTCCGGAGCCGCATTCGCCGAGTAGGCGTGCCAATGGCTCCACTTGACTCTCCGGAAAAGCCGGAATCGAACTCATTTGGTCGTGCCCCCAATGACCTCACTTAGGAGTCCTTCCGTCTCCGCCTCCAGCGCCAGGATGTCGGCGCGGATTTCTTCCAGAGTGCGCATAGGAGTTGGTTTGTAGAAGTAGCGAGTGAAGCTGATTTCGTAGCCAGTCTTGACGCTGTCTGCCCTGTACCAAGCGTCGCTGGCATGGAGCACCACCTCGCGCTTCAGGAAAGCCTCGATGCCTCCTTCCTCCGTAAGCGGGATCTGCTCGGTGTCGCGCAGATCGGCGTCGGGTTCGTACTCGACCACGGCGGGCTTGCCGCCGATGGTTGCTTCGAACAGGCCGCAAAGAGGGTCGGCGGCGGTGCCCTTCTTGTGGATTTTTTTGATGACAGGCGGCGCGTCTTCGCAACTTCCCCCCTCCAGCTTGAGCTGTTTGATCTCGGCGGCCTTGTAGGCGCGGCCCGGATCAGCGCCCGCGATGCGCAGCGGCCGCTCGACGGTCACCTTCCAGTATCCCAGGGCGGCATTCTCGAAGATCTTGCTCTGCTCGGTCTCCTCGAACTTGAGGAAGGTGTCGCAGATGCGCTCGATATCCGCCTCGCCCAGCTCGCAATTCTTCTTGCCCAGGTTCTTACGCAAGGGTTGGAACCACTTGGTGGCGTCAATCAATTGCACCTTGCCACGACGGTGCTCGGGTTTGCGGTTGCTCAGCACCCAGACATACGTGGCGATACCTGTGTTGTAGAACATGTTGAGCGGCAGGGCGACGATGGCCTCGAGCCAGTCGCTTTCGATGATCCAGCGGCGGATGTTGCTCTCGCCCTGGCCGGCGTCGCCGGTGAAGAGCGAGCTGCCGTTGTGGACCTCTGCGATGCGACTGCCGAGCTTCGTACTCTCCTTCATCTTGGAGAGCTTGTTGGCCAGGAACAGCATCTGGCCGTCGCTGGAACGGGTGACTAGTGAGTACTCGGGATCGCCTGCGTGCTCAATCAAGAAACGCGGGTCGCGCATGTCCTTTTTGCCACCCATGCGCTCCAGGTCGCTCTTCCAGCTCTTGCCGTAGGGAGGATTGGAGAGCATGAAATCGAACTCCCGCGAGGGGAACGCGTCGTTGGCCAGCGTGGAGTGCTCCGGTCCGCCGACAATGTTGTCCGCCGCGTCGCCCTCGCCCTTGAGCAGAAGGTCGGCCTTGCAGATGGCATAGGTCTCGGCGTTGATTTCCTGGCCGTAAAGGTGGGTGGCCACTTCCTTCCCGTGCTCGGCTGCGAGTTCCTGCAGTGTTTCCTCCGCCACGGTCAGCATGCCGCCCGTGCCGCAGGCGCCGTCGTAGAGCAGGTAGGTTCCAGACTGGATCTCGTTGGCGATCGGAAGGAACATCAGCCTGGTCATCAGCCGCACGGCATCACGCGGAGTCCAGTGCTCGCCCGCCTCCTCGTTGTTCTCCTCGTTGAACTTGCGCACAAGCTCTTCGAAGATGGAGCCCATGCCGTGGTTATCAAGGCCCGGGTGTTTCGTCGATCCGTCGCCGTTCTTGACCGGTTCGGGGCTCAGGTTGATCTCCGGCGAAGTGAGCTTCTCGATCAGCGTGCCCAGGGCGTCGGCCTTGGAGAGCCGCGAGATCTGGTTGCGGAACTCGAAGTTCTCAAGGATGTCCTGCACGTTGGGCGAGAAACCGTCCAGGTAGGCTTCAAAGTCAGCCTTTAGCTGCTGACGGCTGGCGCGCGCCTTCAGGTCACGCATCGTGAACTTCGACGTATTGTAGAACGCCTGCCCAGCCGCCTGCCGCAGAGCGGGATCTTGCTCCACCACCCCGGCCTCGTCGAGCGATGCCCTCATGTCCAGCACCGCCTGCTTGCTGTCCTCAAGCACGGCATCAAGCCGCCGCAGCACGGTCATGGGCAGAATCACGTCCCGGTACTTGCCGCGAACGTAGAGATCCCGCAGCACGTCGTCGGCGATTCCCCAGATGTAGCCCGTGATCCAGTTGAGTTCAGCTCCGTTCATGGCTCTTCATGTATTTGTGGATTGGCTGTGGCCCAAACGGACCTGCGCTTCGGCTGGACGCCCCAAAGTGACCTCGCCGTTGCAAGCGCTTACAAGAACACGCCTCACTCTCATAGCGCGCGCTGGATCCCTGATTGCACTCGCTCAAAAAAGAACTCGGAATTCGGAATGAGGTCAGAGTTGATCTCTTGAGAAGAAGCCAAACGCTGCTTGGCGGTCCTTATTGAACCCCTCGCGAAGCACCAGAATTGCCAACTCTTGCTGTACTTGACAAAACGCGGGGCGATGATGTGAGCAATGAACGCGATGAGGCGCTCGAGGTTTATTCGGATTCCTTCAAGGTGATCCCAGTACGCAGCGACAATTGCATTGCGCCTGCTCTCTTCCAGGCTGGCAAAAACATGGAAATCTCCTAGATTCTGAGCAACGAAGGAATTCAGCGCCCGCTCCTTGCGATCATTGGCGCATAGGTTGTTCAGGGTGTCAGCCAGCTGCACAAGCTCGACATCGTCGCCACCCAGCAGGACCTTCGTGTCGGTCGTTAGGTGATCAAAGTGAGGTGTGTCGTCCGTTAGAATGTCGAAGTCTCCCGACAGGAACATTTTCTGCAGCAGCTCGTGCTCACCTTCCAAAATGCGCTTGGCAGCCTCGATGTGAGGATTGACGGTGTGCCTCAGAATGATGGCACTGGAGTTGAGTGCTCGAAAGCACGAGTCGAGCGTGTAAGCGACGGCGTATAGCTTCTTACGCTGTTCTGTGACTATTCGGGCAATGAACTGCAAGAGCAAGAGTACAAGTGCTGCCGAAACAGTGGATGCGAATGGCAGGTAGAAGGCATCCTTGGCGAAGACTTCAGAAAGCCACTCAATCATCAGCTTCCTTCATCGACGTAGGAGTGGCTTCCCGGCCGGAAGGCCCCCTCGATGGTGGAGCCTCTCCTGCTGCATCGGCTTGTTCGGCGGCTGGCATTTCTGTGACCGCAACCTTGAGGTCCTCGCGTCCCTCAAGGACATTCAGAATGCCCTTCCGGAAGGTCGCGCCGAACTTGGAAGCCTCGTCTGAATCGGGAATCAGGTTTATGCCAACCTCTCTGTTTCCCGCTAGCCATTCGAGCAGGAGACGCCGGATAGTCTGGTTCTCGAAGTCGACCGTGCCATACCCTTCAGGAGTGTACGACCCCTTCTTGACTTGCACGGAATCGAAGCTGTATCCCACTAGGCGTCCCATTTCCTCAAGAACCTTTGCTTGGAGGTCTTCCTTCTTTCCGGTCCACACGGCTATTTTCTCCTTCTGGTCGCCGGACTCTCCGACCGGGAAGGAACACAGATGGTCGTGGTACTCCTTCCACGACGATCGGACATCCAGATCGCCCTTCCTGGTGAACTCAAGATCGATCATGTTGAGCGCCTTGACGTGGTCCAGAGCCATCGGAGTGCCACGCGTGGCCATCAGTGTCTTGAAGACCCAGAGACGTCTGTGACGAATCTCGCGCCAGAGTTCAACTTGGCGCTGCGCGAAAATCGCAATAAACGGCGCCAGGAGGATCGCGACAATTGTCATCCAATCTGATGTTTCCATGCGTCACTCCGCCATACCTGTCGGACTTTGGATTCTAGGGGCAGCAGACGGAGCCGGCCTAGATAAGCCCGACGGCAGATCTGCGGGACCAGGTTGCGGCGGGAGTGGGAAGTCCATTGGCGAGTGGAGTTACGTTGGTGACCGGTCAGTCCTAGACGATTCGAAGGCCCTTGTGTATCGCGGGCGGGAGAGACCGTGCAATGACAGGGAAGATCGAGGTTATCGGAGGGGATGGTGACCGCTGGGGCGATGATTGAGGGCATGAGTGTAGGTCATCATGACCGAAACGCTCACGTGGCAATGGTGGGTTTTCTGAATCGTTCGAATGTCTGTTGCGCGATCCTGTAGATGGGGCGCGAAGGAGGGCCGGGACGTGTGAGTTGTGATGCGGTTTCGGGGGACCACGCGGGCAGCACGCCGGCTTTGCCGCGCCTTGCCTGATCGTCCCGTAGATTTGGTGGAGACGGCGCCTGCAGGCCTCGTCATGGAGCGGTCCTGATTCCGCCCTCAAACCTGATACCCGTCCCGTGCGCCTACGAATTCGCCGCGGGCGATCTCTTGGACCTTGGCTAGAAGGGCCGGGTCCTCGGCGTCGGTGAACACGTAGAACTTCCAGAGGTTGCGGTAGGACTCTTCCAGATCGGACAGGCGCGGCACGCGGTCTGTGAATTGGGAGAGGGGCTGCACGCCTTGTTCGCCGGGCCAGCGGACGTGAATGCGGGCTTCCTTGAGTTGCATGCTGCGGGCTGGGCAGTAGACGACGACCTTGACCTCGCGGCCGGTGGCGAACTGAACGAGTTCGGCGACGCGTTGCTCCATGTCCACGCGGGTGTCACGCGCGCCAGGCGAGAAGAAACGCTCCAGCAGCTGGGCCTGGGCGTTCTCGTTGCCGTGGCGAGGAAAGACGCAGGCGCGCTTGTAGAGGCGGCGGTAGCGCACGCGGTCGGTCAGCTCGCGAACCTCGGCTCCGATCTGAGGGGGTGCCCCCTCAACCGATTTGTCCAGCACGTCCAAGAGAGATGCATCGGTCTGGTCCTGGAGTTGTGCCTGGGTGAGCGCATCCGCGGCCACAAGATGTTCGACGGCACGGGCCACCAGGGCGCCGGCGCAGACCTTGGCGTGGTGGTAGTAGACGCGCTCGGAAAAATAGTAGCGCGCCTCGAGCATGCGCACGATCTCGCTCAGGATGTCCTCCCGCAGCAGAGCGTGCTTGGCCAAGTCGATGTACAGGTTGCCGCTCTCCCGATCGATCTTGAAGTAGCTCGTAACGCGCTGGTCGACCTCCAAGTGCAGGCCCGTGAAGTAGGCATCCCGGGCGAGGTAGTCGAGTATGTCGGCCGCGATCGTTCCCCCAACGAGCTGGTGCCAGTACGCAGGCACCTCACGGCGGCCATCGGTTCCCGCAGGCGTCAGAATGCTG
>Ga0114933_10005584_pt1 | contig 11405 bp, 13 predicted proteins | sample 4SBtaG_FD_89691 | JGI IMG/M metagenome (GOLD analysis project Ga0114933, IMG submission 89691) | Deep subsurface microbial communities from Kolumbo volcano to uncover new lineages of life (NeLLi) - 4SBTROV12_W25 metaG | ecosystem: Environmental > Aquatic > Marine > Volcanic | place: Kolumbo... | reverse complement strand
GACTCACGTAGTACACCTCGTCTACCTGGTTGTTCGTTTCGTCGCTTTCATCGAGGACGTTGTTCTCGTCCACTTTCAGAAGAACCCAGGCCGTGTTTCGGTCGCCGGAAAGTAATTCTGCAACAAAGTTTTCCGAGAGAGGAACGGTGCGCTGCAAAGTATATTCGTCGTTTCCAGAAATCTTTACAATATTTCTTCCTGTATACCCACCGCCAGTGTCCTCGCCATCCTGTTCGTAGCTGATAACCTCGATATAGTATTGATTGATCGTTCCAGTCGTTGCGCCGTTATTTTTTACAACAATACTTACCGTAAGTTCATTCGTGTCAGAGTTCACTGCAAACGTAGGCTTTTGTGGCTCTAGATCTGGTTTCGAAAGAGAGAGTCCTTCGGCACCATCCGGAATATCTGACAATACATCGGAGGAGTCATCAGAAGAATCTTTTCCAGAAAAGAACTCCTTAATTTTTCCGATACCCCACGCACCTCTCGTACTCGAGGACGATGACGTCGTTTCTACAACGGATCCAGCTTCTTCCTGCGGAGCTGTCGCGTTCGAAGATGTATCGCCATCTCCTAGCTGAACGATCACGACAAACATGATTGCGATCACGCCAAGAGAAAATAACGCACCAAGAAGAGCAGGTTTCCTTAGTTGCTTCCTTTTCTGTTTTTTCATAGATGTATGTTCTTATACTGGCATCGTACCGGTATTTCACGAATGGTTCAACGTCCTCTATGCTTTTCCGAGCGTCTCTCCTCCGGCTTTCCAGCCAAGCGGACACAGTTCGCCGGTCTGAAGCGCTTCGAGAACTCGGAGTGTTTCTTCAACGGATCGTCCTACGGACCCTGCTGAAACAAGGGAATACTTTACAACACCTTCTGGGTCGATCAGAAACAATCCTCGTTCTGAGGACCCATCTCCTTCGTTTAGCACTTGATAGGCGCTCGCAACTTCGTGGGTTGTGTCAGCGAGAACGGTGTACTTTACTTCCGAGAGATCGCGCTCAAACCACGCCTTATGCGACCACTCAGAGTCTGTAGAGCTCGCAACGATCTCACAGCCGAGCTCCGCAAACTTATCTGCATTCTCCGCGAACCCGCGAAGCTCTGTTGGGCAGATAAACGTAAAGTCTCGTGGATAGAAGAAAAGGGCGATCCACTTTCCATTAAAATCGGAAAGACTTACCTTTATAAATTCACCGGCTTTGTACGCGGTTACATGCTCGAACTCCGGTGCTGATTGGTTGACTTGAATCATATTGCTTTACTCATCGAATCCTCGACGCCAGGGAGGTCTCCGTTTGAAGATCCCCCCTAACGTCAGGGTTGCGTATTAATTGTTTATTATGAGGACCATTTTTCAAATACGTGGTTCGCCGCCTCCCAGTTCATGTTCTTCCAGAAGTCTGCAATGTAGCTCTTTCTGTTAGATCCGTAATCAAGGTAGTACGCATGTTCGTATACGTCGAGCACAATAATAGGGATACATCCCCAGACTCCGCCCTGATTATGCGAGTCGCATCCGTACACTTTTAATCGATCGAGCTGTGTGTCCCATGCAAGAACAACCCAACCACGCATCGCCATCCCGCTCGCAGAGAAATACGTTACAAAGTTTTCGATGGATCCGAACTTTTCTGAAAGAGCATTCGTGAGCGCGTTCTCTGGAACCTCTTCGGAACCGCCGAGGCAATTGAAGTAGTACTCATGGAGATAGACTCCGTTGTTTGCAAATGTCTCACCGTTTCGAAGGGCTCGGAGCTCCGAATACGTCTGGTTTCCACTCACTTCTTTCTCTCCTGTTGCGAGAGCTGCAAGCTCCGCTCCGATCTGCTTCATTTTGTTTACATACCCTGTATAGAGCTTGTCATGATGAATCTCAATCGTCTTTTCGGAAATTCCGATGAGATCACGCTTGAATGGAAGGTCCTTTGGCTGGTAATCTTGGCTGGAAGGCATATTCTCTGGAATCATTGATTTTTTAGGGTATTTAAGTATACTAAAAGCCGTAATGATTGGAAACAGTATGAAAAACAACCAAAAACAGACCATTTTTATCATAATTGGAGCGCTGATTGTGCTCGGATTACTTCATGGCATCCGTCAATACCGTATTTCTGACACGGATTCAAGCTCTTTAGAGTGTGAATTAGAAAACGGACTTTGTGAAGAAGTAGTAAAATCTGGCAGTGAAAAATACCTTGTTCCTCCTTCCTATTTGTATGATTCCGGACTTACAGCGGAGGATGTGCCCGCAATCGACGAACCAGTATTTGTTTCTGTGAACGAAGCAGACGAATTTCTTGCAGACGGCGTGCTTGGTATTGACGTTGAGGTAGGCGGCGCTCACAGGTTTTACTCGTTCCAAATTCTTAACTGGCATCATGTAGTCAATGACACATTTTCTGGGGAAGAACTCGCGATCACAAGCTGCCCACTTTGCCGAACCGGAATTGTGTACAGCGCTGGAATGGAAGACGCTACGCTTACGCTTGAAACGGACGGCAGAATTTACAACAACAATTTCCTTCTTACGGACCGCGAAACGGACTCTCTTTGGAGTCAGCTCACAGGAACGGCCGTGAGTGGTGATTACATCGGGGAAAGTCTCGAAACGTACCCTTCAGAAATTCTCTCATGGGAAGACTGGAAAAATACCTATCCGAACGGAGAAGCACTTAGTACTGAAACTGGATACACACGAGACTACTCCGCGCATCCATTCGGCGAGTACGACAACGCCGCGATGATCTATTTCCCATTGCAGGAAGACCTCGACGACCGCATTCCACCAAAGTGGAGCGTATACGTTATAGAGGAAGATGGTGAATACCTTGCATTCGCAGGTACGGTACTTTCCGGGTTCGGTATTGGAAATGACTCCCTTGGAGAGCGTGCAGTTGCTGGAATGTACAATGCATCAAACGGAAGTATTCGCGTATTCGACCGAACAGTAAACGAACAGGAGCTTTCGTTTACGTATGATTTTGGCACCACCCTCTTTACAGACGAACAAACAGGGTCTACTTGGAATGCAAACGGCCTCGCGACCGCTGGGTCACTTCGGGGAACGCAGCTTGAATCACTTGGAGGGACGGAAAGTTTCTGGATGTGCTGGAGCGCGATGTACCCAGACACACGAGTAAGCACAATCGATGTCATTGAGACGGAGATCGAATCCGTAAACGAAAACGAGATAGAAGAAACTGAAAAGGACGGAGAATAACATGGCAGGCATGCTGTACATCGTTGCAACGCCAATTGGAAACCTGGAGGACATTGCAGATCGCGCAAAACGAGTCCTCGAGGAAGTGGATCTTATTGCGTGCGAAGATACGCGCGTAACAGGGAGGCTCCTCAGAAGTTTACACATTCAGACACCTACAACTTCTTACCACTCGCATTCGAGCGATGCGAAGGAACAAGGTCTTATTGATCGTCTGCAAAGCGGCGAAGAAATCGCGCTCGTTTCGGACGCCGGCACACCAACGATTTCAGACCCTGGGAGCAGATTTGTACGACGCGCAATCGAGGCAAGGATAGAAGTGACACCTATCCCTGGAGCGTCAGCTGCCGTTGCAGCTCTTAGCATTTCCGGCTTCCGTACGCGTCCACACACCTTCTTCGGCTTCCCTCCAACAAAAAAGGGGGTGAATGCTTTTTTTGATGAAGTGAATAAAACGCCTCACACCGTGGTATTCTATGAGTCGAAGCATCGCATCCTGAAAACACTAGGACGCATCAGTCCTGATCGCGAGATCATGGTTGGTAGAGAGCTTACAAAGCTTCACGAAACCATCTATCGCGGAACGCCTCAAGAGGTTCTCGAAGCTTTACAATCAACCTCTTCAAAAGGCGAATTCGTTGTCGTCCTTGCACCGAAAATCAAATCCTGAACACCGGGTGATTCATGAATCACCCCTACGTACAAAATTATGTATTACATCACAACGACTCTTCCATACGTAAACGCAAAGCCGCATATCGGGTTTGCGCTTGAAATTACACAAGCGGATGCACTTGCGCGGCATCACCGTCTTCTTGGAGAAGAAGTTGTTTTTAATACAGGAACGGACGAGCATGGGCAAAAAATTTACGAAAAAGCAATAGCGGAGGGAAAGGAAACGCAGGAATACGTGGATGAGTATGCGGCGAAGTTCGATGAACTAAAAACCACGCTCAATCTTACGTACACGAACTTCATTCGCACGAGCGTTCCGGCACATAAAGCGGCCGCTCAAACATTTTGGAAGCGCTGCGAAGAGGCTGGCGACATCTATAAGGATCAATACAGCGTAAAGTATTGCGTTGGGTGCGAACTAGAAAAACAGGATTCGGAACTCGAAGAGGGAGTATGCTCGGTGCATCCAAACATTGAATTAGAACTTCGTGATGAAGAAAATTACTTCTTTCGTTTCTCCAAATATCAAGAACCTCTTCTCAAGCTGTATAAAGAGCAAGAGAACTTTGTTGTCCCAGCGCACCGACTTCATGAGATACGAACCTTCGTGGAGGGTGGACTGAAAGATTTTAGTATTTCACGGATTAAGGAGAAAATGCCGTGGGGCGTTCCGGTTCCTGGCGATGAAGACCACGTTATGTACGTATGGTTCGATGCGCTGGTGAACTACGTTTCAACGCTAGGTTGGCCAGAAGAAGGGGATTCCTTCAAACATTCCTGGCCCGGCGTGCAAGTGGCCGGAAAGGATAATCTTCGCCAACAGTCTGCCATGTGGCAGGCCATGCTTCTTTCTGCCGGACTCAAACCCTCGAAACAGGTGTTCATTCATGGATTTATTACTTCTGAAGGGAAGAAGATGAGTAAAAGTCTTGGAAATGTAGTCGATCCGTTTGCAGTCGTGAAAGAATACGGGACGGACGCGGTGCGCTACTACCTGCTACGCGAGATTCCTTCCCACGGAGACGGGGACTTTTCAGAATCTCGCATGGAAGAGCGGTACGCAGAGCTCGCAAACCAGCTCGGAAACCTCGTGAACCGAGTCGCTGCAATGACGCACAAATATTTCGAAGGGGAGGTCCCTCGCGCGGCTTGGAGCAAGAAAGTATCGGCCCTGCACAGCGCCTTCAGTGCGTATGATTTTAAAGCATATTGTGACCTCGTGTTCGAAATTGTGCGAGAAGCAAATGAATACACGGACAAAACAAAACCATTCACGCTTGTAAAAGATGATCGAGACGCTGCTCTGAAGGTTCTCGGAGAGCTCGCGGACAGAATTCTTTGGATCGGAAATGCGCTTCTTCCAATTATTCCGCAAGCAGCAGAAGAAATCGTAAAACGATACAGTGGAGACCGCGTCCTTGTAGGTGACGCACTCTTCCCACGTCGAAACAACTAATCGTATGAGAGAAAATATTCCCAAAAAATCAAATCCAGATGTATCTGGCGACATTATAGCCACACAGAATTCGGAGAACGAAAATAAGATCTTGGACAAACTGCGAGAACATGAATATTTCAAAGCCTTTCCGGATCGTTTATTAAAGGAAGCGGCGTCCATGTCACGTCTCAGAGATGCCCTCTGTGACATACCAGACTTCCGGAGTACGCGTAGAGAAAAGGATGTATTTCCAGAAGACAGTTTTAAATGTATCTTCAGGGAGATTCTCGGTGATCAAACAGTTCATCTTACAGGCGAAAATAATCCCCACACGTATCTCGACTTATTTTTTGACATACTCGTCTATTGCTTGAGGAATCAAGAAGATGAATTTCTTGCAGAAATTAAAAAACTACAGACTGGCATTGACGTAGAGAAATCGTCTATAGAATTCGCAAAGTGGCTAAAAACGTCTCGGGTAGCAGAAGGTGTACGTATTGGTGAGTGGGGCGGTAATATAACAAAGTATCTTTTTGAACCTCTTGGTGCTGAGGTGGTTACGGTATCTCCATTCAATCCGCCCACTGCTGGTCGAATTAAACTGCCCGAAAACCAAAAAGAGCGGGAGATTGCAATGGCAGAGTATGGATCAGAAGAGCTACTATTTCGAGCGATCAGAGATCAAGATCCTGACCCAGCGAGGATCTTAACAAAAAAGGATGCATCAACTGTCTTCAAAGGGGAATTTGACATTATTTGCTCAAACGGCGTACTAGAGCCAGGAAGCGGATTTGATCAAATAGCAGCTAAAGGTGGAGTCGGAATCTACGACGCATTCCTAATAGAACATCGACTCGTAAAAGATGGTGGAATGATTGCAAATGGACTACACGTCAAAGGCTATGGCGGGGTTCACGGGAGGTATACTGTACCAACCCACGGATCAGAGTCACGACGCCAGGCTGACGGTGTCACCTTAAATCCTCTCTATAAAAGAGCGTTTATAGGAAAAGCAGCCCTTGGAGACAAAGCCGCATTTGATGCTTATCTAGAAAAGAGTGATAAACACATCTTTGATCCTGGTCAGCTGATCGCTGCGAAAAACGCATAATATGACTCTCGCATCCATCGACATCGCTCTCCTTGCTGTGCTCGTGTATTTCATGCTCTCAGGACTCTATCACGGGTTTATTCAAACGGCAGGAGCGCTCATAGGACTCATAGCAGGCCTCTTCATTGGAGCATACGGAGTTTTATGGCTTGATGAATCATTTCAGGTGCTCACGCGGCCACTGATGGCTATTTCCATATTCCTCCTAATTGCAATGATCGTGAGTAGGCTCGTCGGTTGGATCGCACACGTTCTCGACGGAATCTGGAAGGTTCTTTCTATTATCCCATTTCTTGCCGGCATCAATAAACTCCTTGGCGGAATCGTTGGAGCATTTGAAGGCGTGCTGATTCTTGCAGCCGTATCCTACTTTGCAGCGGCTCACCTCCCAGAAGGAGACGTACGAGGGGCTCTTGAGGCGTCTGAAGTCCTTCCATGGCTCGACATCCTCTCAAACTGGCTCGGATACATTCTCCCTCATACACCTGTGTAGTTATGCAACTTATCGATTCCCATTGCCATATCCATTTTGAAGCATATAAGGAAGATATGGACGAAGCGGTCAAAAGATCGCTCGACGCAGGTGTACAGATGGTCACAATTGGCACGCAGTCAACAACAAGTAAAAACGCCATAGCTCTCGCGGAAAAGTACGACGGAGTGTATGCAACCATTGGCCTTCACCCAAACCACCTACACAGGCAGGAATTTTTTGATGAACAGGAACTACCGCCCGAGGAACGAGCGACAGGGAAGATTAAAACACGATCAGAATTGTTTGACCCTGCATACTACGAAAAGCTCGTCCACCACCCAAAAGTTGTCGCGATCGGGGAGTTTGGCCTTGATTATTATCGAATACCGAACCATCTAGACCGCGCGAGCGTTATTGCGAATCAACGAGAGAGTTGTAAGCAACAGCTTGAATTTGCCAACAGGTTCAATAAACCCGTTGTCATTCATTGTCGAGACGCACACGAAATGCAATATGAACTCCTAAAAGAGCTGGTAGACGCTGGACGTCTTCAAAATAGGGGAGTCATCCATTCCTTCACCGGAACGGCTGTGGACGCAGAACGGTATCGCGAACTCGGGTTCCGCATAGGATTAAACGGGATTCTTACATTTTCAAAAGACCTTCAGGAACAAGTAAAACACATTCCGCTCGAACAAATCATGCTAGAAACGGATGCGCCGTACCTTACTCCGCCTCCACACCGCGGAAAACGAAACGAACCTCAGTACGTGCGGTTTATCGCACAAATGGTCGCAGATATTCATGGAATCAACGTGGAAGAAGTAGCTGCACGTACAACGCACACATCAAAAACACTTTTTCAACTTGACGGATGAGGTATTCTTTCCCATACTGCCTGTGCTCGTATCGGTCGCCCACGGGTTTGTGATCTGTTCCCATTCTCACCCTACTTCATCGAGCCTGGGGGAATACCGATACAGTTTGCCGTTGTGTCTTTTCTGGTAGGCCTTCTGGGGAACACCCCCGGGATGCGTCGGTTCGACTCCGGCCAGCGGGATTATAGCGTCGACTTACTCTTCTTGAGTATCTTGCGGGCAAGTTCCTCCACTTCTTGTTCTGCGTCTTCTCCTTCGCGAGGAGAGTAAGTCGGCGCCTCTCTTCGACCATGAGCCTCGTGCTCTCCTGCCTCTAAGCACAGCTTCTGGTCTCTGGCGCCCCTAGTCCACACTAGGGGCGCTTCTACTTTTTTCACAATTTTTCACCCTGCTTGACCAAAAAACAATTTCGGGCTATACTTTGCCCGCTATTTTGACCTGTGGAAAAGAACGAAACTTCACAAAAAGACCGTTCAAAACTTCCGTATGCACTCGCGCTTAGAATTGCTGCAGATTTTGGAGCTGGCATTGGAGCCCCTGCCGTTCTCGGAGCGATTATTGGAAAACGATTAGACGAAAGATTTGGTACAGATCCATGGATCCTTGCCCTCTGTCTTCTACTCGCATTCGCGCTTACGGTAGTGTACCTCCGCAGGAAAACTGACTACTACGCGAAAGAATATGAGAAAATCGGATAAAGGATTATTTGCAAGCATCCCCCTCGCCGCTGAACCGATTTTTGAGATCGGAAATTTCACCATCACAAACTCGTTATTCAACGCTTACATTGGCGTTGCGTTTTTCATTCTGGTCGCTTTCCTCGTTCGAAAAAAGATCACACAAATTCCTCGAGGATTCTACAACGTTGTCGAAGCTTTAGTGGAATTTGCTCTCAAAGAGATTGAAAAGGTAACAGGAGACAAAAAACGTGCAAGACAGTTCCTTCCGCTTGTTGCAACCATCTTTTTCTTCATCCTGTTCAGTAACTGGCTTGGACAAATTCCTGGGACAGGCACGATCGGAGTGTGGGGATATCTTCACGGACACTTCGAACTCATCCCATTATTGCGCCCTGCGACAAGCGACCTAAACATGACGCTCGCCATTGCAATTGTAGCCATCGCCACAACGCACTTTGCCGGACTCACGCAGCTCGGAGTAGCAAACCATATCAGCAAGTTCTTCAACATCCGCGGAATTGTACGGTCTCTTAAAAAAGGACCAATGGATATTGTTGTTGCTGTTGTAGAGTTTTTCATCGGACTCATCGAGGTTATCGGAGAATTTGCAAAAACACTTTCCCTTTCCCTTCGACTGTTCGGGAACATTTTTGCAGGTGAGGTTCTTATGCATGTGATGCTAAGCCTCGTTTCATACGTGCTTCCAATTCCGTTCATCTTCCTCGAACTTCTTGTTGGAATTATCCAAGCAACGGTATTTGCCATGCTTACGCTTGCGTTCCTCGTTGTAGCCACGATGGATCACGGCCATGAAGGTGACCACGAAGAACACAGAGCTGAACCGGCTCACGCATAAATAACAAACGGTTAGGGGTTAGTGGCTAGAAGTTAGCAAGACGCTAACAATTAGCCACTAGTCGCTAATCACTAGTCGCTAAATAAATAACCAAACCATTATGGATGCAGCAACAATGACACTGCTCGCCAAAGCCCTTGCTGTTGGTATCGGTAGTATCGGACCAGCGCTCGCTATCGGATTCATCGGTATGAAGGCTATGGAGGCGATCGGACGTAACCCAGAAGCTGGAGGAAAGCTTTTCGTCCCAATGCTTCTCGGAATGGCTTTCGCCGAGGCGATCGCGATTTACGCTTTAATCATAGCGTTTACTCTTTAAGAGTAGCCTGACTGAAGATGAATATTCATCTTCAGAACTGACTATTTTTATGGCAGAAGACATTCAAGACACAACAAATACAGAAGAAGCTCTGCACGATGAGGTGCAGACTGAAGTACATGAAGAAACTTCAGAAGGTATTGGAGCCGTTGCTGGCCAGTTTGGTCTAAAGGGCGATCTTTTTGTCGCGCAGCTCATTAACTTCCTTATCGTTCTCGCCGTTCTCTGGAAGTTTGTGTACAACCCAATTGTAAAAATGCTCGACGAACGCACAGAGCGGATCGAAAAGAGCATGAAGCAAGCGGAAGAGATTGAGAAGCGTGTAGAGGCGATCGAAGGCGAAAAGGAAGATGTGCTAAATACTGCACGGAAAGAGGCGCAAGAAATCGCTCAAACAGCGCACATTGCTTCCGAAAAACGAGGCGAAGAGATGATTGAATCAGCAAAGCGTGAAGTCGAACGCGTGATCGTAAAGGGAAAGCAACAACTTGCAGACGAAAGAACAGCAATGCTCCGAGACGCCCGAAAGGAAATAGTCGAAATCGCTACCCTTGCCGCGGAACGCGTGATTAAGGCAAGTATCGACAAATCAAAAGCGGATTCACTTGCAGAAGAAGTTGTAAGAAAAGCAACCTAATATGCGCACTGAAGCATACAACTATGCGCGTATTCTGGCAGAATCCTGCGAAGGAAAGTTGGAAAACGAGGTAAATGAAGTAATTGCAGCCTTCGCAAAAGTCCTCAGAGAACGTGGAAAACTGCCACTCTGGAGAGCTATCGTGCAGGAACTCGGAGGTGTCTGGAAAGAAACATATGGCGCATCTATTGTAGAAGTATCCTCCGCCTATACGCTCGAGGAAGAAACCGTAAAGAAACTAGAAGCGCTCGCGCCAGGAGCAGATTACACATATACCGTAGACGAAGACCTGATCGGAGGCATGCGACTACGCATCGACGACACATTAATCGAAGGAACCGTAAGAGGACAATTAACGAGACTCAAGAACAAGCTCGCCTAACATATGACAACAAAAGCACACATCATTGAGGAGCTTCGAAAGCAAATTGAAGCATTTGAAGCGGATTCAAGTAAAGAATCAGTCGGAACCGTTCTCTCCGTTGCAGACGGGGTTGTTCGTCTTAGCGGGCTTGCGGACGTAAAGTCCATGGAACTTATCGAGTTTGACGGCGGAACTGTTGGAGTGGCCCTTAACATCGAAGAATCAACTATCGGGGCAATCATTCTTGGTGATTCTACGCATATTAAAGAAGGTCAGACAGCAAAGGGAACCGGTAAGATTCTCTCCGTACCAGTTGGAGAAGGGGTCGTTGGACGCGTGGTGGACCCACTTGGAAAGGCGATCGACGGAAAGGGAGATATCGGAACGGATGCAGATCAGCCAATCGAAAAGATTGCGCCAGGTGTTATTACACGCAAGTCCGTAGACGAGCCGCTTCACACAGGGATCAAGGCTATCGACGCGCTCATCCCCATTGGACGAGGGCAGCGAGAGCTTATTATTGGAGACCGTCAGACAGGAAAGACAGCTATTGCAATCGACACAATCATCAACCAGAAAGGGGAGAACGTGAAGTGTGTGTACGTTGCTGTTGGTCAGAAGGAATCAAAAATTGCAAACATCACTGCGCGGCTAGAAGCGGCTGGGGCGATGGAATATACAACGGTCGTACTCGCAGGAGCGAGTGACCCAGCTTCGCTTTCCTACATCGCGCCGTACACTGG
>Ga0114933_10005582_pt1 | contig 11408 bp, 10 predicted proteins | sample 4SBtaG_FD_89691 | JGI IMG/M metagenome (GOLD analysis project Ga0114933, IMG submission 89691) | Deep subsurface microbial communities from Kolumbo volcano to uncover new lineages of life (NeLLi) - 4SBTROV12_W25 metaG | ecosystem: Environmental > Aquatic > Marine > Volcanic | place: Kolumbo... | reverse complement strand
GTGATTCATTACCCGGTCACGACCGCCATCAGGGGTCTGGGCAAGCGGACATGCCGCAGGCTGTCCTGGGGGAGGTACGACCCTCGCGGAGGTGTCCGGCAGGTCACCGAGCAAGGTGCAGTGCCGCTTGCGGCACGGAGAAACGAAACAACGCCCCCGGGTGTGATCGGCCCGGACAGCGACAGCTGACCGGGTAAAAGATCACACCCCTGCTTGTTCCGGTGTAGCTGCGTCGCTGCATAGCTGCCGTCCACAAGACCGGCCGCGGATACAAAAAACCATAAAAACAGGCGGTTGGGGTAAACGGGGATGGGGGTCCAAGGGGGAAGGACCGATCAGGGGAAGGCAGTCTGTCGCCGATCGAAGCCCCAGGTGCAGCGACCACCCGCGTGCCTCGCAGATCATGAAATGCCTTCCCCTGTTGGGTCCTTCCCCCTTGATCGAGGCGCCGTCTGCCAAGACAGAACCCCCAAAATCATTCGAGTTGACCCATCTCAGTCACAAAAAAGAAAAGAGAGGACCCCTCCGGGTCAAACCCGGCCTCAGCCCGGTTCGTCTGCCGCGAACTTCCAGAGCAGCAGCGCTGTGGCGATCGCGCCGATGGCGAACACTTGGCCGATCGGCGCCAGCAGAACGTCGCTGTACCAGTGCGGGTCGGGATAGCGCGCGGCGACGGTTTGCACGGCCGGCCCGGGCGCGAAGGTCGCGAAGCTGGTCGTCGCCGAAGCCAGCATCAGGTCAACGACGACAAACCACGCCACACAGATCGCGGCGGCCCGTTTGAAATAGGCGGCGACCGCCATGAACAGCGGCGTGTAGCCGACGGCAGCGAGCACGGCGGCCAGGCACATCAGCGGCAAGTGACCGATATCGGGCGCGACGGCCACCGCGGCGGTGGCGCCGAACAACAGACACGCGAACAGGACACCGGTCACGGCAATCACGCCGGTCGTGGCGACCAGGCGGCCGAGCGGCAGCGCCAAAGACGCCCGTGGTCGCACGAGGTAGAGGGCCAGCGCACCGCGGTCGGCGTCGGCTCGCAGGGCGGCCGTGGCATACCCGATCGCAAGCAGTGCTATCGCGCGCAGGCAAACGGTGCGGAAAAAATCGGGCGCGGCGAGCAGGTCGGCGGGCGCGAAGTGGGCTCCGGCGGCGCCGACGACGGTGGCGGACAGGACGACGAGCAGCGAGGGCCACTGGCGCGAGATCCGTAACATCCTTCGCGTTTCGGACCACGCATGCAGGCCGATCGACTCGACGAGGTTGGGCGCGATGGAAACCGAAGGTGCTTGCTGCGTTCCGGACATCTAACGCACCTCGTCCGCGAGCGCGTGAAACAGGCTGACGAGATCATCGCCTTGGGCCCGTACTTCCCAGACCTGGGTTTTGCTCGCCACCACGGCGGGCGGGAGCGCTTTGCAGAGCGTCTGCATGTCGTCGGCGTCGACGTAGAGGATGTCGTCTTCAACCCGCGTGCTGGTCACCGCTCCGTGGGCCATCAAAGCCGCCGCGAGCTTGCGGGGTTCGGTCGCCGTGATCGACAGCCCTGCGCCGCGTTCATCGAGGAGCTCGCGGATCTCGAGGTGCGTGCCAGCGGCGACGATGCGCCCCTTGAAGATGAGGATCAGGCGCTCAGCGACCGCTTCGACCTCGGCGAGGACGTGGCTGGAGACGATGACGCAGGTGCCGCTGCCCGCGGTCGCCTTGATGCGTTCGGAGACCTTGAGGCGCCACACAGGATCGAGCGCATTGAGGGGTTCGTCGAGCAGCAGCAGCTTGGCGGGGATCGCGAAGGCCTGGGCGAGCTTGACTCGTTGACGTTGGCCGCGTGACAGCTGCGCGATGGGGCGATCAAGCTCCTCCTTCAAGCCCAGGTCGATCAGCGCGGCTTCGGCGCGTTCGCCAGCGTCCCTGGCGCTGACACCGGACAGCCTCAGCAGCAAGGTCAGCAGCTCGAGCGGCGTTTCGCGCGGGGGCAACTGTTCGCCGTCGGGGCAAATCGCGATCGCGTTATCAAGCTCCCGGGCGCGCCGCTTGTGGCCACCCAGCCAGGTGATCGTGCCGGTGGTCGGGCGGATCAGCCCGGCCATCATGCGCATCAGCGTGGTCTTGCCGGCGCCATTGGGACCGAGCAGGCCGTAAACGCCGGGACCGAGCGTTAGATCCGCGTCGAGCACGGCCACGTGGGGGCCGAAGCGTCGCGTCGTGCGATCAAGCTGCACGATGGCGGTCATGCGCGCCCCCTCGACAGCGGCGGGTTGGACAGGAATCGATGCAGGATCCACCAGCTGCCCGCGACGATCGCCGCCCAGAGGCCAAGCCCGATGGCGCCGTCGATCATGGACGCCGGCGGGGCGTCGACGGGATCGAGCAGGCGCGTGGCAAAGAAATACGGGGCTTGCAGCGCGTGGTGCAGATCGAAAGCGCGCGCCAAGGACGTGCGCCCCCAGGTCAGCTGCCCCGCCCACGAGATCCCGACACTCGCAAGGATCGCGCCCGCATACAGCAGCGCCGGTTGGCCGCCGCGATGAACCAAAGAGCTGCAGGCGTGCGCGGCCAGGGCGCTGGCCACACAGATGAGCAGTCCGGCCCCAAACAGCAGCATGAAGGCGACGGGGAAGAACGCGGCGCCCGAAATCGCGCCGCGGGACGCCTCGAGCGCGCCGGCGGGCAGTGTCCAACCGAAAACGTGAGCGTGGCCGACGACAACGATGATGGTGGCGAGCGAGGTCCCAATCGCGGCGACACCGGCGGACGCCATCACCCGCGCGACGAGGTAACCGGCGGGCCGAACGGGACGCGAGAAGTACAGCAGCAGCGCTCCAGCGCGCGCGTCCGCAGCGATCTGGGGGGCGGTCAAAGCGGCGTGCACGAGCAACACCCAAACGGTCATCGCCTGGAAGAAATAGCCGAAGTTCTCAACGACAAAAGCCGCCTCTTGCCCAGCCGCAACGCCGAGCTCCGCGGCCCCGATCGTGGCGCTGCCCTGCACGCGGAGCAGCGCATACAGCCATAGCGCCATCGGCGCGAGCAGGGACGCGAAGAGCAGCGCGATGGGACCAAACCCCGAGGCCGTGCGACGCGCGAAGAAGCGGGCGAGCTGGGCAACCGAGCGGTTTTCGTCGACCCGCGGGCCGCGATGACGCTCGAACTGGGTGGGCGCGAAGAACGGGCGCTCAGCGGGATCGTTGGGGCGATTCATGGCGCCCCCGACGACAGGCTGGACGACGCCGTGCGCTCGCGGGCGGGATCATCGAGCCGCAGGTGGCGCATGAAGGCGTCCGAGATCGCTTCCTCGACCGGCCACAGCCCGCGAACAGCGATGCCGTGATCGGCCGCGATCTTCCACATCAAGCCGTGATCGGGCGCATCGAGCCGCACGCCGACCAGGTGCGCGTCCATCCAGACCGAAAGCCCGGCCTTCTTGAGCGCGTCATGAAGCAGCGCGGGGTCTCCCATCACGTCGATCTGCCAGCGCTCGCCGCCGGTGCTGGCGCGGAACTTCTCCATCGCGCCGCAAAAACCGATCCGACCCTTGGACAACAGCAAGACGTCGCTGCAGACCGCGTCGACGTCGGCCAGGACGTGCGTGGACAGCAACACAGACGTGCCCGCTGCGCCGATCTCGGCGATCAACCCGAGCATGTCGTCGCGTCCCTGCGGGTCCAGACCGGCCGTGGGTTCGTCCAGTAACAACAGCCTGGGCCCATGCGCGATCGCCATCGCGAGCCGCAACCGTTGGCGCATTCCCAGCGAGAATCCCGACGCGGGCCGATGCCGAGCTTCCCCAAGTCCGACCATGTCGAGCGCTTTGTGGGCACGACTGAACGCGTCGACGCGCGACAAGCCGCACAGCTGCGCGGCGTGAATCACCTGTTGAATGCCGTTGAGCTTGGGGAAGAGGCAGTCGTCCTCGGGCATGTAACCGATCTCGGCCCGCACCTGGAGCCCCGCGCTGGGCATCGGCCATCCCAGCACGTCCACATCGCCGATGTCGGCGCTCTCCAGCCCGATGATCAGCCGCAGGAGCGTTGTTTTGCCCGCGCCATTGGGTCCGAGCAGACCGACGACGCCGGCAGGAACAGACGCGTTGATGCCGCGGAGCGCCTCGACTTTGCCGAATGACTTGTGCACGTCGCGCGCCGTCAACACGACAGCCCCGGCCCCAGGGCGTTGTGGCACGGTCGGTACGGCGGGGACGGCGGGAGCTCCGGTCACGCGGGCAGTGTGGCACAGCGGCGTGGCTGCGACCACGGCCCGAAGCTGCCTTTGCACGGGCCCGCTGACGGCATTCCGGCGCGCCTTTCTCGTCGCGATCTGAGGCCGTATTGACACCCTGATCCAACGCGGATACCACTACGCTCCCACCGCCGCCCCGCGACCCCTCGGGGCCCAGGCGCCGACCACGAACGGACAACCCGGCGTCGGACATCGGCGCTCAAGTCTTCGGAGTTTCTGCATGAAGTTTTTTAACCTGTTGGCCGCCGCGCTGTTTGTCCTCGCCTCGATCGGGCTCACCGCATGTGGCGGCTCCGAGAAGAAGGATGACAAGCCGGCCGCCGCGCCGCCGCCTGCCACCGCCGCGCCGGCGTACCCCAAATGCGAAAACGACAGCCACTGCGCCAGCAAGGGCCAGGTTTGCGTCTCGGGTACCTGCAAGCAGTGCCGCGATCACGGTCAGTGCTCGTCGCTCGGCCCCTGCGGTCGCTGCCAGGCCAACAGCTGCGTGAAAGCCGCGGGCTGCTGCGCGAGTGATGCCGACTGCAACGGTGGTCGTTGCCGCGGCGGACAGTGTCAATAGCGAGCTAACTACGCCGAAAGGCACCGCGGCGGCGCATTGGTCGCCGTCGCGGTGCTTTCGCGTGTCCGCCCGGAGCCCCTCATGGATCGCCTCCACACCCGCGCCAAGCAAGCGACCCCGGTCGTCGTCGTGGCCGTCTTGGGTTTGGTGCTTTCCGCATGCGGCCCGGACTATCCAAACTGCTTCAAGGACAGCCACTGCAAGTCCAAGGGCGAGTACTGCCTGGAAAAGAAGTGCGCACAATGTCGCGAAGCCAAGCACTGCCCCAACGCCGGCGAAGATCCATGCGTGACCTGCGAAAGCGGCGCGTGCGGACGCAAGCGGGGCTGCTGCGCCAACAACCTCGACTGCTCACGCGGCCAGAAGTGCACCGGTAACCGCTGTATCGCCGAATGCGCGAGCGACGACGACTGCGCGGCCGGCAAGGTGTGCAACGAAAAGGGCGGATGTGTGCGGCCCGCGGTCACCGGCTGCAAACAGAGCTCAGAATGCGGCGCCGGCCTGTCCTGCCAGGACGGCAAGTGCGTCGACGCCAGCGGCGAATGCCAGTTGCTGCCCATCGGCTTCGCGTTCAACCAACACTACCTCTCCAAGGGTGCCCAATCGACCCTCCGCACCAACTACAAGTGCATGAAGGAAAAGGGCTTTGACCGCCTGACGATCGAGGGACACTGCGACGAACGCGGCACCGACGCCTACAACATGGAGCTGGGCAACCGGCGCGCACGTGCTGTCGCCAAGTTCCTCAAGCGCCTCAGCCGCAAGATCAAGGTCCGCACGGTGTCGTACGGCAAGACCAAGCCGATGTGTTACGAGCAGGACGAAAGCTGCTGGACCCGCAACCGTCGCGCCGAGTTCAAGGCCAAATAGCGCCCTCCCGGTCGCGGTTGTCATCCCCGCAGACCCACCGGTCCTCCCATGTTCGCGCCGACCGCCATCGCTTGGTCCTGCTCCGGTACGCCGATCCGCGCGCCCCTGGCTGCTGTGTTCGGAATCTCGCTCGCCATCACCCTGCTCGCCGGATGCGCGTCCCGTGGCGATGTGGCCGTGCTGGAGACCCGGGTCAGCCGCCTCGAAAAATCGCGCGTGTCCGTGCTGACCCGCATCAAGCGCGACCAGCATCGGCTCAAGCGCCTGCTCGACGAGATCGAAGATTCCACTTCGTTTCTGCGCGAATCGGGCGCCGAGTTGACGGCGCGACTCGACCGCATGGAAGACAAGCTGCGCAAGGCCCGCGGCGAGCTCGAGGTCATCAACCACCGCATGGGCGTCATGGCCCGCCATACCCGTTCGCATCGCGAAGAGATCGACGCGTTGCGTGGCCGCATTGGACGCCTCATCGCCGACCTGCGGGACCGGGCTGGAATCGCGATCCTCGCCCTGCCCCGGGATCTGCCCGAAAAGGCCGCCGACTGGGTCAAGCTCGCCCAGGAACACTTCGAATACGGCGAGGTACGTGTCGCCGAAGCCATCGCCAAGGAGTGCGGCAAGCGCTTTGCCGGCAGCACCACCGCCGGTGAGTGCCTGCTGATTCAAGGCCGCGTCGCGTTCGAGGAACACCGCTTCTCCGACGCGCTGAAGATCCTGCAATCGATCCACGACGGGCTCAACGCCCGAGCCGTCCCCGTGGTGGGCAAAGCGCTCCTGCAGATCGGCGGCGTGCTCAGGGCGCAGGGCAAATGTCGGCAGGCCAACGAGGTGCTCAAGTACCTGCGCGCCGAGATGCCGCGGCTGCGCCAGGCTCGAACCGCCAAAGAGCGCATGGCCGAGATCAAGAAGTCCTGCAAGCAAGGCGTTCAAGCGCTGCCCACGCGCACATCCGGCTCGAAAAAACGCCCCGTCGCCGCGCCCGGTGAAGCGACCGTGACCGGCAGCTAGCACCCACCAACCGCCATGGCCTTTCACCACCCCGGACCGTGGCGCGTCATCGTCGTCGGAGGCGGTCACGCAGGCTGTGAAGCGGCCCTCGCCGTCGCGCGCTGTGGGATCGACGTGCTGCTGGTCACGCAGTCGGTCGATCGCATCGGCTGGATGAGCTGCAACCCGGCGATCGGCGGCATCGGCAAGAGCCACCTCGTAGCTGAGATTGACGCGCTCGGCGGCGAAATGGCGCGCAATACCGACCGCGCGGGGGTGCAATACAAGATGCTCAACGCCAGCCGCGGCCCTGCAGTCCGCGCTCTCCGGGTTCAGTGCGACAAGCTCGCCTACGCAACGGCCCTGCGCGAAGTAGTGGAGTTCCAGCCCCGCCTGCACGTCAAACAGGGCAGCGTCGCGCGGTTATGGATCGAAGGCGGCGCGCTTCGCGGGGTCGAGACCGGCGCATCGGTCCGTTTTTCAGCCGACGCGGTGATCCTCACGGCTGGCACGTTTCTGTCCGGCGTATTGCACACTGGCGAGTCCAAGGAGCGCGGCGGCCGTGCTGGTGAAGGCGCTTCGGTGGGCCTCGGTGAACAGCTGGCCGAGCTCGACATCGCGACGGTCCGCCACAAGACCGGCACGTGCCCGCGCCTTGCCGCCGGGACCATCGACTGGCAGACCCTCGACCTCGATCCCGGTATCGATCCGCCGCCGACCATGTCGCGCTACAGCGATGGCGTCGTCTTGCCGCAGATGACGTGCCACGCGACGGCCACCAATTCCACCGTCCACCGCATCATCGAAGACGCCCTGCACCGTTCGCCGATGTACAGCGGCCAGATCGACGGCGTCGGGCCACGTTATTGCCCCAGCATCGAAGACAAGGTCGTCCGCTTCGCCCAGCGCGACTCGCACCTGCTCTACCTCGAGCGCGAAGGCTGGCACACCAGCGAGGTCTACCTCAGTGGCCTGTCCACATCCCTGCCCGCCGACGTGCAATTCGAGCTCGTGCGCGCGATCCGCGGCCTCGAAAACGCCGAGATCGTGCGCTTCGGGTACGCGGTCGAGTACACCACCATCGATCCCCGCCAGCTCGACCGAACGCTGCATCTCGACGCGCTCGACGGCCTCTATTTCGCGGGACAGGTCAACGGCACATCCGGCTACGAGGAAGCCGGCGCGCAAGGGCTCGTCGCTGGAATGTCCGCCGTGGCACGGGTTCGCGGGACTGAAGCGCCGACCTTCCAACGCGACGACAGCTACATCGGCGTGATGATCGATGACCTCATCACCCGGGGCGGCAACGAGCCCTACCGCATGTTCACGTCGCGGGCCGAACACCGCTTGAGCCTGCGCACGAGCAACGCCGACCTCCGCCTGTGCCCGCGGGGCCGTGACTTTGGGCTGGTTTCCGACGACCAGTGGCAGGCCTTTGAAGCGCGTAGACAGCGGCTCGCCGATGCCGAAACACTGCTCGACAAGACCCGCATTCGTCCGGACACCGCCACATCCAAGAAGCTCGCCGACGCCGGCATGCCCAAGCTGAAGACGCCCGTCACGCTGAACGAGCTTTTTCGCCGCCCTGAATCCACCTGGGCGAAGCTCACGCCGTTGATGCCGGACGCGCTTGTCGACCTCGGACTACCTGTCGCCGAACAGGACGAGCTCATCGCCGCCTGCCGATATGCTGGCTATGTAGCGCGCGAAAAGATTCGACTACAGCGCACGCGTCGGTCCGAAAAGGCTCGCATTCCAAGCGACTTCGACTACCGCGGCGTCGGCGCGCTCAGCCACGAGACGATCGAACACCTCGAGCGAGTCCGCCCCGAAACCCTGGGCCAGGCATCCCGCATCCCGGGTGTGCCAGCAGCTGCCGTCAGCGCGCTCGCCATCGCCCTCGAGCAGCGCAGACGCATGGCGAAAGCCCCGTAAACTCAGCCCTTTTGCAGGATGATCTGCAGACCGTCAATCCGAAGGCGGAGATCGTGCGTCTCGACCGCGGCGGCGGCAGCTACTTCTCCGCAGCTTCAACCGACTCGCCGTACTGCATCTGCAGCAAACCGTGCGACGGGATTGTTGGCAGCGACGGGAGCGACACAGCCTGTCGCTGGGTTGGCAGATTCTGACCTGGTGGTTGGTTCACGTCCCCATCGTCAGCTCGGCTGGCATTTCGATGCCGCGGGCCCCTCCCTCGTGCGAATCGAGCCTCACGCGGCGACCCGATACGAGCTGCGGCCGGTGCGGCGCCGATTTGCCATTTCACGGGGGTTTCGGGCGGACCGCGAGCCGGCGGAGTTCAACCTGCGCCTGCTCTTGGACGAACCGGCCGTCGCACCACAGCCAGCGTCGGACGCTTCAAACGGCCTGCGCAGCCGCGCAGACAACCACGACGCCATGCGCCGGTTCATCGCGTGTTGCGACCCCGAGCTGATCGGGATCCTCCGCCAATTTGATGACGGCTGGTGGCCTGTCTACGCGCTATGCGCCCGCTGCCCGCCCGCGATGAGCCTGCTGCGGAACAACCCTGCCTTGGCGATGCTATGCGCCGGAGCCACGGGGCCTGGTTTACGGTCAACCTCGCGCGCGGTGCAGTGGTCGTGGCGCCGGACCGAACGCCTTGTGGCGGGCAAGCGGGCTACAATCCTCAAAGCCCTCGGAGGCCGAGGCACACGCTCCGCAGAGCGTTTCCTACGCCGCATCCCCGCGCGCTGCGTGCATCCCCACATGCTGTACCAAGCGTGGCTGCTCATCGTATCGGGCGGTTTCCGTGCGCTCGTCCATCAGCCGCGCGTCAACGCCGCCGTGCTCCGATGCGCGCACGATCCGTACTACATGCAGCTCGTCGCCGCCGAGTTCTTGAGTCGCCTCGGCGCCGACACGTCGCTGGACCGATGGAGCGACCTGGAACGCTTCGACCCGTACGTGCTGCTGCGCGACACCGCGGCGATGAAGCAGCGCCTCGACGCCCCCATGCCGATGATTCGAACGCCCAACCAACTCATCGCTGAACACAACGACGCCATGCGCGCCCTGTGTCCACCGCATCGCCCACAGGCGCCGACGTTTGACCGAGCCGCCCTGGAAGCCCTCGTCTTTCCCGCGCCGCCCGTCGCCGACACCGACGCCATTGTGGCGCTCCGGAGCTATTCGGACCTCGTCGCTGAGTCCGCCGCGCAAGACAATTGTGTCGACGCAGCGGACTACGCCACCGAAACCGCCGCGGGTCGCTACTACGTCTACCGCGTGCTCGAACCGACCCGCGCCACACTCGGACTGTTACGAAGGCGTGGCCGCTGGAGCATCGAACAGCTGAAGGGGCCCGCAAATGGCAAAGTACCGGCTGAGACACGGGCCGTCGTCCTGCAATGGATGAAGCAATCCGGGGGTGTGATCCGGCCGGGCAGCGACAACTGACCGGGTAAACCTGGCGCCTCTACGCTGGCGGCCAGCCGTCGATCCATTCCCGCATCTGCGCGCTCCGTGGTGCATCCGAGCGTCGAAAACGGTGCAAAGCCACGGCAACCTGGGCGGGCGTCATGCCGAGGTAGCCGCCGATCGCTGACTGGGTGAGATCCGTGCTGCGCGTGAAGGCCCAGACCGCGAACCGACGGGCTGCATTGGCGCCGCGCCCGCGTGATCCGACCTGCAGATCGGAGACCTCGCAACCGACATAGGCCGCGATCATGTTCAGCGCTTCAGCACCACCGTGAAAGATCGGCTGCGCGGCGGCGACCGGCATGTTTGGCGGAGCAGGCATGTAACCATCGAGAATCTTGCCGCTCTGTGCATCGAATCCGTCGCGCCAGGGCTTGTCTTCGCCGAGAATCTCCATCGTGTGGGAGCGGATCGCGGCGGGCCCCCCGAAATCCTCGGTCAGCACGTCGGTCGTCAGCCACCTGGGAGCCTGCGCCTCGCCGAAGTAGGCGCGGCAGCTCGACTCGTCAAACGCCTCGGGCGTCTCACACAGTCCCGCGCGAACCGGGTTGAGATGGATGTAGGTCATCACGGTCGCGAGATAGATCTCATCGGTGATGAGCTGACTGTGAAACCGTCCACGAAAAATCGGGCCGTCCCAGTCGTAGCGCGAGTTGATGATCCGCGTGTAGTTGCCGCCCACCCAGCGCATCGCGCGCGAGAGATTGCCGTGCCGGCTGCGAACGAGCAGGTGGTAGTGATTGTTGAGCAGGGCATAGCCGTGCACCTCGATGGCGTAGCGCTCCACCGCGTCGCCGATGCAGGTCAGCAACTCGATAGCGTCGTCGTGCTTGGCGAAAATCGGTTGCTTGTGTGCGCCCCGGTTCATGACGTGATGCCAAGCGCCCGGGTAGTCGATGCGCGGTTTGCGAGGCATGGGGCTCCTTGCCGTATCAAGCGACGAACGGATGAGTCTGCGGGGGGCAAATGGTGCCGAAAAAAAGTGTAATATGTAAGGGTCAGACCCCGGGTTGGGGCGTGATTCATTACCCGGTCACGACCGCCATCAGGGGTCTGGGCAAGCGGACATGCCGCAGGCTGTCTTGGCGCGCAGTGGTGCTTGCACCACGGAGAAGCGAAACAACGCCCCCGGGTGTGATCCGGCCGGGAAGCGACAGCTGACCGGCTAAAAGATCACACCCCCGGGTTGGGGCGTGATTCATTACCCGGTCACGACCGCCATCAGGGGTCTGGGCAAGCGGACATGCCGAAGGCTGTCCTGGGGGAGGTACGACCCTCGCGGAGGTGTCCGGCAGGTCACCGAGCAAGGTGC